>SNQW01000069.1_pt1 | contig 106148 bp, 109 predicted proteins | sample 2580511 | NCBI WGS metagenome assembly SNQW01 (sample SAMN10953775, study PRJNA522744) | food fermentation metagenome | isolation source: 8-hour incubation of native-enriched microbial consortia from nixtamalized... | place: Mexico | collected 2017-09-24 | reverse complement strand
ACGGACTGAAGATCATGGATTGTTGTTTTTGAATCATCGTAACCACCCGCATAAATTGATACCTTGATTATACAGAAAAAAGGTATAATCTCCTCACAAATGGAGGGATGATACCTTTTTTAGGTCAAGAGGACTTTTTCAGTGGCCTCCTATAAAGGTCATGGGTTTTTTGTTGAGCTTATTTCATATTTTCTGGGCGCGGGGCATATGTTAAACCGAGCGATAAGAAGTACGCAGCCAGTACATCTGAATATAATGGAATTGTACTTGAATATGGGAGGGGTCATCATGCGTTTTTATACGATTAAGCTACCGAAGTTTTTAGGAGGACTGATTCGCGCGATTCTTGGCGGGGGAAAGCGATGAGGCGGCATAAGACGTAAAAAAAGCACCACAAAGCGGGTGCTTTTTTTATCTTTTATTATACGCGCTCAACTAAACCGGATTTCAATGCTTTAGTGCTTACGTATACGCGCTTCGGTTTACCATCCACCAGGATACGTACTTTTTGTACGTTTACGCCCCATGTGCGTTTGTTTGCACGGTTGGAGTGGCTGCGCTTGTTGCCGGTTTTTGACCGTTTACCAGTTACGTAACATACACGTGCCATTCTATTCCACCTCCCTGAGATGCAGTCAATCGAGATGACTCTCTTTACATACTCAAGTATGATATCATACGGTTATAGCAAAAGCAAGAGATCTGTCAAGAATTTACCCTTTACATGAGAGGGACACTCTTCTTTTAAAACAAATTCCTTTATAGTAAAATAATGAAGGGTTTAGGCATCTACGGTTTGTAGTAATGGAGATGAGGAGGCAGGGAAATGAGCGTTCAAATTAGCACAGAACTCGGAAAAATCGAGATAGATACAGAAGTTATCGCCACGTTTGCTGGAGCAGTTGCCATGGAATGCTATGGTTTGGTCGGCATGTCGTCGCGTCGTACGATGAAAGATGGCATCGCCGATATTCTGCGCCGGGAAAACCTGTCACGCGGTGTGGAAGTACGGGATGAAGACAATCAGACTGTTATTGATCTGTATATCATTGTGAGCTATGGAACAAGAATTTCCGAGGTTGCCCATAGCGTACAGGAACGTGTGAAATACGCTTTGGATAAAATGCTGGGTTTAACCGTGGATGAAGTGAACATATATGTGCAAGGTGTTCGTGGAGAGATGAGCTCCTAGGGAATAAGGGAGGAAACCATACGTGAGAAGCAACACATTGACGGGACAGGTTCTTCGTCAAATGTATAAAGCGGGCGCAGAGCGTCTGACGCAACATGTCAAAAAGGTAGACGCGCTCAATGTATTCCCGGTGCCGGATGGCGATACGGGAACCAATATGAATTTAACTTTTACTTCAGGTGCGGCTGAGTTGGACAAGTCGCCAGAGACGACAGTCGAAAGAATTTCAGCCATATTTTCTCGCGGCCTATTAATGGGGGCACGAGGTAATTCCGGAGTCATTTTGTCTCAGCTTTTCCGAGGGTTCGCCAAAGGGCTTTCGGGCGTGTCCGAAGCGGATAGCTATCGGCTAGCTGAAGCATTCCAACAAGGAGTGGACATGGCCTACAAAGCAGTTATGAAGCCAGTAGAAGGGACGATTCTGACTGTTGCACGGGAAGCTGCAGCAGCTGCACGCAAAGCAGCGCGTAGTGGTTCTGTTGAAGGTGTCATTGAGATGCTGGTGGAAGCGGCTAGACAAGCTCTGGCTAATACGCCAAACCAGCTTCCGGTACTGAAGGAGGTCGGTGTCGTTGATTCGGGCGGTCAGGGGCTTGTCTATATTTACGAAGGGTTTTTGAGCGCGGTGAAAGCCGGCGTTACTTTTGACGAGCCAGAGATGGAATCCGGTCCCGTTGTGGTAGGGGAGTCTTCGCTGTTCGGTGAAGCGCATGAGGAAATGCACCATGTCATCGATCAGATGGATATTCAATACGGATATTGTACGGAATTTATGGTGCATTTGAAGCCGGATACGCCGTTTTTACAACAGGAGTTTCAAGAGCGGATCGGCAGTTATGGAGATTCGTTGCTCGTCGTCGCGGATGACGATTTGGTGAAAGTCCATATCCATGCTGAAGAACCGGGAGATGTGTTGTCATTTGCGCACCGCTATGGCGCTCTTGACCGAATTAAAATTGAAAATATGCGCCTTCAGCATGAAGATGTGCTTCGTCGACAGAAAACGAAACAGATGGATTGGACACCGGAACAGGGTGATGAGCATGAGATGGCTTCAGTTCCGTCCAGGTCAAAGAAAGCAAATAAACCGTACGCGATTATCGCTGTGGCAAGTGGAGAGGGCATCGCGGAGATTTTTAGAAGTCTGGGTGTTCAGACCATTATCGAAGGCGGCCAGACGATGAATCCGAGCACAGAACAATTTGTACATGCTATTGAAGAGACGGATGCGGAGCGGGTTATCATTCTGCCTAATAACAAAAATATTGTCATGGCCGCTCAGCAAGCTGCCGATCTTGCGGATGTTCAGGTAACAGTTATTCCCTCTACAAGTATTCCGCAAGGCATGTCTTCGTTACTCGCTTTTTCAGCTGATGAGCGAATGGAGACAAACCGTGATCGGATGAGTGAAGCGCTAGGCTATGTAAAAACAGGTCTTGTCACCTATGCCGTCCGAGATACGACATTGAATGAGCTTGTTATTAAGGAAGGCGATTTCATTGGGATTTTCGATGGGGATATCGTTACGTCAGGACAGAATCCATATGAAACAGCACGCCTGCTCATTACGGAAATGGTCGGTGAAGAGGACGAATTGATTACGCTTATTTATGGCACGGATGTCGAGGATGAGGACATGGAGAAGCTCAAAAAACAGCTTAAATCCTCGTATGGCGCCTATGAAGTGGAAGTGCATAACGGGGGACAGCCTCTCTATTCGTTCATCATTGCAGTTGAATAAACCACGGATTAGGAAAGGGGGGCGCATTCGTTATGAAGCTTTATATTGTAACAGACAGTACGGCCGATATCCCAAAAGAATTGGCTACCGAATTGGATATTCATATTATTCCGTTGAAAGTGCATATTGAGGACGTGACATATCTGGATGGTGTGACATTGTCTACTGGTGAATTCTACGAGAAGCTTGAGAAAGCAGACAAGTTGCCTCGCACTTCCCAGCCTTCACCGGCCGATTTCGTCGATGTATATGAATCGCTGGCCTCTAGGGAAGAGGATGGCGAAGTTATCTCTATTCATCTATCCAGTGCATTAAGTGGCACATATCAGACGGCCAATCTGGCAAAAGATATGGTACAGGAAAAAATCAATGTGCATGCAATTGATAGCCGGACGGCGTCGTATGCGCTAGGATCTATTGTAGTGGCAGTGGCGCGGGCTGCACGCGCGGGCAAAGAACTTCAGTATTGTCTTGACTTGGCACAGCGGCTCATCGCCAACCACAAGGCGTTTTTCGTGATGGATACGCTAATGTATTTGCAGAAGGGTGGACGTATTGGTAAGGCTTCTGCTGTACTCGGTTCTCTTTTGAATGTAAAGCCGATTTTGACGTTTGATGAAGCCGGGGAAGTCGCTGCAGTAGAAAAAGTGCGTGGCAAGAAAAAAGCGGTAGGTCGTATTGTGGACCTGGTTAAGGAGTATGCCGCCGGTAAGCCGGTAGTGGCCTCGGTTGTCCATGCTACCAGCCACGAGGAGGCAGAGGCACTGAAAGTACGGGTTGCAGAAGAATTAAATGTAACAGAAGATATTATCGTGACCGAACTTGGGCCGGTCATCGGCACATATGGCGGCCCGGGATTACTGGCTGTCATGCTATATAAAGCCTAGTATGATAGTACAGCCGAAATATCAAACGTTATTTATATATACTAGACATTCCTATCTCGACTGAGATAGGAATGTTTTGTTAATGGATAAGAAAGTATATAAGGAGACGAAAGCAGTGAGTAATCAATTACAGCAACCTGTTACCACATTGAAAGGAATCGGGGCAGAAAGAGCCATTGACCTGGCCTCACTCGATATTCATACTGTGCAGGACTTGCTTGAGCATTTTCCATACCGTTATGAAGATTATCGAGTACGTGATTTGAGCGAAGCGGAAGACGGGGAGAAGATCACGATTGTTGGGACGGTATACGGAGAACCAGTTGTCCGGTTTTACGGCAAGAAGAAATCGCGTCTTACTGTAAAAATCGTGGTGAATAGGGTAGTGGTAACCGCGATTTGGTTTAACCGCCAGTTTCTTAAACAACAGCTGCGCGCTGGCCGTGAGATTATGCTATCCGGAAAATTCGAGAGGGCGCGGCTTCAAATGACTGTAAGCGAGCATCACTTTCTTGACACCGACAAGAAAACCCCGCAGGAAGGTTCGATTCAGCCGGTATATTCGACCAATGCTAATATTCAAGTAAAACAAATACGTCGCTGGGTGGCTGATGCGCTCAAGGATTATGGTGATAAAGTGGAAGAGATTTTGCCAGCGTATTTAGTACAAAAATACAAGCTGGCCCCTCGGGCAGAAGCCATCCGCAACATTCATTTTCCGGAAAGTGTATTGGGCGGTAAGCAGGGACGACGTCGATTGGCATTCGAAGAGTTGTTTTTGTTTCAATTGAAGCTACAGGCATATCATGCAGTGAACCGAAGGACAAGCGACGGAATGGCGCAGAGTATACTGCTTCCACAGGTGAAAGAGTTTATCCACAGTCTACCGTTTCCACTGACAGGCGCGCAGGAGCGTGTCGTCAAAGAAATTCTAGGTGATATGCAAGCCGGGTATAGGATGAATCGTCTTCTGCAAGGGGATGTCGGTTCTGGAAAAACAGTAGTGGCTGCTATCGCACTGTATGCGACCATTACGGCAGGCTATCAGGGTGCATTGATGGTACCTACGGAGATTCTGGCTGAGCAGCATTATACCACGCTGCAGGAATTGCTTACACCGCACGGTATTGAGCTTGCTATTCTTTCCGGTAGTGCGACAACGCGCCAACGCCGAGATATTCTCGCCGGACTGCAGTCCGGTCTCATTCATATTGTTGTCGGTACGCATGCGCTTATCCAGGAAGATGTGTATTTTCGGAATTTAGGTCTAGTTATTACGGATGAGCAACATCGGTTCGGAGTCGAACAACGGCGTATCCTACGTGAGAAAGGCCTGCATCCGGACGTATTATTCATGACTGCGACACCGATTCCACGTACTCTGGCCATTACTGCGTTTGGAGATATGGACGTATCGACAATTGATGAACTGCCAGCTGGTCGCAAACCGGTGGAAACGTACTGGGTTAAGCATGATATGTTGGATAGAATTTTAGCGTTTATAAATAAGGAGCTGGGCAAAGGTCGCCAGGCTTATGTCATTTCGCCGCTTATCGAGGAATCGGAGAAGCTTGATTTACAGAATGCGATGGATGTTCACGCGCAGCTTAGTCATTATTTTGCCGGGAAATACAATGTAGGGTTAATGCATGGACGTCTGCCTTCAAAGGAAAAGGACGAAGTTATGCAGAGGTTCAGCAGTGGAGAAGTACAAATCCTTGTTTCCACGACAGTGGTGGAGGTTGGCGTGAACGTGCCGAATGCATCGGTAATGGTCATCTACGATGCTGAACGCTTCGGACTGGCCCAGTTGCATCAATTACGTGGACGTGTCGGACGCGGAGCGGAACAGTCGTACTGCATCCTTATCGCCGACCCAAAATCGGAAGTTGGCAAAGAGCGGATGCGAATTATGACGGAAACAAATGATGGTTTTGAAGTGGCGCGCCGTGACCTTGAATTGCGTGGACCCGGGGATTTCTTCGGTACGAAACAGAGCGGATTGCCGGAATTTAAAATAGCCGATGTTGTACAGGATTACCGCATGCTTGAAGTGGCCCGCCAGGAGGCGGCTGATCTGATTAGCCATCCTTCGTTCTGGGTCGGGCCTGAATATGCACCGCTGCGTCATTATTTGAAGCGGGATGAGTATTTTTTGGAGAAAATTAAAGATTAGGGCTACTTGTCCGTGTGCTTGTCCGCTTCTATTTCTTCGTCCGGGTCGTCAGTATGATGAGACCAGCGGGGAGAATGCTCCAGTCGATGGCCGATGCGAAGTACAGCATACATCAAAAACATGGTAAACGCAGTCATACCGTAATAGCCGGCGCCTATTGCAATGCCGATGCCCCCAGAGAAGAATACCATAGCCGCCGATGTAAGGCCTTTGACGGAACGACCGCGTTGAATGATGAGACCGGCGCCGAGAAAGCCGAGTCCACTGACAATTTGCGCGGTTAAGCGCATCGGGTCCATCATCGTGCGGCCGGGTAGAGAGTACCTGTCGACGGTATGGATAGAGACAAGCGTTAATAATGTAGAAGCTACGGTTACAAATGTATATGTTTTAATGCCAGCAGGCTTAGAACGGCTCGTACGCTCCAAACCGATAAAAAATCCGAAAATCGCGCTTAATGCAAGGCGTAAATACATCTCCCAGTGTTCAAAGTCGAGCACGGACCGGGTGATTTGATCAATAAATCCATTCACGGTTGCTCTCACCCCCTCCTTAATGCTTTTTATCTTATCATCATATTCTATGAGCGAAAAGCAAAAAAAAACCGCCCGGCAACAAGCCGGACGGGCACGCCAAACGCGATGCGTCTGGCCTGCATAATGGGAGAGGAGAAACCGGAGGAAGAGCTTATGGGGAAACGTAAGTCTTCTCCGCGGTTGTCGGCAACACGGAATATCCGTGCCGCTACCCTTATTTTGGACGGAGACTGTCCATAATATACATAAGATGTAAGAAAGAGCTCTAATTATTTACCGAAATATTGGTTTATGTTATACTAACGACGTTTAAAAACGGATAACAGTGGAGTGGAAGCGATGCGAGTGGTAGCAGGCTCAAAAAAAGGGCATCCGCTGCAGGCTGTGCCGGGCAAAGGCACGCGTCCGACAGTGGATAAAGTGAAAGAGTCCATTTTTAATATGATTGGTCCTTATTTTGACGGGGGACTGGTTCTTGATTTATATGCAGGGACAGGAGGACTTGGTATTGAGGCATTGAGTCGCGGAGCGGAGAAATGCATTTTTGTTGATGCAAATCGCAAGGCGATCGGAATCGTTCAGCAGAACCTGAGTTCTACCGAGCTGAATGAGAAGGCAGAAGTGTATCGTAACGACGCAAATCGGGCCCTTAATGCGCTTAAAAAAAGGGAGCTTATGTTCGATATCGTGTTTCTTGATCCGCCGTATGCTGAACAGAAAATCGAAAGCCAAATCGCCATTATGCTTGATCACGGCTTGCTTGCACCAAACGCTATGATTGTGGCTGAGCATGATGTGAAGGATGAGCTGTGTAATCATATCGGTAGTGTGGATAAAATAAGAGAAGTAACATACGGCCAGACAGCGATTACAGTTTATCGAAACGAAGGATAGCGAGAAGGAGGGGATACCATTGAGCATTGCAGTATGTCCAGGAAGCTTCGACCCGGTTACATACGGGCACCTTGATATCATCCAGCGAGGGACTAAGGTATTCGACAAAGTCATTGTGGCGGTACTTATCAATCGTAATAAAACAAATCCAGTGTTTACGATTGAAGAAAGATTGGAGCTTTTACGTGAAGTGACAAAAGATATGCCAAATGTCGAAGTGGATACGTTTACGGGTTTGCTTGTTGAGTATATGCATGAGAAGGGCGCCAGGGCCATTATTAAAGGTCTGCGCGCCGTATCAGACTTTGAATATGAGATGCAGATGGCATCCATCAATCGTTTGTTGGATAACAAAATCGAGACATTCTTTATGATGACTAACAACCAGTATTCCTTCTTAAGTTCCAGCATCGTAAAAGAAGTCGGTAAATATGGCGCCGATGTCAGCAGTCTTGTACCGCCGGTAGTAGAAAAAGCGCTGCGTGAAAAATTTGGAGAACCCCGCTAGTACGGGGTTTTTTCGATGGTTACTTTCTGGTAAGCCAGGTGCCGATATGTACCGATATTATAGTGAAGAGGAGTGCTCCTGCACATACTAGAAGCGAGAGCGCTTGCCAGGAAGAGGAAAGTGTCCAGAGTGAACCCTGCGCCGGATCGTAGGAAAGCCATACAGGAAGCGCGCCTTGCGCTGTATGCGGTAGTTTGCTGTACAAAAACGCACCGATGGTGTAGGTAAACAAGAATGCAAGAGCAGCATGGCAGAGACGGGCAAACAGGAAGGGACGGTAACGTATATCCGTTTCTGCAAGCATGCTCGCTATTTGAGCGTGTACAGACAATCCGCCCCAGGCAAGTACAGCACTTGTAGTCGCCATAACGAATACTGGGGACAGGGAGACGAATAGTTCGCTTGTTTCTTTAGCTCCGAGCGTTACCTCAAATAGTCCATAGATGAATGCCTGTGCTGCTTCAACGGGATGACCGAAGAAAGACAGTACATTGCCTAGTAGCATCGACAGAAGTGCTATCACTTTCAGTTTCGTAAATAAATCCAGCAACACGGAAAAAAACAGGATGAAACCGCCGAGCAAAAGCTGTGTATGTAGTGAGGTTGTCACAGCATCACCCATCAGCTTGCCGAATGCCCGGCCATCCTGTAGGCGTGCGTGGTGCATTGCGGTCAACGCCCGGTACAGAGTCGACCGGGATGTATCGGGCCGATAAGGTGTACGTTCTCCGCTTCGATTATGTCGAGCCATAATGAATCCGACAAGAATCGCTGTTGTATAATGACAGATAAGCAGTATGAGGCCCACTTTTGCACTGCCAAAAAAGCCGATCGCTACCGCTCCAGTAATAAAAACGGGATCGGCTGTCGTAGTATAAGATACGAGACGTTCACCCTCAGCGCGTGAAATTAATTTTTGTTCGCGTAAGCGAACGGTTAGCTTGGCACTGATAGGGTATCCGGAGGCAAAGCCCATTGTCCAGACGAAAGAGCCGGGACCGGGAACATTAAAGATGGGACGCATGAGTGGTTCGAGCAATACTCCCATAAAATGAGCCAGACCAAGCCCAAGCAGTATTTCCGATGTAATAAAAAATGGAAGTAGTGCGGGAAAAACAACATCCCACCAGATTTTCAACCCTCTTAGCGCCGCCAAAAACGACGTATCCGGGAATAGCACCAGGCTTACCGCCAGCACAAAGGAGCAGACGGCGAACAGAATGGTAATCAAGTATGGCTTTATGACACGCATAAGCATTTCTCCTTATTCTTCCGTGTAGGGTGTTGCTATCCTGCTGGAACAGACAGGGCCTATCCTTATATGTACGGGACAAGGAGGTAAAATAGACCTGACTGCAGGACAATAGCATAAGTGAAAGGAAAACAAAAATCGGAGGGAGAAGTATGCCGCACATCGGATTGGCTTTGGGCGCGGGCGGCGCGCGCGGTTTTGCGCACATCGGCGTGCTGGAAATACTTGAAGAGCATGGTATCATGCCTGCCTATTTATCAGGTAGCAGCATGGGAAGTCTTATTGCTTCACTGTATGCATGCGGATTTACGCCACAGATGATGGAAAAGCTTGCTATTAATCTGAAGCGAAAGCATTGGCTTGATCTTTGTGTTCCCGGTATGGGCTTCGTTACGGGAGAGAAGTTGCGTCATATTGTGAAGCTGCTTACCCGTAGCAAGAACATAGAAGAGCTGGAACGCCCGCTCTCCATCGTAGCTACTGATTTGGCGTCAGGAGAGAGAGTCGTATTTACGGAAGGGCCGATTCATGAAGCGGTGCGTGCGAGCGTATCTATACCCGGCATTTTTGTGCCGTATAAACTGGGGAGTAGATTGTTAGTGGATGGCGGTGTCGTGGATCGGGTGCCGATTGAGCTTGTTCGCACGATGGGCTCAGAGTTGACCATCGGAGTTGATGTATCGCTTGCCCCTTCCAATAGTCCGGTGCGTACGTTTTTCGATGTTATTTTTCAGACTATTGATGTAATGGAACGGGAGATATTCCTTCATCGTACGGTACATGCGGATGTAATGATTCGACCGGATGTCGGACGTTTCAGTTCCACTTCATTTACGAATATTGACATAATCATTGAAGAAGGCAGAAAGGCGGCACGATTGATGGTACCGCACATACAAGAGAAAATGGAAGATTGGAGGAGACACGCATGACTCGCCGCCGACACTTTTTTAGGAGCAAATTTGCACCATTTATCGCTGCTGCGCTTATTGCGATGGCGTTACTTGCCGTAGCCTTGAGCCCTACCGGCTATTATATCATCCGTCCAGGCTCAGCGATCGAGCTTCAGCCTATGGTGACTGTCCAGGACGGACATAAAGACGAAAAGGGCGTCCTTATGCTAACGACGGTACGGATGGGGAAAGCAAACGTACTAGGTTATTTGTATGCAAAGGCCGATCCGTATTCAGAGCTTGTAAAGGAAAGCACGATCCATAGCCCACATGAAACGGACGAGCAGTACAACCTCCGCGAGCTGCAAGAGATGAAAAATTCGCAGGAGAATGCAATGATTGTTGCATTTCGCAAAGCGGGACTGCCTGTAAAAATCAAGGAAAAGGGAGCCAATGTCGTCTTTCTGGTGCCAGACATGCCGGCAAAGAGCTACCTGAAAATTGGAGATGTAATTACAAAGGTAGATGAAAAGGAGATTACAAACGCTCAGCAACTACTAAACTCACTTAAAGGCAAGAAAGCCGGAGAGACGGTTACGCTTACGTATGTCCGGGATGGCAAGGCAAGTAAGGTAGAAATTACGCTAAAAGCTTTTCCGAAGGCACCAGGTGAGAAAGAAGCCAGGGCAGGTATCGGTATTGCTTATCCGAACCCGGACGGGCCGGTAACGAAAAGAGAAATTGAGCTACCTAAGCAGGTAACAATTTCGTCTGAAAATATAGGTGGCCCGTCTGCTGGAATGATGTTTACACTAGAAATCCTCAATCAGCTAACACCAGGCGATTTGACGAAAGGGTACCGTATTGCCGGAACAGGCACGATTAGTGCGAACGGGACGGTCGGCCCGATCGGTGGAATTGAGCATAAAGTACGGGCTTCGGATAAGATGAAAGCTGATATCTTTTTTGCGCCGGATAATCCTGTTCCATCAGGTAGTAAGCAACGTTCCAATTATGCCGATGCAAAAGCCGAGGCGGAAAAGCTTGGCGCAAAAATGAAAATTGTGCCGGTGCGCACGGTAGATGACGCTATAAAATATTTGGAAAGCCTTCCGCCGAAGAACGGAAAGTAAAATCAAATATGGTCGAAATGCAGCGGTGTTTGCCAGTATTCCCGCTGCATTTCTTTTTGGCGCAAAGATTCGGGTAATCCTAGCGCATACAGGGCTCCGGCCTGAACGTCGAGCGTGAGCATTGGGTGCTTATCTTTGGCGACCCGCGTAATAACAGGCAATGTGCTCGTTTCCTTCATCCTTTTTAATAGACGTTTTCCGGTTCGGTTGAAGCCTAATACGCGGATATAGGCAGGTCCCTGTTTTGCGTTAATTACAGCTATTTTGCTACGTGTCAGGTTGAGCATACTATACAGGAACAGCCGCTGCAGTCGAGCCCAGGTATAGCGCTTTGTTTTTACCGTCTCCATCAGGTGGTAAAACGAAGTGGAACGGGGCAATGCCTGTAGAATACGGTGCTCGATGCCTTCATTCATTTCATGGATAGTGGCGAGTTCCTCGGGCCAGCGAGTAAGTAATTGATGCTGAAGATACGGGTAGAAGCGTTCCCATGTGAGTGGAAAGCGGCCTGCCGCTTCTTCTGCCTGCAATATTTCAAATGTACTCTGCGGAACATAGGGACGAATGGCATGAATGCCGTTGTTGGCATGCTCGAGAATTAATTTTCGCAGAGCAGTAGCGCTGGCGATGCTTTGATCTGTGACAGTCTCCTGGTGGTAGCCAGCTTTTTGACGTTTGATGGTAGCGGGACGCATCGGGCTTTGCAGACGATGCAATGCTAGGCAATAATTCAGACCGAGTATATTGTTCGGTTCTGTCACATGGCCCTGTAGTGTATCAGTTGCCAGAGAAGGTAAGAGAGCCTGAATCGCTTCTCCGTATGCGGCAGGATAGCTGCGGCCTTGAGCCAGCCCTTTGAGAAGTGTTTCCTGAAATGCCGATGGTTCTTCTGCCAGTATAGCGGCGAGTTTTTCAATCCAGGCGATGTCGCCACTTTCTGAGCCGAAGCATACCTCATCCACTATTCCGGTGGCATGCAGAGTAGCGATAGAGCCGAAAGCGAATTGTTCAGCGTTCTGCGTCGCATAGATGAATGGTATTTCCAGTACCAGATCTACACCCATATGGAGAGCCATTTTTGCACGAGCCCATTTGTTTACAATGGCAGGCTCGCCGCGTTGCAGGAAATGCCCGCTCATTACGGCGACGACCGCGTCCGAGGCGGTTTGTCTTTTGGCTTCCGTGAAGTGGTATGTATGTCCGTTATGTAAGGGGTTGTATTCGACAACAATTCCGACTGTTTTCATGCGGTTCTTCCTTTGCAATTGATTTGTTTCAATGATAAAGCATGAGGGAAAACAAAGGCAATTACGAATAAATATCATGTCAAGTAAACAGGGTGTCAATATTGTTTCCTTGACATATTATTCGGGGAAAAGTATAATAACTTTTGTTGCTCGAAATGAGGTGGCATATGTATGAAATTGAAGAAAAATCAGCTGCTTCAACTGCGGGGCGGCAAGTTTCCGATTGATGAGACAGTGAAGTTGAATCTTGCGCGAAAGCACCAGCAACTTATCTCAGCGGAGCCTGCTCGCTTTACTGGGGAAGCATATACAACCTCGGGTTTATTTATTGTCGAGGGCCGGGTGTCCGGAGAACTTACAATGGAATGTGCCCGCTGTTTGGTCAAGTTTCCGTATCGCTATAATGTAGCGATAAAAGAAACATTTATGGATGAGAACCAGATTGAGTTTGACGTGGACGAAGAGATGGAGATTCATCCGCTTGAAGATGATGAGATTGATATAATACCATACCTGGAGGCAGCCTTGCTGTTATCCTTGCCACACACACTCGTATGCGGTGAAGATTGCAAAGGGCTATGCCCGGAATGCGGTACGAACCGCAATGAGAAAGACTGTGGCTGCGTAGTGGAGCGGATTGATCCACGTCTTGCTGTGCTAGGTGAACTTTTTGGAAAGCAAGACAAATAAAAGCTTTTCATTTGCTTGAAAATCAGGTATGATGATTGTTGTGTTTTGATGGATAACTTGTCCCATCAAATAGATGCTTTGACTGTAATCTTGTGAAGGGGGTGGGATAAATGGCAGTACCTCAAAGACGGACTTCAAAAACTCGTAAAAATAAGCGTCGGACTCACTTCAAACTGGAAGTGCCGGGCATGGTAAAATGCCCTGAGTGCGGCGAAATGAAGCTGGCTCACCGTGTATGCAAAAGCTGCGGCACATACAAAGGAAACCAGGTTGTGAATAACGCTTAATTTCAAACGCACAGGAGGCAGAATGGGATCATCCATTCTGCCTTCTTTTGTTTTCCGTTACATCAAGAAAAAAATGAAAAAGTGCTATCTATGTCTGTTCCCCTCGAATATTGACTAGTTTTCTGTAGTAGCAGGAATTTGTTTTTGGATACGAGAAATTAACATGGCAAAATCAAAAAAGAACGTTGTTATTTCAAAAAAATTTCTATATACTGCTATTAGTAGCTGGTAATAAGAACGGCTGAGCATGTGGAAAGACTATAGGTGGTGAAGTAGGATGGCTCGCCTTGCGAAGAAAGCTCGCCAGGAAGCACTGCACAATTTGCTTGCGGTAAGTCCATTCTATACGGACGAAGAGCTTGCCGCGCATTTTGGCGTTAGCATCCAGACCATTCGCCTCGACCGTTTGGAACTCGGCATTCCGGAGGTGCGGGAGCGTATTAAGAATGTGGCTAAAAAATCCCTGGATGAAGTAAAGTCGCTTTCATTAGAAGAAATGGTAGGAGAATTGCTCGATATCGAGCTGGACCGTTCGGGGATTTCCCTGCTGGAAATTACAGAGGAACACATTTTTTCCCGAACGCAGATTGCCCGCGGGCATCATATATTTGCCCAGGCCAATTCGCTGGCTGTCGCGGTCATTGATGCGGACGTCGTTTTGACGGCCGCAGCGCGAATCCGCTACATCCGCCCAGTACGTCTTGGCGAGAGGCTAGTGGCCAAGGCCGCTGTCCGCGAGACAAAGGGCGATCAGAGCAAAGTACGGGTGGAGACGAGAGTGCAGGATGAGCTCGTATTCAGCGGCACGTTTCGCGTATTTCGCATGAGAGACTTTGACGCGCAGACCAGCCGCAAACAGGAGGAAGTATGATTATTGCAATAGATGCGATGGGGGGAGATTTGGCGCCCTCCTCGAATATTGAAGGCGCCATTGAAGCGGCGCGCGAGATGCCTGATATCCGTCTCGTGCTTGTGGGCGATGAAGCAAGACTTACGCCCATGCTTGCGCAGGCGCCGACAAATATTGAAATCAGACATGCAAGCGAGATAATTGAAGCCGACGAAGAACCAGTGAAAGCGGTGCGAAGAAAACGCGATTCGTCACTTGTAGTCGGCGTAACAATGGTGAAAAATAAAGAAGCAGATGTTATTATCTCCGCCGGTAATACAGGCGCATTTATGACGGCAGCCCTTTTGATTACCGGTCGTATTAAAGGTATCGACCGTCCGGCGTTAAGCCCGATTGTGCCAACAGTAGGCACCGCTGGAGCGATGATTCTTGATGCCGGTGCCAATATGGATGCCCATCCAAAAAATTTGCTGCAGTACGCGATTATGGGGAGCATTTACGCAAAGAAAGTCATGGGTGTGGAATCTCCGCGTATCGGCTTACTTAACGTAGGCACGGAAGAAAGAAAAGGGAACGACCTAACGAAAGAGACATATGGTTTGCTGCAGGAAAGTTCGTTGAATTTTATCGGCAATGTGGAAGCTAGGGATGTAATGGAGCATGTATGTGATGTTGTTGTCTGTGACGGATTTTCCGGAAACATCCTGCTTAAGACGATGGAAGGCATGGCTAAGACGATGATGTCTGTCATGAAAGAAGAATTTACACGTACAGTTACCAGCCAACTAGCGGCGATGATGCTACGTCCAGGTCTCAAACGTATGAAAATGAAGATGGACTATGCAGAGCATGGCGGTGCTCTGCTCATGGGAGTACAGGGTACGTGCATCAAAGCGCATGGTTCCTCCAGCGCACGCGCCATTTATACCGCTATCAAGCAAGCTAAGAAATTCGTAGAGCAGGATGTAAATGGTCTTATCGCAAGAGAAATTCAAGGAGAAAGCGGGGATAGCCATGTTTAGGACAAATCGGGCGGCAGGTATTTTGGCGACGGGACGTTACTTACCGGAGAAAGTGTTAACGAATGCCGATCTGGAGAAGATGGTAGAAACATCAGATGAATGGATTGTTACCCGGACCGGGATTAAGGAAAGAAGAATTTCTCGCCAGGATGAAGCATCTTCCGATATGGCGACTGCGGCCGCACAGCAGGCGTTGGATAAAGCCGGTATCGCCGCTGAACAGGTTGACCTTATTATTGTGGCGACGGTTACCCCGGATATGTTCTTTCCGTCCACGGCTTGTATTGTACAGGAAAAGCTTGGAGCCAAGTGTGCGGCAGCCTTTGATTTATCTGCGGCATGCTCCGGTTTTTTGTACGGTACGTCGGTAGCAGCTCAATTTGTCTCCAGTGGGACATATCGTTATGCGCTGGTCATTGGCGTAGAATCGCTTTCTAAAATCGTTGATTGGTCGGATCGTAGCACATGTGTGCTTTTCGGTGATGGAGCGGGCGCCGCTGTTATTGGTCCTGTAGAGGAAGGAAACGGTTTTCTTTCCTTTGAATTGGGAGCCGATGGTGGGGGCGCAGAGCTGTTGAAGCTTGAAGCAGGAGGCTCACGAATCCCGGTTCCGAAAGTGGAGCCGGGCAGCCGAGAGAACTATATTCATATGGCGGGTGGAGAAGTATTTAAGTTTGCCGTCCGTGCCATGAATACTGCATCCGACCAGGCGCTTCTAAAAGCTGGTATTACGAAAGAAGATGTTGACTTCCTTGTACCGCATCAGGCGAACCTTCGTATTATCGACTCGGCGGTCAAGCGTCTGGGCCTGCCGTATGACAAGGTAGTTGTGAATCTGAACCGTTACGGCAATATGTCATCTGCATCTATCCCGGTCGCGCTTGACGAAGCGGTTAGCGAAGGGCGGATTAAAGATGGAGATATGCTGGTGCTTGTAGGATTTGGCGGCGGTTTAACATGGGGAGCTTCGGTTATAAAATGGTCGACCAAGGAAAAAAAGGAGGGGGAATAATGGGCAAGATCGCGTTCATTTTTCCCGGACAGGGATCGCAATATGTAGGCATGGGAGCCGATTTATACGAGCAAGAATCATCTGCAAAAGCGGTGTTTGACGAAGCGGATCAAGCGTTGGGCATCTCGCTCTCTGCTCTCTGCTTTGAAGGACCGGAAGATACATTGCGCCTGACGGCCAATACACAGCCGGCTATTCTGACGGATAGTATCGCCATACTTAACGTGCTGAAAGAAAAAGTAAATATAACCCCGGATTATGTTGCCGGTCATAGCCTTGGCGAATATTCTGCGCTGGTAGCAGCAGGAGCATTATCATTTGCGGATGCCGTACAAATTGTACGGGCACGCGGACAATATATGGAAGAAGCCGTGCCTGCGGGACAAGGTGCTATGTCTGCTGTTATGGGCATGGATCGTGAAGCATTGGCGGAGGTATGTCAGAGCGCGACAGAAGATGGTCATCCGGTACAACTCGCCAATCTGAATTGTCCCGGACAAATCGTTATTTCCGGTAGTGCGGAAGGTGTAGCACAGGCGGGGGAAGCGGCGAAAGCCAAAGGTGCTAAGCGTGTCATTCCATTAAACGTGAGTGGTCCGTTTCACTCTATGTTAATGGAACCGGCAGCGGAGAAGCTTTCCCGTAAGCTTGATGAATATATGATTCAGGATGCTGGTGTAGCAGTAGTGACCAACGTATCTGCCAATGCAGTACAGACGAAAGAAGAAATTAAAGACTCCTTGATTAAACAAGTCGCTTCTCCGGTGCTGTGGGAAGATAGCGTAAGCTTTATGTTGAGTGAAGGCGTTGACTTGTTTGTCGAGATTGGGCCGGGCACGGTGTTGTCCGGGTTGGTTAAGAAGCTCGATCGCAAGGTGAAGACGATGAGCATTCAGGATATGGCGACACTGGAAAAAGCGCTTGAACAGTTACAGGCGCAGGAATAAGGGGGAGAGTTGATGCTCGAAGGAAAAGTAGCGCTCGTTACTGGAGCTTCCCGGGGAATTGGGCGCGCCATTGCGCTTGAGTTGGCCCGTCAGGGCGCAGACGTAGCTATTAATTATGCGGGCAATGAAGCCGCTGCACGGGACGTAGCGGACGAAATTGCTAAGCTGGGCCGACGCGCTCTTGTAGTAAAGGCAAATGTAGCGGATGCGGATGAAGTTGAAACGATGGTTAAGCAAACGATAGATGAGATGGGCAAGCTGGATATTCTAGTAAATAATGCGGGCATCACCCGGGATAATCTGCTGATGCGTATGAAAGAGGCGGAGTTCGATGAAGTTATCGCTATCAATCTAAAAGGAGTGTTCAACTGCACCAAAGCGGTAACACGCCCGATGATGAAAGCACGAGGCGGCCGTATTATCAATATCTCTTCGGTCGTCGGTGTTATGGGCAACGCAGGACAGGCGAATTATGTGGCAGCAAAGGCCGGTGTCATCGGCATGACGAAGTCGGTCGCTCGCGAACTGGCCAGCCGTGGCATTACTGTGAATGCGGTTGCTCCCGGATTTATCGAAACCGATATGACTTCTGTGCTTGGTGAAGATACAAGAGAATCGCTGCTTGGTCAGATACCACTTGCCCGTCTTGGTAAGCCGGAGGATATCGCTAATATGGTAGCATTTGTCGCCTCCGAAAAAGCCGGATATATTACAGGCCAAGTTTTCCATATTGACGGTGGCATGTACATGTAAGACAGCGTATAATAAACAAATGATCACCGCTTGAGAGGAGGTGAAAGCAGTGGCAGATACATTCGACCGTGTAAAAAAAATCATCGTGGATCGCCTCGGCGTTGACGAATCTGAGATTAAAGAAGAAGCTTCTTTCAAAGACGATCTCGGCGCAGACTCTCTTGATGTCGTAGAATTAGTGATGGAACTTGAAGATGAGTTCGATCTGGAAATTTCCGACGAAGACGCAGAGAAAATCACGACTGTGGGTGATGTAATCAAATACATACAAGCCCACAAGTAAGGCAAAGCGCAGCTTCAGGAAAAGTCCCGTATATGTATGCGGGACTTTCTCCTCATTGTGGGTTATATATCAGCTTCCCACAGAAAGAGAAGCTGCTCTATTTCACTGTTATTATATTCCGAGGTGAAACCATGAGAAATCGTGTAGTAATAACGGGTGTGGGCGCCATCACACCGCTCGGCAATAACGCAAAAGAATTCTGGGAAGGATTGCTTACCGGTAAATCTGGTGTAGATTACATCACCGCGTTCGATACAGAAGGCTTTTCGACGAAATTCGCCGCTGAGGTAAAGGACTTCCATCCAGAAGAATACATGGACAAGAAGGACATTAAGCGTACGGATCGTTTCGTACAATTTGCGATTGCTGCAGCAAGAATGGCTGTAGAGGATGCAGGGCTTGAGATTACTGAGGAAAACGCTGAAAATATAGGCGTATATATTGGTTCAGGCATCGGCGGCTTGGGCACGTGGGAAGAGCAGCATACCCTTCTCATGGAAAAAGGCCCACGGCGCGTAAGCCCCTTTTTCGTGCCGATGATGATAGCAAATATGGCGTCCGGTCAGGTATCGATCGTCCTTGGAGCCAAAGGTCCGAACAGTGCAGCGATTACGGCGTGCGCCAGCGCGACGAATTCGATCGGTGACGCATTTAAAATCATCGAGCGGGGCATTGCAGACGTTATGATTACTGGAGGAACAGAGGCTTCGATTCGCCCGATGGCAGTCGCTGGCTTCTCTAATGCGAAGGCTCTTTCTTCACGTAACGATGATCCTAAGAAAGCGAGCCGTCCGTTTGATAATGACCGTGATGGGTTTGTTATGGGGGAAGGTTCAGGTATTCTTGTGCTTGAATCATTGGAGCACGCGAAAAAGCGCGGTGCCAACATTCTTGCTGAAATCATTGGCTACGGCATGAGTGCAGATGCATACCATTTAACCCAACCTGCTCCAGGCGGTGAAGGTGCAGCACGGGCGATGAAAGCAGCTCTCAAGGACGCGGAAATCGCGCCGGAAGAAGTAAGCTACATTAATGCGCACGGCACATCCACTGACTATAATGATAAGTTTGAAACGATGGCCATTAAGAAGTCGCTGGGTGATTATGCGTACAAAGTAGCCATTAGCTCCACAAAATCGATGACCGGTCATCTGCTTGGTGCTGCTGGTGGGATCGAAGCGATTGCCTGTGTGCTGGCTCTCCGAGATCAGATTGTACCTCCAACCATTAACTATGAAACGCCGGACCCTGAATGTGATCTTGATTATGTGCCGAATGAAGCAAGAAAGATGGACGTTACTGTAGCGCTGTCTAATTCTCTTGGTTTCGGCGGACATAACGCGACCATTGTTTTTAAAAAGTATGTAGACTGATACACTTTTGGTGGTGAATAAGGTAGTGGATTTTGAACGATTCCAACAGGAAATTGGGGTCCGTTTTAAAAATGAAAAACTTCTCCGTCAGGCGTTTACCCATTCTTCGTACGTAAACGAGCACCGTGGTAAGCTGTTCCAGGACAATGAGCGTCTGGAATTTCTCGGCGATGCGGTGCTGGAGTTGACTGTTTCCCAATTTCTTTATACCCATTTTCCGAAAATGTCCGAAGGGGAATTAACCAAACTAAGAGCCGCCATCGTGTGTGAGCCGTCTCTGGTTATGTTCGCGAACCAGCTTAAATTTGGTGAGCTTATTCTTCTCGGTAAGGGAGAGGAGTTGACCGGGGGCAGATTTCGTCCTGCACTGCTTGCGGATGTGTTTGAAGCCTTTATCGGAGCTCTGTACCTTGATCAGGGGCTGGGCATTGTGTTCCGTTTTCTAGAAAAGTATGTATATCCGCGAATTAATAATGGAGAATTTACCCGGGTTACAGATTATAAAAGTCAATTGCAGGAATACGTACAGCGTGACGGTTTGGGAGAGATCCAGTATAGGATCGTACAGGAGAAGGGCCCGGCGCATAGCCGCGAGTTTGTCTCCGAAGTAATGCTGAACGGTAACGTGCTCGGTCAGGGCACGGGACGATCGAAGAAAGAGGCCGAGCAGCATGCGGCCGCTATGGCTATGAAGCATCTTGCCGTAAAGCAATAAAGGTGATAGAAACGATATGAAACAGCATGTAAACATTGCATTGTTCGTGCCGCATCAAGGTTGTCCGAAAGACTGCGTGTTTTGCAACCAAGCCCGGATTACCGGACGGAAGAGAGAGAACATGTTGACGGAGGAGACAGTGCGGCGTTCGATTGAGGAGCAGTTAACCACTGTGCACAGCGGGCAGGAAGTGGAAATCGCGTTTTTTGGCGGGAGTTTTACCGGCCTGCCCCGTAGCTATCAGACGATGCTGTTGACAGTGGCGAAAGAGTATGTAGTGACGGGCCGGGTGCATGGCATTCGTTTATCCACACGTCCAGACTACATCGCGCCACATATTATGGAATATCTCATCTCGTACGGGGTTACCACAGTGGAGCTTGGCTGTCAGTCGCTTGATGATGAAGTGCTGAACCTGTCTAAAAGAGGACATACAGCAGCGCAAGTAGAGCAAGCGGTACAAGTCATTCGACAGTATCCATCCGTACAGTTGGGTTTGCAGATCTTGCCGGGTCTTCCAGGGGATACGCTTGAAAAAAGTGTGCGTACCGCTGAAGCGATTGTAGAGCTTGCGCCTGATTTTACACGTATTTATCCCGCGCTGGTAATCGCTGGCACAGAACTTGAATGGTTATACGCAACGCATCAATATAAGCCATTATCGATAGAAGAAGCGGTACGATGGACAGCGGAGATATGGTTGCCGTTGTTGAAGGCCGGTATCCCGGTTATCCGTATGGGACTGCATGCGTCGGACGACTTGCGTGGTGAGGGTACTGTACTGGCAGGTCCGTTCCATCCTTCGTTTCGCCAATTGGTGGAAGAGGAGTTGTTTCGTCGGTTGCTGAAGCGAATGATGGAGAGGATTGCGCTCGGTTCGACAGCTTCGCTCCAAGTCTTGATTCATCCGGCAGACGAGACCGCGTTGCGAGGTCGCAAAGGCGAAAGTTGGAAACAGGCCCTTTCTATTCTGTCAGACACGGGTAGCAAAGCTTCCTTGATATTAGACAGAAATCTTCCGCGCAGGCAGTTGGGATGGCGGATGGAAGAAGGGTCTGTACAATCCCTTGCTTTTACCGACCTGTAATGCTTATGTAAAGTGCCCGGCTTACAGCCGGTTTGAAACGGGGAAAAACGAGGCAGCCTGGACACCTGGGGACGAATATCTTCGCCGGTTATGCCAGGACCTCGTTTTTTACCGTTTTTTCTTTTTTTCAGCGTATAGTGACATCCTTTGCGGACAATGATACATTTTTTATCAACAGGTGTGATTTTTTAAGTGACAGAAAGCAGCCGTTCGGCTTCTTAGTGTAAAAAGGACGAGCGCAGGCGTCCGTCAGTTTTTCTTATATAAGGGAGGATGGAGAGCGAATCTATGTATTTAAAGCGCCTCGAAATTACAGGATTTAAATCGTTCGCTGACCGCACAGAATTGGAATTTGTGCCGGGCGTAACGGCCGTTGTTGGCCCGAACGGCAGCGGCAAAAGCAATATCTCCGACGCTATCCGTTGGGTACTCGGCGAGCAGAGCGCGAAATCACTGCGCGGTGCGAAGATGGAGGATATTATTTTCTCGGGAAGTGATTCACGTAAGCCCGTGAATTTCTGCGAAGTGTCCCTGACGCTTGATAATACTGACCAGCGGATAAAGATGGATTTCTCCGAGATTACGGTTACCCGTAGGGTTTATCGTTCTGGTGAAAGCGAATATTCCATTAATCGGCAGAGTTGTCGATTGCGGGATATTGTGGAATTATTCATGGATACCGGTGTCGGCAAAGAAGCGTATTCTGTTATCGGCCAGGGCCGAATTGAAGAGATTCTCAGTACCCGCTCTGAGGATCGGCGGGCGCTGTTTGAAGAAGCGGCCGGAATCGTGAAATATAAAGCACGCAAAAAAGAAGCCGTAAAGAAACTTGATGAGACAGAGCAGAATTTAGTACGCGTTCAGGATATTATGGGAGAAATCGAGGAACAGATTCAACCACTTGAAGAGCAGGCAGAAAAGGCAAGGTCGTATCTCTCACTGAAGGAAACGCTCGCCGAGCATGAAATTGGTCTATACGTCAAGCAATTTGATTTGCTGCATAGCGAGTGGGAAGAGATGAAGGCATGCGTGGACAAGCTAGAAAGTGAACAGGTGGAGCGTTCCGCCAGTATTAACAGTATGGATGCTAAGACTGCTGATTTGCGCGCATTTGCGAACGAGCAGGATCAAGTGCTTGAAGAGCTCCAACAACGGTTGCTTGATGTTACCGAAGAAGGAGAGAAAAAAGAGGGTCTGCGTGAAGTTTTACGTGAACGTCTACGTAATTACAGTAAAAATAAACAAGATGCACGTGGTAAAGCGGTAGCGCTCAACCAAAAGCAGGAGGCATTACGCAATGCCATTACAGAAGCCGGACGACAATTAGAAATAGCAGGCGAAGAAGTGGCAAGGCTGGAAAAAGAACTCCAGCTTGAACAGAAGCGTTATATGAACTTTGCCCGGTTCTCCGATGGGGACATCGAGCGTTTAAAGGCCGATTATTTCGATATTCTGAATCAAATGGCATCAATGCGAAATGAAATTCGTCACCATCAACAAGCGATAGAGACCAATCGACACCGATGGGAGCGTCTTGAGGCAAGCAATCAGCAACTCATCGAGCAGAAGGAGGGCCTAGCGGAGCGCAGGTCAGAGCTTACCCTAGAGTTGGAAAAAGTGTCAACCGACCTTCTTGAAAGCATCGATACGTTTAAAAAGCAGATGGCGGCACAAAAAGAAAAGGCCGAACAAAAATCACGCTGGCTTGAAGCGCTGCGCGAAGGTGAGCACAAGCTGAATAGCCTTCGTTCACGACACGATGTGATGAAGGAGATGCAAGCTGATTTTTCTGGCTTTATGCAAGGTGTAAAGGAAATTCTCAAAGCGCGCGAGCATGGTTTTGCCGGAATAGAAGGCGCTGTGGCTGAATTAATATCGGTCGAAAAACAGTATGAAACCGCGATCGAGATTGCGTTAGGGGGCGCTCTACAACATGTTGTAGTAGAGAACGAGGCGGTAGGTCGCCAGGCGATAGGCCTCCTAAAGCAGCGCCGGGCCGGACGAGCGACGTTTCTTCCGCTTGATGTTATCAAACCGCGCCAGTTGCCGGCGGGTGAGCGTGCCCGCGTGGCGGATATGGAGGGGGTCATTGGCGTTGCTGCAGAGCTAATTGGTTATGCGGAACGTTACCAACATGTCATCTATAACCTTCTGGGGAGTGTAGTAGTCACTAAAACGCTGGAGCAGGCCAATGCGGTTGCAAGAGCCCTTCAATATCGTTACCGTATTGTGACGCTTGAAGGTGATGTCGTAAATCCGGGCGGATCGATGAGTGGTGGATCGGTACAGCAGAAGTCGAATCAACTTCTAGGGCGTCAGCGTCAGCTAGAGCAACTCGAAGAAGAAATCGAACGGCAAAAACAGGCGAATGCCGATATCTATGCTCGATTGGAAGCGCTGGCAGTGGAAGAAGAATCGTGGGAGCATAAGCAGGAAGAGATGCGGGCGGCTGGCGAGCGGCTTCGCTTAAGAGAGCAAGAGATAAAAGGGCTATTACGCGAGCTAGATAATTCAGAGAAAACAATTGCAGAACGCTGGGAATTCTTCCAGCAGGATCAGTCCGTGCTCGATCAAGAACGAAAGCAGGCAAAACATCGCATTGCTGCACTGGAAGAAGAACTTGAAGAATTAACTATCGCGGAACAGGAAAAGCAGCAGGAAATCGAGGCTGCGGAGCATAGCAAGAAAGAGAAGGAAACAAATAAGGAAGCGCTAAATGCCCGCATCACCGAACTGAAGGTGCAACTCGCCACACGCAGGGAGCAGTACGAAGCACGACAGACAGAATATGCCCGTTTGGATACAGACCTGCAAGAGGTTACGACAGAGTTGGAAGTGACCAGCAAAACGCTACTTATGCTTGACTCCGGCAGCGCTACAAGCGATGAAGAGGAAGAGAAGCTCGACCTGGAAATCCGCACCCTACGGGCTGAGAAAGAGAAGTACGGTACGCATATCCAGGAACAGCGCAAAAAACGTCAGGAAGTACAGGCGCGTCTGGCACAGCAAGAAGCGGAAACGAAAGAAATGCGCCGTCAGCTCAAAGAAATAGAAGAAAACCTTCATAAGCATGAAGTAAAAGTAGAGCGAATGGATGTCGAACTGGATAATCTCTTACACAAGTTGCGTGAAGAGTATGAGCTAAGCTATGAAATGGCTAAGGAGAGCTATTCGCAGCCGGATGATATTGATGAAGCCGTGAGAATGGTGAAAGGCATCAAGCAGCGAATCGCAGCTCTTGGAACGGTTAATCTCGGTTCAATTCAAGAGTATGAACGCTTGCACGAGCGGCAGGAGTTCCTCCTGTCCCAGCATCGAGATTTGAGTGAAGCGAAGGCAACGCTCTACCATGTCATTTCAGATATCGAAGCTGAGATGTCACGCCGCTTTAAAGAGACCTTTGAGGCGATCCGTGAGCAGTTCCAGACTGTCTTTACACAGCTGTTCGGCGGTGGACGCGCGGACTTGCAGTTGTCTAATCCGGACAATCTGCTTGAGACAGGGATTGAAATCGTGGCGCAGCCGCCAGGGAAAAAGTTGCAGTATCTGGCACTTCTCTCTGGTGGGGAAAAAGCGCTTACTGCGATTGCGCTATTGTTTTCTATTTTGCGTGTCAAGCCGGTACCGTTCTGTGTGCTGGATGAAGTGGAGGCAGCATTGGATGAGGCGAATGTCACTCGTTTCTCCCAATACTTGCGAGAATTCTGTGCTAACACACAGTTTATCGTTGTTACGCACCGACGCGGTACAATGGAGGGAGCGGATGTTTTGTATGGTGTGACCATGCAAGAATCCGGTGTATCAAAACTTGTTTCCGTTCGTTTAGAAGACGAGACGATGGTATCGTAAAGTAAAGTAAAACTTCCATCAGTACAAGGGCTTCACCGCCTACTGATGGTTGGTTGCACTTACCGGGGTCTTACTGCCCGGACCGGGACAAATTTCAGAAGAAGGGAAGCGTGTCATGAGTTTCTTTAAAAAGCTAAAAGAAAAAATCTCGGGTCAAACCGAAGCGATTACACACAAGTTTAAGGAAGGCCTAACAAAAACGCGGGGAGCGTTTGAAAGGGTAGAAGACTTGGTACGCCGTTACAAACGGATTGATGATGAATTCTATGAGGAATTGGAAGATATTCTTATTTCCGCTGATGTCGGTGTGAATACGGTAATGGAACTGGTAGACGAGCTGCGTAGCGAAGCGCGCAAACAGAAAATCGAGAATGCGCATGACCTGCAACCGCTCCTTTCGGAGAAGCTGGTCGGCCTCCTACAGGAAAAGAAGGAAGATACGTCGCTTAACATCGAAGAAGGCCGTTTGAACATCATTTTGTTCGTCGGAGTTAATGGCGTTGGTAAGACGACTACTATCGGCAAGATGGCACATATGTTCAAAAGCCAGGGGAAAAAGGTTCTGCTGGCTGCAGGCGATACATTCCGTGCAGGAGCGATTGATCAGCTTGAGGTGTGGGGCGAGCGTGTCGGGGTAGAAGTGATAAAGCAGCAACAGGGTTCCGACCCGGCTGCCGTTATTTACGATGGTATCCATAATGCTCGGGCGAGAAAAGCGGATATTCTACTATGTGATACTGCCGGCCGTCTACAGAATAAAGTCAATCTGATGGAGGAGCTGGCGAAAATCAGACGGGTCATCTCCCGTGAGATTCCGGATGCACCGCACGAGACTCTGCTCGTGCTTGATGCGACGACTGGTCAGAATGCGCTTAGCCAAGCGAAGGCGTTTAGCCAATCCGCCGAACTATCCGGTATTGTGCTAACGAAACTGGACGGAACGGCTAAAGGTGGTATTGTTATTGCTATCCGTAATGAATTACAAGTGCCTGTAAAATTTGTCGGCCTCGGAGAAAAAATGGACGATTTGCAGCCGTTTGATGCCGAGCAGTTTGTTCATGCACTGTTTGCAACATCGATCGAAAAAGAAGCAGAAATGGAAAAAGAGGGAGAGTAAAGAGAAAAAGCTTGACACATACCCGATGCTTCTGTATGATTATTTCCTGTAAAGGATTTAGGCTTTACACGAATTTCCGTACACGGGGGACAGAACCCATGCTGGAGGAAACCACGCGTCTGCATTTACTGTACGACTTTTATGGGAGGCTGCTGAAAGACAGGCAGCGTAAATACTTTGAGATGTATTACCGTGATGACCTGTCGCTTGGCGAAATCGCCGAAATAGAAGATATTAGCCGACAGGCGGTATTCGAACAGGTTAAACGGATTGCTAGAACGTTAGAAGAGTATGAACGCAAGCTGGGTCTACTGGCTCGTTATGAGAAACGGCACACCCTGCTCGAAGAGCTGCAGCGGGAATTGTCTATGGAAGCGCCGCAAGATTCGCGTGCGATGAAGCTTACGCATGAACTTCTTGCGTTAGAAATGGAAATAGATTAGGAGGCGGACCATGGCATTTGAAAGCTTAGCCAGCCGACTGCAATCCACGTTTGACAAGCTTCGCGGCAAAGGGAAAGTTACCGAAGAAGACGTTACCAAAGCGATGCGCGAGGTACGTCTCGCTTTGCTCGAAGCGGACGTGAACTTCAAAGTTGTAAAAGAGTTTGTGAACCGAGTCAAGGAGCGGGCTATCGGCCAGGATGTGCTGAAGAGCCTGACACCGGGACAACAGGTTATCAAAGTCGTAAACGATGAATTGACGGAACTGATGGGCGGAGGCCAGAGTAAATTGGCGGCTGCTACTCGTCCCCCTACAATCGTAATGATGGTGGGTCTGCAGGGTGCGGGGAAGACGACGACGACAGGGAAGTTGGCCAATTATCTGCGCGGTAAGCAAAACCGCAAACCGTTGCTTGTGGCTTGTGATATTTATCGCCCGGCTGCGATTAAGCAGCTTGAAGTCGTCGGTAAGCAATTGAATATCCCCGTGTTTTCTATGGGAGATAAAGTGAGTCCGGTCGAAATCGCCAAAGCGGCAATCGCACATGCGAAAGAGGAGCATCTCGACTACGTATTGCTCGATACTGCTGGTCGTCTGCATATCGATGAAACTTTGATGGGCGAGTTGCAGGAAATAAAGGAAATCGCAAAACCGAATGAAATTCTGCTCGTGGTAGATGCAATGACAGGTCAGGATGCTGTTAATGTAGCGGAGAGCTTCAATAATCAGCTTGAGCTGACCGGTGTAGTTCTTACCAAGCTGGACGGTGACACGAAGGGCGGAGCTGCGCTTTCTGTCAAGTCTGTGACTGGTACACCGATTAAATTTGTCGGAATGGGCGAAAAAATGGATGCGCTCGAGCCTTTTCATCCAGATAGGATGGCAAGCCGGATTCTCGGAATGGGCGATGTGTTAACACTCATCGAGAAAGCGCAAATTGACGTGGACGAAGAAAAAGCCAAAGAGCTAGAGCGCAAGATGCGTACCGCTGAGTTTACATTTGAAGATTTCCTGGAGCAGATGGCTCAAGTCCGTAAGATGGGTCCACTCGATGAATTGCTTAATATGATGCCGGGTATGAACAAAGTCAAAGGAATGAAAGATTTGAAGGTCGACGAGGGCGCCTTAAACCGGGTTGAAGCGATCGTTCGTTCCATGACGACGAAAGAGAAGCAGCAACCGGAAATCATTAATTCCAGCCGTCGTAAACGTATCGCTAAAGGCAGCGGAACGAGCGTTCAGGAAGTGAACCGTCTTATTAAGCAATTCGAAGATATGCGCAAGATGATGAAGCAATTTACGAAAATGACGGACAAAGCAAAGAAAAAAGGCGGCGGATTTAAATTTCCGTTCCTTGGATAGCCAATAAATGTTTGAAACTAAGTCTTTTCATTTATGGATGACTTTGTTTAAATAATTAATTAGTGTGTAAAACACAACATGGAGGGAATAACAAATGGCAGTTAAAATTCGCTTAAAACGTATGGGTCAAAAGAAAGCCCCTTTCTATCGTGTAGTAGTAGCAGATTCTCGCGCGCCGCGTGACGGCCGCTTCATCGAAGAGATCGGAACATACAATCCGGTAACGCAACCAGCAGAAGTTCAAATCGACGAAGAAAAAGCGTTGAAATGGCTTACTACAGGTGCTCAACCGACAGATACTGTTCGTAACCTGTTCCGTAAACAAGGTCTGATGCAGAAATTCCACGAAGCAAAAAACAGCAAGAAGTAATTCATTTAATCCAGGCGGGAGGACTAGCAGGTGAAATCATTAATTGAAGTGATTGCCAAGGCTCTTGTCGACCACCCTGATGCTGTTTCGATCGAAGAGGTGCTGCAAGAGCGGAATACTGTGTATCGCCTTTCCGTTCATCCGGATGATATGGGCAAAGTAATCGGAAAACAGGGCCGTATTGCTAAGTCTCTTCGCTCTGTTGTAGGTGCGATGGCTACGAAAGAAAACCAGCGCGTCACAATTGAAATCGTATAGCAAGTAATGAGAAAGCTGGGAGAATGCATCCCAGCTTTTCTTAACATTGGAGAAAAGAAAGGATGGAAAGAAAGAAGGGAGTCTTTCGTGATGCTAAAGATAAAGCGCAAAATAAACGTCATGATGATATTGACCGAATCGTCGCGCAAGCAGATGAAGGAAGAGTTCGATGCCATGCATAAGCGTTATGAATTAGAGCTGGAGCAGCTGAATTTCCAGGCAAAGAAACTTTTGCAGGAGGCGCAGCGCAAGGGGCGGGAAGCGCTTGACATCGTCCAGCGCCGCCTTACACAGGAGAGACAGGCGCGTGAGGAAAAAATCTCCCAGATTTCTTTTCAATTGGAGCAACTCGCGAATCTGCCACTTGGCAGTGAGCTTCATTATACGACGGTTGAAAGCGAAGTAGAAGTAAGCGTAGGGGACGATTGGGGAAAAGTAATGGGAGGAACGGAAATTGTATTATTGGACGGCATGGTAAAAGAAATTCGTGAAGGAGGAACAAACGCGTGAGCGGAGAGTTTTTTACCGTAGGTAAGCTGGTGAATACGCATGGTATCCAGGGAGAGGTTCGTGTAGTTTCGGAAACCGATTTTCCAGAGGAGCGGTACAAGGAAGGTAGCGTGCTCTATTTATTTCATCCCGCAATGAAAAAACCGGTGCCATTAACCGTCGCAACAGCACGTGAGCATAAAAATTTCTACCTGCTGACCTTTAAAAACCATCCGTACATGCAGGATGTGGAGAAGTATAAGGGCGGTGTGTTAAAAATACGAGCAGAAGACCGCAAAGAGTTACCGGAAGGTGAGTTTTATTTTCAGGATATTATCGGCTGTGAAGTGTTTACCGAAGAAGGGCAGCACCTCGGCGTTATCAAGGAAATTCTCCAGCCGGGAGCCAATGATGTATGGGTAGTCAAGCCGGAAAAGGGAAAAGATATTCTTCTTCCATATATCGACCAGGTCGTTAAACAGATTGATATAACAAATCAACGCATTACGGTGCAGTTGCTTGAAGGATTAATTTAGGAGGCTGGCTTACGGCATGAAAATCGATATTTTGACGCTGTTTCCCGAGATGTTTGAAGGCGTGCTCGGCGCGAGCATTGTCGGAAAAGCAGAGAATAAAGGTCTTGTTTCGTTTCGGGTAGTAAACTTCCGCCAATTTTCGCAAAATAAGCATGGTCAAGTAGATGATATGCCGTATGGTGGGGGAGGGGGAATGGTATTGAAGCCTGAACCTATTTTTCGCGCGGTGGAATCCTTGACCGAGCCGGTGCCAGCCGTGGAGGAGAAAGCGGCAGGAAAGCCTGGAAAGCGTCCGCGTGTCATTCTGCTTTGTCCGCAGGGGCAGCGCTATAGCCAGAAGCTAGCTGAAGAACTAGCACAAGAAGAACACTTGATTTTTATTTGTGGCCATTATGAAGGCTACGATGAACGTATTCGTGAGCATTTGGTGACAGATGAAATCTCCATTGGTGATTATGTGCTGACCGGCGGTGAGTTGCCTGCCATGGTTATTATCGATAGTGTGGTTCGTCTGCAGGCGGGGGCGCTTGGTAATGCACAATCAGCAGTGACGGATTCGTACAGCACCGGTTTACTGGAGCACCCGCACTATACACGTCCAGCCGAGTTTCGTGGTTGGGATGTGCCTGAAGTACTTTTGTCCGGCCATCATGAGAACATCGAGAAGTGGCGATTAAAAGAGTCGTTGCGTCGTACACTGGAGCGTCGGCCGGATCTGCTGGATGAAATCGAACAGACGCCGGAAATAAAAAAATTGGTAGAAGAGCTGAAACAAGAGTTGTAACCTGGATCTCATTATGATATGATATTTCTCGTGAGCCAGCTTGGTTCGGATTAGGATGGTCCTCTTCCTATTGTGAGGTTGCGGTGATAAATGTAGCCGTCTACTTCTCATACGGAATGAACATCTGTTGGAAGGAGGAAACCTCATGCAACAAGTTATTCGTGAGATTGCTCAAGCGAACATGAAACAAGACATTCCTAGCTTCCGTCCCGGTGACACTGTACGTGTACACTTGAAAGTAGTTGAGGGACAACGGGAACGTATTCAGGTGTTCGAAGGAGTCGTAATCAAGCGTCGTGGAGGAAGCATCAGCGAAACTTTTACAGTTCGTAAAGTTTCTTATGGTGTCGGCGTTGAACGTACATTGCCGCTTCATTCTCCGAAAATCGACAAAATCGAAGTAGTACGCCACGGTAAAGTTCGTCGTGCGAAGCTCTACTATCTGCGCGATCGTGTGGGTAAAGCAGCACGCATTAAAGAAATTCGCCGTTAATGCGAGAGAAAAGGAGCTTGGTAACAAGCTCCTTTTTTTGCAGGCTAAAAAAGCACAGTCCATCATTGTAGGGAGGAAAATATATGGTTGACGAAACCTCCTCTGAACCAATCAAAAAGAAGAAGGGAAAAAATGAAGCGTGGGAATGGATTAAGGCCCTAGGTATTGCCGTAGTGCTTGCGCTCATTATCCGTACCTTTTTGTTTGCGCCGTTTCTTGTCGACGGATCATCGATGATGCCAACGCTTGAGAACGGTGAACGTCTGATTGTAAACAAGCTGATTTATTATATGCAGGATCCGAAGCCGGGTGACATTGTCGTTTTCCACGCGACAAAGGAGAAGGATTATATTAAACGGGTCATTGCAACGGAAAATCAGACGGTGGAGATGAAAGATGACCAGCTATACATAGACGGAAAGCCGGTCGATGAACCGTATTTGAAACAGTATAAAGAAGAAGCGAAAGCGGAAGGCTATGTGCTGACGGATGATTTCGGTCCTGAGAAAGTACCGCAGGGCGAAGTGTTTGTCATGGGAGATAATCGCCGCAACAGCACGGATAGCCGCGTTATCGGTCCTGTACCGGTGAAGAATGTGGTCGGACGTTCGGAGCTCATTATCTGGCCACTGGATAAAATTCGCTTAAACTAGCTTGAATTTATAAAGAAATGTAGGTGAGGCATATGACGATTCAATGGTTTCCGGGTCATATGGCCAAAGCGCGCAGGCAGGTTACGGAGAAACTAAAACTTATCGATGTCGTCATCGAGCTTCTCGATGCAAGGCTTCCATTGTCAAGCCGTAACCCGATGATCGATGAGATTGTCTCCGGCAAGCCGCGCTTAATCTTATTGAATAAATCTGATTTGGCTGATGAAGCCGTAACGAAGGCCTGGGTACAGCATTTTGCCAACGATGAGGTTAAAGCGCTACCGATTGACGCATTATCCGGTCGCGGGGTAAATAAACTGCCGCTAGAATGTCAGGCTCTGGTGGAAGAGATGATGGAGAAACGCCGTGCCAAGGGAATGCAAGACAGAGCCGTTCGCGCGATGATTATCGGCATTCCGAATGTCGGCAAGTCATCGTTGATGAATCGGCTGGCAGGACGCAAAGTGGCGCAAACGGGCGACCGTCCGGCGGTAACGAAAGCCCAACAATGGGTGAAAGTGGGCAAAGTGCTGGAACTTCTGGATACGCCGGGAATTTTGTGGCCTAAGTTTGAAGACCCTTTGGTGGGCTTACGTCTGGCAGCGAGCGGGGCGATTAAAGACGAGATTATTGACTTTCAGGAGGTGGCGCTTTTTGTCGTGGCCTACCTGCGTATGCACTACGAAGACGCGTTGAAGAATCGATATCAGATGGCCGATCTTGAAGAAAGTAAGCTTGCGATCATGGACGAAATTGGACGCAAGCGAGGATGTCTGGTGAGCGGTGGACATATTGATTATGATAAAGTTGCTGAATTGATTTTGCGAGAGTTACGTGGTGGAAAACTAGGTCGAATTTCGCTTGAACGTCCTGACGACAGATTTACGATTGATATGGCGCGCGTAAGCATGGACGAGATTACACCGTATTAAGGGAAAACAAGGGTTTGCCATATTTTCATAACGTAAACGTGCAGCTCTAGCTGCACGTTTTTGTTATATATAAAACAACGCCTATTGATTATCCATAGGTTGGGAAGAAAGAAGATTACTGGCTAATCAACACCCTTGATATAAAATAGATGTGAGGAGAGTTCTTATTGAATCCAGGTGAAATGACGATAAAAGAAGTAAAAGAATTTTTGCTGACATGTGAGAACTTGTCGGAAGAAGCGCAAGCGCTATTTGCAGCAGATATGCGAAGTGGTGTACAGGCGGCGTTCAAACAGTGGCACCGGCGTATGGAAAAAACGCAGCAATTGTATCAGCGCTGGCTCGATATGAGCAAGCATGAACAGGAATTATGGAAAAAAGGATATGCGTACATCGCTGGTGTGGATGAGGTAGGACGTGGACCATTAGCCGGTCCGGTTGTTACGGCAGCCGTCATTCTACCGCAAGATTTTTATTTACCCGGTCTGAACGATTCGAAAAAAGTACCAGCTGCCAGGCGTGAGGAAATGTATGAGCAGATAATGAAACAGGCAGTGGCCGTATCGGTCGCCTTAAGCGATGCTGCGCTAATTGATGAGATTAATATTTTTCAGGCAACGTTAAGGGCCATGCAAATAGCCGTGCAAAATCTTTCCGTTGCACCAGACATTACGCTGAACGATGCGGTAACCATTCCTAAAGTATCCGTAGAGCAGCGACCGATTATCGGTGGGGATGGCAAGAGTATATCCATTGCTGCTGCTTCTATCATCGCAAAAGTTGAACGAGATCGCATGATGAAAGAGTATGATGTGCAGTATCCTGGATATGGCTTCGCGTCCAATATGGGCTACGGCACGGCAGAGCATCTGGCTGCCCTGCGTGCCCTGGGACCTTGCCAGATTCACCGCCGAAGCTTCGGTGGCGTGTTGGTTCCTTAATGTCAAACTTCCATGGTTCATGGGAAAGGAGACAAACGTATGATTCAAGGATTTATGACAGGTCAAATCCTCCAGCAATTAAATAGCAGACAGGCGTCTCTTATTGAATTGATGCCGGGTCAAGTATTTCAAGGCAAAGTGCTGAAGCTGTTCCCCGATAACCTGGCTACGGTACAGCTGGGAGGATTAACAGTGACAGCTCATTTGGAAACACCCCTTGAACTTGGCCAGCGAACATGGCTGCAAGTGCAACCAGGCGGGCAACCTGTGACGCTTAGAGTGATTAATCAGCCCGGACAGCCGGGTCAGGCATCGGAAGCCAGCATGGAAGGGCTGGCAAAGGCGCTTGGAGCTCCTATAACAAAAGAATCGCTTTCGCTGTTACATAAAGCCGTAGATGCAGGAATTCCGCTGCGTGCAGAATCTTTGCGTTCATTTGAGCGTATCATTGCGGAAACAGGGGCAGACCCGACAATAGAAGATGCAATTATGCTGGCAGCAAAAAAGGGACTTCCTCTTACAAAAGAGACGGTACTGGCTCTGCGTGCGTTTGCCGGCAACACCAGTTTAGAAGGTGAAATGGGAAAACTCTCCCGTTTAGCACAACAGGCGATGGCACAACCAGAAGGATTGCCTGTGGATATAAAAGAAGGGTTACAACAACTTCTGACACGGATGGAAGGCGCCAGAAATGGACTGGCACAGGTGAAAAACTCGTTTGCCTTGTCTTCCTCTTCAAGTTCGGCAGCGCAGCCAGAAGGGTCTCCTTCTCAATCCGTTCTGCAAAATGGTGCGCAACTTTCTGCTATACAGGCGGAGAAAGCAGCAGAGGCAGCACAAAACGCTCCGACTCCCGGCATCAAACAAGTGATAGCTGATTTTTTCGAGCGCCTGGGATTAAATCATGAGAAAGTGTTGGGACTTACGGGGGGAGAGAAAACAATAGCCACAGAAGCGGAGAACGTTAAAGCAACGCTTCTCCACTTACTGCAGCATCCGAAGGCGGAAGCGTTGCCGGCCCCTCTGCGTGAACAAATGCAGCAGTTTGTGCAGCAAGTAACCGGACAACAGCTTATGATGACGGGCTCAGCAGGTGATAATGCTTTCGTTCAGGTGGCCATTCAACTGCCATCGCCGGGCCAAGAGAATGGTGAAAATACACTTATTCAAATCGAATCGCGGAAGAAAGGCAGAGGAGAGCTGGATCCTGACAATTGCCGTTTGTTTTTCTATCTATCTATGCAGAATATGGGCGAAACCATGCTCGATGTGTCTATTGTTAATAAGATTCTATCCGTTACTCTCTATAATAATCAGGAGGGACTTGGTGATTTGGTGCGTGTTCTACGTACCCCATTAGAACGAAGTCTTGCTGAACAGGGATACCGTTTATCGGGGTTACGTGTACTATCTGTACCGGACAGCACAGGTAGAGAGAGCAGCCGTACGTCTGTGTCTTCGCTTTCGCTGCCGCCTTCAAGTGTGGCTCATTACAAAGGAGTTGATTTCCGAGTATGAAACAGCCATATCAGCGCAAAAGTGCGGTTGCTCTGCGTTATACGCCCGGTGAAGCAGAGGCGCCCCGCGTCATCGCCAAAGGCCAGGGTCATATAGCTGGGAAAATTATGGAACAGGCCAAAGAGCATGGGGTACCGGTTCAGCAGGATCCATCGTTGGTAGAAGTGTTGAGTAGTCTCGAGCTCAATGAACAGATTCCGGTGGAACTCTATCAGGTAGTGGCGGAGATTCTTGCCTTTGTCTATCAAACGGATCAGCGGAGCAGACGGAAATGACACCGCCCCGTAAAACAAATAAGCAAAAGGGCGAGGACGGGGAGCTGTTTGCGTGTCGCTATTTAGAGGAAAAAGGATACCAGCTTGAGCGGCGGAATTTTCGTACGCGTACCGGAGAGATTGACTTAATCATGCGGGATGGGGACTGGCTTGTATTTATTGAAGTTAAGATGCGGACCAGCGATATGTATGGTCATGGCAGTGAAGCGATTACTGCTGCAAAACAGCGGACGATTCGTAGAACAGCGCTTGAATATTTGCTGCAATGTTATGGAGGATCGACCGTCCGTTCGTTCAGATTTGATGTCATTGTTGTGACGGTAGCAGCTTCGTCTTCCGAGCCGGAAATCATGCATATTTTGCATGCTTTTTAGTGAGACATACCACACTTGTTGGATATCCATAGATTGGAAGGAAGAAGATGCATGTGTCGGCGTGTTCGCTCGTCTTTTTCTCACAAGGAAGAGATACGGCCGCTTTGCGTGGCCAAGGCCGGACCGGCAAAACATCTGGGCCTCTCAGTGCGGGAGACGAACCGACGCCCGTTTGGGGCACGGTGTGGTGGCTATCCGCTGGGTAATTAACACCCTTGAAGACATATAAATAGGCAGCGGAAAAACGTCCTTCCCGTGACACCTGTCCACATGAAATGTCGCCTTCGTGCATATAGTATAGTGTACTCGATGTGTAACACCTCCTTTTCACACACCTGCAATTTGCAGGTGTTTTTTTATGGATAAGAAAGCAGCGACATATCGTTTCTTCCGATCGTATCAATTGAAAAACGCGCGAGGCGTGTGTTAAACGTTGCTTGTGCAGCAGAGCTGCATAAGAGCAACTAGGATGGTTGCCCGCACTAGTCAAGTTTTCTTTAATGGCAGAAAGAGAAGGGAAAATCAACTCTAGTTATTCGTGAAAATATATGGTATTTTTTTACAAAAAGGGAGTTGAGTGAAAAGGATGTTCGCACGGGTATATAGCGCTACGGTACTAGGAATTCAGGGGATAGACGTAGAAGTAGAGGTGGACATCGCGAATGGACTGCCTTACTTTGAAATTAGCGGGCTTGCCGCTTCGACTGTACGTGAAGCACGTAATCGGGTCAAATCAGCAGTAAAAAACAGCGGTTATTCGTTTCCCCTGCAGCGCATTACAGTGAATCTCGCACCGGCAGACGTTCGTAAAGCAGGTTCCATGCTTGACTTAGCGATCGCCATCGGTATCTTGATCGGCAGCGGACAGGTAACCATCCAGAGTGGGCTTGCTAACTGGATATTTCTCGGAGAACTGTCGTTGGATGGAAAATTACGTCCGCTACATGGGTTGTTTCCGATGATTATCGCTGCTAAACAGGCGGGTTTTGCTGGCGCAGTTATTCCTGCATCATGTGAAGAAGATGTGGAACGAGCGAGGCTGCCAATTGTACGGGTCGCTACATTGAAGGAATGCGTGGCGTGTTGTTCTCTGTCGGATAACGCATTGCAAGCATTCTGCCGTTCCTCGGAAAGTAAGGGAAGCCGGTTCAATCAGACGGAACAGACTATAGAGACCACTTGCTTCAGTGACGTGAAAGGACAGCATCATGTTAAAAGGGCAATGGAAGTAGCCGCTGCCGGTTCACATCATTTAACGATGGTAGGTCCGCCAGGTACGGGGAAAACGATGATGGCGCGTCGCTTTCCTGCCATTTTACCGTCGCTTGATGAGGAGCAGTCGCTTATTGTTGACACGATTTACAGTGCTTGTGGGCTGCTTTCAGAAAGATGGAAGCAAGCGCCTTATCCTCCATTTCGTGCGCCACACGCCTCTATTACAAGGGCTGGCATGATCGGAGGCGGCACTTTTCCCACACCGGGAGAGATGAGCCTCTCACATCTTGGCGTATTGTTTTTGGATGAATGGCCGGAATTTTCGCGGAATGTATTGGAAGCGATGCGTCAGCCGCTTGAGGACGGATATATTACACTCGTACGGAGAGAAGGCAAGCTTTCCTTCCCTTGTCATTTATTACTTGTGAGCACATTTAATCCGTGTTTTTGTGGGTTTTATGGTTTTGAAACAGATAGTCAGCCCTGTAAGTGTTCGCCAAATGAGATTAAGAGGTACTGGAAACGACTTTCGGGTCCGATGCTTGATCGCATGGATATTCAAGTGGAGGTTCCGAGAGTACGTATCGACGATATGCGGAAAGATGAGCCCATCACGACAGATATGATGCGTGAGCGAGTACAGGCGGCGAGAGAGAGGCAAGCACACCGTTATTCAGGAACACAAATTCAGGCCAATTCCCAAGTATCAGGACGATGGCTTACACACTATATTCCTCTCTCTTCTACGGTACAGGCATGGCTCTCTGCACTTTACCAGACAAGTGGTATAAGTAATCGCTCCTACGATAAAATAATAAAACTGGCGCGTACGATTGCCGATTTGGAAGATAGTCAGCATGTGTGTGAAGAACACATTGCCGAAGCTTTTCAGTACCGAGCTCTCGATCAGAAGCAATGGAAAGAGAAAATATAATAAAAAATTTTCGACATAAATCTCTGTGGATAACAATATCTACAAGAAAAAGCTAGATTTCAAGATAAGTCTGAATGTTTGTGCACAACTTATTCACAGGAAGTTGTGGATAACAGAACGCTTGTTCCGAAAAAAGGCCGATGTTACAATATGGAAAATGGCAGAAAACGAGGGGGAGCGTCTATGCACTTACTTTCGGATGAAGCGTTGCTTGATGCCTACGTGAAAGCGACGCACCTTGGTCTAGAGCAGGAGTTTATTGCACTTTTGATGGAAGAAATAAATAAGCGAGACTTACATGTACCGCCTCATTGACAAGCAGATGTCTAACATCTGCTTTATTTTTTTGCAAACAATAAGCCGATGTAAAAAAATCAGAAAAATACGGAAAGCATGCAGGTATTTGCCGAATCGTGCCGAATAAGCTATACTGTATTGCGCAGACGAGCTTATGAGAGAGAAGCTTGATGCGTTTATTTTATGCAAAATGTGGTTAGGAGGATGGAGAATGAATATCCATGAGTATCAAGGCAAAGAGATACTTAAGCAGTACGGCGTTGTCGTACCGAATGGAAAAGTAGCGTTCACGGTAAACGAAGCGGTAGAAGCGGCGAAGGAACTGGACACGAACGTGTATGTAGTGAAAGCGCAAATCCATGCGGGCGGACGCGGTAAAGCTGGCGGGGTTAAAATCGCCAAAAACCTGGACGAAGTTCGTACATATGCGCAGGAAATCCTCGGCAAGGTTCTTGTTACGCATCAAACGGGACCGGAAGGCAAAGAAGTAAAACGTTTGCTTATCGAAGAAGGATGCGACATTCAAAAAGAGTACTATGTAGGGCTCGTTGTTGACCGTAACACGAACCGCGTAGTTATGATGGCATCTGAAGAGGGCGGCACTGAAATCGAAGAGGTAGCGGAAAAAACACCGGAGAAAATTTTCAAAGAGGCGATTGATCCGGCTGTAGGACTTCTTCCTTTCCAAGCGCGCAAACTCGCTTTCTCAATTAACATTCCAAGCAAATTGGTAAATAAAGCTGTGAAATTCATGATGGGCTTGTATCAGGCATTCGTTGATAAAGATTGCTCGATCGCGGAAATCAACCCGCTTGTTGTAACAGGCGACGGCAATGTTATGGCGCTTGATGCGAAGCTGAATTTCGATTCGAATGCACTGTATCGTCACCAAGACGTGATGAAACTGCGCGATCTTGATGAAGAAGACCCGAAAGAAATCGAAGCCTCCAACTATGACCTTAACTACATTGCACTTGGTGGTAACATCGGTTGCATGGTTAATGGAGCAGGTTTGGCGATGGCTACAATGGATATTATTAAATTCTACGGCGGCGAACCGGCGAACTTCCTTGATGTTGGGGGCGGTGCCACTGCGGAAAAAGTTACGGCTGCTTTCAAGCTGATTCTGTCCGATGAAAATGTAAAAGGTATTTTCATTAACATTTTTGGCGGTATCATGAAGTGTGACGTTATCGCAGAAGGTGTAGTAGAAGCGGCAAAACAAGTAAGTCTTGACCGTCCGCTTGTTGTGCGTCTCGAAGGCACGAATGTAGACCTTGGCAAGAAAATCCTTAACGAGTCCGGCCTCAATATCGTAGCGGCAGAATCGATGGCAGACGGCGCGGAAAAAATCGTTTCCTTGGTGAAATAAGAAAGGTGGGACTGGAGAGTTATGAGTATTCTTATCAATAAAGATACAAAAGTAATCACTCAGGGTATTACTGGTGCTACTGGTTTATTCCATGCAAAAGGGTGCCGCGAATACGGTTCGCAAATGGTTGGCGGTACTTCACCAGGAAAAGGTGGCACAGAAGTTGATGGTTTCCCTGTTTTTGACACGGTAACTGAAGCGGTAAAAGAAACAGGCGCGAACGCATCTGTTATTTATGTTGCAGCGCCGTTCGCAGCAGATGCCATTATGGAAGCGGTAGACGCAGAGCTTGACCTGGTAATCTGCATCACTGAAGGTATCCCTGTACTTGATATGGTAAAAGTTAAACGCTATATGGAAGGCAGCAAAACCCGTCTTATCGGACCGAACTGCCCCGGTGTTATCACACCAGGCGAATGCAAAATCGGCATCATGCCGGGCTACATTCATGCGCCGGGTAAAGTAGGGATCGTATCCCGCTCTGGAACCCTCACATATGAAGCGGTTCATCAGCTTACAACGAATGGTATCGGACAATCCACTGCTGTAGGTATTGGTGGAGACCCGGTTAACGGCACGGATTTTATCGATTGCCTCAAACTTTTCAATGAAGATCCGGATACGGAAGCTGTTATCATGATTGGTGAGATCGGCGGCACAGCAGAAGAAGAAGCAGCTGAATGGGTAAAAGCCAACATGAAAAAACCGGTTGTAGGCTTTATCGGTGGCCAAACTGCACCTCCAGGAAAGCGTATGGGACATGCTGGTGCCATCATTTCTGGCGGTAAAGGAACAGCTGCGGAAAAAATTAAGGCGATGGAAGCTTGCGGCATTCGCGTAGCGAAAACACCTGCTGTGATGGGCGAGACAATGATCGAAGCCCTTAAAGCCCATGGCCTGCTTGAAGTATGTAAAACAATTAAATAAGTTTGCAAGAGAGGAGCGCTGCATTAGCGCTCCTTTTTTGATGGATAAGAAACGATATGCCGCTGTAAAGCAAGAAAGCGACATATCGTTTCCTTTTCCTTATGGAGCGTGTGACACGGCGGGCGAAAAAGACCGACAACGCCCGCGAGTTTTTTTTGTTATATTTTTATTTATAAGGAAGGATTTTCCATATATTTCCTCGAAAATCATTTTAGAAAGGACATGAAGGAGTGAGGAAAAATGGAAAAGCAAGCGTATATGTTATTGGCTTTATCACATATTAACCGGGTGGGGCGGCGTACGCTTCGTCTTGCGCGTCTGCTTGGGGAGACAGTAGATTTCTCAAGTTGTACCCCAAGAGATATACAGAAGATGTTAGAAGTCACGCCAGAGGCGGCAGAACGCATTAAGAATGAATTCAGTCTGCAAGATGCCGTAATGCGTGCGCAGAAATGGGCTGCGGAGGGGATTGATGTACTTACTCAGTATCATTCGGAGTATCCCAACCTGTTGCGCGAAATTCCTGACCCGCCTGAGATTTTATACATAACTGGTAACAAAGACCTCTTACACCGCCCTGCTATTGCGGTCATAGGTGCGCGTCGACCTACCGCCTATGGCAAAAATGTCGCTCTGCAGTGGGCGCGCGAGTTAGCGGAGCAGGATGTAGTGATTGTGTCTGGTATGGCACGGGGCATCGATAGTGAAGCGCACAGAGGGGCATTAGCTGCTGGTGGCGCCACAGTAGCAGTGCTCGGATGCGGCGTAAATGTTGTTTATCCTTCTGAGAATCGGGCCTTGACTGTAGAAATGCGGCGTAAAGGAGCAATTCTTTCCGAGTATCCTCCGGGCACGGAGCCAATGCGAGGTTTTTTCCCAGAACGCAACCGCATTATTAGCGGACTGGCACGCGGTGTACTCGTTGTCGAGGCTGCTTCACGCAGTGGTTCACTCATTACGGCTGATTTGGCCGTTGATCAGGGAAGGGATGTATTCGCTGTACCGGGCTCGATTTTTTCTCCAAGGAGCGCAGGTTGTCATTGGCTGATTCAGCAGGGAGCAAAATTAGTGCAAAATATTCATGATGTGCTAAGTGAATATCCAGACTTGATTTCGGATACAAATGAAAATACAATCTATGCGGGCGCTACGACGCTGCCACCTCTTACTTCAGAGGAGAAGAGCGTATTGTCCGTAATTGGGTGGGATGCGATGTCATATGAAGACATTTTATGTCGAACTTCGTTTTCCTCTGGCTATTTACACTATCTTTTGTTATCTTTGCAAGTAAAACAGCAGATTACACAATTGCCCGGACCTGCTTTTATCCGGCTGGGAAATAAGAAAGATGTTTGACAAACGCAAGTTTTGTAATTAATAATAGGAGGAATTCTTTTCTTTCAGAAAAGGGGGAAACATGCTTGGCAGATTCACTGGTAATAGTGGAGTCTCCCGCAAAGGCGAAGACAATCGGGAAATATCTCGGTAAGAAATATATCGTAAAAGCATCGATGGGCCATGTGAGGGATTTACCGAAAAGTCAAATGGGAGTCGATCCTAAAGAAGGATTTCAACCGAAATATATCACGATTCGCGGCAAAGGAGACGTATTGAAAGAGCTGCGGGATGCATCTAAGAAAGTAAAGAACATTTATCTGGCGGCGGACCCCGATCGTGAAGGCGAGGCCATTGCCTGGCATCTGGCACATAGCTTAAACATAAACGAGGAACAAGCGTGCCGCGTCGTATTTAATGAGATTACGAAGCAAGCTGTAAAAGAGGCATTCAAGCATCCGCGTAAAATCGATATGGATTTGGTTAACGCTCAGCAAACACGCCGCATTCTTGATCGGCTGGTTGGCTACAATATATCACCGTTGCTTTGGAAAAAGGTGAAAAAGGGCCTGAGTGCAGGGCGCGTACAGTCAGTAGCAGTAAAGCTTATCATCGATCGTGAAAAAGAAATCAATGCTTTTATTCCGGAAGAATATTGGTCGGTAACTGCGCATTTGAAGTCCGGCAAAGAAATATTCGAAGCTAAATTTTACGGTTATGAAAATGAAAAAGTGGAGCTGAAAACCGAAGCAGAAGTACAGGAGCTTCTGCGTAGGATTGAAGGCAAAGCGTATGTAATTAACGAAATTAAAAGGCGGGAGCGAAGACGAAATCCGGCCGCGCCGTTTACAACTAGCTCACTGCAGCAGGAGGCAGCCCGTAAACTGAACTTCCGCGCAGCCAAAACAATGATGGTTGCGCAACAACTCTACGAAGGAATCGATATCGGCAAAGAAGGCACAGTTGGTTTAATTACGTATATGCGCACGGATTCAACCCGAATTTCGCCGACAGCGCAGGAAGAAGCGAAAAAGCATATCGCAGAAGCATACGGGGAAGAGTATACGCTCAGTGAACCACGTCAGTTCAGCAAGAAGGAAGGGGCTCAGGATGCGCATGAAGCGATCCGCCCGACCTTAGTAGGCAAAGAGCCTGCTTCGTTGAAGGAATACCTGTCTAGAGATCAAATGAAACTGTACCGTCTAATTTGGGAGCGCTTCATTGCTAGTCAGATGGCTGCAGCGGTGCTTGATACGGTAACAGCAGATATTGCGGTCGGTGATGCGCTGTTCCGTGCCAACGGTTCCCAGGTAAAATTCCCGGGATTTATGAAGGTATATGTAGAGGGCACGGATGATGTTCAGAAAGAAGATGACAAGATGCTGCCACCGCTTGAAGAGAAGCAGGAAGTGGCACTTGCGGAAATGGACCCGAAGCAGCATTTTACTCAGCCGCCACCGCGTTATTCGGAAGCGCGCCTGGTTAAAACGCTTGAAGAGCTCGGGATAGGCAGACCTAGCACATTTGCACCGACGCTTGATACGATTCAGAAGAGAGGCTATGTGGCACTGCAGGATCGCCGGTTTATTCCAACCGAGTTGGGGGAAATCGTGCTTGGATTAATGGAAGAGTTTTTCCCGGAAATTCTTGATACGAAATTCACCGCCAAAATGGAAGACGACCTGGATCATATTGAAGAAGGCAGGGCCGAATGGGTTAAAGTACTCGATGATTTCTATCAAGGTTTTTCCAAGCGTCTAGAGGTGGCAGAGAAGCACATGCAGGAAGTGGAGATTAAAGATGAAGTCTCTGATGTGAACTGCGATAAATGTGGCAGCCACATGGTGTACAAAATTGGACGCTATGGCAAGTTCCTTGCTTGCTCTGCATTTCCGGATTGCCGCAATACGATGCCTATTGTGAAAGAAATCGGCGTAAAATGTCCAAAATGTGAAACCGGAGAGATTGTGGAACGTAAGAGTAAGAAGAACCGGCTTTTCTACGGATGCAATAACTATCCGGATTGCGATTTTGTCTCATGGGATAAACCGTTGCCGCGCTCCTGTCCGAAATGCAGCAAGATGCTTGTTGAGAAAAAGGGCAAGGGCAAGAATAAAGGTCCTGTAGTTCATTGTTCAGAATGTGACTATCAGGAAGAAACATCGTAAGAAGGAGCTTTATAAAGCCATGGAAAAAGTAAAAGTGATTGGAGCAGGTTTGGCGGGCAGCGAGGCAGCCTGGCAGATTGCCGAGCAAGGCGTGGATGTCATCCTATATGAAATGCGCCCGGTACGCAATACTCCAGCCCACCATACGGATAAATTCGCGGAGCTAGTATGTAGCAATTCGCTTCGCGCCAATTCGCTGACCAATGCGGTCGGCATCTTAAAAGAGGAGATGCGGCATCTCTCATCTGTTATTATCCGGTCCGCAGATAATTGTGCGGTGCCCGCAGGAGGAGCGCTTGCAGTAGACCGGCATGAATTTGCCGGTGCGGTGACAGATAGCGTTCGCAATCATCCGCGCATCGAGGTGCGTAACGAGGAGATTACGGAAATTCCCGATGGGATTGTAGTTATTGCGACCGGTCCGCTGACATCGCCGGATTTATCGAAGCAATTGCAGGAAATAACGGGACAGGAATATCTTTACTTTTATGATGCAGCTGCACCGATTATCGAAAAAGAAACCATTGATATGGAAAAAGTATTTCTCGCTTCTCGCTACGATAAGGGAGAGGCGGCGTACTTGAATTGCCCGATGAATGAAGCGGAATTCAATGCGTTTTATGAAGCGCTTATTACGGCGGAGGAAGTACCGTTAAAAGAATTCGAGAAACAGGTCTTCTTCGAGGGCTGCATGCCTATCGAGGTCATGGCAAAGCGAGGCAAGCAGACTATGCTGTTTGGCCCGATGAAGCCGGTTGGCTTAACCGATCCGCGCACAGGTAAACAGCCATTTGCAGTCGTACAGCTACGTCAGGACAACAGCGCGGGCACACTTTATAATATTGTAGGTTTCCAAACCCATCTCAAGTGGCCTGAACAACGTCGGGTATTCGGTATGATTCCGGGACTTGAGAATGCGGAAATTGTACGCTATGGTGTGATTCACCGCAATACGTTTATCAACTCGCCGCGCTTACTGAAGCCGACATATCAATACAAGGACCGGGATACGCTGTTCTTTGCAGGACAGATGACCGGAGTGGAAGGGTACGTTGAGTCAGCCGCATCCGGGCTCATTGCGGGTATTAATGCCGGAAGGCTTGCACGTGGCCTTGATGCGCTGGTTTTCCCTACAGAGACTGCCATGGGCAGCATGGGGCACTATATTACAACCGCTAACCCGGACAGCTTTCAGCCGATGAACGCGAATTTTGGTTTGTTCCCGCCGCTTGAGAAGAAAATTCGCAATAAAAAAGAACGGTACGAGCAATATGCTGAACGTGCATTGGATAAGATTCAGAATTTTTCCCGGAACGTTCACAATTTAAGTTGCAGTTGATATTTAGGGTATGATATACTAACGACGGTTAAAAGCTAGGGTTACCTTGTTAGGAAATTTTTTGCTGGAAGAATTGCGAACGGGATGCGGTGCTGCCGCGTCCCGTATGCATTGGTACTCGGTTAGGAGGTACACGGATGGAAGGCATGCAGCCTGATACGTTGCTTCTGCTGTTTAAGCAGTACTTGCAGATTGAGAAGAATGCTTCCCCTCTGACAGTTACAAACTATGAGAAGGACATCCTGGCTTTTACAGCGTTTATGAAGCAGCATGGCGTAATGGAATATGCTGCTGTTTCTTATGTCCATGTACGCAGCTATCTTACGGAACTTCATGAAAGAGACTATGCACGGCGCTCCATTGCACGCAAGCTATCCAGTCTGAGAAGCTTTTACCGATTTATGGTACGGGAGGAGATGCTTGAGCATAATCCTTTTACTATGGCGTCGACGCCGAAGCTTGCGAAAAAACTTCCAGGGTTTTTATTCCCAAAAGAAGTCGAGTCGCTGCTTGCATTACCGGATACGACCCGTCCGCTTGGCCGCAGGGACCGGGCGATTCTGGAGATGCTATATGCAAGCGGCATGCGAGTATCGGAGCTAACTGGGCTTACCATACGTTCAGTAGACGTGTCGGCTGGTACTGCATTAGTATTCGGAAAAGGTGCAAAAGAAAGATACGTTCCGCTTGGGGAGCACGCTCTGCGTGCGTATGAGCATTACATACGGGAGGGACGTTCGCTCTTATGCAAGCAACATAAAAATGACGCCTTATTCGTGAACGTTCGAGGAGAGCCGCTGACGGATCGCAGCGTCCGTCGCATCATAAACAAATATGTAGAACAGGCGAGCGAACTGCTGAAAGTAAGCCCGCATACTTTTCGCCATACGTTTGCCACTCATCTGATTGAGAATGGAGCCGATTTACGGAGCGTACAGGAGATGTTGGGGCACGCCAGCATTTCATCAACCCAAATCTACACCCATGTGACGAGAGAGAGAATGCGGCTTGTATACAACCAAGCTCATCCACGGGCGTAAAATAATATAATGGAGGGAACTCGATGGAGATGACCTTTCACGCCACTACGATTTTTGCCGTGCGTCATAACGGAAACGCGGCGATGGCCGGCGATGGTCAGGTTACGCTAGGCAATACGGTAGTGATGAAGCAGACAGCTAAAAAAGTGCGTCGACTGTATCAAGGGGAAGTTGTGGCCGGATTTGCCGGTTCCGTAGCAGATGCGATTACGCTGTTTGAAAAGTTCGAAGCCAAGCTTGAAGAATACCACGGTAACCTGCAGCGCGCGGCCGTGGAACTGGCAAAAGATTGGCGGTTGGACAAAGTGCTGCGTAAGCTGGAAGCGCTCATGATTGTTATGAATAAAGAGCACATGCTTCTCATCTCGGGAACAGGGGAAATTATCGAGCCGGATGATGGCATTCTTGCCATCGGATCGGGCGGCAACTATGCGCTTGCAGCAGGTCGCGCCCTTAAGCAGCACGCCCCCAATCTGACGGCACGGGAAATCGCCACTGCAGCCCTGACAGCGGCCGCTGATATTTGCGTCTATACGAACCATAACCTGGTTGTCGAAGAAATCAATGAATGACGAGGAGGCTATGCCTTGAAAAATCCTGAACGTTTAACACCCAAACAAATTGTTGAACAACTGGATTATTTTATCGTCGGACAGAAGCAGGCGAAGCGTTCTGTTGCAATCGCCCTGCGTAACCGGTACCGCCGTAGTTTGCTTCCAGACGAGATTCGCGATGAAATCGTACCAAAGAACATTCTGATGATCGGACCAACAGGAGTTGGGAAGACAGAAATTGCCAGAAGGTTGGCTAAGTTAACCGGCGCTCCTTTCATTAAGGTCGAGGCTACGAAATTCACCGAAGTTGGCTATGTCGGCCGCGATGTAGAATCAATGGTTCGGGATCTGGTAGAAACGGCAATTCGTATTGTGAAAGCCGAAAAGACGGAACAGGTAAAAGACAAGGCGGAAACGATGGCGAATGAGCGTATTGTGCACATTCTCGTTCCTGGTAAGCAAAGCGATAAGTCGTATAAAAATCCGCTTGAGATGTTGTTTGGCAATCAGAACACCTATCAGTCTTCGTCTGACGATAGGGAAGATCTTTCATTATCACAGCAGCGACGCCAGGTAGCACATCAGCTCGCTATGGGACAATTAGAAGACACTGTGATTGAAATTGAAGTCGAAGATGCTGCTCCGCCGATGTTTGATATGTTTTCGGGTTCAGGCATGGATCAAATGGGTATTAATATGCAAGAGATGCTTGGTAATCTTCTGCCCAAAAAAATGAAAAAACGAAAATTGCCGATTCGGGAAGCACGTAAAGCACTAACCATGCAGGAAGCCCAAAAGCTGATTGATATGGACGAGGTCATTCAGGAGTCTGTAGTACGGGCCGAGCAGAGCGGGATTATTTTCATTGATGAAATCGATAAGATTGCCGGCAAAGAATCGAACTCCGCCCAGGTATCGCGCGAAGGAGTACAGCGGGACATTCTGCCGATTGTAGAAGGCTCTACCATTATGACTAAATACGGTCCTGTAAAAACCGATTATGTGTTATTTGTGGCAGCCGGAGCTTTCCATATGGCGAAGCCATCCGATTTAATTCCGGAGCTACAGGGACGTTTTCCGATTCGCGTGGAGCTTGATAGCTTACGTATAGAGGATTTTGTGCAAATTTTAACCGAGCCGAAAAATGCTTTAACCAAACAATATATTTCTTTATTGGAGACAGAAGGAATAAAAGTTGAATTTTCTGACGATGCTATTAAAGAAATTGCTAAACTTGCAGCCGAGGTGAACCAGAATACGGATAATATCGGTGCCAGGAGACTACATACCATTCTAGAGAAGTTGCTTGAAGACCTGTCATTCGAAGCTTCCGATGTGACGTTGGAGAAAATCATCATCACCCCGGAATATGTAAGAGATAAATTGAAAGGCATCGTAGAAGATCGAGATTTGAGTCGTTATATTTTGTAAACTTTGAAGGAGGAATTACAACAATGGATTTGCTAACAAAAATTCGCCGTATTAACCGCCTGCTGCAGAAGACAGCGGGACATCCGGTAAACTTTATGGAAATGGCGGAAGTGATGAGTGAAATTATCGAGGCTAACATTTTTGTGTTGAGCCGCAAAGGAAAGATTCTTGGCTATGCGAATGCACAGGAAGTAGATAACGAGCGTATTCGCAAGATGCTCGATGAACGTCGCTTCCCGGGAGACTATAGCACGCAATTGCTCCGTTTGGATGAAACGTCCGCGAACCTGGATATTGAGAGCCCGTATACAGCGTTTCCGGTAGAAATGAAAGATTTGTTCAAAAAAGGCTTGACGACGATTGTTCCGGTTGTCGGAGGCGGAGACCGTCTCGGTACACTTGTTCTGGCCCGTGTAAACGAAACGTTTACAGATGATGATTTAGTGCTGGCTGAAGTAGGTGCAACCGTAGTAGGTATGGAGATTCTGCGTGAGCGTGCAGAAGAAATTGAGCAAGAAGCGCGCAGCAAAGCGGTCGTGCAGATGGCCATTGGCTCGCTATCGTATAGTGAATTGGAAGCTGTAGAGCATATTTTCGAAGAGTTGGACGCAAAAGAAGGTTTGCTGGTCGCAAGTAAAATCGCCGACCGTGTAGGCATTACTCGCTCTGTTATCGTAAATGCGCTCCGTAAGCTGGAAAGCGCTGGTGTTATCGAATCGCGTTCGCTCGGGATGAAAGGAACATACATTAAAATCCTGAATGAAAAGCTGCTTCCGGAGCTTGAAAAGTTAAAGACTTCATAGTTGAATATTCATAGCTTCATAACGAAAACATGTTTTTCGTAGTAAAATCCTATTTTATGTCAGGTAACAAAGCCCTATCTTTAAGATAGGGCTTTGTTCGTTTAATACAATCTGCTAATATAAAGATTGTTGTACGAATTACACATAATTTGTCGAATTGGCAGGATTTGATTTTCCTGATATGGAATATTGCAGCTTAAACCACTTCATACCTGTGATGAAAGGGGGAAGAAGGATGCTCTCGACACCAACCATGTCGATTTTTGAAAAAGCGCTTGATGCCGCTACGCTGCGTCAGCGGGCCATTAGTAATAACATTGCGAATGTAGATACGCCTCATTATAGGACTCAATCCGTAGTATTTGAGGATGAACTTCAAAAAGCAATGGCCAAAAGTTCTACCGCATTTACGGCCTATAGGACAAATGAGAAGCATCTGCCTTTTGGCATGGCGTCTCTTCAAGATGTTGGACCAAAGTTGCAGGTGGACAAGGCTGTAGGGCCTATGCAAAATTCCGCGAATAATGTCGATCTGGATTTTGAGATGACGAATCTAGCAAGAAATCAATTATGGTACAACGCACTTGTTCAGCAAGCGAGCGGTCAATACAACAAGCTTCGGACCGTAATAGGAGGGAAATAATTATGGCGCTGTTTGGGAGTTTCGATAGTAGCGCTTCTGCATTGACGGCCAACCGACTGCGAATGGATGTCATTTCAAGCAATATCTCTAATGCGAATACGACACGAGGAGAATATGTGAACGGTCGATGGCAGCCTTATAAGCGAAAAGTGGCAATCATCGAACCGAAGAAGGAGGCTTCAAGCTTCCAGAATTTCCTTCAGATGGCCGCCAACAAAACAGGCAGAACAGTTACAAATGGCGTACGAGTTACGCGGATTATGGAAGATCGGACGCAGCCGAAAATGATGTACGACCCGACGCATCCAGACGCGGACGCGCGAGGATATGTGGCATTTCCGAACGTAGATATGCTAAAAGAAATGGTAGACTTAATGTCAACAACCAGAGCATACGAATCGAATGTAACAGCGATTAATGCGGCAAAGGCGATGGCGATGAAAGCCTTGGAGATCGGTAAATAAGGGGTGAGAATATGATAGAAAAAATCGGGATGAATCTTCCGGTAGAAGCAATGCAGGGAGAAGAGAAGCGGATTTCCCCAACACCTTATGAAGCGACCACCGCTTTTTCTACCTATTTGAAGAATGCGATTCAGGATGTAAACGGGTTACAAAAGGCGAGCGACAAGTTGAACCAAGGATTGGCTACAGGACAGGTTCAAGATATACACCAGGTGATGATTGCCTCGCAGAAGGCTGGCGTAGCAATGGATATGGCCATGCAGGTGCGTAATAAGGCCGTGGAGGCATATCAAGAAATTATGCGAATGCAAATCTAGTAATTTAAAGGCAATTGGCGGGGTGGAGGATGAACGAAAGATTGCAGCAGTGGCGGGAGAAGCTCACAGAGTTTTCGGCCCGTTTCTCAAAAAAACAAAAAATGATGATAGGCGCGATTACCGCGTTTCTTATTATATCGGCAACTTTAGCAATTTATATAGCCTCCAGACCGAATTATGTGCCCCTTTTTAGCGGCAATTTAACTGAGGTGGATGTGGCTCAGATTAAAACGGAACTGGATGCGACAGGGTACGCTAACTATCAAATTCAAGGAAATAGCGTGCTTGTGCCAGAGAAGGACAAATACAATCTGGCAGCCGACTTAACAGCTAAAGGCGTACCTAAAGGTGAAGGTGTACGTCTGGATATTTTTAGTCAGAATATCGGTATGGGAATGACGGATCGGCAGTTTGATGTAATCGAGCGTGACGCGATGCAGACTCAGCTGGCGGATTTACTGAAAATGGTCGATGGCGTTCGAAATGCCAAAGTCACACTGGTTATGCCTCAAGAAACTGTGTTTGCTCGTGAAAATGAAGAGACAGCGAGCGCCTCGATTGTAGTCGATGTCGAGCCGGGTAAACAGCTGGGACCGCAGCAAATCAACGCCTTGTACAATCTGGTATCCAAAAGCGTGCCCAACTTGCCGAAAGATAAAATCGCTATCATGAACCAGTATAGCGAGATGCTGGAGATGGCAGACGAGGGGGACAACGCTTATTCGCTCGATCAATATGAAAAGCAGCGTAAAATAAAAAAAGACATCGAGACGGATATCCAGAAGAACTTGCAAAACATGCTAGGTACGATTCTGGGCCGTGATAAAGTTTTCGTATACACGTACGTTAAGCTGAATTTTGATAAGACGCAGCGGGAAGAACAGCTCGTCGAGCCGGTAGATAAAGAAAATAATGAAGGAATCATTATTAGTGCAGAAAAGATTCAGGAGACGTATTCAGGCAAAGGCGCGTCCGCTGGAGGAACCGCCGGAACAGGTGAAACGCAAATCCCTGGTTATCCGGGTACTACCGGAGGCGAAAACGTTGAGTCCGAAAAAGTAGAAGATCGTGTAAACCGTGAGGTCAACCGAATTAAGCAAAATATTGTCGGTCAGCCATATAAGATTGAGGACATTTCAATCAACGTTGGTGTGGAACCGCCGGACGCAAACAATCCAGCCAGTCTGACCCCGGAAGTGCAGGCACATATCCAGCAGGTTATTGGCAACATTGTACGCACATCCCTTTCTTCACAAGGAACGGAGTTTACTCAGCAGCAGATTGATCAGCGGATAAAGGTGTTTGCACAGGCGTTTAACGGTAAGCAGGAAGTGGTAGAGGAAGGAAATAATTGGACCCTTATTATTGTTTCAAGCATCGTAGGACTTCTGCTTATTGTTGCTGTCGTCGTATTCATCATAGTGCGTAGACGGAGAAATGAAGAGGAACAAGCTGTAGCGGAAACGGTGCAGACGAAGCCGTTCGAAGTTCCGGAATTGCAGTATGCGGAAGATGGGGAAGAGGTCATCGTGCGCAAACAATTAGAAAAACTGGCAGGCGAGAAACCGGAAGAGTTCGTCAACCTGCTGCGCACCTGGCTAGCAGACGAATAGGGGTGAGGGATGTAGATGGCACGTCCGTCAAGAGAATTGAGCGGAAGGCAAAAAGCGGCGATTCTTTTAATTTCGCTAGGACCGGAAGTGTCCGCTCAAGTTTTTAAACATTTACGTGAAGAAGAAATTGAACAGCTAACACTTGAAATCGCGAATGTACGAAAAGTAGGGGGCGAGGATAAAGAGTCGGTTTTAACCGAATTCCACCAGATTTGTGTAGCGCAGGAGTATATTTCTCAAGGCGGGATTAATTACGCCAAAGAAATTCTGGAGAAAGCGCTTGGGCAGCAAAAGGCGTTTGATATTATTCACCGTTTAACTGCTCACCTGCAAGTTCGTCCGTTTGATTTTGCACGTAAGGCTGATCCGGGCCAAATTTTAAACTTTATCCAAAATGAGCATCCGCAGACCATCGCTCTTGTTCTTTCCTATTTGGAGCCGGAACAATCGGCGGCCATTCTATCCGCACTTCCTCAGGAAAGGCAGGCGGAGGTGGCGCGGCGCATCGCATTGATGGAAAGTACGTCACCAGACGTAATCAGCCAGGTTGAGAGCGTATTGGAGCAGAAGCTATCTTCTACTGTTGTACAGGATTATACGCAGGCCGGTGGCATCGAATCAGTAGTCAACATGCTTAACAACGTTGATCGAAGCACGGAACGCGTTATTTTGGATACACTTGAGATTCAGGACCCGGAGCTTGCCGAAGAAATCAAGAAAAGAATGTTCGTATTCGAGGATATCGTTGTGCTTGATGACAGATCCATTCAACGCGTTATTCGAGATGTGGAGAATGCAGATCTTATGCTTGCGCTGAAAGTTGCAAACGAGGAAGTACGCGACGTAGTATTCCGCAATATGTCCAAGCGGATGGCGGATACGTTCAGAGAAGAGATGGAATATATGGGACCGGTACGGCTGCGTGATGTAGAAGAAGCGCAGACTCGTATCGTAGCGACGATTCGCCGTCTGGAAGAAGCCGGCGAGATTATTATCGCCCGCGGCGGAGGAGATGAAATCATTGTCTAGGATTATTAAATCCGCTACTTACTCGACAATGGAAAATAAGAAAGTGATACAGTTTCAGCACCAAAAATATATCCGGTTTACAGAAGAACCTGGGGAACTGATGGGTGCAGAGGAACTGAACGAGGCTGTTGATGAGAGCTTATCCATATCCAAAGCTGATGAACTGATAAAAAATGCGGAGGAAGAAGCGGCACGAATCGTCGCGGAAGCCCGGCGTCAGGCAGAGGTTATTGTACAGGAAGCCAGGCAGGAGATTGATGCTTGGTGGAATCAAAAGCGGGTAGAGGATGAGGAAGCACGTCACTTCGCCAAGCAGGAAGGCTATGAGCAGGGAATAGAACACGGCAGAGAAGAGGGGCGTCGTCTCGTATATGAAGAGTATACGCAAGCTCTTGAACAATCGGCGGCAATTTTGGAAGAGGCGCCAAGTATAAAGCGGCGAATGATTGCAGAGGCTGAATCATTCGTTCTTGACTTAACCATTGAAATTGCTCGAAAGGTTATCGGAGAACAGCTAACGCTCGATAAAGAGAATGTAATTGCGTTAATTCGCAGGGCATTGTCACGTACACAGGAATACAAGTCAGTTACGGTAGCTGTAAATCCTGATACGTATATGTATGTACAGGAGAACCGGGCCAAGCTGCTTGAAGTTTTAGACAGTCAGGTGGAAATAACGATCATTCCGGATGATTCTGTTACAGATGGCGGAACGGTTATCCGTACGACGATGGGAAGTGTGGATGCAAGGGTGGATGTTCAGCTTGAAGAAATCAAAAAAGCGTTGCAGACTGTTCTGGCTGATGAAGGTGAATCATAATCATGCTGCAGTTTGAAAAGTATATTTCCGCTTTGCAACAGGTAGATCCGTTTCGGGTTAACGGGAAGGTTTCGCAAGTCATCGGATTAACGGTAGAGGCCATGGGGCCGAACGTGAAAATTGGAGAAGTATGCCATATTTATCCGGTAGCATCTTCAGTCCCGGTTCCTGCCGAAGTAGTAGGCTTCAAAGACAATAAAGTGCTGCTCATGCCTCTCGGGGAGCTGGGAGCCATCGGACCCGGCTGTGATGTAGTTGCGACGGGCAAGCCGTTAACTGTACGAGTAGGTATGGAATTGCTGGGTCAGGTATTGGACGGTAGCGGTAGGTTAATGAACGGGAGTCTTCTATCGAATGCTATGGTAGAGTATCCGGTTGACAGCCAGCCACCTAACCCGCTCTCCCGCCCAAGGATTCGCGAACCTCTTTCTGTAGGTGTACGCGCCATTGACGGATTGCTTACGGTGGGTAAAGGACAGCGCATCGGCATTTTTGCAGGCAGCGGTGTCGGAAAGAGTACCCTGCTCAGTATGATTGCCCGCAATACAGAGGCTGATGTGAACGTAATCGGTCTTATCGGAGAACGCGGCAGGGAAGTGGCTGATTTTATCGAGCGCGACCTTGGCGAAGAAGGGCTGAAACGTTCGGTTGTAGTCGTTGCGACGTCCGATCAACCGGCGCTTATCCGAATAAAAGGAGCATTGCTAACGACAGCTATTGCCGAGTATTTCCGCGATCAGGGACTGAATGTCATGATGATGATGGACTCTGTCACGCGTTTTGCAATGGCACAGCGGGAAGTAGGACTAGCTATTGGCGAGCCGCCGGCTACTCGTGGATATACACCGTCGGTATTCGCGCTACTTCCGCGACTGCTTGAGAGGGCGGGGACGTCAGCGTCTGGATCGATTACCGCTTTTTATACCGTGCTAGTAGAAGGAGACGATATGAACGATCCGATTGCCGATTCTGTGCGCGGTATTCTCGATGGGCATATTGTTCTTAGCCGAAAAATCGCCCATACAGGGCAGTATCCTGCCATTGACATTTTGGCAAGCGTCAGTCGGGTAATGAAAGAAATCGTTACGCCACAGCATTATGCGGCAGCCAATGAATTAAAGCGATTGATGGCAGTTTATCGTGATGCCGAAGACTTGATTAATATCGGTGCATATAAGAGTGGAGCAAACCGTGATATTGATCAGGCGATTCGATATAAGGATACAATTATGCAGTATACAGGCCAAAGCGTGGATGAACGATCGAATCTTGAAGAATCGATTGAAACATTAACAGCAACCTTTACTCCAAATTAGGCGGGTGATCACCGTGTCGTTTATTTATTCCTTTCAAAAAATCCTGGATATGAAGGAGAAAGAAAAGGAACAGGCAGAGATTAGCTACAGCAAGTCGATGCAGGCGTTGCACCGTGAACAAAAGCGCCTCTCTGACCTCGTAAAAAATAAACAGCAGGTAGAGGAACGTATGGTTCAGAAAGAAGAAACGATTTCTCTTGCAGAATTGAAAACGAACTATGAGTACGTTGGGCATCTGCAGCGTATGATTGTACAAGCTAATGAGACAAAAGTACAGGCTGAAAAAGACGTAGAGACCAAGCAAGGCATCCTATCGGAGCGGGCGATGGACCAGAAAATATGGGAGAAGCTCAAAGAGCACTCTTTCGAAAAATATAAAGAAAGAATGCTGCAGAGAGAGCAGAAAGAATTGGATGAGATAGCGGTGGCTCGGTATTACAGGCAAAGAGTGAAGCCGCACTAGGGGTGTTTTCATGGAAGAAATAGCAGAAGAGCGTTCATATAGTAGGCTGGAATGGTTTTTTTACATCATTTTTATTCCGCTATTATTTACTCTTGTACTTTCAGCTATCATTGCTCAAATGTTTGGGTACAACGTGGTAGGAGTGCTGGCCAAAGAATTGAATCAGATTCCCGTTATTGAAAAATTAATTCCCGATGCCGCGGTAGACCGTCCGTCATCCGAGAAAGAAGAAACGAATACAGACAAAAAAGATGTGACGGTTGCTGATTTAAAAACACAATTGGCGGTAAAGGAACGGGAAGTTAATGAGCTGAAAAAGAAGGCAGAGCTTGAAGAACAAAAGGCGAAGCGATTACAGCAACAGACGCAAATCCAGCAGGGAGATGCCAAAGTATCACAGGAACAGATGAACGAAGAAAAGCAGAAACAGATTAAAAATCTGGCTAAAGTATATACAACGATGTCTGCCGGGAAAGCGGCCCCTATTATGGAGAAGATGTCTCCCGAAGAGGTGGGTCAGCTTCTGCTTGTCATGAAGCCAGAGGAGCGTTCCGCTATTATGGCAAAAATGGATCCAAAAACAGCGGCAGATTTAACGTTGCTTTTGAAAGAAACTTCCCAGGCTGATTCGAACGATCCTGGCGTACTGCAGCAACGCCTTCTTGAATTGAAATACAATGCGTCCATACGGGAATTGGCTGCTTCGATTTCAAGCATGCAGCCGACAAACGCGGCTAATTTGATAGAAAGACTGTTTACGTCGGATGAGAGAAAGGCTGTTCTTGTCCTATCACAGATGGAAGCGGGTCAGCGTGGACAAATTTTATCGAAGCTAGCGGAAGATAAGAGCCGCGCAGCACTTGCGGCAAAAATTAGTCAAAAGTTGTTAACGAATTAACTACGAAAAGCCATTGTATTTTTCATATCATTTTCTTATATTTAGCTTTGAAAGGAGGTGAAAAAATTGACAACGGTACAAGTGAATGGAAGTCTTCCTATTACGAAAGCACCTTCCCGCCCTACAGGTACAAGCAATTCTGTTGCCTCTGCTACTTCATTTGCTAGGGAAATGCAAGCCGCATTAGATGAGGGAACGAAAGAAGTGTCCGGTGCTCCAGCCTCTGCTGAAAAAACAGAAGCTGACTCTCTATTGCAGATGCTGGAAAATCTGTTGAACACCGTAACAGATATAGTGAAGCAGGTAGAAGAGAACCAGGTAGAAGAGAACCAGGACGTGTTAAAAGATGGCGAGATTCCTGAAGAGCTGTATGCAGCTTTGCAGCAAATCTATCAGTTACTGCAACAGATGAACCCGGGAAAACAGGGTGAGCAAGGTAAAGGGACAGGCGAGTGGCTACAGAACGTATTCTCTCCTATCCAGCAGCAGGGCCCTCCTATTACAGAAGAAGAGCCGTTTTCTATTCTTAACATGGAGCAAAAAGTAAAGGATATATTGAATCTGCTAAAAGGAAAGAATGCTGATTCGTTGCCACGTGATTTTACAAGCAGGTTACAGACAGTACTTTCGCAAGTAGAGAACGTGAGCCAGCTTGCACAGGATACTACTGTCAACAATGCAAATGCTACTCCTCTTAATGGGGCAATAACTCAGTCTAATGCTTTATCTGTAAAGGAAACAGTGCAGACAGAGGGAGCAGTAACCCCTATATCTGATGCTTCTGTACCAGAAGAAGGAACGGTAACGAAGGCGATGCATCATCAGCTACAGGAAAATGTTCCGAATGTAAAGCTTGAGGGGGCTGCAACAGCACGCAATGCAAATGTGCCGCTCGTTCCGGCTCGTTTCTTCGCAAATGAGATGGAAACATACATTGTAAAGCAGGTTCAGCTGAACCGTGGTACCGGAGCGATGGAAACCACCTTGCGTCTCTTTCCAGAGAATCTGGGACGGGTTGACGTGCGGATTACTGCCTTGAACGGGGCGATTACCGCACATTTTGTTACCAGTCAGGTGGCGGGAAAAGAAGCGATTGAGCAGCAGTTGCATCAATTACGGCACGCATTAATACAACAGGGTTTGAATGTGGAAAAAATCGAAGTTTCATACATTACTACTACAACAAGTGAGCAATCAAGCGCTGATTTGCTTCATCAGGGAAAGGGCAATTCCCAACAGCAGCAAAAAGGTGAGGAAGAACAGGCTTCCGAAGAAGCCGAATTTAACTTGGCAGAGCTGTTAGGTGAAGACATACCTGAACCTGAGGAGGTAGTGAGTTAATACATCGAAGAAAGGAGGAATAAGAGTATGTCTATCAGCGATATTAATCAGTATAAAAGTGCTGTTTCACCTAATCAATCAAATACGAAAGCAGATACGAAATCAAATACGAAATCATTTATGGATAACACAACGATGGGCAAAGAAGCGTTCCTTCGTTTACTGGTTACGCAAATGCAGAACCAGGACCCAACGCAACCGTTGCAAGACCGGGAGCTTATCGCACAATTAACCCAGTTCAGTACGCTGGAGCAGATGACGAATTTGAACGATATGTTTTCTGTATTTGTTTCTTCTTTTGTAGAAACCCAATACATTGGCGGATTATCAACCATGATCGGTAAGAAAATAACATGGACTGAGCATGTAGAAGGTACAGACGAAAATGGCGAAAAAGTCATGAACAAAGTACCGAAGGAAGGGATTGTAGCAGCTGTCAGCTTCAAAGATGGCAAAGTGCAATTGGTCATGCAGGATGGTACGAAGATGGATATGAGGTTAGTGGAAAGCATAACGGACCCATCTGCACCGCCAATTGAGAAGCCGGATGAAAAACCTGGACAGACAGAGGACGGGAAGCAGCCTGAAGGGGACGGAGAAAAAACACCACCTGCGGATGATTCCAAAGGAGAAGGCACCGAGTCAACGAATGAAGGTGGCGGAGTATGAACCATATCAAAGCCGGACATATCTTTTATCCACAAACATTAACACCGGCAGCGCCGAAAAAGAAAGAAAATCAGGCAGCCACTTCATTTAATACAGTATTTCAGCAGAAGCTGGAGGAAACAAAGACTTCTATTGATTTTTCTAATCATGCCCTACAACGGTTGGAGAAGCGCGGAATTTCATTAAGCAACGAAGACATTGCCAAGTTGACTGGTGCCGTAGAGAAGGCGCAGGCCAAGGGGGCAAAGGAATCGCTTGTACTGATGAATGATGTTGCATATATCGTCAGCGTGCCGAACAAGAAAGTCATTACGGCGGTAGATGGACCATCCATGCAGGAGAATGTGTTTACGAATATTGATAGTGCGATTATCGTAGAATAGCGATTGAACGAATAATAGAAAGAGCCGGACCTTACCGAGGAGGCTCTGTGCCGCTGACTGATTGACGCGGTGCGCAAAATAAGGAGGAAAATGAAATGTTACGTTCCATGTATTCAGGTATTGGCGGTATGCGCGGCTTTCAAACAAAATTAGACGTGATTGGTAACAATATTTCTAACGTAAATACGATCGGTTTTAAGAAAAGCCGGGTGATGTTTCAAGATATACTAAGCCAGACTGTAGCAGGCGGATCTGCTCCGAATCCAACTGGTACACCCAAAACAGGTGGTGTTAACCCGAAACAAATCGGATTGGGTTCTACCTTATCGTCCATTGATACGCTTCATACGCAGGGAGCTCCGATGACAACAGCCCAAGGATCAGATTTAGCATTGGACGGTAATGGATTCTTTGTTATAGGTACAGGTACAGGAGATTATCTTCTGACACGCGCAGGAAATTTTACGGTTGATGCAAACAGTGATTTAGTAGCAAGTAATGGGAAATATGTGTTAAGTACAGACGGTAGTAAAATCAACTTACTTACTATAGGAGGAAGAACGACTAAAGATGGGGATAAAGTAAAAGATTATTCAATTGGACAGGATGGCTCAATTTCAGTTACGATTCAAGATAACAATGGTAACACAGCGACTTATTCTTCTAAGGATAATAAAGAAAAAATCGGTGTAGCTTATATTACGAACCCAGGCGGACTGGAAAAAGTAGGGGGCTCAATGTATAAAGTAACCAAGGCAGCAGATGCTAACGCAGGAAGTTTTACTAACTTAGTAGGCGTTGCTGGTACTGGAGGTAGAGGGAACGTAATTGCCGGTCAGCTTGAAATGTCCAACGTCGACCTGTCTGAAGAATTTACCGAAATGATTGTCGCACAGCGTGGCTTCCAGGCCAACTCTCGTATCATCACGACCTCTGACTCGATTCTTGAAGAACTAGTAAACCTCAAACGCTAGAATTATATCAATTACACTTGGTATCTTGACATCTGCAAGGTGGTTGGACATAAGAAAATACATAGGAAAAAGAAGAAGTGGATGGATGTGTTTTTTCCAAATTCTGATTTGCTCTTTCTTTTCCTACCTCCTGCCACAAAAGCATATTAATATAGTAAACAAGGTATAGAAGGGGAGGAATTGCTCCTCCCCTATTTTATGGGATAAGAAAGTATATGTCGCTGTAAAGCAGGAAAGCGACATCTGCTTTCTTCCGAACGTATAACTTGAAAAATTCGCGAGGCATGTGCCAAACATTGCTTTTTCCTGTGGAGCGTGTGGCACGACGGGCGAAAAAGTCCGACAACTGTCTCCTTCACTTGGGATACCCAGATGTTTTGTCGGTCCGCCTCAAGGGACACAAAGCGGCCGTTTGGCTTCTTTGTAGAAAAAGAACGAGCGGTACGCCCGCGAGTTTTTCTTAAATGGAGGGATATCGATGGTTCGCCTGACCCGTTTAAATGGAAAAGAATACGTGGTGAACGCCCTGCTTATCGAGAGTCTTGAGGCCACTCCCGACACCATGATCACTCTCGTTAATGGAAAGAAATTTGTCATCAAGGAATCAATTCCTGAAGTGCTTTCCGCCCTCAAACAATTTTATAAAGAAATCAACGCGGTAAAAATTTCCGCGATGCAAGATAGAGAGATAAAAAACGGAGGGGTGGAGGATGTTTAAAAATCGATTGGTGAATATCGCACTTATTCTTATTATGGCTATTACCTTAATCGGCGTTGTTATGTTCATTATATGGCAATCGTATTTAAAGCCTGCTGAACCTGCTGCCGTCAACGGCCAGCAGGTTGAAAAGAAGATAAGCGCCGAGGAACTCGAAAAAGTCACACTGGAAACCGAAGAGATTCGCACGAATTTGCTGACTGGAGATTTGATTCTGGCCAAATTCGCCGTCCAGGCAGAGAATGAGAAGGTAAAAAAGGAGCTCGAGTTGCGTAAGTCGCAAGTCGTACATACCGTTATTAAAACCCTCTCCGCTATGAAGCCGGAAGAAGTTCAGGGACCAAAAGGTATGGAGAAAGTAGAAGCTGCAATAAAAACGGAGCTAAATAAATTGCTCGAAAAAGGAAAAATCGTCGATGTCATTACAACACATAAAATCGTCGACATATAAAATATAGCATATACATTTATTGTAAAGTCCAGGATAAGGGGGTGACACTTATGACAGAGGTATTATCACAGGCGGAAATAGACGCCTTGCTGGACGCGATTTCCTCCGGTGAAATGAACGCGGAAGAACTGAAGAAAGAAGAGATGGAGAGAAAAGTAAAGTCGTATGATTTCAAGCGTGCACTTCGCTTCTCCAAAGACCAGATTCGTACGTTAACCCGCATCCATGAGAACTACGCGAGATTGCTGACAACGTACTTTTCGGCTCAGTTGCGTACATTTGTCCAAATAAGTGTTGCATCTGTTGACCAGCTTCCTTACGAAGAATTTATCCGTTCCATTCCGAAAATGACCATTCTCAACATTTTCGAAGCCGAGCCGCTAGAAGGCAGAATGGTAATGGAAATCAATCCGAACATTGCATATGCGATGCTCGAACGTCTGTTGGGCGGCCAAGGAGTAGCCCCGAATAAAGTCGGAGCTCTTACCGAAATCGAAACGACCATCATGGAACGGATTTTTAGCAGAGCATTATACAATTTTGCAGAAGCCTGGAAGACCGTTATCGAAATTGAGCCGGAATTGGATCTCCTGGAAGTAAATCCGCAATTTATGCAGATTGTTTCCCCGAATGAAACCGTTGCGGTTATCTCCTTCAGTACGAAAATCGGTGAAACGACGGGAATGATTAATTTATGCCTTCCGCATGTCGTACTTGAGCCGTTGATGGTAAAATTGTCTGCTCATTATTGGCTGTCCACACAGAAAAAAGTACGCAATGAGCGTGAAATGCAAATTCTCGAGGAGAGGGTTCGTACGGCGAAGCTTCCGGTTATCGCAGAGCTTGGTACTTCCGTCATTTCCGTTGGCGAATTTCTACACTTAACCGTAGGGGATGTCATTCAGTTGGAGCAGCGTACAGAGGATATGGTGAAGGTGCGGGTCGGGCAGAAAACGAAATATCTTGCACGTCCAGGCACATCAAGGGGCCGAGCAGCAATATCGATTGAAAACGTATTGGAGGAAGAGGTGGAAGAAGATGAGTAGGGAGATGTTATCGCAGGAAGAGATTGATGCTTTGCTGCGACAAAACGATTTAGAGGACGACTTCGATGAAGAGGGTGGCGAAAGCAATCCTGCTATCGATGATTATCTTTCTCCGCTGGAGCAGGATGCGCTTGGCGAGATTGGAAACATAACGTTTGGCAGTGCTGCAACCGCCCTGTCCAGCTTGCTTGGACAAGTGACGGACATTACGACACCAAAGGTGGGCGTTATCCGTCGTGAAGAAGTACAAGACCAGTTTCCGCATCCGTATGTAGCCGTACATGTAGAATATACCGAAGGGTTTCAAGGCATCAATCTGCTGGTAATCCGGAAGGAAGATGCGCAGATTATCGCAGATTTGATGATGGGCGGGGACGGCAGTGCGCCTCCGGAGGACTTATCGGAAATTCATCTGAGTGCTGTACAAGAAGCAATGAACCAGATGATGGGATCGGCAGCTACATCTATGTCTACTATTTTTAATAAGCTAGTAAATATTTCTCCACCCGGCATCGATATGATGGACTTGAAGCAGGGACAGGGTGTTGAGAATATTCCGCAAGATGATATTTTAGTAAAGGTATCATTTCGTTTGAAGGTTGGAAGTTTAATTGATTCAAACATTATGCAGCTCATTCCTGTACCGTTTGCACGTTCGCTTGTGGCTAACCTTCTCGGAGGCATGACAGAAGATGCGCCACCTGTAGCCCCTGAGGCGACTTCACAGACAACTGCTATGCCGGAGCCTGAACCTGCCTATACCGCTGTTTCGGGCAATGGTGCTATGCCGTCCGGACAGGAGACAGAACTGTCACAACCGCATCAAGCACCACCGCAGCAGCCAATGTATCAACAGCCACCAGGATATCCGGGAGGTATGCCGCCGTATCCACAGCAACCGATGTATCAACAACCACCGGGATATCCGGGAGGTATGCCGCCGTATCCGCAGCAGCCGATGTATCAGCAACCGTATCAGGCGCCACAGCAACCGGCCTATAATGAACATCAGCCGCCGACCAACGTTCAGCCGGTTCAATTCTCGTCGTTTGATACAAACAATATGCCACAGGGAAATCCACAAAATTTAGGAATGCTTTTGGACATTCCGCTTAAGGTAACCGTAGAATTAGGTCGTACGAAAAAACAAATCAAGGATATTCTTGATTTGTCGCCTGGTTCCATTCTTGAGTTAGATAAACTAGCCGGAGAGCCGGTTGATATTCTTGTAAACAATAAGCTGATTGCCAAAGGTGAAGTTGTCGTTATTGATGAGAATTTTGGTGTTCGTGTTACTGATATTCTTAGTCAGTGGGATCGTATTCAAAAACTACAGTAAAAGAGCTATCAATCAAGGGGGAAATCATATGAGCAACAGAGTACTTATCGTAGATGACGCAGCATTCATGAGAATGATGATTAAAGAAATCCTTTCAAAAAATGGCTATGATGTGGTGGGGGAAGCGAGTGACGGGGCACAAGCTATCGAAAAATATCAGGAGCTTAACCCGGATTTAGTAACGATGGATATTACGATGCCTGAGATGGATGGAATTACTGCTTTGAAAGAGATCAAAAAGATAAATCCGTCTGCTAAGGTCATTATGTGTTCGGCAATGGGACAGCAGGCGATGGTCATTGACGCCATTCAGGCAGGTGCAAAAGATTTTATTGTGAAGCCGTTCCAGGCGGACCGTGTTATCGAAGCCATTAAGAAGACGCTCGCGTAAGAGGGAAGTGTAAAGAACGCTATCGGACAGGAAGCAGTTCAAAAGAAAGGGTTTTTGTAATGAGAAAAGGGAACATCCGAACGATTGGCGTTTTTGCTTCGCTTTTGTTAATGAGCCAGCATGCCAAATTGGCGATGGCCAGTGTGTCGATTCCGAGCGGGTCTTCATCTAAGGAAGTCGAGTTAGCGTCGCAAACGCCGTCCATGTTGCCGTTGCTACTGCAGACGGTATTTGCTCTTGCTTTGATTGTAGTGATTATTTATTTTCTGCTGCGTTTTGTAGGCAGACGTTCACAAACCTTTTTTGGTAGAACCGGTATTCGTACGCTAGGTGGTTGTTCGTTAGGCCCACAAAAATCGCTGCAAATTGTTCAAATTGGCTCTGCCCTCTATATCGTCGGAGTCGGGGAGAATATTACATTGCTACGCTGTATTGATTCTTCGGAAGAAGTCAGTGAGTTACTTGATACGTTGGAATTGAAATCGGAGTCTTTTGGCATGACTACCCTATCATTTGGAGAATGGATAAACCGCTTCCTGAAAAAGGAGAAAGCGAACAAGGAAGAAGACTTGACTGCTGCTTTTCAAATGAAAATGGAAGAAGCACGCAAACGCCGGCAAAGTATGGAGAAAGAACTGTTTACGGACGGAGAGAAGGAAGACGAGAAATGAAACGGTTTTATATACTACTGGGTCTACTCTTGTGCTCATTGGTGCTTCTACCTGGACAAAGCTTCGCTGCGCAGGTGCCGATACCAGGCCTGGATATTAATATAGGCACATCGAACAAACCGGAGGATGTTTCGCTTACACTGCAGATTCTGCTCTTGTTTACTGTGTTGTCGCTGGCGCCTTCCATTCTAATCATGATGACGTGTTTTACGCGCATCGTCATCGTGCTTTCTTTTACACGGACAGCCTTATCCACGCAGCAGGCTCCACCTACTCAAGTGCTGATAGGATTGGCTTTATTTTTAACTTTCTTTATTATGGCTCCAACGTTTTCTGAGGTGAACAATCAAGCGTTGCAGCCGTACTTTAAAAAACAGATTACGCAGGAGCAGGCCGTGGAGAAAGCTGTTCTGCCATTTAAAAACTTTATGGTTAAGCACACGAGAGGAAAAGACTTGAACCTGTTTCTTGAATATACAAAGGCGCCGAAGCCGAAAACGGTAAAAGATATTCCGCTTACTGCTCTCGTGCCAGCTTATGCCATTAGCGAGTTAAAAACCGCGCTGCAAATCGGGTTCATGATTTTCATTCCATTTCTCGTTATCGATATGGTAGTGGCAAGCGTACTAATGGCGATGGGGATGATGATGCTACCGCCTGTTATGATTTCCCTTCCGTTTAAAATTTTGCTATTCATTCTGGTAGACGGCTGGTATCTTGTCGTTAAGTCGTTGTTACTAAGCTTTCAATGAGGTGAGAAGGGGTGTCGCAGGAATTTATCATTTCGCTTGCACAGCAAGCCGTATTCGTCGTGCTGTTAACGAGCGCGCCATTGGTTGGTATTGCATTGATTGCCGGGTTGATTGTGAGTATTTTTCAGGCTACAACATCCATTCAGGAAGCAACGCTTGCGTTCGTACCGAAAATCGTCGCCACGCTTTTGGCGCTTGTTATTTTTGGTCCCTGGATGCTTAGTCATATGCTAGAGTTTACCTCTAATATTTTAAGCAATCTTTATAAATTCATAGGATAATCGCATGACACAGTTATTGGAGATATTACCGGCTTTCTTGCTTGTGTTTATTCGAGTCACTGCTTTTTTTGTGTCTGCGCCTATTTTTTCGATACGAAACATTCCAGCGCCGTTTAAGATCGGTCTATCTTTTTTTATCGCTTTTATTGCTTTCCCTTTATTGAAAGCGGATAGTGTGGTCGCGCTTGACTTAGATTATGTATATTTAGCGATAAAGGAAGTGCTCATTGGATTGTTGCTCGGTTTTCTTGCTACTTTATTTCTGGCGGCAATTCAGGTCGCCGGCTCATTTATCGATATGATGCTTGGTTTGGCAATGGCGGCCGTGTTTGATCCGATTACAGGCGCACAGACCCCACTAATGGGGAATTTCAAATATATGCTCACGATGTTGTTCATTCTATCAGCAAACGGTCATCACTTGTTAATTAAAGGGATACTAGCAAGCTATCAGGTTGTACCGCTTGACCGCTGGTTGAACGGGATTGGGAATGGACAATTGAGTTCTTTTATTATAGAGAAGTTTTCTTATATGTTTATGTCCGGAATGCTACTCGCAGCTCCGCTGGTCAGTTCGTTATTCGTGATAGATATCGCTCTTGGAATCGTAGCCAAAACCGTGCCGCAGATGAATATTTTTGTCGTCGGTATGCCAGCCAAGATTCTTGCCGGCTTTCTTGTTCTTATGATTGTATTTCCAGGTTATTTTTTTGTTATGAGCCGTTTGCTTGAGGTGCTGTTTACTTCAATGGAGCACATGATAGAAATAATGGGGGCAGTGCCATGAATCGCGTGCGCTTTCACATGGATTTACAATTTTTTGCTGGAGAAAAGACGGAAAAAGCAACGCCACGAAAAAAACAGAAGGCAAGAGAAGATGGACAAGTGGCAAAAAGCCAGGAAGTGGCCGCAGCACTTATCCTTTTGGTCATCTTTTTGTTTTTACTTTTTATGGGCAAAAGCATGGGTGAGCGTCTCTATCAGTTTTTTCAATCGTTTTTTAATAGTCATCTGTTAATGGAACTGACAGAAGAAACGACGGAAACACTAATGATAGAGATGGCATACCAAGCGGCTATGCTTATATGGCCCATTTTTTTGATTGCTGTTGTTATTGGTTTTTTTGCCAATTATATTCAGTTCGGTCTTCTATTTACTACGAAGCCTCTCGCATTCAAACTTGATAGACTTGACCCAATTAAAGGCGCGAAAAAAATCTTTTCCTTACAGGCACTTGTTAATCTCGTTAAATCAGTCCTTAAGGTAACATTTATTGGAGCAGCGGTATGGCTGATATTGTGGAACGGAAAAGATGATTTGTTGACGCTAGCAACGAAGTCCATCGGAGATATGCTGGCCGTTGTAGGGAAATTGACACTGCAAATGGGCTTTACCGTCGCTATCCTGCTTGTTATTATTGCTATTTTTGATTATATGTATCAGCGTTTCCAGCATGAGAAGCAGCTTCGTATGTCCAAGCAGGATATTAAGGATGAGTACAAGATGATGGAAGGCGATCCGCAAATTAAAGGGAAAATCAAGCAGAAGCAGCGCGAGATGGCGATGCATCGCATGATGCAGGAAGTACCGAATGCGGATGTGGTCATTACGAACCCGACACACTTTGCGGTTGCCGTTAAATATGATGGTGAAACAATGCAAGCGCCTATGGTTATTGCTAAAGGACAGGATTTTATTGCATTAAAGATTAAGGAAATTGCCCGGGAAAATGAAATTATTACGGTAGAGAATAAACCGCTGGCACGTATGCTGTTTGCACAAGTAGAAATCGACCAGCAAATTCCAGAGGATTTGTTTCAGGCGGTAGCTGAAGTGCTAGCGTATGTGTATAAATTAAAAGGAAAAATTTAATCGATGAGTATGAAGGGGGGGAAACAAATGAATCGTAAAGATCTGGTTATTATGGGATTTGTAATTTGTATTGTCGTTATGCTTGTTATTCCCATGCCTAATCCCCTTCTTGACGTTCTTTTGATTATTAATATTTCGTTGTCGCTTACGATTTTACTGGTAGCGATGAATACAAATGATCCTTCGCAGTTCTCGATTTTTCCGTCGTTACTGTTGATTACGACGCTGTTTCGCCTGGCATTGAACGTATCGTCAACGAGGAACATTCTGTCGCATGGAGAAGCGGGAAAAGTTATCGAGTCATTCGGTTCGTTTGTAATTGGCGGCAATGCGATTGTCGGCTTTGTCGTTTTCTTGATTTTGACATTAATTAACTTTTTGGTTATCACGAAAGGTTCGGAACGTGTGGCCGAGGTAGCTGCAAGGTTTGCGCTTGATGCCATGCCAGGAAAACAGATGGCAATTGATGCCGATTTGAACGCTGGAGCAATTTCCGACGCGGAAGCACAGCAACGCCGGAAGAAAATCAGCCAGGAATCTGAGTTCTTTGGCGCTATGGATGGTGCAACCAAGTTTGTAAAAGGGGACGCTATTGCGGGCATTGTTATTTTTATTATTAATATTATTGGCGGTCTCATTATCGGGATGGTTGTTCATGGAATGGGTTTCGCGGAAGCGGCCAAAACGTTTACGTTACTGTCCGTCGGTGACGGGCTCGTAAGCCAGGTACCGGCGCTTCTATTGTCTACGGCAACGGGACTTATTGTCACCCGTTCCGCTTCAGAAGATAATATCGGTGATGACCTTGTTAAACAAATGGCAGCATACCCTCGTCTTTTTTATGTTGTAGCGGGCACTGTTGCTTTGATGGGAATCTTTACGCCAATAGGTCCTCTTTCTACTTTTCCGGTTGCCGGGGTGCTTGCTTTTGGCGGCTTTAAATTACAGCGAACGATAAGAACACAAGAAGTTGAACTTGAAACCTCACCTGAAGAAGCAGAGATGGAAGAAGTTCGCAGTCCGGAAAGTGTGGTCAGCCTGTTGCATATTGACCCCATCGAGTTTGAATTCGGCTACGGGCTCATTCCGCTAGCGGACGCAAACCAGGGGGGCGATCTTCTTGATCGGGTTATTATGATTCGCCGTCAGTGTGCAATTGAGCTTGGTATTGTTGTACCGGTTATTCGGATTCGTGATAACATCCAACTACGTCCAAATGAGTATGTAATTAAGATAAAAGGCAACCAGGTAGCACAAGGCGAGATTATGCTCGATCACTATTTGGCGATGAGCCCGGGGATAGATGATGAATCTGTTGTTGGTATTGATACAGTAGAACCTGCCTTTGGCCTTCCGGCTCTTTGGGTAACGGAAGAAGTAAAAGAACGAGCAGAAATGGCAGGATACACGGTAGTCGATCCGCCTTCAGTCGTAGCGACCCATTTGACCGAGATTATCAAACGGTATGCACATGAGTTGCTCAACCGTCAGGAAACCAAATCGCTTATCGATAATGTTCGTGAAACATCCCCTGCTTTAGTAGAAGAATTAGTACCAAACGTATTGAGCGTCGGGGATATACAAAAAGTACTGCAAAAACTGCTCCGGGAGAAAATTTCGGTTCGCAATCTCCCTACTATCCTAGAAACGTTAGCCGACTATGGACCATACACGAAAGATACGGATTTGCTGGCCGAATATGTACGTCAGTCGCTATCAAGGCAGATTACGCTGCAGTTTGTAGCGCCAGGTGAGCCGCTTCAAGTCATTACAGCGGGACCAAGTCTTGAAAAAACAATTTCTGACTCGATTCAGCAGACGGAACAAGGTAATTATATGGCCATTGACCCGGACACGTCACAGCGGATTTTTGCCGCGCTTTCTGAACAGGTTAATCGTATGCTACAGATGGGGCAACAGCCGATTATTTTAACTTCGCCAGCCATTCGTATGTACATGCGTCAGCTGGTTGAAAGAATGATGCCGGAAATTCCTGTGCTGTCCTATAACGAATTGGAACCTGAGATTGAAATTCAAAGCGTAGGGGTGGTGAGCATCTAATGCGTGTAAAAAAGTATATCGTTGATTCCATGTCGGATGCCCTCCAACAGATTCGAACCGATTTAGGGAAGGACGCCATTATTTTAAATACAAAGCCCATCAAGACTGGTGGGTTTTTAGGCATGTTTCGCAAAAAGAAAATCGAAGTCATTGCCGCTATTGATCCGAATGAATCCAAAAAGACGGAACAAGCAAAAAACATACCAATGTCTCCGGCTCCACTTGGTTCTTCTTCCGTACAGCCTGTACCTATACCGAAAAAAGAGGAAGAAAGCACGGTTGCCTTCTCAAATGTTTTGCAGACAGTTGCACTGCAAACAGAGCCTGCACAACAAGCGCCAAAAGAAGGGACACAGAGCGGCTCCGTTTCAAAAGAATTAGAAGAAATGCGGGGAATGCTGTGGAAGCTTATGATGGCAGATGATAAAAACACGTCATTGCCCGAAGCGTTTATTCCGTTACGTAAACGTCTGCAAAGCCAAGGGATAGAGGAAGACGTTCTCGCATCTCTATTTGAGAGAATGCTGAAAGAACTGTCTCCGGAAGAGATACAGGACAGTAAGAAGGTAATGCAAAAAGCAAAGAAAGTCATGATTACTATGCTGCAGGAAGCTTCCGAGAAGCACGGTTCGCTGCAAACGGATATATCGCTCGTAACCTTCATTGGACCGACCGGTGTCGGGAAGACGACTACGCTTGCTAAGCTCGCGGCGGAAAGTACATTGGCAAGGCAGAAGAAAGTCGGCATGATAACATCAGATACGTATCGGATTGCTGCCGTAGAGCAGTTAAAAACATACGCTAATATTTTAAATGTTCCACTGAAAATTGTGTATTCCGCTGAAGATCTTGTGCCTACCCTGGAGCGACTTACAGGGTGCGATATGATTTTCATGGATACTGCCGGGAGAAACTACCGTAACAAAGAGTATGTGGAGGAGATTAATAGATTGCTCCGTTCCCCATTGCCGAATGAGACTTTTCTCGTCTTGAGCATTACTGCAAAGCAGGAAGATTTGGAAGCCATTATAGAAAGTTTCAAGGATGTCCGAATCGACAAAGTAATTTTTACAAAAACGGACGAGACAAGAACGTACGGTTCGATTTTTAATTTGGTCATTAAATATAAACTTGCGCTTTCGTATATTACGACAGGACAAAATGTACCTGATGATATTGAAACAGCTAATCCGGAAAAAGTGGCGGAGCTGATTTTAGGAGAGGTGCGCGGATGAACGATCAAGCACAGCGTCTAAGAGAAAAGCTCGGAAAACTGCCGGTACGGAATAATCGCTCGGACGAAAATGTTGGCAGGACAAAAGTCATTGCAGTTACAAGCGGAAAAGGCGGGGTAGGCAAATCGAATTTCTCATTGAATTTTGCGCTGTGTTTACAACAGAAAGGACAGCGTGTCGTGCTGTTCGATTTGGATGTGGGTTTTGCTAACATCGATGTGCTGATGGGTGTTTCCGCGAAAAAAAATATTGTTGATCTCATAGACAAGAGACTTTCAATCTGGGATATTATTGAAAAGGGGCCTAATGACCTAGAATTTATAGCAGGAGGCTCTGGGCTGTCACAGATTTTTGAACTGGATGAGGTAAAAGTACATTATTTTTTTGAGCAACTGGCCCAATTGCAAGGATATGCTGATACAATTATCTTAGACACCGGAGCTGGCATGTCTAAAGACATGCTCCGTTTTCTTCTCTCCGCTAATGAAGTCATACTGGTCACGACCCCTGAGCCTACTTCGTTAACAGATGCCTATGCATTGGTTAAAATGGCACACAGCCAAAAGCCTGACATACGAATTAACGTAGTGGTAAATCGTGTAACAAATGAAAAAGAAGGGAGAGTTACCGGTGAGAAGTTGCTGCTTGTTGCCCACAGGTTTCTAGATTTGCACATGAATATGCTTGGTTTCGTACATGACGATGCTCATGTGTCAAAAGCGGTGAAAAAGCAGTATCCTTTTTGCCTCGCTTATCCTGCGAGCAAGGCAGCACATAACTTAAAAAGTTTGGTCAGCGCATATCTTTTACAAGGGAAGATGGAAGACAATGTTGGAATTAAAGGCTTTCTTTCACGTTTACGTACGTTTTGGAAATGAAGTGGGAAGGGGAAGAGCTAAGTGCAGCCTATTCGGGTAGTAGTCATTGATGATTCGGCATTTATGAGAAAGGTAATAGGCGATTTGCTTGAACAAGACCCTGGAATTCAAGTGGTAGCCAAAGGGAGAAATGGTTCGGAAGCAATGGGACTTATAAAAAAATGGTCGCCTGATGTTGTAACGCTAGATGTAGAAATGCCTGTTATGAACGGCTTGGAAGCATTGGAGACCATTATGAAAGAAGCTCCTCTTCCGGTCGTAATGCTGAGCAGTTTGACCAAACAAGGAGCGAACGAAACCATTCGTGCGCTTGAGATCGGCGCTGTTGATTTTATTCCCAAGCCCTCCGGAGCGATTTCACTTGACCTTCCGACTATAGGTACGGAAATTATACAAAAGGTGAAAGCGGCCGCACATATAAAAATGTCTCGTCTTCTTCAAATGGAAGAAAAGATGAAAAGTATTCGCAGTAATTGGGTTGGTGCCAGTAAAAGCCCTCTGTTCTATGCGGCAGCAGAGAAAAAAGCAATGAATGAAACGCGGAAAGAAGAGAGGCCAGACCGATCACTGCGAAAAGGAAAGATAGAAAATTTGATAGCAGTCGGGACTTCTACAGGGGGGCCTAAAGCGTTACAGGTCCTTCTTAAGGGATTGCCCCGAAATTTCAAAGGCAGCATGGTTATTGTGCAGCATATGCCGCCCGGTTTTACCAAATCATTAGCCCAGCGTCTCAACTCGCTGTGTGAGATTGAAGTAAGCGAAGCGGAAGATAATCAAGTGCTGCAAGAAGGGCATGCATATATTGCTCCGGGAAACTATCATATGGAAATCAAGCAGCGGGCAGACGGAGAGATATACATATCACTGAATCAGGCGCAGCCTAGAGGAGGACATCGACCGTCCGTCGATACACTCTTCGAATCTATCACGCAAATTCGTCATCCCTCCAAGTATGCAATTATCATGACCGGGATGGGAAACGACGGAACGGCAGATCTGAAAAAGTTAAAAGAGACAGGGGTTCGCTCCGTCATTGCGGAAGACGAATCTACATGCGTCGTATTTGGTATGCCAAGGGCTGCCATTCAGGCTGGAACAGTGGACATTATAGCACCGCTTCACGAAATCTCTATCCAGCTTATGCGTTACTTAAATTGCTAGGGAGGTGGATGATTTATGGAAATGAATCAGTATTTAGATATGTTTATTGAAGAGTCGAAAGAGCATATACAGGCTATCAACGATCATTTGCTTGTGCTTGAAAATGACCCTGAGAATGTGAATTTAATTAACGAAATCTTTCGTTCTGCCCATACCTTAAAAGGAATGGCAGCTACAATGGGGTTTGAGGACATGGCGGCGCTCACCCATGAGATGGAGAATGTATTGGATCAGGCCCGTAATCATAAGCTGGTTATCAATACTGATATTATGGATGTTATTTTCAAATGTGTAGACGTATTGGAAACGATGCTATATTCCATTGCGGGTGGTGGTGATGGAAAAGAGGATGTCTCTCATATCGTAGCCGCTCTAAAAGCGATTCTTAAAGGGGAGCTTCCTGTCTCCGTCCGTCAGGAAGGCGCGTCACAGTTCGAATCTGCTTCAGAGGCAGAGGCGGCAGCCACAGCCACAGCGGAAACGGCAGCAGATACGAGACCATATCAGCTTGATGAGTATGAATTTACGGTCATTGAGCAATCCATCCAATCCGGATACCATGCCTATTGGGTAAAAACATCCGTAAAGGACGATTGCGTGTTGAAAGCCGCACGTGCCTATATGGTATACGACAATCTTGAATCGTTCGGCGAAATTATTAAGACAACTCCTTCTGTGGAAGAACTGGAAGAAGAAAAGTTTGAAAAGTCGTTTGAAATCGTCCTAATTAGTAAAGAGACGGAAGATAAAATAGAAAAGGCGGTTATGAACGTTTCGGAAATCGAAGCAGTAGAAGTACAGGAGATTCAACCAAATGCCCAGCGTCCATCTGCCGTGCAACAGGAGGAGAAGCAGGCGGCAACTTCAGCTGCCCCGACAAAGCAGGCAGAGACGAAAGGTGCCAAAGGAGAAAAAACAGCTACGCAAGCACCGGTCGCCAAGAAAAACACGACCAGCAAAACGATTCGTGTCGATATTGAACGCCTTGATGTACTAATGAATCTGTTCAGCGAATTGGTTATCGATCGGGGGCGCCTAGAGCAGCTGGCCCGCGAATCCGGCCAGAGCGCGCTAATGGAGACGGTTGAGCATATGAGCCGCATTAGCGGAGATTTGCAAAATATCATCTTGACGATGCGCATGGTACCTGTAGAGCAGGTATTTAATCGTTTCCCGCGCATGGTACGTGATTTGGCGAAGGATTTAAACAAGAAGATTAATCTTGAAATTGTCGGGGCGGATACGGAGCTGGACCGGACGGTTATCGATGAAATCGGAGATCCGCTCGTTCACTTACTGCGTAATTCGTTAGACCATGGAGTGGAATCAGCAGAGGAACGCCGGGCAGCCGGAAAACCAGAAGAAGGTCTAGTACAGTTAAAAGCATATCACAGCGGAAACCATGTCTTTATTGAAGTACGTGATGATGGTAAAGGAATTAACCGTGACAAGGTGCTCAAGAAAGCGTTGGAACGTGGCATTATAACAGAGCAAGCGGCAAGTTCCCTGTCGGATAAGCAAATCTATGAATTGCTGTTTGCTTCGGGTTTAAGTACAGCAGATCAAATCTCCGACGTATCCGGTCGTGGAGTCGGTCTCGACGTAGTGAAGACAAAAATCGAATCGCTCGGAGGCTCATGCAGTGTCGACTCAAATCCTGGAGCGGGCACAACTTTTCTCATTCAGCTTCCGCTGACATTGTCGATTATTTCGGCCATGCTAGTGCAGGTGGAAGACGAGAAATTTGCCGTGCCACTTAGCTCTATCATTGAGACGGCTGTATTCTCGCCTGATGATATTATGCACGCGCATCAGCAAGATGTTATCGATTTCCGTGGACGTATTGTACCGCTCGTTTCTTTAAAGACGATTTTTAACATTCCGGATAGCGTAGAACATAAAGACAGTGATATTTCCGTGGTTATTGTCCGCAAGGGTGATAAAATGGCGGGTCTTGTTGTAGATTCCTTTATTGGTCAGCAAGAAATCGTACTGAAATCGCTAGGCAAGTATTTGACAAATGTATTTGCGATTTCAGGGGCTACGATTCTTGGCGATGGTCAGGTTGCACTTATTATAGATTGTAATGCGTTAATTAAATAAAGGAGGCAACAACCGTGTTAGATCATAAAGATATCGTAGAAGAAATTAAAGTTATTGTGTTTCGTTTGAAGGATGAAGAATATGGCGTAGAAGTCAATCAGGTAAAATCAATCGAACGGCTTGAACATATTACCCGTGTTCCGCGTACTCCCCAATTTATCAAAGGGGTTATTAATATGCGCGGTATTGTGACCCCGATTGTGGACTTGCGCCGTCGTTTTGGCATTGAGGAAGCTGCATATAACGAAACAACAAGGGTGATTATCGTTGCTATAGGGGAGATTGAGGTAGGCTTAATCGTTGATTCTGCAAATGACGTTATCGATATTCCGATAAACGCGATTGAGCCGCCACCGGAAGTCGTCGGAGGAATTGAAGCTGTCTATCTGCGAGGGGTTGCTAAATTAGACCGCCGTCTGCTTATTCTTCTCAACCTCAACAAAGTATTAAATACAGATGAAATTAAACAGTTGGAAAATATTGAGGCATAGACGATGAAGTTTGAACAATTTGATGATTTTCAACTTGATGTCCTGAGGGAAGTCGGAAATATTGGAGCGGGGAATGCAGCCACCGCTCTTTCCAAGCTTATTTCCAAAGAAATCGATATGAAAGTTCCCCAGGTTAAAATTATTCCATTTGATGAAATTTCTGATGTCGTCGGCGGGGCAGAGTCGCTTGTCGTCTGCGTGTTTTTACGGATGCTCGGCGATATTCCAGGTAATATGTTTTTCATCATTTCTGTAGACTCGGCTAAAAATTTACTTGAAGAATTAATGGGAATGACGGCGCAGGATGCCGAGATTTTTAATGACATGGAATTATCGGCGCTTAATGAAATCGGCAATATACTAACAGGTTCTTATTTATCTTCACTGGCCGATTTTACAAAGCTGAACATGCAGCCTTCAGTACCGGCAGTTGCCATCGATATGGCAGGCGCGATTTTGTCTTATGGTTTGCTCGAATTTGGTCACAGTGGAGATTTTGCCCTTACGATTGATACCGCTTTTTTTCAAGGAAATGAGAAGATTTCAGGACACTTTTTCCTGATTCCCGATCCGGAAGCTTTATTGCGATTATTCCGTGCATTGGGAGTTCCGTTCGAATGAATGTTATTAAGGTAGGTATGGCGGATCTGAATATCGCAAAATCTCCTGACCGAATCCGGACGACAGGTTTGGGCTCCTGCGTCGGTGTTGTATTGTTTGACAACCAGAATAAAATAGGAGGGATGGCGCACGTAATGCTCCCGGATTCCTCGTTGAGCAAGGGGATACTGAATACTGCCAAGTATGCCAATACAGCGATTCCGAAGCTGATTGAAGATATGGAAAAAGCCGGTGCAAACCGTCGTAAGCTAACCGCAAAGCTTGCAGGTGGAGCGCAGATGTTTGCATTTTCCATCGCAAGCGATGCTATGCGGATTGGACCTCGAAATGTAGAGGCATGCAAGTTAGCATTGAATGAAGCTCGTATCCCAATTCTTGCCGAAGATACAGGAGGAAATTGCGGCCGGACTATCGAATTAGATAGTTGCACGGGCATCTTGAATATTCGGACAGTAAACCAAGGGGTAAAGGAATTGTAATATGTGGATAGGCTCAATTAAATGGAACCTTATTGTTGCGAGCATGGTTGGCGTTTTAACGTTTGTATTTTCATTTGTAAATAATTTATTTTTAGGGAGCCTTTTGCGCTCTCTAGTTGCGTTTTTGCTATTCTTTTCGCTTATGTTTCTTTTTCGCTTTCTGGCAGGCAAAGTCATTGGCAGAGAGAATCGAAATATGTTTGCTTCCGAAGATAAAGGCCAGCATATTGACCTGGTAACGCCGGAAGAGTCCGCACAACGGCAGGGCCAAGAAGGGGGAAAAAAAGGAGAGCAACCGCCATCTGCGGATTTTTCGCAATTCACCCCTTCAGATTTTCCTCATATTGCGCGCGACGGTAAGGATCACATCGACCCGGAAGAAGTCGCGCGGGCTCTGCGTGTATTCTCTAATGAATAGAAGGGAGTGGGCGTACGATGGCGCGGAAACCAAAAAAGCAAATTGATATAGAGAAATGGAAACGCTGGCGGGAAGAAGGAGACCGGCAATCTGAGATCGGATTGATTGAACAATATTTGCCTCTTGTTAATTATGTTGCGAATCGATTGGCAATTGGGCTGCCTGATACGGTAGATAAAGATGATTTAATTAGCTTTGGAAGATTGGGTTTGCTGGATGCCTTGAAAAAATTTGATTACACCCGGGGTCTTCAATTTGAAACGTATGGAATGTGGAGGATTCGGGGCGCGATGATTGATGGCTTACGTGAAAACGATGTGCTTCCTCGTTCCATTCGTGACAAAGCGAAAAAAATCGAAGAGGCGTATATGCAGCTCGAACAGCAAAACTTGCGTGCAGCTACAGACGAAGAAGTAAGCAGACATCTCAATATTTCGGTAGCCGAATTAAATCAGACGATGCAGGATGTAGCGTTTGCTTCTGTATTCTCTCTTGATGAGCCTATTCAAGATGATGAAGACCAGAAGCACTCTCGCCAGGCGGTTATTACAGATGAGCACGCCGAAAGGCCAGAGAACGCGTTGCATAAAGATCAGCAGAAACAAATTCTCGCAGAGGCAATAGAACGTCTTCCTCCGAAAGAAAGAACCATTGTATCACTATTTTATTACGAGGAATGTTCGCTAACTGAAATCGCTGAAATCATGGGTCTATCGGCTTCACGTATTTCACAGCTTCATTCCAAAGCGATTTTTCGCATGCGGGGGTCATTGCAACGTGCAAAAGATTACTTATTAAATGAGTAAAATGGGAAAAGAGGGTTGCATATGGAGGGATCCGAACACAAAGTGGAGCAGGATGCTCCAAAGAAGACGCTAACCGATATGGTAAGAATTCGGATCACCAAAGATAAAATGCAGGCGACAATGGAGTTAGTGCTTGACGAAGAGATTCTCTTTACATATGAAGAACTTTTGCATATTGTAAACGAGAATCGAGTAACCTTTGGAATTGATGAAGAGATGCTTCGTCAAGTGGCGGCGAGTCCGTATCTATTTATAAATGAAACGCTTGTAATTGCAAAGGGAGTTCCTTCTGTACCGGGACAGGATGGGCGCATTGAGTTAGTGGTGCGGCCTTCCGAAAAAAAAGGGCCGCAGGAACGGGAAGATGGAAGTGTGGATTACTATGAGGTCCTCCACTTGCTCAATGTGGTCAAAGGACAATTGTTGGCTAAGAAAATTCCTCCTATTAAGGGAGAGCCGGGAACGAATGTAAGCGGGGAGACCGTGCCGGCAAAAGAGGGCAAAGAAGCACGCTTCCAAATTGGGAAAAATGTATTGCTGGATCAAGAGAAGAACAATGCATACGCTGTGACAGATGGCCAGCTTTCCATTACGGAAAGAGGAAGAATTAACGTGCTGTCTGTTTTCGAAGTAAAAGGTGATGTCGATTTTAGTGTAGGCAATATCGATTTCATTGGAAATGTCGTTATACATGGCAACGTGCACCCCGGCTTCACAATTAAAGCAGGTGGAGACATTAAAATTGCGGGCAGTGTAGAAAGTGCAACTCTTGAAGCTCAAGGCTCGATTGAGATAAGAGGCGGTGTGCTCGGCCAATTTAAAGGCAGCGTACATGCCGGCACGGATGTAAAAACGGGCTTTATTCAAAATGCGACAGTGAAAGCGGAAAACGACGTCGTTGTTTCGCAAGTCATTATGCACAGCAACGTTAGTGCGGGGCGAGATGTAATTTGTAAAGCTACAAAAGGGCTCATTGTTGGAGGGACGGTGCAAGCCGGAGAGAAAGTAATAGCTAAGATTATCGGCAATATGACAAATACCCCTACCAATATCGAAGTAGGAGTGAATCCGCAGCTTCGTACAGAAATGCACACTCTCAAAAAAGAAATAAAGGAGTTTGCTGAGTCCATTCACAAATCAGATCAGGGGCTCCGGTTCATCGATCAGTTAGCTGTGCAGGGTAAACTTACTCCCGACAAGCGGGCGATGCAGATTAAATTTACTAATGCTAAGCTATTAGCAGAGAAGAAATACGTGCAGGCAAAACAAAGAATGCAAGAAATCGAAGAGAAGCTAAGTGGGATGGATAAGGTCCGTGTTGAATGTTGGAACGTGATGTACAGTGGTGTCAAGCTCGCATTTGGAAACGAAATCCGCTTCATTAAAGAAAACCATAGCCGTTCAGCGTTCATTCTCGGAGAAGACGGTCAAATCACTTCAACGCTGCTGTAAAGTAAAAGGAAAGGGTGGCCTATATGACATTGCGCGCTCTTGAATTACAAATTGCTATTCCACGCATGCAGGATATGGGGAAAATACAGGAGCAACTACAACAAAGACCCCAGCAGGAACAAGCGGGATTGGCCCTTGAACAGCAGGAAAAAGATGAGGTAAACCGAACCCGTATAGCTAAGGCGGAAGAGAGTCCACAAAGCCAAATTAACCAGGATGAAAAAGAACAATCAGGCGAGCAGGGTGCAGACCCGAAAAAGCGGCGACAGAAAAAATCGCCGTTAGCTGAATCAGAAACACACAATCTACATCCGTATAAAGGGCATAGCCTGGACATTTCATTATAATACGACAAACAGTGGAACAGTTGGTGAAAGTACATGATGACAGACATTTGGCTTTCGGCTCTTACCATTATTGTTTTATTGTTGGCACTGCGTCTTTTGAAAAGTGGCAATGGCAAACAGATAGAGCAAGAGGAAAGCGCTGAAGGTAAATTTCACACGCTGATAACAGAATTCGAACGAGAGAACAGCGAGCTGGTACGTTCCATTGCCCAGGTTAAGCGTATGACCGATACTCAGCTTACCGGTGTGAAAGAAGAGCTGGCCAGCTTGCAGCAGCAAGTGGGGGAGCTGATGCGGCAGAAAGAAGAGTTATTGGAAAACATAGAACAGTTGCAAAGCTCCATCGGCGAATTTTCCAAAACAACAACAACATCTACTGTTGCCCCCCTTCCCCAATTCCTAAAAGATGAATACAAAGACATCCCTCAATTATACGCACAAGGGATGTCTTCGCTTGAGATTGCCCGTAAACTTGGCATGGGAGACGGGGAAGTAAAGATAGTTATCCAGATGCTAAAAAAGCAAGGATTTCTTGCAGCAGAATAAATTTTGGTCACACAGTAAAAAATGATATTTGTTTGTTGCATTTTTTTTACACCTATGGTATATTTACAAACGGTGTAAAAATACACACGTTCTTCAATTCGGATGAAGGTGCTTGCGTACGAGTTGCGAAGTCTCATTCGGAGATGCGAAGGGCGGAGGCTTTACAAAAAAACCATTTTAGAGGAGGTGTCGTTGAAGATGGCAGTGATTTCTATGAAACAATTGCTGGAAGCAGGTGTACACTTTGGTCACCAGACTCGTCGCTGGAATCCGAAGATGTCCCGCTATATCTTCACCGAACGTAACGGAATTTACATTATTGATTTGCAAAAAACCGTGAAAAAAGTAGAGGAAGCGTACAACTTTGTTCGCGAAGTAGCTGCTTCCGGCGGTAAAATCCTGTTTGTAGGAACGAAAAAACAGGCGCAAGAGTCTGTGTCCGAAGAGGCACAACGCTGCGGTATGCACTTCATCAATCAACGCTGGTTGGGTGGTACGTTGACGAACTTCTCAACCATTCAAAAACGTGTAGCTCGTCTTCATCAATTGAATGCAATGGAGAATGATGGTACATTCGAACTTCTTCCGAAAAAAGAAGTTATCTTGCTTCGCAAAGAAAAGGATCGCCTGGAGAAATTCCTTGGCGGTATTAGCAGCATGAAAGAACTTCCGGACGCGATTTTCGTTATCGATCCTCGCAAAGAGCGTATCGCTGTTGCGGAAGCTCGTAAGCTTGGTATTCCGATCGTAGGTATCGTTGATACAAACTGCGATCCGGATGAAATCGATTATGTTATTCCAGGTAACGATGATGCCATCCGTGCTGTTAAATTGTTGACAGCAAAAATGGCGGATGCGGTTCTCGAAGCAAACCAAGGTTCTGGTGAAGAGGTCGCAGCTACCGTATAAGCTCCGCAAGTACTGTAAGGGTGGGTGAAGGGTGTAACCTTTCCCGCCCTTTTGTTACAGTAAATGAGGATAAAAATGCTTATTATTTTACACATAATAAACATGTAGGAGGATTTTCTCATGGCAATTAGTGCAAGCATGGTAAAAGAACTGCGTGAAAGAACAGGCGCAGGCATGATGGATTGTAAAAAAGCGCTGCAAGAGGCAGATGGAGACATGGAAAAAGCAGTCGACATTCTCCGCGAAAAAGGCATCGCGAAGGCTGCGAAAAAATCAGATCGTGTTGCTGCGGAAGGTCTTACTTCTGTTGAGACACAAGGAAACGTTGGCGTTATCGTTGAAGTGAACTCCGAAACGGACTTCGTAGCTAAAAACGAAAACTTTCAAAGCTTCGTAAAAGAAATCTCCGAACATCTGCTGAGTCAACGTCCGGCAAATGTAGAAGAAGCGCTCGGACAGGCTTTTAAAGGCGCAGGCGCATCACTGCAAGAAGTGCTCAATGAGAAAATCTCAACTATTGGCGAAAACATGAATATCCGCCGTTTTGAAATTCTTGAAAAAGCGGATGGTAACCTGTTTGGCCATTACCTGCACATGGGTGGACGCATCGGCGTACTGATTGAACTTGCTAACACAACGAATGAAGAGTTGGCAAGAGATCTGGCTATGCAAATCGCCGCTGCAAAACCAACTTACGTAAAACGTGATGAAGTCGATGCAAGTGAGCTTGACAGAGAACGCGAAGTTCTGACTGCACAAGCATTGAATGAAGGCAAGCCAGAGAACATTGTACAAAAAATGGTGGAAGGCCGCCTGAATAAATATTATGAAGAAGTTTGCCTGGTTGAGCAAACATTCGTAAAAGACTCTGATAAAAAAGTAAAAGACTTGCTGAAGGCCAACAATACAGATGTTGTTCGCTTTGTTCGCTATGAAGTAGGCGAAGGCATTGAGAAAAAAGCCGACAACTTTGTTGAAGAAGTAATGGCACAAACAAAAAAACAATAATGCCGGAAGACGAATAGGGAACACAGCGTGTTCCCTATTTTATAAAGCAGAACTTTCATCAGTGGAGAATTTTTATCCCTTACTGATGATTAGTTGTACTTATCGGGGTCTTAGGGGCAGTTATCCTCACGTAGTGCATGTGAAGTGGGGACATTACTGCCCATTGGGCCGAGATAAAGTGAGGAAATATGCAGGAAGTCTTCCCCGCAGTAGCGAACAATTTTATAGAGGATTGGAGTTGTTTTTCAATGCCACTTCCCGCGTACAAGCGAGTTGTATTAAAATTAAGCGGAGAGGCGCTTGCCGGAAATGTCGGATACGGTATCGATTCCGATGTTATTACGTCGATTTCTAAGCAGATTAAAGAAATTGTGGAGTTGGGTGTGCAAGTTGCTATTGTTGTCGGTGGCGGTAATATTTGGCGCGGTTTAGCTGGAAGCGCAAAAGGAATCGATCGCACCACAGCCGACTATATGGGCATGCTGGCTACCGTGATGAACAGCTTGGCACTACAGGATGGACTGGAGCGTGCTGGCGTTCCGACTCGAGTGCAAACCTCGATTGAAATGCGGCAAGTTGCCGAACCGTACATAAGAAGAAAAGCCGTTCGTCATCTGGAGAAGAATCGGGTCGTGATTTTTGCGGCAGGTACGGGAAATCCGTATTTCTCCACTGATACGACGGCAGCGCTCCGCGCGGCAGAGATTGAAGCTGAAGTTATTCTGATGGCGAAGAACAAAGTGGATGGCGTATATTCCGCCGATCCTGCCATTGATCCTAACGCTGAGAAGTATGATAACCTCACATATTTGGAAGTGCTGAACAAAGGATTGGGCGTTATGGATTCCACTGCTTCAAGTCTTTGTATGGATAATCATCTTCCACTCCTTGTTTTCTCAATTATGGAAGAGGGAAATATTAAACGAGCCATTATGGGCGAAAAAATTGGTACGATTGTGAAAGGAGAATAATAACGATGCCACAGCAAGTGTTAAAAGAAGCTGAAGAAAGAATGGATAAGGCCATCGCTTCTTTAAAGCGAGAGCTAAGCACCCTGCGCGCCGGCAGAGCGACTCCTTCTCTACTGGATAGAGTAACGGTAGACTATTATGGGTCGCCGACGCCTGTAAATCAGGTAGCCAATATCAGTACCCCAGAACCGCGTCTTATCGTCATTCAACCGTGGGAGAAAACGATGCTTGGACCGATTGAAAAAGCAATTCTGAAGTCTGATCTAGGCCTAACACCAACCAATGACGGAAATGTCATCCGTATTGCTATCCCTGCGCTGACAGAACAGCGACGTATGGAGCTTGTAAAGCTGGCGAAAAAATCAGGTGAAGAAGCGAAAGTTGCTGTTCGTAATATTCGTCGTGATGCCAATGATTCAATTAAGAAATTAGAGAAGAATGGCGATATTACGGAAGATGATATGAAGCACCATCAGGATCTGGTACAGAAAGCAACCGATAAGCATGTAAACCTTGTGGACCAGGTTGTTTCTGATAAAGAAAAAGAAATCATGGAAGTGTAATAAAAGGCCCCCTCGTAGGTGAGGGGGTTTATGATATATTTGAGTACGGGGGAACGTACGTATGCTTGATAAACTAACCAGGTGGATGCAAAGAAATGAAGATGATTCATCGCTGCATGAGTATGAACTGGACACAAGCAACATTCCGAAACATGTAGCCATCATTATGGACGGGAACGGCCGATGGGCGAAGAAGCGGGCACTGCCGCGTGTGGCAGGTCACCGGGCTGGAATGAAGACAGTGAAAGAGATTACGAAAACGGCAGATGAAATCGGCGTGGAAGTTTTGACATTGTACGCTTTTTCCACTGAGAATTGGAAGCGTCCGGCCGATGAAGTAGAGTATCTGATGCGTCTGCCACAAGAATATCTGGCAAGTGAATTGGAAGAGTTAATCGAACGTAACGTACAGGTACGTATGGTCGGATATGAAAAGGATTTACCTGATTATACGTTAAAAGCTGTTATAGATGCCCGAGAGAAAACCCGACAGAATACAGGACTCATTCTTAACTTTGCACTTAATTATGGAAGTCGTGCGGAGATGATTGCTGCAGTTAAGCAAATTGCGCAGGAAGTTAGAGCCGGACAGCTCGATGCGGAGCAAATCAGTGAAGAAATATTCAGTTCCCACCTAACTACAAGTGGACTTCCAGATCCTGATTTATTGATCCGTACGAGTGGTGAGCTTCGGCTAAGCAACTTCATGCTTTGGCAATTGGCTTACAGTGAGCTGTGGTTCAGTGATGTATACTGGCCGGATTTTTCCCGAGAACATTTCTATGAAGCAATTAAAGCATACCAGCAGCGAAACAGACGATATGGAGCGCTTACATAGTGAAGTGCCCCACTAAGAGGTGGAACGCTTGAAAACACGGGTGATTACGGGAATTTTGTGGGGGGCCGGCTTTCTCCTCGTTGTTTATTTAGGAGGCATCTGGTACACTGCCCTTGTTTTTTTTCTTGCTACGCTTGCTTATTATGAATTAATCCGGATGAATCATATCCGGCTGATGGACTGGCATGGACTGACCGGGCTTGTTTTCTTATGGCTTTTGCTATTCCCCAACTTGGTGTGGGAAGGAAACATGCTGAGAGGCGATGCCGTATTTTTGTTTGTTCTGCTTTTGCTGTTTATTACCGTAGCCTCTAAAAACCGGGTCGAATACCAACATATTGCTTATCTTTTGTTCAGCTCGTTTTATCTTGGCTTCGGCTTTCATTTCATGAATGAGACGCGAATTGTAAACGGGCTTGCCATTACGCTGGCAATTGTATTTAGTACATGGGCGACCGATACCGGAGCGTATTTCGTAGGGAAAGCGCGCGGCAAAACAAAATTGTGGCCTGCAATCAGTCCAAATAAGACGATTGAAGGCTCACTTGGTGGCGTTTTTTTGGCGGTCGTTACCATGATTTTATTTTCATTTATTACCGATTCACTTACGATCTCGCAAGCATTGCTAATCGGACTTGTCATCTCGGTGAGTGGACAAATTGGCGATTTGATGGAATCCGCAATTAAACGCACGTTAAATGTAAAAGATTCAGGCTCTATTTTACCGGGTCATGGTGGCGTGCTTGACAGGCTGGATAGCCTTATTGTTGTTTTTCCCGTTCTGCATTTGCTTCAGTTGTTATAAAATGAGAAGAAAAGGCATAGGTTGACCGTCCATTAGGAGGAAATATGAGAAAAATAGCCATCCTAGGTTCTACTGGATCGATAGGAACGCAGGCGCTTGACGTAATTCGGCAGCATCCTGAGCAGTTTTCGGTTGTCGCGCTTGCGGCCGGAAGGAATATTGACTTATTGACCGAACAGGCGCATGAATTTCAGCCGCAGCTTGTGTCGGTAGCAACGAAAGAACTGGCTGAAAAAATTCAACATCAATTACCTTCAAATACGAAAGCAGTTTGGGGAGAAGAAGGCGCACTTGCTGCAGCGACGCATCCCGATGCTGTTTTCGTCATTTCCGCCATGGTAGGCAGTGCGGGGCTTTTGCCTACACTTGCGGCCATTGAAGCAAGGAAAGAGATTGGTTTAGCCAACAAAGAAACACTTGTAACGGCTGGCCATATTGTAATGCGAAAAGCGAAAGAACATGACGTTTCTGTCATACCGATAGATAGTGAGCATTCCGCCATCTTCCAATGCTTGCAGGGAGAAGATAGGTCAGCTATACGCCGGCTTATCATAACCGCATCCGGCGGTTCATTCCGGGATTTGACACGGGAGCAATTGGCGGATGTAACGGTCAAAGAGGCCCTGGCCCATCCGAATTGGAGCATGGGGGCTAAAGTTACGATTGATTCGGCTACAATGATGAATAAGGGTCTCGAAGTCATTGAGGCTCATTGGTTATTCGATTTGCCGTATAATAAAATTGATACGATTCTTCATAAGGAAAGCATTATCCACTCTATGGTGGAATTTACAGATCGGGCGGTAATGGCCCAGTTGGGCACCCCTGATATGCGCATTCCTATTCAGTATGCAATGACCTATCCGAAACGGATTCCACTGGAAACGGAGCCGCTTGATTTAATGAAAGTTTCCCAGCTTCATTTTACGGCTTTAGATTTTGACCGTTACCCATGTCTTGCTTTTGCCTATGAAGCAGGCCAAAAAGGCGGAACGATGCCGACCGTATTAAACGGAGCTAATGAAGTGGCAGTCGCACGCTTTTTGCAGGGTGACATTCCGTTCCTGGCGATCGAGGATACGATCGCGCATGCGATGGCGAAGCATGAGGTTATGGAAAATCCGGGACTGGAGGATATTTTCGAGGCGGACCGGTGGGCACGTCAAATAGCGGAAAAGTATCAACCGGCCTGATAAAAAGGCCAAACAATCAGGAAAGGTGGAACCCCGTTGTTAAAGGTTTTAGCCATTGTTCTTGTGTTTGGATTGTTAGTCTTTATCCACGAATTGGGGCATCTTTTGCTGGCCAAGCGTGCTGGTATCTTGTGCCGTGAATTCGCCATTGGTATGGGTCCGAAGCTGTTTTCATTTGTCAAAGGGGAAACGCGTTATACGCTTCGCTTGTTGCCGATCGGGGGATTCGTCCGCATGGCGGGGGAAGATCCGGAAGTTGTTGAGATTCATCGTGGACAAGATGTGGGGCTTCTTCTTGATAAAGAAGGTAGGGCAACGCATATCATTTTGACGAATATCCGTAATTATCCAGAAGCGACGATAGTTACAGTAGAAGAGACGGACTTTGAGCACCATTTGTTTATTCGCGGAGTCGAGGATGGAGAAGAGGTTCGCTATCCGGTTCATCCACAAGCGATGATGGTGCATAATAACCAGGAAACGCAAATTGCTCCGTATGATCGCCAGTTCGGTAGCAAGACGGTAGGACAACGTGCCGCCGCTATTTTTGCCGGACCGCTCGCGAACTTTTTGCTTGCGTTTGTACTGTTGACTATTATGGGATTGGCGTATGGCGTGCCGAGCGATAAGCCGATGATTGGGCAAACCATTCCGAACCAGGCAGCGGCCAAAGCTGGATTGCAGCAGGGAGATAAAGTGTTATCCATCGAAGGCAAACCGATGAGTACATGGAAAGATATTGTGCAAGCGGTCAGCACTTCACCAGGCAAAGAGCTTTCGTTTATTATCGAACGTGGCGGCGAGCAATTCTCTCTTCCGGTAACGCCGACAAAAGAAGTCCAGAAGCAGGGACAGCAAGAAATTCAAGTCGGCAAAATCGGCGTGTATTCGCCGACGTCCAAATCCTTCATCGGTGCGGCTAAATACGGTGCGGTTACCACATATGAGTTTTCAAAGCTCATTTATGAGATGCTTGGCAAGCTGTTTACAGGACAGGTTCCGGTCGAGGAACTATCTGGCCCGGTCGGTATCTTTAACTATACGTACAAAGCCGCAGAGAATGGGCTCGTTGTACTCATTCAATGGGCAGCAGCGCTGAGCGTAAACCTGGGGATTATGAATTTGCTTCCATTGCCTGCACTTGATGGCGGACGTCTTGTTTTCATCGGGCTTGAAGCATTGCGTGGACGTCCAATCGACCCGCAGAAAGAAGGGATGGTCCATTTTCTGGGTTTTGCATTCTTGATGGTGCTTATCCTTGTTGTAACGTGGAATGACATCCAACGATTCTTCTAATCAAATGCTTGATAGGCAACTGCAAAGTTAAGAGAGGAAGAGGTATGAGAAACTTCTGCCTCTTTCTTTTCTTCCTCTAGTTTTCCTATCTTGCATCACCAAACATAAGTCGAAATATCAAGTGTTATTTATAAAGATATCAAATCACATGTGTATTAGGAGGTAGAGTGTTGTGAAGCAGTCTAAACTATTTCTTCCGACGTTGCGGGAAGTTCCTGCAGAGGCGGAGATTATCAGCCATCAGCTAATGGTACGGGCAGGATTAATGCGCCAACTCGTATCTGGAGTGTATACATATTTGCCGCTGGGCTACCGTGTTCTGCGTAAGGTGCAACAAATCGTGCGTGAGGAAATGGACCGCGCCGATGCGCAAGAAATCTCGATGCCGGCCATTCAGCCAGCTGAGCTGTGGCAGGAGACCGGACGTTGGGATGCGTATGGTCCGGAATTGATGCGTTTGAAAGATCGCCATAACCGAGATTTTGTACTGGGTCCGACACATGAAGAAGTAGTAACCAGCCTTGTTCGCGATAATCTAAATACATACAAGAAGCTGCCAATTAACTTGTATCAAATCCAGACGAAGTATCGCGATGAAGTACGCCCTCGTTTCGGGGTTATACGTTCGCGTGAGTTTATAATGAAGGATGCATACAGCTTCGATACGACCCGTGAAGGACTGGACAAGAGCTATGACAGCATGTATGACGCCTATACGCGCATCTTTACGCGTACAGGGTTAACCTTCCGTGCAGTTGAAGCGGATGCAGGAGCCATCGGTGGTAAAGGAACGCACGAGTTCATGGCTCTCTCTGAAATCGGAGAGGATACGATCGCTTATTGCACATCTTGTGACTATGCAGCAAACCTGGAAAAAGCGGAAGTGGTCTACAAGCCTGCAGCAGAAGAATCTACTTCTCAAATAGAAATGGAAAAAGTGTCGACACCAGATGTGAAAACGATTGAACAGTTAATGAATCACTTCGATATGGAAGCACGTCAAATGATTAAAGCGCTCGTTTTTAAAGCCGATGATCGTTTTGTTGTCGCGCTTATACGCGGTGATCATGAGTTGAACGACATAAAACTTAAAAACATCGTCGATGCTAATGTGCTTACCATGGCTACGGAAGCGGAGATGAGCAAGCTTGGCGTACCTGTCGGCTTCGTCGGTCCTATTAATCTGCCGGATGATATTGAGGTGTATGCTGATTCCGCTGTACGGGACATGAAGATAGCGGTAACCGGAGCTAACGAGAAAGACTACCATTATAAAAATGTGGTACCGGAACGCGACTTTACTGTTACAGCTTATACTGATTTACGCAACATTATTGAAGGTGATGAATGCCCTCGCTGCGGTGGCCATATTGCATTTGCACGGGGAATTGAAGTCGGACACGTATTCAAACTGGGTACACGCTATAGTGAAAAGATGGGCGCGAAATTCCTCGACGAGAATGGCAGAGAGCAGCCAATGATTATGGGCTGCTACGGTATTGGTATCTCCCGTACAGTAGCTGCTTGCGTCGAACAGAACAATGACGAGAACGGCATTATCTGGCCCTGGTCGTTGGCACCTTTCCATATTCATGTTGTACCGGTTAACGTGAAAAATGACGAGCAGAAACAGCTGGCAGAATCTCTCTATGAGAAACTGCAAAACGAAGGGTTTGAGGTATTGTTGGACGACCGCCCAGAACGAGCGGGCGTAAAGTTCAAAGATGCTGATTTAATCGGGCTTCCGATCCGAATTACAGTCGGAGGCAAAGCAGGAGAAGGTCTTGTAGAATGCAAAGTTCGCAAGACGGGTGAAAGTAAGGATATACATATTGATGAGCTAATGACTTATGTCAAAGAATTGGCGGATTCATTACAATAAGTGTATCTATATAACGCCTGATTTTTTGATGTAAATGAAGAGGTGGGGAAAAATGACGAGCAGGAGCAAGACGATTCTTGTCTGCTGGCGACGTATATTCCTACCTCTCTTCTGTTTCTACTTCGTCTATCACTCGTATACTGAATGACTACGTACACTCTATTATATGAGGAGAGGGTTACTTACATGGAAAACGACACTGCGAAGCAAGAACGCTTTGGACTTTTGCTTCAGCAATTGGCTATTCCACCCGAATTTGTTGAAAAGTATTTTTCCGACGGTCTCATTGAGAAAGTGGAAGTCTACCGTCAGGAGAAACGCTGGCATTTCTATTTGCAACTTCCCGAACTGCTACCACTGAACGTATACCAAGCATTTCATGCCAAGCTGGTACAGGCGTTTCAAAATATTGCTTCGGTTGATTGTAATATGAGATATGTCCATCCTGTCCAAATGCCAGGGTTCGTAAAAGAATATTGGCCACTCATCGTAGAAAAAGTGTCTCCGCACATCAACTCGACAGCAACATATTTGAAGAACGCTACATACGAAATAGCGGATAATCGTTTGCAGCTCGGTGTGCTTGATACATTCGCCGTCGAAAAAATGAAGCAGCGTCAAGTAGATGAATGGATAAACCGTACGATGAAGCAACTGTGCGGCGATTCTCTGCCGATTGTTTATCATGTAGCACAAAACGAAGAAAAGTATCAGCAATTCGTTGAGCAACGGGAAGAAGAAGATCGCAGCCGTGCTATGGAAGCACTACTGGAAAAACAGAAAGAAAAAGAGAAAGTTGAAGCGAATAAAGAAGCGGCCGCTTCGATGGAAGTATTGCAGCTCGGTTATGACATTAAGGATGATTCCGTCTCAATTTGCGACATTCAGGAAGAAATGGGCCGCACCTGTATTGAAGGGCTTGTATTCGGTGCAGAAGTACGTGAGCTGCGCAGTGGTCGGACGTTATGCACCTTCAATATTACAGATTATACGGATTCGCTGCAGGTAAAAATCTTTGCGCGTGACAAAGATGATGTACCGAAACTTGCGGCTATTAAGAACGGCATTTGGCTCCGCGTACGCGGACCAATCCAGGAAGATACGTTTGCGCGCGAGTTGGTCATGATGGCGAAGGACTTGATTCAAATCAAGCCATCGGCATCCCGTATGGATGATGCGGAAGAAAAACGGGTGGAATTTCATTGCCATACGAATATGAGTGCCATGGACGGTATCGCCTCCGCCGAGCGTTTAATCAAACAGGCTGCCGAATGGGGTCATAAGGCGATCGCTATTACAGATCATGCCGTAGCACAAGCATTTCCTGAAGCATTTTCCGCTGCAAAAAAACACGGCATCAAGATACTATACGGTATGGAAGCAAATGTTGTGTCCGATTCGACCGTTATTGTACATCAGTCACAGGAACGTATGCTGGCTGATGATACGTATGTGGTTTTTGACGTAGAGACAACCGGACTATCTGTCGTGAATAATACGATTATCGAGCTTGCGGGCGTTAAGATGAAAAACGGTGAAATTATCGGCAAGTACGAATCATTCGTCAATCCACATGAACCTATCCCGCTTAATATTCAGCAATTAACCAGCATTACGGACGATATGGTAAAAGACGCGCCGGAACTTGATCAAGTCATCCGCGAATTTGTTGAATTTGTTGGTGATGCAGTGCTTGTAGCACATAATGCCAAGTTCGATATGGGCTTTTTGCAAGCGAGTTGTAAGCAAAGCGGCCTTCCACCGGTACCAAATCCGTTCCTGGATACGCTGGAGCTGGCACGCTTCCTCTATCCAGGCATGCGCAATCATCGATTGAATACGCTGGCATCCAAGTTTAATGTGAGCCTGGAGAATCATCACCGTGCAGTTGACGACTCTGAAGCGACAGGGTATATCTTCTTCTTTATGTTAAAAGAAGTACTGGAACAGGACATCATAAATCTCAATGATTTAAATAATCATGTAGGATTGGATTTGCAGAACTCGCGCCCGTTTCACTGCAATATTTATGCGTTAAATGAAATTGGAAAGAAAAACCTTTATAAACTTATTTCGTTGTCTCATACGGAATATTTGTACAAAACACCACGCATTCCACGGGCGCAAATTCAAAAGTATCGGGAGGGCTTGCTCATCAGCTCAGGCTGTGAAAAAGGTGAGTTATTTGAAACGGTACTTAATAAAAGTCCAGAAGAGGCTGAAGAAGTAGCTCGGTTCTATGATGTACTGGAAATTCAACCGATCGAAATTAATCGCCACTTGGTGGAGAAGCAATTAGTCGCGAACGAAGCAGCACTTATGGATGCGAACCGCAAAATTGTGGAGCTTGGCGAGAAGCTTAATCTTCCAGTCATTGCAACAGGCAATGTGCATTATGTTCATCCGTATGAAAAAGACTATCGTACGATTTTGATTCACGGTATTACCGGTTTTAGCCCGCTTAAAGATCAATACAAGCCGGATGCGCATTTGCGCACGACGGATGAGATGCTAGAAGAATTCAAATATCTGGGCGAGGAGAAAGCGAAGGAAGTCGTCATAACAAATCCAAACATGCTGGCGGATCAGTTTGAAGAACTCGAAATCATTCCGAAAGATTTGTATACGCCGAAAATCGAAGGGGCAGACGAAGAAATCCGTTCGATGAGCTATAACAAAGCGAAAGAGCTATATGGTGAACCGTTGCCGGAAATCGTAGAGAAAAGATTAGAAAAAGAGCTTAACAGCATTATTACGCACGGATTTGCGGTTATTTACCTCATCTCACACAAGCTGGTGAAGAAGTCAATCGATGATGGCTATCTTGTGGGCAGCCGGGGTTCTGTCGGTTCATCCTTTGTCGCCACGATGACGGAAATTACCGAGGTGAATCCGCTACCGCCACATTACCGTTGCCCGGAGTGCAAGCATAGCGAATGGTTTACTAAAGGGGAATATGGCTCCGGTTTTGACTTGCCTAGGAAAAATTGCCCCACCTGCGACATTCCGATGACAGGCGATGGACATGATATTCCGTTTGAGACGTTCCTTGGTTTTAAAGGGGATAAAGTTCCTGACATTGACTTAAACTTCTCGGGGGAATATCAACCGCATGCGCATAACTATACGAAAGTGTTGTTTGGTGAAGAGTATGTGTATCGCGCAGGAACGATTGGTACAGTAGCGGAGAAAACAGCATATGGGTTTGTGCGTAAATATGGGGAGGAAAAGGGGAAAACCTGGCGTAATGCGGAAATGAGTCGACTCGCCACAGGATGCTCCGGAGTTAAGCGGACGACGGGACAGCATCCTGGCGGAATTATTGTTGTTCCGGATTATATGGAAATCTACGATTTTTGTCCGATTCAATATCCAGCCGACGATAAGGAAGCGGAATGGCGCACGACGCACTACGACTTCCATTCCATCCATGATAACTTATTAAAACTTGATATTCTTGGCCACGACGATCCGACTGTTATCCGGATGTTGCAGGATTTGACCGGACTCGATCCGAAGAAAATTCCGATCGGTGATCCGGAAGTGATGAGAATTTTTAGCGGAACGGACGTGCTGGGCGTTACACCAGAGCAAATCGACAGCAATGTAGGAACACTGGGTGTTCCTGAATTCGGGACGAAATTCGTCCGCCAGATGCTTGAAGATACACGACCGTCTACATTTGCTGAGCTGGTACAGATTTCAGGGCTGTCGCACGGAACGGACGTGTGGCTTAACAATGCTCAGGAGCTTGTGCGCAACGGTACGTGTGAGCTTAAAGATGTTATCGGCTGCCGGGACGATATTATGGTGTATTTGATGCACAAAGGTCTTGAACCTTCCTTTGCCTTCAAAATCATGGAGTCGGTACGGAAAGGGAAAGGTCTCACACCGGAGATGGAAGAGGAGATGAAAAACAATAATGTGCCGGATTGGTACATCTGGTCGTGTAAACAGATTAAGTACATGTTCCCGAAGGCGCATGCCACAGCTTATGTATTGATGGCGGTGCGAATTGCGTACTTCAAGGTACATTATCCGATTCATTTCTATGCCACATACTTTACGGTACGTGCGGATGATTTTGATGCCGAACTTGCTGTACAGGGATCGGCGGCAATCCGAGCCCGTATTAAAGAAATCGTAGAAAAAGGCAACGACGCGCAACCGAAGGAGAAAACGTTGCTTACCGTATTGGAGATGTGTCTGGAGATGTGTGAGCGGGGGTTCCGGTTCCAGAACGTAGATTTATATCGTTCGGATGCAAGTCAGTTTATTATTGACGGCAATAGCCTTATCCCGCCATTCAACGCTCTGGCGGGCGTAGGGACGAATGCGGCCATCAATATTGTTAAGGCGCGTGAGGCGGGCGAGTTCCTATCTATTGAAGATTTGCAGCAGCGTGCCCGTTGTTCCCGTTCTGTCATCGAGCTTCTTCAACAGCAAGGCTGTCTAAGCAGTTTGCCAGAAACGAACCAGCTTTCGCTGTTTTAGAGAGAAAATAGGAGAGGAAGCTAACGTCTTTTTTAATGGATAAGAAAGTAGATGTCGTTGTAAAGCAAGAAAGCGACAGCTCCCTTCTTTCGTCTATTTATGCCAATATTGACGGTAGTTGCCTGGGTTTGGTGATTATGCTATAATACTTTTTGGTAATACTAAGTATACGTAATGTGATGACGCAAAGAGTGGGGAAACCCACTCTTTCCTTTTAGCCAGGGAAGCGGGCTATATTTACTTTGCATTCTACTGAACTTGTTCTAGGGGGTTAATGTCCTTGAGTCAACATGTAATCGCCGTGACCGAAGAGCTGGTCGCACCGATTCTGGAAGAAGAAAATTTGGAGCTCGTCGAAATCGAATACAAAAAAGAGGGCAGTAACTGGTTCCTCCGTGTCTACATCGATAAAGAAGGCGGCGTTGATATCGAAGATTGCGGGCGTGTCAGCGAGAAGCTGAGCAAGAAGCTGGACGAGATCGATCCGATTCCTGGGGCATACTTCCTTGAAGTATCTTCACCTGGTGCTGAGCGACCGTTGAAAAAAGAGCAGGATTTTGAGCGTGCAGTGGGCAAGCATGTACATGTGACCACTTACGAGCCGATCAACGGCTCCAAAGTATTCGAAGGTGAACTCGTCTCTTATGACGGCAAACAGCTCGAAATCAAAGAAGCGAAAGCAAGCGCACTCATTCCACGCGACAAAGTCGCCAGCGCCCGCCTCGCAATCGTGTTTTAAGATTTGAAAGGAGGATAAGGGATAACAATGAACGCCGAGTTTATTGAAGCATTACATGAGATAGAGAGAGAAAAAGGAATTAGCAAAGAAGTGCTGATCGAAGCAATCGAAGCAGCGCTTGTCTCCGGCTATAAACGTAATTTTAATTCTGCGCAAAATGTGCGTGTCGATATTAACCGCGAATTGGGCAATGTGCGTGTATTTGCCCGCAAAACTGTAGTAGAAGAAGTAACGGATCCTCGTGCTCAAATCTCGCTTGATGAAGCGCAGGAAATCGATCCGAACTATATGGTTGATGACATTATTGATATGGAGGTTACTCCGCGTGATTTTGGACGCATTGCAGCGCAAACAGCTAAACAGGTCGTCACCCAGCGTATCCGCGAAGCGGAACGAGGCATTATTTATAGCGAATTTATTGACCGTGAACAAGACATTGTAACAGGTATTGTACAGCGCCAAGACGGCCGGTTCTATTATATCGATTTAGGTAAAGTAGAAGCGTTAATGCCGCTGAATGAAAAAATGCCTAATGAATCGTTCAAGCAGGGTGATAGAGTCAAAGCATTTATTACAAAAGTAGAAAAAACGACAAAGGGTCCGCAGATATTTGTGTCCCGTACTCATCCGGGCCTTCTGAAACGCTTGTTTGAGTTAGAAGTTCCGGAAATATTCGATGGTGTCGTGGAGATTAAGTCCGTGGCGCGCGAAGCAGGAGATCGCTCTAAAATCGCTGTTTACTCTGCCGATCCGAACGTAGATCCAGTAGGTGCCTGTGTTGGTCCGAAAGGCATGCGTGTACAGACGATCGTGCAAGAATTGAAAGGCGAAAAAATCGATATTATGAAATGGTCGGAAGAGACAGCTGAATATGTGGCTAATGCACTGAGTCCTTCAAAAGTTGTACATGTAACCGTATATGAGGGTGAGAAGGTAACACGTGTCATCGTGCCGGACTATCAGTTGTCGCTTGCTATCGGGAAGCGAGGGCAGAACGCTCGTCTTGCCGCTAAGCTGACTGGATGGAAAATTGATATTAAAAGTGAAACACAGGCTGCAGAAGAAGGGTTCGTATATAGTGAACCGGTTTCTGTCATTCCGGCCAAAGGATTCAAAGAAACGGAAGAAGCCTTGGTACAGGATGAGACGTACGATATCAAAGCTAATGCAGTTGAAGAGGCTTCCACGGCCGATGTCGTGGATGAAAGGGAGTAGGGCGTTGTGAAATCGAGAAAAACTCCGCAACGCAAATGCATCGCCACTCAGGAGATGTATGATAAGCGCGATATGCTGCGCATTGTGCGGACACCGGAGGGCGAGGTTAAAGTCGACCCGACCGGCAAAGCATCAGGGCGTGGTGCATACGTATGCCGCTCCCGGGAAGCATTTGATATTGTAAAAAAGAAGAAGCTTCTTAACCGCGCTTTGAAAGCAGAAGTAACAGACGCGATGTATGAAGCGCTAGAACAAGAATTTATGAGGCATGTGCGTAAATGAATAAAGTAGAGCAGATGATTGGCCTGGCGCAGCGGGCCCGCAAGCTCATCACGGGAGAAGAACTCGTCATCAAGGCCGTTCGTCAAGGGCAGGTACACCTGGTCATACTGGCGGACGATGCATCCCCGAATACCCGCAAAAAAGTAATGGATAAGTGCGGCAGCTACAAAGTTTCCTGCGTACCATACGGCAATCGACAAACGCTTGGCGCCGCGCTTGGAAAGGAGCAACGAGTTGTCATTGGCGTGACCGATGCCGGCTTCGCAGAAAGATTGACGCAGCTGATGAACCAATAACTGTCGGGGGTGGATAAATGAGTAAATTGAGAGTACATGAATATGCCAAAGAACTTGGCATTAGCAGTAAGCAGATGATTAATCTGCTTACTAAGCTCAATTTATCGGTAAACAACCACATGAGTACACTAGAAGACAGCACGATTCAAAAGGTAGAGCAGCATTTGAAGCAGGTAAAACAACGCGCAGATGGTCAAGAAAAACAAAAGCATGATACGGAAAAGAGTGGGACGATGGAAAAAAAACAAGAACAGAATAAACAAAATGTAAATAGTGAAAACCGGAACAGCACAGGTCAAGGGCAACGTAGCAACAATCAAGGTCAGGGTGGTAGACCGCAGGGTCAAGGCGGTAGACCGCAGGGTCAAGGCGGTAGACCACAAGGTCAAGGCGGTAGACCGCAGGGTCAAGGTGGTAGATCGCAGGGTCAAGGTGGTAGATCGCAGGGTCAAGGCGGTAGACCGCAGGGGCAAGGCGGTAAGCCACAAGGTCAAGGTGGCAGACCATCGCGAGATAACCAGGGCCGAGGCAAAGGGGCGCAGAAACCAAACAATCGTTCCAATCGTTTTGATGACAAAAAGAAATCAGCCGAGATGAACAAAGGAGTAAAGCGTCCACATAGCAAGCAACAACAACAGCCTAGACCGGAAGTGAAAGTGGATAAAATTACAGTATCTGGTCCGATGACAGTAGCCGAACTGGGCAAGAAAATGAAAAAACAGCCTTCTGAAATTATCAAGAAGCTGTTCGGTCTCGGTGTAATGGCTACGATCAATCAGGAGCTGGAGTTAGATACGATCCACCTTATCGCTGCTGATTATGAAATCGAGGTCGAAGAAAAAATCGAGCTTGACTATAGCGATTTTGAAAATATTGAGGAAATCGACGAGCCGGATACGCTCGAAGAACGTCCGCCGGTTGTAACCATTATGGGCCACGTCGACCACGGAAAAACGACGTTGCTTGACGCGATCCGGGAAACGAACGTGACTTCTACGGAAGCAGGCGGTATTACGCAACATATTGGTGCGTATCAAGTAGTGAGACATAGCAAAAAAATTACTTTCCTTGATACTCCGGGCCATGCTGCGTTTACAACGATGCGTGCACGCGGTGCGCAAGTAACTGATATCGCTATTATTGTCGTAGCGGCAGACGATGGTGTGATGCCACAAACGGTTGAGGCGATTAACCATGCAAAAGCAGCCAATGTACCGATTATCGTGGCAGTTAATAAAATGGATAAACCTTCAGCTAATCCGGATCGGGTGAAGCAGGAATTGACGGAACATGGTCTCGTACCGGAGGATTGGGGTGGCGATACGATTTTCGTACACGTATCCGCGTTGAAGCGGGAAGGCCTTGATGACATTCTTGAGATGATTCTACTTGTAGCGGAAGTGCAAGAATTGAAGGCGAACCCGAATAAACGTGCGCGTGGTACAGTTGTTGAAGCAGAGCTTGATCGGGGACGTGGACCGGTCGCTACAATTCTTGTGCAGCATGGTACGTTAAGAATCGGTGACCCGATCGTTGTTGGTACAGCATTTGGCCGTATCCGTGCAATGGTCAACGATAAAGGCCGTCGCATTAAGGAAGCCCCACCATCTACACCGGTTGAAATCACTGGTTTGAATGATGTTCCGCAGGCCGGCGATCAGTTTATGGTATTCGAGGACGAGAAAATGGCACGTCAAGTTGGTGAACGTCGTTCGGCTAGCCGTCGCGAGAAAGAGCTTCGTGCTTCTGCCCGCGTATCGCTTGATGATTTGTTCAACCAGATTAAAGAAGGCGAAATGAAAGACATCAACGTGATTATCAAAGGGGACGTACAGGGTTCTGTAGAAGCGCTGCGCGGTTCGCTTGAGAAAATTGATGTTGAAGGCGTGCGTGTGAAGATCATTCATACTGGCGTCGGTGCAATTACCGAATCTGACGTTATCCTTGCGTCTGCATCAAATGCCATCATTATCGGGTTTAATGTTCGCCCAGAACCGAACGCTCGTGTGACGGCGGAAGCAGAGAAGGTGGACATTCGTCTGCACCGCATTATTTACAAAGTTATGGAAGAAATCGAAGCAGCAATGAAAGGTATGCTTGAGCCGGTATACGAAGAGAAAGTTATCGGTCAGGCTGAGGTACGCCAGACGTTCAAAGTATCCCGTGTCGGTACAATTGCAGGATGCTATATCACGGATGGTAAAATTCAGCGTGATGCCGGCATCCGTGTCATTCGTGAAGGTATCGTCATTTATGAAGGAAAAATCGATGCACTCAAGCGCTTTAAAGATGATGCCCGTGAAGTAGCTCAAGGCTATGAATGTGGTATTACAGTAGAGAAATATAACGATATTAAAGAAGGGGACGTCCTTGAAGCATTTATTATGGAGGAAGTCGCTCAGTAATTCTGAACGTTCATGTTCAGTCAGAATGAGGTGAGAACGATATGGGCAATATTCGCACCAATCGTGTAGGCGAACAGATTAAAAAAGAGCTCAGCCAAATCATTCAGCGGGAGATTAAAGACCCTCGTATCGGATTCGTTACTGTAACCGGAGTAGAAGTATCCGGGGACCTTTCGCAAGCAAAAGTGTTTATTAGTGTACTCGGTGGCGAAGAACAGCGGGGAGATACACTTAAAGCGCTCGAAAAAGCGAAAGGGTTCATGCGTACGGAAATCGGTCGACGTGTCCGTCTGCGTCATACGCCTGATTTGCTGTTCAAGTTTGATGAATCCGTAGAATACGGCAGCCGTATCGAGTCGCTGCTGACGAAGATTAAAGAAGAAGAAGGGGAAGACAAAGAATGAGTTCGTACAAGGCATCCCTAGAAGCTGCAGCAAGCTTCCTGAACGAACATGATCATTTTCTTGTTGTGAACCATGTTAATCCTGATGGGGATGCCACTGGTTCTTTGCTGGCGATGAAGTGGATTTTGCACCGATTAGGCAAGCAGGCCACACTCGTCAACGAAGGAGAGACCCCTGTCAAATTTATGTTCCTGCCTGGAGCGGATGAGATTATAGACGCTTCCGTTCAGGCGGAACGTCATACACATGATGCGATAATTACTTGCGATTGCGCCGATTTTGCTCGTATCGGAGAGGTGAAGATGTGGTTCGCACCGAATTGTGCACTGTTGAACATTGACCATCATCCGACGAACGATTTGTTCGGTACAGTCAATCTGGTTCGGACAGATGCGGCGGCTACAGCAGAAATTATCTTTGATTTAATTAATCATATACAGCTTGTGCCGGGGAAAGAATTAGCGACTTGTTTGTATACGGGATTATTAACCGATACCGGGGGATTTCGCTACTCTAATACGACATCACATGTCATGGCAGCCGCATCCGAGTTGCTTGGCTACGGAGTGGAACCAGGAAGCATTGCAGAACGGGTATTAGAATCGATTACCAAAGCACACATAAGCCTTTTGCAGCGTTCCTTGCAGACGTTACAGCTTACGGATGATGATAAAGCAGCCTATCTTACTGTCACGCTCTCGGATTTAACGGCGACAGGTGCTAGCAGTGAGGATACTGAAGGAATCGTAAATTACGGCCGCAACATCGATGGAGTAGAAGTCGGTGTGTTATTTAAGGAAGTGGCGGAAGATCAGATAAAAGTAAGCTTTCGTTCACGAAGTGAGGTCGATGTCGCATCCATCGCCAAATCGCTTGGTGGAGGCGGTCACATACGTGCCGCCGGTTGTACTGTAGCTGCGCCGCTCATGGAAGCGAAACGTATCGTCATACAAAAGGTCAGCGAAGCTTTAAGAGAGTGTGGCGATAAGTCATGAGTGGATTATCTGGCATTATCCCGCTTTACAAGCAGGCAGGAATGACTTCACATGACTGTGTGATGAAAGTACGACGTATTGCACGCACAAAAAAAGTAGGACACACCGGTACATTGGATCCAGATGTGACCGGCGTGCTGCCTATTTGTATTGGACCGGCTACTAAAGTAGCTGATTATTTACATGAAGCACCGAAAGTATATCGGGCGACCATGGTAATAGGCACAGCTACTAATACGCAGGATGCGAGCGGAGAGGTTATTGAGGAAAAGGCCATAGAACCGGCATTGAATGAGGTACAGGTGCGGGAGACAATGGAGAAATTTCTTGGCAATATTGAACAGCTGCCTCCAATGTATTCTGCGGTGAAAGTAGACGGAAAACGGTTGCATGAACTTGCAAGACAGGGTAAGACGGTGGAGCGGAAACTTCGCTCCGCAACCATTTATAAAATCGATATTGAAGACATGCAGCTTACGGAAGAGAGGCCAAGCGTTACATTTACGGTTGCTTGTTCTAAAGGTACATATGTCCGTACGCTATGCGTAGATATCGGTTCAGCGCTTGGCTATCCTGCTCATATGTCTTATTTGCAGCGAATTAAGAGTGGGCCGTTTACGCTCGAACAATGTGTTACGCTAGAACAGATGGAAGAAGCCGCGAGCGAAGGTATTCTGCAATATCTCCTGTACCCGCTGGATGTTGGGCTATCCCAATATCCAGCCGTAACCGTACCGGAAGGCCGGGTAAAGGCGATGCGTAATGGGCTAAGCCAACGTCACCGTAAACCGGATGATTGGCAAATCGGAGATAAAATTCGTTTATACAGCCCAGGTGGTGCTTTTCTTGCGTTGCATGAAGTGGTATATATAGATAAAGAGAACGGTGTCGAATCCAAACCTGTAAGAGTGTTTCCGGAGGGGGAGGCATAAATGGAAATCCAACGTTTGCATTATCCGCTACCGCCCGATTTCAAAGGGGAGCCATGTGTGCTTGCCCTGGGCTATTTTGACGGCGTCCATGCCGGACATCGCCGCGTGATTCAAAAAGCGATCGATACGGCGAAATCCTTAGGAACGAAGTCTGCTGTCATGACATTTGATCCGCATCCGCGCGAGGTGCTTGGTCAGAGTGGTTATACCCAGTATCTGACGCCCGTAGACGAGAAGCTTGAACAACTGAAGACAATGGGGGTAGATGTTGCTTACGTTGTCCATTTTAACATTTCGTTTGCCGCCATTTATCCGGAAGATTTCATCGATGAATTTCTCATGCAGCTCTCTGCCAAGCATGTAGTGGTCGGATTCGACTACACATTTGGACATAGGGGCAAAGGTACGGTGTTCACCTTGAAAGAACATGCAAATGGACGTTACGGTGTCGATGTGGTAGCGCCGGTAAACCGGTTCGGTGAGAAGATTAGCAGTACTCTTATTCGCGAATACTTGTATAGCGGTAAGATTAAAGAAGCGACGCAATTTCTCGGCCGTCCATATCGTGTGCGGGGGACGGTAGTGCATGGAGAAAAACGTGGGCGCACCATCGGATTTCCGACGGCAAACCTTCGCCTATCCGCTCCTTATATTGTACCACGGAACGGGGTATATGGCGTGCGCGCTGAATTGGAAGGCAAGGCGTACTACGGAGTAATGAACGTAGGCATTAAGCCCACATTCGAGAATGAACGTAAAGAAAAGTCACTTGAGGTTCACTTGTTCGATTTCGCAGGTGATATTTATGATAAAACAATGGAAGTAGAATTTCTGTTCTTTATTAGAGAAGAACAGAAATTTGCCGGAGTAGATGCCCTGATTGCACAGATTAACTCAGATGTGGTGACTGCGAAAGAGCAGTTCGCTAAGTTGTCCATCGTATAAAGCAGGACTTTACTCCATTCCCTGACTGTGATATAGTATATTTTGTTAGGTAAACAACCATGGCTTGGAAGTTCGAGTCACCAACGGATTTCTAGGGCATTGGGGATTTTAATGAGGAGGTGAATAGGATGGCTCTGACACAAGAACGCAAGCAACAACTGATCGGAGAGTACCGCACTCATGAGTCCGACACTGGATCTCCAGAAGTGCAAATTGCTATCCTTACTGAGAAAATTAACTACTTGAACGATCATCTTCGTACGCACAAAAAAGACCACCATTCCCGTCGTGGATTGTTGAAAATGGTTGGTCAACGCCGCAACCTGCTGGCTTATCTGAAAGACAAAGATGTTACTCGTTACCGTGAGTTAATCAACAAATTAGGCTTACGCCGATAAGAGAAAGCGGGGATTCCCCGCTTTTTTCGTGTCTATTGTCATTGGATAAATTTGAATATGGACATTTGTTTATTGCTGTCTTTTTGTTTTTAGCAAGTTTTTTTTTATTTCCTTTCATTGCAGGAAATAATAGAAGAATGACGAAATATTTTTTGTTGAGCACGAGAGGAGGCATTATCTTTTTATGGATGAAGTAAAAGTATATGAATTTGAGCTCGCTGGGCGGAAAATGTCGATCGAATACGGCAAACTAGCCAAGCAAGCAAATGCCGCCGTGATGGTGCGCTATGGAGATTCTGCGGTGCTTAGTGCGGTAACCGCATCCAAGAAACCTTCTCACCTTGATTTTTTTCCGTTAACAGTAAATTATGAAGAAAAACTGTATGCTGTCGGTAAAATTCCAGGTGGTTTCATTAAACGGGAAGGGCGTCCGAGCGAGAAGGCAACGCTGACAAGCCGCGTGATCGACCGCCCGATTCGTCCGTTGTTCCCGGAAGGATTCCGCAATGAAGTACAAATTGTTAATACGGTAATGTCCGTAGATCAGGATTGTTCGACGGAAGTTGCGGCGATTATCGGTACATCTGCGGCGCTGAGCATTTCCGATGTGCCGTTTAACGGACCGATTGGTGGCGTGATTGTTGGCCGAGTTGATGGAGAGTTCATCGTCAATCCAACTGTGGAACAGCTGGAGAAAAGCGATGTAAATCTAACCGTGGCTGGTACATATGATGCCATTAACATGGTTGAAGCAGGTGCCGATGAAGTGCCGGAAGAAGTCATGCTAGAGGCGATTATGCGCGGTCATGAAGAAATCCGCAAAATCGTGGAACAAATCCGGATGATTGCATCCGAGGTAGGCAAAGAAAAGATGGAAGTAGAGCTTGTTTCCTTTGATGAGGAAATAGAAACAGCCGTGAAAGAATATGCGGAAGCCCGACTAATAGAAGCGGTTCGTATCGAAGAGAAGCAAGCGCGCTATGCTGCGATCGATGCTATTAATGAAGAAACGCTGGAGCATTTTGCAGAAACGTATCCAGAACAGGAAGTAGCAATAAACGAAATCCTTCACGATATCGTGAAGCAAGAAGTGCGTCGCCTCATTACGCATGATAAAGTGCGTCCGGACGGGCGTGGACTCGATGAAATTCGTCCAATTTCCTGCGAAATTGATCTATTGCCACGTACGCACGGTTCCGGTTTGTTTACGCGTGGACAAACCCAGGTGCTTAGTGTATGTACGCTTGGTGCGCTTGGTGATGTACAGATTCTTGACGGTCTTGGCCTCGAAGAATCGAAACGTTTTATGCATCATTATAATTTCCCTCCGTACAGCGTAGGCGAAGCTCGTCCGCTGCGTGCACCAGGGCGTCGGGAAATCGGACACGGAGCGCTTGGAGAACGTGCACTTGAGCCGGTTATTCCAAGTGAAGATGTATTCCCATACACGATTCGTCTCGTATCCGAAGTGCTTGAATCCAACGGATCAAGTTCTCAGGCAAGCATTTGTGCGAGCACGCTTGCAATGATGCAAGCAGGTGTACCAATTAAGGCGCCGGTAGCTGGTATCGCCATGGGTCTTGTTAAAGACGGCGAGCACATGACGATTCTGAGCGACATTCAAGGTATGGAAGATCATCTGGGCGATATGGACTTTAAAGTAGCAGGTACACGTAAAGGTGTGACTGCGCTGCAGATGGATATCAAAATCGAAGGCATCAATCGTCAGGTTCTCGAGCAAGCGTTGAATCAAGCTCGTGAAGGACGTCTGTTCATTCTTGCTAAAATGGAAGAAGCCATTCAAGAGCCTCGTCAAGAGCTTTCACGGTTTGCGCCAAAAATTACGATTATGCGTATCAATCCGGACAAAATCCGTGACGTTATCGGACCAAGTGGTCGTGTAATCAACAAAATTATTGAAGAGACTGGCGTAAAAATCGACATCGAACAGGATGGTCGTGTTTATATCGCTTCACCTGACGCCGATGCAAATGCAAAGGCAAAACAAATCATTGAAGACATTGTACGAGAAGTTGAAGTGGGACAAGTCTACAACGGTACAGTCAAGCGTATCGAGAAGTTCGGCGCGTTCGTGGAATTGTTCGCAGGTAAAGAGGGACTTGTTCATATCTCCCAACTTGCGGAAGAACGCATAGGTAAGGTTGAGGACGTAGTATCTATCGGCGATAAGCTGGAAGTGAAGGTGACTGAAATCGACAATCAAGGTCGTGTCAATCTCTCACACAAGGCACTATTGAAAGAAAGAAAACAACAAGAAAAAGCAGCTGAAGCTGAAAGCAATAACCAGTAAGAAGGAAGATAGCGACACGAGACATTGAGTCCGTCGCTATTTTTTTATGTATGCTTGCCTATCTTCCCGCATAGGATTGTACAAACTTATCTGTGCGTGGGAGTGATGGAAAAGGATGAACCGTTTGCTGGCTTCGCTATGCTTTTTTTTTCTTTTATATACCGTCATGACATCAGAGTCGGTGAATTTGTATATCGCATCGAAAAAAATGGATCAGGCTACCCTTACGAATCAAACAGAGCAATGGGAGGGAAAATTAAAGGAACTGGCCCGTACGAAAAATATCGCGCCTGTGAATGCGCGTATCGATGCGATTTGGAAAGGGATCCCAGGGTATAACGGACTCCAGGTTGATGAGGAGAAAACAGTAAAACGTATGCAGCAGGCCGGGAAGTGGGATGAGTCACTCATCGTTTTTCGAGAAGTAGAGCCAGCTGTTCATATCGATCAATTGGAATCCGCCCCCATTTATCGGGGTAATCCGGAAAAGCCTATGATTTCTGTTATGATTAATGTTGCTTGGGGCAATGAATATCTGCCTTCCATTCTAAAAACATTGGAAAAAGAAAAAGTAAAAGCGACCTTTTTTCTTGACGGTAGCTGGACGAAGAAATATCCAGATGAAGCAAAGAAAATCGCAGAAGCCGGACACGAAATCGGCAGTCATGCCTATTCGCACCCGAATATGAGTCGGCTTTCACTCACTCGTATGGAGCAGGAGATTACAAAAACGAATGCTGTCATTGTTCAGGCGACTGGAATCACGCCTACCTTGTTCGCTCCACATGCCCATCAAGTTAACGAAAATAAAGTGGCGTCCAAAATAAAATCAGGCTGTTTTTCATGAACTTCAAGTAGCCAATCGAAATTTTAGGCATACTCAAATAAGCCTTCTAGACATTTGCATTTTTTGTCTATGCAATAGTCTGA
>SNQW01000068.1_pt1 | contig 106695 bp, 80 predicted proteins | sample 2580511 | NCBI WGS metagenome assembly SNQW01 (sample SAMN10953775, study PRJNA522744) | food fermentation metagenome | isolation source: 8-hour incubation of native-enriched microbial consortia from nixtamalized... | place: Mexico | collected 2017-09-24 | reverse complement strand
GCAACTCATGAGTTTATTTCTTGAAATGCCAGAAGCCAAAACCAAGAAGAACAAGACCGCTGTTTTTTGTCAACTACAGAAGTGGATCTCTAGTTTACCCAGCTATATCAAGGGTTTGTTTGGAAATTTGAGCTGCGAAAGTTGAGTTAGTTATAAATCACCCCTAGCTTTTTTAGTTTTTATCATTATGGATTACAATATTACGTTCTTGCATTCACGAACCCGAGAACCTTTAGCCTAATGGCCCACCGCGTGAATCCAGCGTTATATGAAGTCTGAGCCCTCCTTAATATCTCCACAAAAAGTCATTCGTTTTAAATTTTGGTTGTGATATTCTACTAAAAATTGATCTTTATAGTTTATACAATATTCAATTTGTTCTCTGAAGCTCTTCCAAGTTATCTTTTTCAATGCTTCTTCAATTGCAAAATATCCAATCTCTAGGCTTTCATTCGATGTTCTAAACTTTCCCCCAATGGGTCTTCCCAAAAATAAGGTGCTAAAAACGGATTCCTTAACATTCTGAAACAATCCGCAAAACTTAATGATTTCTATATCTATTCCAGTCTCTTCTTTAGTTTCCCTTACGACTGCAGAGGATAATGATTCCCCCTCTTCAACTCGACCGCCGGGAATTTCCCATCCTCGCTTTGGACCGTTAATTAATAAAATTTCATGCTTGTCATTAATCACAACCGCAGCGGCGGTCACTGTATGCTTCGGAGAAGTTTCCATTGCATTGTTCCTTTCTAAAATATTCCGGATTACACTCCTTCATTAAGAGGGATTTGCAAGAATTCAAAACAGCTATCCATTCCCTCCGTTATAGAACACCAACAAATATAGTTATTGTCAACCTTCCCCAAACTCCATTCACAAAAACGCCCCAGCCTTTAGATGCTCTTATCTAAGGCTGGGGCGTTTGCCGTCTGAGCTTCTTCCATGATTATACATCTTTCAACCCGGGGGGCGATAGTCTTTTATCGTTCCTGGCCGATGCTGGCTGTGTGCTAATTGGCTGTGTACTAATATAGCTTCGGCAGCTTATCCAAAGTGATGGCGTAATCGCTGTGATATGCGCTGCGAAGTTCCTCTTTGGTGGTGAACTTTTCCGTTTTGCCAAAATCGTTGGACCAGGTCATAAACCACAGCCATGGGATTCGCGATTCGGACAAACTCCGGACGCTTGGAATCGGCCCGATCTCTCCGAGAGCGGCAAGTTTCGGAGTCGGCGTAATGCGAACCAATTCCTCGTACTCCTTGCTCAAGTCCGTATGCTGGTGAGCCGGAGGATACAAATCCCTGGAAATGATATCAACCACTTCATCCCCGACATAACCTTCGGACAGCGGCGAATTCCATACCCAGATCAGATTCGTCAAATCGTGATGATTCGTATATCTCTCGTACATAATCCGGTACAACTGCTTGGCTGCTTCCGGGCCTTTGCTCCCCCACCAGAACCAGGTTCCTTCCGATTCATGGAAAGGACGCCACAAAATCGGAATCCGTTTGTCGCGGAATTCCCGCAAAATTTCGGCCATGTAGTCCATATCGGACAGCAAGGCCTTGTATTCCGCGGTACCCTCCACAATCGCCTTCGTCGCGTCAAAGTCCGTATGTTCCGCGTAAAAGCTTTTATCCCGGCCGCTGAGCGGAGAAAACCAATGCCATGTGAAAGTAATCAGGCCCTTCTCCTTTTCCGCCCATTCCCAGGCCTTTTGCAGCGTATCCTTGTTCTCGGCGACTTCCAACAGGCATTCCTCGCCGCTGTCTTGATAATTGATGTTGGGAGAGTAGCCCAACAGTTCGAAACCGCAGAGCGCCGGCAATTTCCCCGTTGCTTCACGAATGTAATGCAGTTCCTCCTGCGCGATCGTCTGCGTGTGCTGTCCCGTAATAATGCCTTTTCCTCTAATTTCGCCGAAATAGTTCAGTACCGACCTTACTTCATCGGACGCTTTAGGGTTGCATGGCGCCGTATTGATCGTTTGCATCGTATCGTATCCTGCCTTTCCGTTCACCGGCTAATTGCCGCTCCAAAGTTTGACACGGTCCTTGACGTATTGGCCAAAAGCTTCCTCCATCTCTTTAACGCCCGCTTTTTCCAACTCCGCCATATAATCGTCCCAGATTTTATCGAACTGTTCCGGCTTGGCCATAATGGCTTCCGGAATCCGTTTCCATGTAATATCTTTCATTTTGGCCATGAGGATCGCGGCCTTGCTGTCGCTTGGCAGAGCGATATTGTAAACCGCGCCCGCCTTTCTTTCCGGGAACTCTTCCTCTTTCGGAAACAGGTCTCTCCAGTGTTCGACGTTATAAGCCGCCAAAGCTTCTTTTTCAGGCTCACTGTAGGAAGCGGCCAGAGATTCGCCGTTGCTCTTCGTAAAGTAGTTTCCGGTGGAATCCTTGATTCCGTCGCCGTAATGGACCGTGAGGTTCCAATACAGCCCAAGCCCCGACTCCTTCATGTAGGCATTGCCTTCACTGTCCATTTTGTCCTGGATTTCCTTGGGCACGATTCTTTTCCCGTCCTGAACAATGTAGTCCTCGCCTTCGATCCCCCAGTTGATAAGGATCTGTCCTTCTTCGGAGGCAAGGTAATCCAGGAATTTGATTGCCGCTACGGGATCCTCGCACTTGCTGGATATCGCTATGCCGTAACCGCCGTCAAAGCCGGCCGGCCAGAAGCTGGTGTCTTTGTACTTCTCGGACATCGTAACCGGATAATGACCGTAGGTCTGATCGAATTTGCCGGCCGATTTCAGCGCCTGCTGCGCCTCGCCATAGTCCCATGCCGGATCGATCAGGCCGAGCACCCGTCCGGAAGCGACTTTGGCTTTAAACTGGTCCGTCTTTTGCACAAAGCTTTCCGTATCCAGCAGACCGATATCGTTCATATGGTTCAGCCAGCGGAAATATTCCCGTTCCTCCGGACGGCGGAAGTGGTATGTCACATCATATGTTTCCTGGTTGACGTAATATTCGCCGTCGTCCGGCGCGCCTGTCGTAAAGAAGCCCATATTCGTCACCTGATACATATGCCAATCATCCGCATTAAGCGTTAACCCAATATTTTTGTTGCCGTTCTCATCGGTCGGGTGTTTGGCCAAATATTCCTTGATGACTTTCTCGTAATCCTCTACCGTGCGAATTTCAGGATAACCCGCTTCCTTCACGACGCGATGCTGCAATTGGAATCCGTATTCGGCTTTGAATTTCCGCTCGTCGACCGAGGACCATGTCGGAATCGCGTAAATCGCTTGGTCTTCCAGACTGTATTTGGCGCGAACGATCTTGTCGCCCAACATTTTTTTGATGTTCGGAGCATGCTTCTCGATCAAATCCGTCAGGTCGAGAACCGCGCCCACGTCTACCAGCTTGCCGAGATCCGCCTTGGCCGCGATTAGATCGGGAACCTCCCCGGTTGCGGCCATGATCGATACCTTCTGCACGGGGTCCCCTACGGCAAATTCGGCATCCAAAACAACGCCTGTTTTCTCCGTAATGACCTTTCCAATTCGGTCTTGCATGTCATTCCAGTTGGCACTCGGATCCTCGGAAAAATAGGTCAGCTTAATGGGACCCGAGCCGCTGCCGCCCGAATTCTTCCCCTGATCCGCATCTCCTCCATCCGCAGAATTGTTGCCGGCGCAGCCCACGAGCTGGCTAAGCAAGAGAAGCATCGCCAGCAGCGAGGCTGACGTTCCTTTGATATGGTTCTTCATGATGATACAGCACTCCCCTTTTTAATAATAGGATTGAACCCTCAGGCGGCTTGCTTTTCCGCTAATCGCCGGCGCGTCAGCTCTTGACGGCCCCAAGCGTCATCCCCTTGACGAAATATTTCTGCAGGAACGGATAGACGACAAGAATCGGGACCGTGGCGATAATGGTAATGGCCATCTTGACGGAATCCGGCGACACCTGTGCCATCAGCTGGGACATATTTTCACCGCGGACGTTGTTGGCGTTCGTCGTGGTGCTCTGCAGCACTTTCATCAGTTCATACTGCAGCGTAGTCAATGATTCATTAGAGCCATTATAAAGATAAGTATCGAACCAGGAATTCCATTGTCCGACGGCGAGGAACAGCGCGACCGTGGCGAGCGCAGGCTTGCAGAGCGGAATAATGACGCGCCAATAAATCGTAAAATCGTTGGCCCCGTCAAGCTTGGCCGATTCTTGAAGCGCATAAGGAATTCCGTCGATAAACGAACGGATGACGAAGATATTGAAGGCGCTTACGAGCCCTGGCAAAATATATACTGCGAACGTGCCTATCAAATCCAGGTTCTTTATCAAAATAAAGCCGGGAATCAACCCGCCGGATACATACATCCGTAATGGCCAGAAACGTCGAGATGAACCGCCTGCCTTGAAAATCCGTCCGCGCCAACGTATAAGCGACCATCGAACCGCTGATAAGCCCCGCCAGTGTACCGGCAAGCGTTCGAAGCACCGAAATTTTAAACCCCGTGATCAAGCCGCCGTAGCTGAAGATCAGCTTGTAATTTTCCAGCGTAAATTCCCTGGGGTATATCGAAATGCCGCCCCGAACAGTATCTACGGAATCATTGAACGAAATGGCGAGCACATTCAGGAACGGGTATAGAGTTACAACCGTAATGATCCCGATGAGCAGGTATACGACGATGTCGAATATCCAGTCCTGGAGAGACCTGGATGCCAGCTTCGCTCTTCGGGCCTTGACGGCGGATGTGGCCGATTCGGCTGCGTCCATATCTAAAACTCCTCCTCTACATGATGCTTTCGTTAGCGAATTTCTTAAACATTCCATTCGCGACAAACAGCAGAACTACACTGATCACCGAATTAAAAATATTAATTGCCGTGCCAAAGGAATATCTCCCCATGGACAAGCCGTAATTCAACGCGTATAAATCAAGCACCTCGGAATAGTCGGCGACCATATGGTTGCCAAGCAAGAACTGCTTCTCGAAGCCTATGCCGACGAGATGACCGATCGACATGATCAAAAGCACAATGATCGTCGGCCGGATGCCCGGGAGCGTGATATGCCATATTTGTCTTAGGCGGCTGGCGCCGTCAACCCTGGCTGCCTCGTACAGCTCAGGCCCGATGCCCGAAATGGCCGCCAGATAAATAATGGCGTTCCAGCCTGTCTCCTTCCAGACGTCGGCCCCTGTCACGATCCCCCAAAACAGGCGGCCATCCGCCATAAACTGAATCGGTTGGTCGATGAGGTTCAGGCTCATGAGCACAGAGTTAACAGCGCCTCCGTCCGTCGACAGCATTTTGCTGACGATCCCCGCCGCGACGACCCATGATACGAAGTGCGGCAAATATGAAACCGTCTGTACAAACCGCTTCATGACCTGGATGCGCACCTCGTTCAGCAGCAGGGCGAACAGCACCGGAAATACAAAACCGGCCACAAGCCCCATAACGCTCATTGCCAACGTATTTCTCAGCACCAAGTAAAAATGCTCGTCTTGAAACAGCGTTTGGAAATGCTCCAGTCCGACCCATTTCTGCGCAAAAAAGCTTTTGCCCGGTTTGTAGTTTTGAAACGCCATCGTCCAGCCCCAGAGCGGCAAATACTGGAACACGAAAACCCAGATTACAAACGGAATCGACATCATATAAAGGTATTTCTGGTTTTTGAACACTTTCCATCTTTGCGGATTGCTTTTCAGTCCGCTGCCGGTTTGGCTTTTTAGTGTTATCGCTTTCATCTATTGATTTCCCCCCTCTCTGCTATCATCCTAATGCAAATGCCGGTTTTGAAACATATCGCGGATTTCGCACGATTTCATTCTAAAATCTACGATGTTTTCAGAAACAATCATGATTTATCATTTTTTCTGATACGAGGAGGGCGATTGCCCCGCTATCTTTTTAAATTTGTTATGAAAATAATTCACATTGGAATATCCTACCTTCTCAGCCACCTCATATACCTTCATCCCCTGCGCCAGCAGTTCCTTCGCTTTATCGATCCGAACTCTGTCGAGATAAGCGTTGAAGTATTCCCCCGTGTAGTTTTTAAAAAGCTGGCCCAGGTAAGATCTGCTGTAATTAAACAATCCCGCCAGCATTTCCAGCCTCAGATTTTCGTGGTGATGGCGGTCTATGAAATCGAGCATGCGCTTCATTTCGTTGTCCCGGCTGGTATAATCCGCGCAGCGGGCCAATCTTTCCATAACTGCGGCCACATAGCCGACAAGATCCCGGATATAGCGCTGACCGTAAATGCCCGCCAGGAATTGGGCCGGTTCCCCTGGATAACCGGATTCCGGCCAGAGGCGAGGGGGGATCTTTCGAATCGTTTCATTGGCTAAATAAAAGAACCGCTCGCGAATCTCCGTTTCTCCCTTCCCTGAAATCGCCATTTGCGCGGCAACGCCGTCCAGAAAGGAATGGATCGCTTCCGCATGTCCGACGTCAACCAAATAATAGAGACGAAAGGCCGCCTCCTCTCCCTCCGGCAAGGATGCATCGGCAGCGACGGAGGCCGCCGTCCGGTAGCTTTCCGGAGTCCCCGCTGTCAGCAGTTTCCCCTTGTCAAAGAAAAAGCTGCGCTCCAGCAGGGAACGCGCGGTACGGAACGAATTCGTGATCTCCGGCAGCGCCCGGACCGTTTCGCCCGCCGCCGCAGCCATCCGGGCGCGGATTTCTCCGGACAACAGCTGCAGGTCTCTGTACAGCTCGGCCCGGCCGAGGTCTCCTGCCGGAGGTTTGCCCAGAAGCAGAACGGTATAAGGAGCAAAATAGAGAACAACGCCTTGGCCATCCGAGGCATATGATGCCGCCAACCGATCGCGGAAGCTGCGAATTCGCTCATCCTCCTCCGGATGCAGACCCGGAAAAGCGATCAATACAACTTGATAGGTCATCCAATTGATTCCAAGCGATTCAGCCAATTCATCCAAGGAAACGCTTCCCCAATCATGCGAGCTTGACAGCAGGGAATACACCGCCCATTCCCGGGAATGGACCTCCTGCTGCCCCCTCTTCTCCTGCAGTTTTGCGGAAAGCTGACCGTGAATCTTTTGAAGCAGAGCAGCCAACTCTTCTTTGTTCACCGGCTTGAGCAGATATGCTTCAACACCGTATTGGAGCGCCCGGCGGGCGTACTCGAAGTCGGCGTACCCGCTGAGCACGATTGCATGAACGTCCCAGCCTCGACGGCGGATTTCTTGAAGCAGCTGCAGCCCGTCCATGCCGGGCATACGGATATCGACCAGCAGTACATCGGGGGTCTGCTCCCCAAGAACACGGAGTGCCTCGTTTCCGCCCGCCGCCGTTCCCATGATTTCGAATCCCAGCTCCCGCCACGGGATCAAGGTTTGCAGCCCAAGGCGCAGTTTCGGTTCATCATCAACAATCATCACTGAGAACATTCGGTTCCTTCCCCCTCGGTATGCAAAATGTAATCCGGGTACCTTCTCCCTCTTTGCTTTCAATCGAAAGTCCCGAACCTTTGCCGTAGGTAAGCTGCAGGCGATCATGCACGTTGCGGAGCCCGATCCGCCGTCCGGCTTCCTCCGGTTCCATCAGCTGCCTTTGCAAGGACTGCATCTTCAAAGGAGAGATTCCGGCCCCGTGATCCCGAATCTCTACGAACACTTCGCCCTCTCCGCCAAATTCCGTTCGGATGGTGATCAGCGTCGGGCCCTCCTCCTTCCGCTCCAACCCGTGAAGAATCGAGTTTTCAACGAGCGGTTGAATGATCAGAGGCGGCAGTTCGATCTCTTCGGTACCCGGCGCAATCTCCAGTTTATATTGAAGCCGGTCCTCATACCGGAACTTTTGCAGCTCCAGGTAGCAAAGCACCATATTGAGTTCCTCGGAAAGCCGGATTTTGCCGCTGCCGACCTCCAGACTATGGCGGATCAAGCTGCTAAGCTGCCAGACCGCTTGCGCCAGATCCTCCTCCCCCCGAAGATGCGCTTCCATCCGGATCGATTCGAGGGTATTGAACAGAAAATGAGGGTTGATCTGGCTTGCAAGCATTTTAAATTTGATCTCGTTTTGCTTTTGTTCCAGCAACCGCTTCTGCCGGTTGCTCTCTTCCACTTCGCGCATCAACTGGCTTACCCGACGGACAAGAGCGTTGAATTGCCTGGAGAGCTGTCCGATCTCATCCTTTCCGTCGAGATCAAGATAGGTATTCCAGGATCCGGCGCCAACTCTGGACATATGCTTGCTTAACCGCAGCAGCCGGCTCGTGATGAGAGACGCCGAGGCATGGACCAGCAGCACCGCAACGACCAGGCAACCTCCTATAACCAAAGTGGCCAGCCGGATCACCCCGTTCGCCTCCCGAACGATATCCGACACCGTAAACACAGAAATGACCCGCAGCCCATTCCAGCTGCTCTCCGGGATCAGACTGGCGATAACGACTTTGGACGGCTTTCCGTCCATGACGACATCGAAGCTGCCGTCTCTTTGCGTCAGCATGCTGTCTCCGGCGTTCACTTCGCTGAGATTTTTGCCGTATAAATTCGGCCGGTTGGCCGCCACGATATTATTCCGGTCGTCCACAATCATGGTCGAAAACGATTCTTGAGCAAGGATGGAATTGAGCATTCCGGTATTGACGTTGATGACCAATACGCTTTCCTTGCGGGGCTCCTCCAGACTGATTTTTCGCACCAGACTTAAATAATACTTCTGGTCCCGCTCATCCTGGATATATACCCAGCCGGCAAGTCCCTTTTTACTAAGCGCCATCCGGTACCACTCGGCTTGCTCCGTCCGGGCGTCCGGCTGCATGAATTCCCAGTTATTCAGCATCGTCGGGTTGGGCGTGTAAAGCCGAATGGCTTTGATCTCTTTGTACAGCCGCATATAATCCCGTATGTCGGAGTATTGGCGGTATGTCTGAATAACCTCAATGTAGCTGCCATAGCTGCGGCTTGCCACGGATTTCATACGGCTGTCGTTGGAAAGGCGATAGGAGATGTCAAGCGGCACCTTGATAACCTCCTCCGTTCGCTTCCGCACGCGGTCTACATTATTCGCGGCCTGTTCGAAGGCATCCATGACCATAATTTCACGCAACTTGCCCGTTAAATATATCCCACTGGCCAGGAGCGGGAGCACCGCAACCGTAATAAAGGCGAGCGACAGCTTCTTCCTTAGCTTCATGTCGTTCAGTATTCTGACAAAGTTCATCTTCCGGCCTCCCCCAGTCTTCAGAAGTTCCCTAAAAAAAGCCCATACAAACGACACCCGAAAAAGGGACCGGTATTAAATACCATTCGAAGAAAGCGAACCGGCATCTTCAGGACGCTTTTTTGTTATGCTCTCCTTTAATTTGTTATGTAATTTGTTATATTTATACTAGAATAATGTACTCCCAACCGTCTATATTAGTCAATGTAATGCCGCAATCCTAAAATTTCTGGATAAATATATTCATTTTTTGTTAGCTATCTTGTTATTATCAGCTTGGTAACTTCCCTTCAAATTAAAAGGCTCTATTGATTCCAGGATGCCGGACTAGGGTAGCTGTCAATAGCGTCCGTGTCTTGGTGTCCCTGCCTGCCTTTGCACGATTATCCCTTACGTTCAGGGAAGCAGGGGTTGGGGGCTAAAGCAAGGATTCCAAAAAAAAGAGAGAAGACAAAGAGAGGAGGAAAAAATGAGGCGGTTCAGGTGAGATTTTTAAGATTTGAAGAGCCGGCCGGGATTATTATTTCCCAAATACCAATCCGGATCGAATTCCAAATTTAATAGCTGTCCGAATCTTTTTCCGAATTCTATAAATGCCCTTCCTCTTGCTGTTAATATTCTTCCATCTTGCACAACTAAATCATCAAGGCAATTCTCTTCATTAAAAACTCCTGTTTGTTTTCGATCTTCTTCATCGATCCCGACTGTATACTTCCGATTTTCTAATATCCCTGCTTTAGCTAATAAATAGGGGGAACTTGAAATTGAACCAATAATTATTTCGCTATTATACTGAACACATCTTCTAATAAATTCTATCAAATCATCATTATCAAATAACGTTGAAATATCCATACATCCAGGAATTAAAATGCTGTCCAACGTCTTTATGTCTATATCATAAATAGTACAATCTGGCAGACACTTCAAATCGGATTCCCCACTGATCGGTTCGCTGCTTACCCCAATTGTTGTTATTGGTTTGTTGCCTTGTTTCAAAATGGATAATGCAACGGTTAGTTCATACTCACTAAATAGTGGAAATAATATAACACCTGTTTTTTTCTTCATCATCAACGAATAATCATCCTCACTAAATACGTATAACGTTCCTTAACTCTAACCTTAGACTGGGACATTGTTGGCCGGAGCTTCTTCTATGATTATACATCTTGCTACCCAAGCGGCGATAGTCCTGCAGCGGGAATGCGGTGATTTATAAAAAAATTCCCGCATTTTAGGACCGGGATCGTCCATTTCTGGAATCCCGGGTCCTTCAAGCGGGAAATCACTCAAACAAAATATTTGCGGATAAAATAAGTGGGTGTGCAGCTCCATGCATGGCAATAGCTGTTGATGAGATTGCTTCCGTACGGGGATAGTCTTTTCTCCTGGGGGTTGTAAACCTCCCAGAATGTGTCGGCACCGTCCTTGACCATTTCCCCCCAATAAGCCCGCATCTGCTCCAGCGCTTTTTCTTTGTTTCCTGTGATAAGCAGTGCTTCAATCAAATGATGGAACATGTAAGGTGTGTTCGGCCCGATCGCCGGCGGATTTTCAAACAGCCGGTTCATAAGCGCATCATTGTCTTGCGGTTCCAGGACTTCGGCCAGCGCCATCCAGATTTGCGAGGCCCATGAGATTTGACGGTCCGCCCCGCTGATAAAGAAACCTTGACCTGGATCGTATAATTGCGTTACAGCCGCCTTGCTTAGTAAATGAATTCTCTCTTCAATGAGTTCCGCTTCATTTTTGCGGCTAAGCTCCTGGGCAAGCACCATCGCCCGTTTGAGGCAATAAATAAATATGGCTTGCGCCGAGGCTTGTTTGTTCAGCTCCGGATGCCAATCCACGAAGCACCACCAGGACGGGTCGTCCGTGACAAGATCATCGGCTTCGACCTTAAGCCATGCCAGATCCAGCTGTTTCCGGGCAACCGGCCACAGCTCCTGCAACAGCTCCTTGTCCCCCGATGCCATATAATAGTCATGCAGTACAGAGACAAAAAACAACGAATAATCAAACAACAGCGTGTCATCGACATGCGGTTTGGGATTTTCAAACAGGCCGGCGCCCACTTCCCCTTTATCCAGCGTCATACCGGCGAACAGATACAGGCATCTTTTAACCAGATCATAATTCGCGAAAGTTACATAGTTCGCCAGCGCTTGCAGCCGCAAATCGCCGATCCACAGCCGCCGGTCCCGCTTCGGCCCATCCTCGAATACGGTTTGCATGCAATCCTGCAGCGTTTTGATCCCGATGCGGTCCATCGTGACCAGGTCTTGCGGCAAATGCCTAGGCAGGGGGCTAATTTTAGAAGAATCAGCCGAGCTTACAGTTGTACAATAAATCTCCTCAAACGCGGCCTTAAACTTTGGCGAAGTCTCCTGAACGATGACTTTCAAATACCGGAACGCGTAACGTCGCGGAAGCTTCAGTTCGCAAGGCAACACGTCGATATTGATCACTTCGTCCTGCAGCCAGGACCGGCTGATCCAGCCGTTGTATTCGTCGAAGTTTTCCGCAACCTCGCACGGCATTTCGCCGAAAATCAATTTAAGCCGGAGCGGCGCGTCCTGCGGGCTGCCTGTCGCTTTTATTTTGAAAGTCATATAGCCCACTTGATGATCTCCAAAATCGAGGGTAAAGCTCTCGCCTCTATCAAACGGTTGATGCAAAACACGCTCATAGGGACTTAAAGATTTCTTCCCCCAGCCTTGAAACGCTGCTTCATCCGGGTACACCGCTATAACTTCTTGCGGATAAACGCTTGTTTCCAACAGCTCTGGAATCAAATTTTGCGCCTTCTCAACCCATTCCTGACGTATCGCCACTTTCTATTCAACTCCTGTACCTTAATAGGAATAGCTTACAAATCAGCCCTTCACCGATCCAGAGACCATGCCGGAGACAATTTGTTTGTTAAATATTACAAACAGCAGCAGCATCGGGATCGTAATAATCAAAATGTCCGCAAACAACAGATTCCATTGGGACACAAACTGGCTCGTAAAGTTGTACAACGTCAACTGAACGGTTGCGTTGTCCGATCCGGGAAAGAAGTACAAAGGATTCGTAAAATCGTTAAAGATAAACACGGACTGTGTAATGATAATCGTGGCGGATACCGGCTTGAGCAGCGGCAGGATCATCTGGAAAAACAGCCGGTATTTGCCGCAGCTGTCGATGACGGCCGCCTCGTCGATTTCCCGGGGGATGCCGGCGATAAATCCTCTATACAGGATGACGCAAAACGGCAAGCCAAGCGCGACTTCGACCGCGACGATGCCGGTCATCGTTTTAAACAAGCCGACCAGGTCCAATACCCAAATCGTCGGAACGATCGCCGGAGGAATTATCAGCCCCGAAAGCACAAGGAAATTGATGTAAGGACTCGCTTTGTCATTACGCCGCTGCAGGATAAAACCTACCATGGCGCAAATGATGACCAAAATAGCGATCGAAAGCACCGTCATCACCGTACTGTTGTAAAATGCCCGAAGCAGCATGTAATCTCTGGCCTGAACAACTTCCTTGATGTTCTCCCACAACTGCATCCGCGAAGGCCATTGCATGTTTAATAAGGAGGCTTCCTGCGAGTCCTTCATGGCGTTGACGATGACAAAATAGAGCGGAACCCAAAACAACACGATCGTGCCCAGCACCGCCAGTAGCTCAACCGTGAATTGTCCGGCTTTGCGTCTCATACTCATAGGCTTACCTCCTTCCTGTTAAGATACAGGCTAAGCGGGAAGGCGAGCAGAGACACGAACAGGAACAAAATGACGTTGCCTGCCGTGGCCAGACCATAGAAGCCGCCCTGGTACTGTTTGTAAATGATGGAGGCGATCACGTCCGTCGTAAAACCGGGTCCTCCCTTGGTCATCGCCCAGATCAAATCAAAGGAGCGCAGTCCGCCGATGAACGAAAGAATGATCACCGAGTTCATCGCAGGCCGGCTAAGCGGAACAATGATGTTCCAGAATTTGTTCCAGGCGCTGCCGCCATCGATCTGCAGCGCCTCATAATACTCCTCCGGGATCGACAAGATCCCGGCGACAAAAATAACCGTGGCAAAACCTACGCCTTTCCAAACGTCGACGAACGCGACCGACAAAAGCGCGAGCTTCGTATTTCCGAGCCAGTCCGGCCCGGTGATGCCGATCGCCTGCAGAGCCTGATTAATCACGCCCTGGGTCGGATGCATCATCGTGCTGAAAGCCACGCCGACCGCGATCGTACTGACCAGCGTCGGAAAAAACAGCACGGATTGCAAATAGCCCTTGGTTTTGATTTTGGACGTAAGGAACGTTCCGAGCAGCAGCCCCAAAACCACTTTGGCAACGCAAGTAACGAGCGCATAAATCAGCGTATTTTTAAAACCGATGCTTAAAGACGATTCCTGAAAAAAAGTAACGAAATTTTCGAGTCCGATAAACTCCCAATCCGATAACGTCCAGCGTGTCAAACTAAAGAAAAAGGAAAGCGCGGTCGGTATAAGAAAAATAATGGTGTATACGATGGCTGCAGGCAACAAAAAGGTATAGGAATAGGTCTGTTTCCATAACTTCATCATGATTCGGTTTACCAGCCTTCTAATCCGAGCTGCTGCGCTTGTTTCTTGACATCCTTGTCATAGTTCTCCGCGCCCTGTTTGGCACTCGTGATGCCGGAGCCGACTTCAGCCGTAATTTGCGGCAGATTCGGGCCTTTGATCGGGCTTACAAATTCCAGTGCGGGAGCTGTCGTTTCCTCCGATTCAAAATAAGGCAGCATGTCCTTGACGACTTGAGCGACGCTGTCCGGTATTTCAATTCCTTTTACCGGCCACGGACCGGTAGGTTTTGAGGCGTTCATCCATGCGGAGATGCCTTCCGGCGTCGTGAGGAATTCAAGGAACAGCTTGGCCTCCGCGGCGTGTTTGCTGTTTTTGTAAGCATAAGCCCCGCCCGGCATCCAGATCGTCAAACCGTTCGACTCCGCGGCATCTCCCGGCTGGGCAAAAAATCCGATGTCGCCCATTTGGTCCGGGAAGTTTTGCTCCAACGCCGGAACCGCAAAGGACAGCATCGGATAATGCGCCCCTTTTCCTTCGGCCAGCATTTTCAGCCCCGCGTCATAAGTGGTGGCCTGAAAATCTTTGTTCATAAAGCCTTTTTCGTTCACTTCATACAATTTCTCAAAGCTTCGCAAAGCGGCGGGAGTATCCGCGTATTTGGCCTTATTGGCTGTATAATTTTCGGCAAACGACGGATCTTGTTTTTGTACGTTATAGTAATCGGCGAGCACGATTAACTGAGCCGTCCAACTGTCTTTGTACGATCCGATCACCGGAGTGATGCCCGCTTCCTTGATTTTTTCGTTGTTATCCATGAGCTGGGCCCAGGTTTTCGGAACGGACAACCCGAGATCGGCATAGATCTTTTTGTTGTAGAACCAGCCGCCCCCCATCGTGGAGCCCGCCGGCACGCCGTAAACCTTCCCATTGACCGTTACCGTCGGCTTGTAGGACTCCATCACCTTGGCCATAAAAGGCTCGTTCGTCAAATCCACAAAATTCTTTTCAGGAGCGAGCGATTGCAGCAAGGAACCGGAATTATAGAAAAAGACATCATTTAAGTCCCCGGTGGCGATGCGCGTTTTCACCAGGTTGTCGCCTTCGGAACCGCCGGGACGTGTCTCGTGTTCGACCGTAATGTAAGGATATTTTGCTTGAAACGCTGCGATCACCGCTTTGGCAGCGCTTACTTGCTCTTGCGTATTATCCGTCAGCAGCGAGATGGTTACATTTTCCTTCGCGGCGTTTGTTCCGTTATTTCCGGAAGCAGCATGGTTTGTATCGTTTTGTTTATTTCCGCACGCGGCCATCAATCCGGCCATGATCACGGCACAAAGCAATGCGGCGGCGATTCTTCTCGGCTTACCCATTGGGCCTTCCCCCTGAACAGTTATAGTTTTGTGTACAGAGCCCGGGTTCTCTGTTGCTTTTATTTTAAATTTGACTTGCCCTGCCAGGTACTGCTGCTTTTTATAGATTTCTGTCCGTTTTTTTTGGACGGAGCCAATTAAAGACTACTTCTCGCCTCTTGTTCCTCTTTAAATTGACCGGGAGTCACGCCGAGATGCTTCTTGAAAATTTCCGAGAAATGCCGGTACGTATGATAACCGACGCGCTCGCTGACTTCATGGACTTTATATCCTTTCAGCAGCAGCTCTTTAGCCAGGTCCATGCGCAGCCGGGTCAAAAATTTGATATAGCTCTCCCCCATCTCCTCCTTAAACAGCGAGCTTAAATAAGCGGCATTCATGCCGACATGTTCAGCCACTTCGTTTAAGGATAGATCTCCGGATGCGTTTTGTTCGATATAAGCTCTCGCTCTGTCGATCGCTCCCCGTTTGGCGTTGCCGCCGGCTTCGGCTCCCGCTCCGACTTTGGAAACGCTTCCCCTCTCCTCGACCTGTTTTCTTAACATCTCCATTTCCAGATCCGCTTCGATTCGCGACAACACTCTTTGGATGGAGCTCTGGATGCTTTCCACGGTGACCGGTTTTTCCAAATAGTCGATCACCCCTAGCTTAAGGGCCCGCTTCACGTATTCAAATTCATTAAAACCGCTGAACACGATACAGTACGTATCAGGCGCTTCTGCCATAATCTCTTCAATCAGCTTTAGTCCATCCATACCGGGCATGCGGATATCGGTAAACACAATGTCCGGAGTTTGTTTGCGGACCATCTCCAGCGCGGACAAACCGTCCGAGGCCGTTCCGGCCAGCTCAAGACCAAAGCCGTTCCAATCGATCAGGTGCCGCAGCCCCTGGAGCACAATATATTCGTCATCAAAAATCGCAACCTTATACATCGGGCTTCACCTCATTGCCGTTTTGTTGAATCCGCAGCTCAACCCGGGTCCCCGAGCCTGGCTTGCTGTCGATGATCAGTTCGCTCGCCTCGCCGTAAAACCGCTTAATCCGCTCCTTAACATTGCGCAGTCCGTAGCCTTGTTCCGTGTGCTCCATATCCTCGATCCCGACGCCGTCGTCTTCGATCACAAAGGTAAGAAACCCGCCTTCCATGGCCCCCTGAAGCGACACGGTGCCCTCTCCTACTTTCGGCTCCAGCCCGTGGTAAATAGCATTCTCAACCAACGGTTGCAGCAGCAGTTTCAAAATTTCCATGCTCTTGATCTGGCCGGGAACGTCTTCAATATATTTAAATCGATGATTGTATCTTATATTTTGGATGGTCATATAATGTTCGATGTGTTGAAGTTCTTTATAGACCGGAATCGTTTCTTTGCCTTTATTTAAGCTCAATTTAAAACTTTCGGACAAGGAAAAAGCCATCTGGGCAACTTCTTGATTGTTCTGAATCGTAGCCATCCAATAAATCGAATCGAGCGTATTGTACAAAAAATGCGGCTTGATCTGCGCCTGCAGCGCTCGCAATTCGGCTTCCCGCTCCTTCAGCTCGGTATGGACGAGCCGCTCGCTAAGCTCTTCGTTTTCGGAGGCCATCTTTTTAAACGTCTGCCCTATGGCGCCTATTTCATCATGCTCAAAAGTTTCGCCGAAATCCCGTTTCCCTTTGGTCCAGTCCAGCATCATTTTCTTTAACTGGAGCAACGGGCGCGTTATGCTGCCGGAGATAAAGTAGGACAACACCAAAGCGACAAGCGCGATCATGGAAGAAATAATCGTCGTAACCGTTCCGATCTGCCGGGACTGCTTCAACAACTCGCTCAATTTAATGATATGGAGAAATGTCCAGCCCGTCGTTTCATTTTTGAAATCCACGACCATGTAACCTTGTTTTTCCAGCCGCGGATAAAGATCGTTTTCCCCCCCGGCCAGGCCATTTAGTTCGATATAGGAATTTCGCGGATAAATAACCTCCATGAGTTCCGAGGCTGAAGTTAATACGATGTATTCTCCGGCCTGTTTGTCCGTCTCCGTAAAAATGGAATCAAAGATCGATTTGGAAATATTGATGATGAGAATGCCGATCGGTTCACCGCTGATATTTTCGGAATCCCGGAACAGCTTGACCGTGGAGAAAGTATAAGACGTATCCCCCAATACGTTATCGGGAAAAAACTCGACTTGACCTTGGGATTCAACGGCCTTGCCGTACCATGGCGACAATTTGATCTTCTCTCCCCGGCCGTCTCCCTCATAAACCCCCAAATTATCGGAACGTCCTAAACAATGCGCCTTAAATTGCAGATCAACCAGACAAATCGAATCGACGTACCGGGAGTTGATAAACAAATTGTTCACCATCTTTTGGAGTTGGCTTAAAATCTTCTCATGTCTGGCGCCGTCGCTCGCCTCATCCGGATTTTGACTCGCCCGCAGTTGGTCGCGGATTTCATCGTTCAAAATAACGGAGCGGTTCAAATTGACGATGTTGCGGAAGATGAGGTCGGCCGCCTCGCTGGATGACCTTAGGTGAACCTGGTCCGTTTTTTTATTCGTTTCCAGCAGCGTATCCTTCGCAATGTTGAAGGAAAGGTAGCCCAACAGAAACAGCGGCGGAATCGACAATACGATCATCGCGGCAAGAAAGCGGTTACGAATCTTTTTAAACCGGATTTTTGAATAGAACTGGTGCAGTTTCTCCTTCATCTGGATCGCCTCTTTCCTTCCGCTAAATCTATCTTATTGTATAATAAAGATAACATAGCCGGATGGCTATAGCATCGTAAATCAAAACGACCTCACAATAGGCCCAACAGATCATTCGACAAATTCCATTTTTATGTTAATCTGGTTGTTGGTAAATAAACCCTGCAGATCTAAAAAGAATGGAGTAGAGAACCGAGTGAGAAAAATAGCGATTTTAGTGTTGGCGGTTTGTTTGACGTTGGTGAATGCAGTCCCTTCCCCGGCTCATGCGAATAATGAGCAAACCAAAGCGCTATGGGTTTGGGATTTTTATGAAGCGGCTTCCGATTCCAACAAGATTACACAGCTGCTGCAGTTTTTAAAGGAAAACGACATCAACTTATTGTTTATCGGGACAAGAAAGACGTTGGAGGATCAGCCCGCAACTTATGAGGAATTGATCCAAAGAGCGCATGAGGACGGAATACGCGTGTTCGCGCTTGTCGGCAGAGCCAACTGGGCGCTGGAAACCCATCATCGCGAAGCGCTGCAGGAACTGCGCCAAGTGATTTCCTATAACGCGTCCCATCCGGCCAGCAAATTTGACGGAATTCAGTATGATATTGAACCGCACACCTTGCCCGAATATTTAACCAAAAGAGGCTCCGTTTGCTATCAATACATCCAGGTTCTGAAGAAAATCGCGAATGAAATTGCCTCAAGCCAGGAGAATTTGGAGTTCAACGCAGCGATTCCGTGGTGGTATGCAACGGGGCAAAATCCGGTCATCGTGCAAACCGGCGGGGAGAAAAAGCCGCTAAGTTATTTTGTATTGGACATCGTGGACACCGTATCCATCATGGCCTATCGCGACACGGCCGAGAAACAGATCCGCGCCACCCTGGCGGAAACCGATTATGCGGCCAAATTAGGCAAAAAGATTTATATCGGCGCGGAGACCAATTCTCCGAACGGGGGCACTATCACGAATGAAATTACGTACTACAACAAAGGCCTGAAATATATGAATCAGCAATTAAATACCGTGACGGATTTTTATGCGGACCATGACGGGTTTGGCGGAGTCGCCATCCACGACTACCCTGCACTTATCCAAATGATGGAAAAGAATTGACAGACGTTTCCCCGCAAAATAAACCGCCTGCAGCCGGCAATAACGCCGCTGCAGGCGGTTCAAGCTAGTTTATACAATTACTTTATGCTTGGTTTCATGACTATCTTGTTTCTCCTTATATTTCACCAGGTTTTCATACCCCACTGTGTTGTTTCCCCATGTTTTTTCATATTCCCAACCGGTCAATTGTTCAAAAACTTTGCGTGCTTCCGTCGTAGCCTCTTGTTTAGAGCCGCCGTTTTTCAAGCGTTTAATTTCATCCAGCAAAACGACATGATTTTCTTTGGTTAATTTGTAACGATAGGAGATGATTAGGCCGCCCGCCAAAAAGAAGAGCGTACCGAACAGCAAGATGGAAATAATCATCGTTACCGCTGAATCCGGCTGCGATGTTTGTCCGGATACAAACCCCGCTTCCTGCAAGGCCACGCCTACCAAAAAGACGGCTAACGCCTGTGTCCCTTTTCGAATCAAGCTCATGACACCGGCGAACACCCCTTCACGTCTTTGCCCGGTTAAAGCTTCATCCACATCCGGAATAAAGGCATAATTGTTCCAGGGAATGTAGTTCAAACCGCCGCGTCCCAACCCGCAAATGCCGATCATAAGGAACAATAAAGCGGTGCTGTTTAGCGTTCCGGTGAATCTTAAGACGATAAATCCGATAATCCCTGCGATAAAGAGGGAAATTGCCGTTCTATACGCCGGGGCAGGATTCAATTTAATCGTTAAAGTAAGCGCAATCCATACGCCAAACAGCTGCATGACATACATAAAGGTTAAAAGGTTGGATGCGGCAACGGCGCTTTGCATTAGGGCAAAAACAACAAAATAAGTAAATACGGCGTTAAACACATCCTGGCTTAAATATCCGCCCAAATACATCCCCAGATGGTGGCGGAATGTTTTTACCCGTAAAGTCGAGAATAAATCCGCATAGATTTTATGAACATTTTGTAAAAAGGTTCTTTTATCAATGACTTCCTCTTGCGGGATTTCATCGAAAGGACGTTCCCATGTATTTCTGTACAGCAGCAACAATACCACTACAAATATGACCGTGAAAATAATACCTGAGTACAGGTAGGTAAGAGGATCATCCTTACCCAAGGCTTCCACAAGCCGGCCGGGAATAAATGCGGCGAATACGGCCGAAGCCTGAGCGACAAACATTCTGGCGCCCGTAAACTTCGAACGTATTCTATAGTCGCTGCTCATTTCGGCGGCAAGCGTATCATAAGGAATCAAAATCATGGAATACACAATTTCAAACAAGATATAGGTTAATAAGTAATACCAGTAACCGAAGCCGGAAACCCAAATCGCTGTATAGACAAGGACAAGCGGAATGGCTGCCAGTATAAAGAACTTGCGTCTTCCAAAGCGGCGGCCCAGTTTGGTTTTATGAAAATTATCCGTAATGTATCCCATAGTCGGCGCCGCAATCGCATCTACAATCCGGGCAATCGCAAAAATAGAACCGGCTTCCACGGCAGTGAGGCCGCAAAAAGTCGTTAAGAAGAAAAGCAACCATGCCGCTGTCAGGGCAAAGGCGCCCGCCCCTAAGAAATCGCCTAACCCATAGGACATATAATTAATAAATTTGGGTTGTCTAACCACTTTACTTCCCTCCATTTTAACCGCTTTCACTTTGGCGTTAGATGTAAGTATGAAGATATTCCGACAGGCACAGCACGGCAAGCGATTGTCCATAAGGCATGGCGGTCGTTCTGATTCCCTTGTAAAATTCCAGGGTGTCGCCCATACCTGTTCCTACGGATACTTTTTGCAGCGCCCCTTCTTGATTAATTTCACCCATAATTCCGCGAATAGCCTTGTGGGCGGCTTCTTTATATTCCTGGCTGACATACCGCTTATGAACGGATTTTAGAATGCCATAGGCAAATCCGGCTGTCGCCGAGGCTTCCAAATAAGTGGTCGGATCATTGATTAAGGTATGCCATAAACCGCTTTCATCCTGGTAATCGGCAAGAGCTTCAATTTGTCTGTTCAATGTATCAATCAGGAATTCACGGAGAAAATCTCCCTTTTCCAATTCCAAGATCTCGATCATCTCGGGAATCGCAATGGTGATCCAGCAATTTCCTCTGGCCCAAAGCGCTTCGGCGTAATTGTGGTTTCCTTCAAAGGTCCAGCCGTGGTACCATAAACCGGTCTTTCTGTCCGTTAAATATTTGATATGAATGAGAAACTGCTTTTTGGCCTCTTCCAGGTATTCAGGTTTGTTCAGCAATTTCCCGATTTTCGCCAGCGGCAGCACGGTCATCATCAACGTGTCGTCCCAAAGCTGATTTTTGTTTTCCGGTCCATAAGTCATATGCTGCAGTCCGCCCTCTTTTGTGCGAGGCATATCATGCATGACCCATTCGGCCCAATCCTCCAAGTAGGGCAGGTAAGTCCGGTTTCCGGTATCTTCATACAAAAAAGCCAGCGTTAACAGCGGCGCCATCGTATTGACGTTTTTCGGCGGCGCCCCTTCCCGGATTCTGGCATGGAACCATTCATTTATGATTTCCAGCGCTCTTTGGTCATTGGTTAATCTCCAGTATTTATAAATTCCGTATAACCCTACACCTTGCGGCCAGTTCCACACATGCCAGCTTTTGTCGTCCACAATCAACCCATCAAAGTTAAGCAAAAATTCACCGCTTTGGTCCTTGATTTCCGTAAGATTATTCATTAATAAATGAATGGAATCAATGACCTCTTGCTTGGCGATCGCCCTTTCCTGCAACACCGTAATCCCTCCAAATCATGATCTCTATCCGCAACATTGTGACCGCTTTCACTCACACCATCATTGTAGAGAAAATGCTTTCATGGAACCATAAAAAAAACAGAGGTTTACGTTTAAAAAACCTACTTGTTTGCAGGACGATTACTTATTCTTGTCTAAAATCATTTCCGCTTGCTTTCTAAAGGAGCGTGCTCCCTGTTCCGGGGTAATTTTCTTAAATAAAATCCGCTCGGACAGATCGTCAAGCGCTTTCATGATCTCCGCATTGCCCAGCGGGTCGATCGGATCGGTAGTGCGTACATGTTGGGATGCCTTTTCAACGTAATCAAAGATTTTGGTGTCAACTTCGGACAATTCCGGTTTGATTTCTTTCATCACCTTTGCAGAGACCGGAACGCCCCGGTCGCCTTTGATCAACATGTTGGCATCCGTATTATTTACAAAGAAATCGATAAACTTGGCCGCTTGTTCTTTTTGCGTTGAGCTCTTGGGGATCGAGAAGAACATGCTCGGTCTTAAAAATAAAGCCGCCTTGTCCGCATGCTCGGGAGGCAGATGGATGGATAACGGCGCTGCGGCCGATTCGGCAAATCCTGAATATTGGTTGGACCAATTCCAACTCATGGCTGCATTTCCTTTTACGATAAGATCATCGTTAATTCCTGTGATATGCGCTTGAACGTCCGGAGTCGGGAACGCTTTGGCGTCAACCAACCGCAGCTGCCGTTCAAAATAATCGGCAAATAACCCATCGTCCGTGTAGCCAAGGCCTGTCCCGTCTTCATTGTAAAGCCGCGAGCCTTGTGTTCTTAAATAGTACGGAAAAAATACATCGGCAGGGTACATTCCGTTTGTACCATACACGCCGGCGGCATCATGGACAGCGATCGCGATTTGCTCAAAGTCATCCCAAGTCCAGTTTTCATCGTCCATTTTGGCGCCCGCTGCCTGCATCAGATCATCATTTGTAATCACCGAAAGAACGTTCGACCCAAGCGGGAAGCCATAAAGTTTCCCGGCCAGCCTTCCTCCGGAGATCGCGTTTTCATCAATGGAGCTAACATCAATCGTGCCGCCTTCTATGTATGGGGTTAAATCCTCCAGTTGGCCGGTTGCGCCGTATTGAAACAAATAAGCTCTATCCATTTGAATCACATCCGGCAACCCGCTGGCGGCCGCCCGCGGGGCAAGCTTCTTCCAATAATCGTCCCAGCTGGCGTATTCCGCCACAATTTCTACATTGGGATGTTCCTGCTCATACATTTGAATCACTTTCATCGTGTAATCATGTCTGGATTGCACGCCCCACCAGGCCACGCGCAGGGTCGCTTTTTCATTTTCATTACCGCCGTTGTTTCCCTGATGGCCTGCATCGCAGGCAGCCATGGAAAGGAGCAATATAAACAACATGAATATCAAACCGGACTTTCTCAAGCTCTAGCCCTCCCTTTTGCGATATTCAGACGGCGTACAGCCGGTATATTTTTTGAAAACCTGGCTAAAGTATTGGGGATTGTCGCCAAAACCGACGATTTCCGCCAAGGTTCCGACCTTAACGTCATCCATTTTGGCAATATGCTCCACGGCTTTTTCAATTCTTAGTTTAGTCAGATAAGTTGAGAATCTCTGGCCGGTTTCCTGTTTAAACAGTTTTCCGAGGTAATCCGGATTCATATATAAAATCTCATTGGCCACCATTTTAAGCGATAAATCGGGATTGCCCAGGTTCTCCGTTAGAACTTCTATTACTCTGTTGATCACGGAAGAATGCTTTGACTTGAAAGCCAGGACATCTTTTCGCGTGATAATGCTTCCTTCTCCCAAATAAAAACGGTGTTCCAAACATTCCATAGCCTCACGGTACAGCTTCCCGGCGTTGTGGAGATGATCCCCTTCGCTTATGGCGACGGTGGTATCCTTTTTGAAATATTGGCAGGCAAGTTCTTTAATCTGTTCGATTTTTTGCCGCAATTTTTCTGCGTCATGATTATCCTCGATCAGAAACAAGGCATTTTCGCCCATATTCATACTTAACAGGACGGAATCAAAGATCTCGGCGCCGATATTTTTGATGGCAAATAAATGCTCATAAGAAAACGAACCTTCCGGCTTAAAAAGCACGAGTCTTACGCGCTGATGATGGATCTCTACGTCGAAAAGCTGCTGATAGAAGGATAAATCGTTGTTTGAATAGTTCCGGCCGGCCAAAAATTCGGTTAACAGATGCGCTTTAATCAAGGGCTGAGCTTGTGCGTATTTTTCCTGAAGCTCGCTGACAAGGGTATCCTGAGCCTTTTCTTGCTCCAAGTCATGAATGATCTCCTGAAGCGCGGCCGTAATTTTATCCTCGTTGCACGGCTTCAACAAATAATTTTTAACCCCATAACGCATGGCCGTTCTGGCATATTCAAATTCACTGTATCCGGACAATAGGATAAACTTCATGGCGGGAAATTCCTGATGCGCCTTTGAAACCAGACTAAGTCCGTCCATGCCGGGCATTCGGATATCGCTGATCACAATATCCGGTTCAAGCCGGGCCATCTTTTCATACGCATCGATCCCGTTTTCCGCCGTTGCCACAAGTTCCGTGTCCAATGCTTCCCAATCGACGATACTGGAAATCCCTTGGACAATAATCTGTTCGTCATCCGCCAACAACACTTTATAGGACATCCTCTCACCCCGTTTCAACAGGCAGTATCACCGTAATCGCGGTCCCTTTTCCCGAAAGATTTTCAACGTTTAACCCATATGGTTCCCCAGCGTAAAGCTTGATCCTGTCATCGATATTGTTCAATCCTATTCCGGTGCCTTTAGGAATGATTTGGCCTTCTTTTACTTTTTGGAGTATAAAGGGATCCATGCCTGGCCCATTATCTTCGATCCGGATCAATAGCCTGTCCGCTTCCTGATCAACTTGCAACTGGATAACCGACAAACCGACGGAAGGCTCAACGGCATGCTTAAACGCATTTTCCAGCAGCGGCTGCAATATTAATTTGGGAATCTTGTATTTTTTAACGTAACAGGGAACATCCATGTGAAATTCAAACCGCTGGCCAAACCGGTACTTTTGAATGGTTAAGTAACTGTTGACCATATCGATTTCATCCTCGAATGTAACGAAATCCCGGTTGAAATCTGTGGAGTATCTCATAAGATGGCCCAATGCTTCCACCATGCTTGAAATTTGCCGCTGTTGATTGGTTTTCGCCAGCCAATTAATGGACTCCAATGTATTGTATAAAAAATGCGGGTTAATCTGAGCCTGAAGCGCTTTAAATTCAGTTTCCTTGACCAGCAGCTGCTTAGCGAAGTTCTCCTGAATCAACTCGTCGATTCTGTGGATCATGGTTATAAAATTCCGGTAAAGAATCCCTACCTCGCCTTGATCAACCATCGCGGGCTCCAATAAATCCACGGCGTGAAAGTTCCCCCTTTGAACCTCCCGCATGGTAAAGGCCAATTCTTGAATGGGGTCCGTAATTTTTCTTAAAAAATTAAAACCAAGGGAAATAAGAAAAACGAACATAAACATAAAAGCCAGCACCAAAGTATACTTCGCGGCAGTGATTTTGGAAAACATCATGTGAAACGGAATGAGGCTCCAGTAGGTCCAGTCCTTAAAGCCGGTCGTAATATGATTGACAAAAGTTCTTTCCCCATGAATGCGCTCAATGCTGTAGCCCTGATCATTTGGGGCCAAGAAATGATAATCTTTAACCGCATCCATTCCTTTTTCCGAATAGAAAACCCCATTTCCATTCGTAATCACGATATTTCCCGCTATTTCTCCGCGAGGTTTCGGTAAACCGCTTACAATCTTGTTTAAATTAACGCGGACAAGCAGTTTGCCGATGTTCTCAAAATCCAGGTTTCCGTAAGACCGGATCAGGCGGACAGAAATAATATCCCCATTATATCCGGCCAATTCCATCCAATAGTTTTTGCCCTCATACGGGTCCGCCTGGCTCAGCGCAAGCTCCTTATCCTTCTCCTTTAAAGGGCTTGCGCCATCCCCGGCTGAAAATTCCCTTCCTGCCGAATCGTATAAATAAATCGCATCGATGCAAGTTTCCTGATCCGCGTATTTTTTCAATTCGTCGCCGATTTTCTGTTCAAGGCGATAGAAATCATAGCCTGTTACGTTTTTTTGCAGATCCAACAACATTTTTTGAATAGACGGATCAACCGCGATGTTGTAACTGACTTCTTCCACGCTTTCAAGCTCCTCTTCGATGCGGTTGGACGACATCATCAACACTTGCGAGGATTTGGCGTAGATTTGCTCATCATAAAGGGAAAAGGCATATTGAAGGCCTCCCAATACGAGGACCAGCGTTGTCATCATAATCAAGGTAATCGTTAATAAGAGCTTTACGTTCAGCTTCGCATTTTTATAAAAACTCGCAATGCGCGACCATATCTTTTTCATGGGATATAATAGCTCCCTTGGCTAATCCAATTCTATTTGTTATAGTACGTAAAATTCTAAAGCTGTTATATGATGCAATTCACTCACCTCGCCGGCAGCGGCCTCCCTGCCTATTTCACCAGATGGCAGGCCGCAAAGTGGCCTTCGGAAACTTTTTTCCGTGCCGGTTTAACGGTCCTGCACGTTTCCGCCGCAAAAGGACACCGCGGATGGAACGCACACCCGCTTGGCGGATTGAGCGGGGACGGGATCTCGCCCTGAATGGATAACATCTTCTGTTTCTGCTCCGGACTGTCCGGCACCTTCAGAATCGAATTGAGCAATACCTGTGTATAGGGATGCGTCGGTTTTTTGAACAGTTCGTCCGCCGGGGCTTGCTCCACCACTTCTCCCAAATATAGGACAGCGATTTCGTCGCTCAAATACTCGACGACCGCTAAATTGTGGGAAATAATAATATACGAGAGGTTCAACTCTTTCTGCAAATCCCTAAGCAATTGAATGACTTGTACCTGAACGGACACGTCGAGCGCAGAGACCGGCTCGTCGCAAATCATGAGTTTGGGACTTAGCGACAATGCCCTGGCGATGCCCACCCGCTGCAATTGCCCTCCCGACAACTCGTGCGGATAGGCGTATTTGACCTCGTCCGGCAAACCGACCCGTTCAAGCAATTCGCTTACGCGCTGCCCGCGGCTTGCTTTCGTTCCGATTTGTTGAATCGCCATCGCGTCTGCAATGGCATCGCCCACTGTCATTCTCGGGTTCAAACTCGCGCTCGGGTCCTGAAAAATAATTTGCATATCCCTGCGCAAGGGGCGCAAATCTTTTTTCTTATAACGGGTAATGTCCGTGCCATTAAACAGGATTTTGCCCTTGTCGGGATCCAGCAACCGCAAGACCAGGCGTCCCAACGTCGACTTGCCCGAACCGCTTTCGCCGACAAGTCCTAATGTTTTCCCTGCACCCAAGGAAAAAGAAACATCCTCGACGGCATGCAGCACTTTTCCCTGAACGCGGAATGTTTTCGAAATATGCTGGGCCTGCAAGAGCGGATTATCGGGCATGGCAAACGACCTCCTCGGCATGATGGCAGGCGATTTGATGATCTTCGCCAAAATCGCGAAGCTTAGGCGCTTCATGGTGACAGCGTTCTGCCGCAAATGAACAACGCGCGGCAAACGGACAGCCGGCCTGCGGCTCCGTAAACGCTGCTGCGGCCCCCGGAATAGGCGTTAGCTCCTTTCCCTTGTGGCCAACTTCGATAATCGAGCGTTTTAGACCTAACGAATAAGGATGCGCCGCCCCGCGGATGAATTGATCCGTGCTCGCCGCCTCCATGATTTGGCCTCCGTACATAACGATGATTTTGTCGCAAAAGTTGGTGGCTACCCCAAAATCATGCGTCACCATGACCACGCTCATCCCCCGTTTTCTGCGCAGCTCCTGCAGCAGCGCCAGGATCTGCATCTGTACGGTGACATCGAGCGCTGTTGTCGGTTCGTCGGCGATCAAGAGCTGCGGTTCGCACGCTAAAGCGATGGCGATCATGATGCGCTGGCGCATGCCGCCGGAAAACTCATGGGGATAATTTTTAAACCGCGATTTCGGATCGGGAATGCCCATCTCGTTCAGAAGTTGAAGGGTTCTGGCGTAAGCCTCCTTGCGGCCGGCAAATTGATGCGTCAGCATAGCCTCCATAATTTGATCCCCGACGCGCATCACCGGATTCAAACTGGTCATTGGATCCTGAAAAATGACGCCAATGTCGCGGCCGCGAATGTCTTCCAATTGTTTTGGGCGTAATTTCAGCAAATCCCGCCCCTGAAACTTCGCCGTTCCCGCCGTGATTTTTCCATTTTCGCGAATCAGGCCGATGGAAGACATCAAGGTGACGGACTTGCCGGAACCGCTCTCCCCGACAATGCCTAACGTTTCATTTTCGTTAATCGAGAAACTGACGCCATTGACGGCATAAACTTCATCTTCGCTTCTGGCGAACTTTACATGAAGGTTATCGATGGTCAGCAGCGGTTCGTTCATGTCAATGGCCCCCCTTTGGACTAAACGCTTCCTGGAGGCCGTCCGCTACGAACAAAAACGCAAGCAACGTGATCGCAAAGATGCCTGCCGGAAAATATAACAGCCATGGAAAGCCGAGGATATTTTCGCTGGCTTGGGCGATCATGTTGCCGAACGACGGGATCGGCGGCTGCAGCCCCATTCCGAAAATACTCAAACCCGCGATCTGCGCGAGATCGCCGGGGATGCCGAAAGCAAGCGCAACCCCCATGCTGCTGATCACGTTCGGCAGCATGTAACGTCTGGCGATATGCGCCTGGGAAGCGCCCAAAGCGGTTGCCGCTTCCACCATCTCGCCGCCCCGCATACCGAGGATCAAGCTGCGGATCAATCTCGCGTAACCCGCCCAACCCGGGATGCCGATCGCCAAGATCAGCGACCAATAACCGCGGCCCAGCAGAACAACGAGGATTAGCGCAAACAGAAAACCCGGCAGCGTCATCATAAAATCCACGGCGCGCATCACGATCACATCCACGATTCCGCCGCGCAAGCCGGCCCATAGCCCCAACACGATACCGATAACGAAGCTGACCAAAGTCGCTCCCACGGCGATAATCAGCGCGCTGCGGATACTGTACAAAATCTGGCTGAACATGTCATGTCCCACATTGTCCGTTCCAAAAATATGCTTCCAGGACGGCCCCTGGTTAATGGCCAAAAAATCGCCCGTGCGATAGTCGTAGGGCGCCACCCACGGCCCGATGATCCCGGCGAGACAGAAGATGATCACCCAGACGAGGCCAATCACGGCAAGGCGATGTTTTTTAAAACGCTTCCAACCCTGATAAAATGGAGATCTATAAATATTGCTTTTCCTCTTATTGTTCAAGTCAACGTCAGTATGAGCCGAGGCAACGGTTCTGGCCAATGGCTTCCCTCCTATGATCGAAAAATGCTGAGTGTTGATTATAATTTGACACGCGGATCAATGAAGGCATAGATGATGTCCACCATTAAATTCATAATCATGATCATGGAACCCAGCAGAAATACGGAGGTGATGGCCAGCGGAAAATCGAAGCTGGTGAAAGCCGTCTGCATCACCTGGCCCAGTCCCGGAATCGCAAAAATCTGTTCGACCCAGATCGTCCCCATCACGGTAAAAGCAAATTGCGGTCCGATGACGGTGATCATCGCGGTCAGCGAGTTTTTGACCCCATGTTTCATGATCATCGGCCAATATTTGACGTCCTTCGCTTTGGCCGTGCGAATATAATCGGACCGCAAGGTTTCGATCAGGCTGCCGCGCATATACCTGGCAACCACGCCGACGTTCGCCGCGGACAAACAAATGACCGGCAAAATCGCTTCCTTCCAATTCCCCCAGCCGGTTACGGGCAATATCCCTTGAAAAACGACGCCGAATAACAAAACCAAAATAACCGCAAGCACAAAGGACGGAATCGCTTGGCCCGCGAGCGAAACGGTGCTGACGAGATAATCGATCCAAGTATTCCGTTTCAGTGCGGCAACAATGCCAAGCGGAACCCCGACCACCACCGCGAGAAGTACGGAACCGAAGGCCAAAAAGACGCTTACCGGCAAGGTCTGCTGCAGTTGCGAGGCTATGGTCAGGGACGGATTTTGCATCGAATTGCCGAAATCAAACGTAAATTCATGCCAAATATACTTCAGGACCTGCTGCCAAAGCGGCAAATTCAGGCCATACCGGCTTTGGAACTGCTCCATGACTTCCTGATAAAGAACGGGGTTCTGCCCCTGCAGCGGCGCCAGGGCCGTGGCCATCGTGCTGGTATTCATGAATCCGCCCGGCGAAAAGTACATCATGATATAACTAACTGTAATAACCAGAGCTAAAGTGATCGTGATTTGAACGAAACGCTTTGCAATGAATTTCAATATCGCCAATCCCCGAACCCCCTTTATTCTACATTCAGGAAGTGAAGATTATAGAAGTTGCCCCATGCCCAAGGGTTCGATTGCACGCCGGTGATTCCCGGCTTCACCAAGAAGTATTGCTGTTGATAATACAGCGGGATGGCATATGCGTCTTCCATCAGCGAGTTAACGACCTTGGCCGTAATCGGGGCGGCTTCTTCGACGGTCATGGCATTTACGAACTGTGCCTGCCACATTCTCAGATCGCGTAATTTCTCCGACTCCGCTGTGATCTTGTTATAATAAACCTGAACGTCCAGGGCGTTTTGATTCAGTTTGCCGCCCGGCGCATTTGGCGCCACGAAGGTCCATGCGGTCACAAAGGCGGCATGTTTCTCATCGTCGGTTTTGGCGTTTTTCCAAGTATCGACGATCTGTTGCCACTGCTCGGCCGTCGTCGGCACTCCTTGCGGTTTCAAATAAGGCTGCCATTCCTGCGGCTGCTCGGAAATCCACTTTTCCAGGAAAGCAATGTTCTCTTTCGCCGCCTTTTCCAGAGCGGCCCAATCGCTCCATTCCACGCCCGCTTTAGGATCCTCCGGATTGCCGTACTGTTCTATGGCAGGCTTATAGTAAACTTCTTTGCTCCACTCTACGAATTTTTGCGTGGCCTCGAGCGGGGCGTCGAGCGTTCCGAGCGAATAAAGCTGCTGCGTCGCCCCCATATCCAGCGTCCCCGGTTCGCTCCAGTTCGTGGCCCCGGACGACAGAATAAAGCCCGGTTTCGCATTCGCTTGCGGTCCGCTGTATTGATATGCATTGAACTGCGCCTCATTCAACTGCACGATTTCCGTAGCGATTCCTAAGTTTTGCTGCAGAATCTGGCCAAGCGCCAAGGCGATTTGTTCGCCCTGAGGATCGACTTGTTTTACGCCGATATACAGCGTCAGCGTCGGCAGGCCTTTGCCGCCCTCGTATCCGGCATCCTTCAGCAGCTGCTTGGCGCCTTCGCGATCTTCCTCGATCCCCTTCTCTAACTTTTCTGTCGGCCAACCCGGCGAAGCGAATATATTGGTCGCCCCGCCCATCCCGTTCAAAACCGATTCGACGATCGGTGCGCGTTGAATCGCTTTGGCGATAGCCTGACGGACTTCTTTTTTGTCGTACGGGGATTCCGCCGCCGGATTGCTCCACCCTAAATAGCGGATGGAATAATTTGGGGCCGAGTAAAGCTGGGACTTCAACTCGGTAGTCTTGACATACTGCAAATCCGATGCGGTCTGTACAAGCACGACATCCGCCTGACCGGACATATAGTCCTGCACCGGAACCGTGGTCGCCGGCAGCACGCGGAACGTCTCGACGTTGCCGCGATTCAGTTGACCCGGTACGCCTGCATAATTCGGATTTCTTACCATGACAAGCTCGCCGTTAGGAACAAACGATTTCACCATGTAAGGGCCGTTGCCGACGAAGTTCTCCGGTTCGAACCAATCGCCCGGATGGGCTTCGACATTTTTGGGGTTCATCGGCATCGACCCGGCCAGCACCAGGCTCCCCAAAAGCGCGTGAGGCAGCGTTGTTTCGATTTCCAAGGTATAGTCGTCAATGACTCTTATGCCAACTTCTTCTTTACCGACTGAACCGGCATGATAGGCGTAGCTGTTCTTCACGAAATTAAGCACGCTAAGCCATAGTTGCGCGGTCGTGTTGGCCGGATCCAATTGGTACATATAGGAGAAATAGAAATCATGCGCCGTTACCGGGTCGCCGTTGGACCATTTGGCATCTTTTCGAAGCGTAAAGGTCCAGGTTTTTTTATCTTCGGAGAGCGTATATCCTGTCGCGATTTTCGGAACGATTTCATGATCTTGATTGTATCCGTAAAGGCCCTCGAGCAAAGTGCCCTGCCCAACCAGAATTTGCCCTTGCCATTGCGTCGGATCCAAGGTCGGCATCTTCGGATTGAAAATAGTGACCGAGCTCCCCGCCTTAACCGCAGCATCTGAAGCGTTTTCATTTTTGGGGGCCGTCCGTCCTTCACTAATCTCCGCCTTCGTCGAGTTGTTGTTGCTTTTGCCATCGGAGACATTATTACGGGAATTGTCACTGGTACACGCAGACGTGAATAGCAAAACCAAAGACAGAACTAAAGCCGAAACCGCGTTCATCCTTTTCACTTTTAGGCAATCCTCCTTGAACCAAGCTTGATTTTTGAAGATACCGGAAAATGTTCATCCACGCTTCACTCTGGTCCCTTCTCCTCCCCATTCCCCCTAACAAAAAGAACAGTTCTCATATCCCCCTTTGCTAACAACAATAACTCTTCATCACGCCGTGTTATTGGTTTCATTGCGAATTTCAGCCAGCGTTGTATGCGCAAAATTTATTCGACCTCACTATATTAATCGCGGAGAAATTTTATGCATCATATTAGTCAAATCATTTTATTTATTTTGCTAACAAATATAACAATTCTTCTTAGGAGTCCGGAAAATAGGATGCCGTGAATCGGGTTTCGCCTCATTCCGCCGAAGCGCAAACTTCCGCCTATGTTATGAACCGCCTCTTTTTCGTCCATACTACACTTACATCTGCCAAGCCTACTTTTTGCCGTTTTTTAACAAAGAAACAGTTCGCCGCTTCACCTCTTCCCGAGTCGAAAAAACCAAGTCGGATGTACAAGCACAAAAGGGAGGTTTTATCATCATGTTTGCTCATCCCCCCGGCGATTCCCCAAGCTTGATCAAGAATCCGCCCCCGCATGCCGAGGTCCCGGTCGAATTCGACCGGAGCTGGTTTGGCGAGCTTGCGGCCCGGCAGGAAAAAGGCGGTCCCTGGGACGATTGGAAGCTGTTCAATCTGGCCCTTGAGGCGGAAACCGCTTCTTTGGTCACGAGCTTTGAGGAAATGCAGTGCCTGAAGCATCTGCAGCAGGTAACGCCGTTGCCCCACCAGACCGAAACCGCCCGCAAGGTGCTGTTTGAAATGCGCGGGCGCGCCATTCTGGCCGACGAGGTCGGCCTGGGCAAGACGATCGAAGCCGGTTTGATTTTAAAAGAATACATCGTCCGCGGGCTGGTCCGCAAAGCGCTGATCCTGGTGCCCGCTTCCCTTGTGCTGCAGTGGGTACGCGAGCTCAATCAGAAATTCGGCATCCCTGCCGTCGCCCAGAAAAAGGAACACTCCTGGCATAACGACATCGTCGTCGCCTCGATGGACACGGCCAAACGCGATCCCCATAAATCAATCCTGCTCAGCAATGAATACGACATGCTGATCGTCGACGAAGCGCACAAGCTGAAAAACAAAAAAACGACGAACTATCAATTTATGCTGCAGCTGCGCAAAAAATATTGCCTCCTGCTGACGGCGACGCCGGTGCAAAACGACCTGGACGAGCTGTTCAACCTGATCACGCTGCTTAAACCCGGCCAGCTCGGGGGGCAAAGCGAATTCGCGGCCAATTTCGTCGTGGACAAACGCCTGCCGAAAAACGAGGAGCAGCTAAAGGGAGAGCTCTCCAAAGTGATGATCCGCAACCGCCGCGCCGACGGGGAGCTGGAATTCACGAAGCGGATCGTCCGGAACATCGACGTCGAACTGTCGCCGGAAGAAAAAAATCTGTACGACGGGGTCACTTCCTTCGTCAAAGACCAATATCAGGCGGCCGGCGGCGATTTGAACAGCATGCTCTCGCTCGTAACGCTCCAGCGCGAAGTATGCAGCAGCCGCGACGCCGTTTTCGTCACGCTCGTCAACCTGTCGAAGAAGCTTGCTCCCGATTCGCCCCTGCGGGATAAAATCTGGGACATCGTCGACCTGATCCGGCAGATCAAGGCCAACAGCAAAGCCGAAAAAACGATGGAACTGATTCGCGAAATGAACGATAAGGTCATCGTTTTTACCGAATACCGCGCCACTCAGGAATACTTATTGAACTATTTCCGCGACCGGGACATGACCGCCGTTCCCTACCGCGGCGGAATGAACCGCGGCAAAAAGGACTGGATGATGGACCTGTTCCGCGACCGCGCCCAGGTGATGATCGCCACCGAAGCCGGCGGCGAAGGCATCAACCTGCAGTTTTGCCATCACATGATCAACTTCGATTTGCCCTGGAATCCGATGCGAGTGGAGCAGCGGATCGGCCGCGTGCACCGGCTGGGGCAGCAAAATGACGTCAAAATCTACAACCTGTCCACCAAAGGGACGATTGAAGAGTATATCGTGAACCTGCTGCACGAAAAAATCAACATGTTCGAAATGGTCATCGGAGACCTTGACGTGATATTGGAGCGGTTTGAGAAGGAGCATTCCCTGGAAAAAAGCATTTACAAAATCATGCTCGAATCCAAAAGCGACGAGGAAATCGCCAGCCGCGTCGATTCGCTCGGCCGCTCGTTCCATTCGATCAAATCGGAGCTGGACGTACAAACCGGCGATAACGAAGGCGGCGATCTGAAACAGCTGTTGGGAGGTTGACCCGTATGACGATGACGAGCGAGCAAATCCGCAGGCTTGTGATGACGTATCTTGAAGCGACCGAGTGCCAATTTCTCGAAAAATCCCCCTATCATGTCACCGTGAAGCTGTCGCCCCGGGCCGACCGCGATTTGACGAACCGCCCTTATTATTGGGGGTTCATCGAACGCACCGGGGCCGAGCCGGAGACGATGTCGTTTTCGTTCATCTTCGACCCCGAGCGGCACCGGGAGGCCGAAGCCGGGCAAGCGGCCGGGCCGAAGCCGGGCAGCAGGGGCGCTGCCGCCGGGGCGAATGCCGGCAAGGGCGCCGCGGCCGGATTTAGCGGCAGCGGTCCGGCACCCGCAGGCGCTGCGACCGGGCTTGGCGGCAGCGGTCCGGCACCTGCAGGCACTGCGCCCGGGCTTGGCGGCGCCGGCGCTCAGGCAAACGCGCCAGGCCCCGGCGGCGCTGCCGGGGCCGGACCGCATCCGGGCCTGCCGGGCCAGTCGGGCCAGTCTCCGGAGGATACCCTTCTCGACCGCTATTACGGCCCCGTGCGCCCGTTGCCGATCCTGGGACCGGGCCGCATTCAGCGCGAGGAGCTGACGTTCGGCAGCTCCCGGCTAAGGCAGATCTTCGAGGCGGCCAAACGGGGCGGCCGCTACGTCTATCTGTTCGAGGAGCCGGGGACGCGCCAGCGCCTGGCCCTGCTTCCGGCCGCTTACGAACCGTGGCTTGGCGTCTGCTTCAAAGTCGAGTTCTGCTGCGACATGAAGCGGGAAGAGCTCCATTTCTTCGGCGTCTCTCTGCTAAGCGGAAAAATCGACGAAGCCTTTGACAAAAGATTATCCGGCGCCACGCTCGTTCCGCGCCTTCCGGAGAACGTCCATATCGAGCCGACGAAGCTGACCTTGGACGCGGGCCGGGCCGCTCTCGAAGATCGGTTGTCCGAACTTCTCGGCGCCTGCGACAAGGAGTGGTCGATCCAGGCCAGGGAACGCCTGCGGGACGAGTTGGAGATTATCGAAGCTTATTACAAGGATCTGCTCAAAGACCCGGATGAGGAGCGGAAGCAGGCGGCCTTGAACCAATACGAAGCGAGGCGGGAAGAAATCCGCTGGCAATACGAGCCGAGAATTGTCGTATCCGCCTTGGGCTGCGGCATCTTTCACCTGCGTTCGCCGCGGTGACCAGAAATAGACCGATCTCGCTAAAAGACCGCAAAAATAGAAGCTGGACAAAGGCTCAAAGCGCGACAGGTTGCAACAACCTTTTTGCCCCGGCTTCGGTACAATGGACAAGCAATCGCAAAAGCTGACCACACCCATCCCATATATAGGAGGGCGAACGATGTTTGGAACCATCCCCCGAAACATCACGATTACGCTGAAAATTTTATGCAGCATTGGACTGGCTTGCGCCGGCGGACTCGCACAGCCGGGAGAAGCCGCCGGCTATGCCGCCGCTTTAGCCCCTGGCGCAGCTTCCGAACCGGCCGCCGGCCTTCAAACGGCCGACAATGCTCCCGAGCAGCTCCGTATTTTTGCCGAGGACGCGATACGGAAGCTGGCGCAAACCGAACCGTTCAGCGCCTGGCTTGGGGCAAAAACCGTAATCGAACCGCTTGGCCCGGGAACGCACAGCTGGCTGGTCACCGTTCTCCCCGGCGGATCCGGCGGAGATTCGCGCTTGAACGGTTACCTGATCATTTCGGCCACGTCCGATGGCCAATACAAACTGGTCGAATACGGGCTCGGCGCGCATAACGTGTTTGCCCCTTCCTTGCTGAAGGCCGCCCTAAAAAATAGCGAACTTGCCGCGGAGATGACGCCGGAGCAGCTCAGCCAAATCCGCGTTACGCCGCTGTATGCCGGCCCCGCCCTGGCCGAATGGATGGTCCGCCTGCCGGATGACGAATCGCCGCGGTTCATCCACGCCGCGGACGGGGAATGGCTGCCCGAAACGGCGGACACCTGGGACAAGCAAGCCGCCCTTTACCAAGCCCCCCGGCTCGCGGCGGGCAGCGGCCAGGCGGAACTGGCTCCCGGCGAAATCCATTACACCGCAAGCCGGTTTAATCCTTACGACAATTTGCTGTGGATGACGCAAGGTCCGCTCCCGGTCAAGCAGGAAACGTTCATCCGCAAGCTTCAATCCAGCAAGCAGCTGATCTTCGCCGCATCGGGCCCGGAACGCACTTATTCGATTCCTATGCCGATATATGGGTACCAGACGTGGCAGGATAGCGCATCCTCCGGGACCGCCGCCGCAGCCGGCGACACCTCCCTGAACGGCCCCGTATATGTATTAACCGGCGATGGCCCGTCGATCCGGCTTATCGCTTTGGATGCTCTGCTGAAGTCGCAGCCGGGCAAGTTCGTCGCCTATCCCGGTTAAATGAACAAAACCGCCGAAGAAATTTCCTCGGCGGTTCTTTGATATCGAAACGAAAGTAAGCTTGCGAAATTCTCCCTTCCCGCGAAAAATAGCGGAACTTTTTGTACTTATTATCCGGAGCCAAGTATGTTCAGCCACACTAACAGCATTTTTAGTCCCTATTTTTGTATGAATGGCCCGGAACAAGGGCATTTCCTTACAATTCGAAAAAATAGCGGCATATTTTTCCTCTATATCGCTCAAATGGACGGATGTCACCGGAATAACGGCCTTTTTTGCCCCTATGTTTGTCTCGGAAGCTCCTCAGGCGAAACGCTGGTTCCTCCCCTCCGCAAATCCGCAAACCGCATAACCGTTTACGCCTTTCTGCGTTTTCTCTGGTAAACAGGCGGTTCAGCCAGCTTGATATAGAAATCGGTAATGTTGCCGTAAGCGTCGGATTCAATGTGGCAGCAGCCGGTCAGCATCGTTTTCAGCATCTCGCGGCCGCGCTGCACCCGTGATTTGGCCGCCGAGTACGAAATGCCCAGGTGGCTGCTAAGCTGCTTCTGCGACATGCCCTGCAGCTCGGACAGCTCCAGCGCTTCCCGGTAAATGTCCGGCAGACGGGGAATCGTCGATGCGAAGCAGGCGATCACGTCCGCGGCATGGTCAGGCATCGCAAGCTCTTCCGCGTTTGCCGCAAGTTCGGGCATCTCAAGCGTGGGCCGCCGCTTCCGGTAATGGTCGGTGATCGTATTCCGGACGATTTGATAGATCCACGGTTTTATTTTTTGCTCATCCCGAAGCGCGTCCCGATGGGCATAAATTTTCATAAACGCGTCCTGTACGATATCTTCCGTTTCGGAGTCGTTATTCGTCGCCCGTCTGACATACCTCTGCACGGCTTCGTGATAGTTTTCCCATAAAGTTTCCGTTTGCATGGGCCGCCATTCCCTCCTAAATTTGTTTGGTGTTATTTGCGTCCTTTTGGTTCGGGCTCCGTCTCTCTAAGTATAAACCATCATCAGGAGGCTGAGAAGAAAATGAAATACAACTTGTTAGGCAATACTGGAGTACTCGTCTCGGAGATCGGATTCGGGGCCATGACGTTCGGGGAAAGCAGCGAAAATTGGAACGTTTTCGGTGCGCTTGGGGACAAGGAAGCTCAGAAGCTGGTCGATCTGGCGCTGGATCAGGGCGTGAATTTTTTCGATACCGCCAACATATATGCAAAGGGGCGCTCCGAAGAAATGCTGGGGAAAGCGTTGAAATCGAAAAGGCAGCAGGCGATTATCGCCACCAAAGTGAGAGGGCGCACGGGACCCGGACCGAACGAGATCGGCTTGTCGCGGCTGAATATCATCCGGGAGGTAGAGGATAGCCTGCGGAGATTGAACACCGATTATATTGACCTGTATCAAATTCATAATCCCGATCAGCTGACCGATTGGGAAGAAACGCTGCGGGCGCTCGACGATCTTGTCCGTTCGGGAAAAGTGCGCTACATCGGCAGTTCCAACTTGACGGCGTGGCAAATCATGAAATCGCGGGCCATCTCGCAGCTTCACGGGCTGCATGCGTTCAAGAGCAGCCAATCCTATTACTCTCTGGCGGGCCGCGAGCTCGAACGTGAGATCATTCCGGCGCTGCGGGACCAGAACATGGGTCTGATCGTTTGGAGTCCGCTCGCCGGCGGTTTTTTGTCGGGAAAATACTCCCGGGAAAACTCGGGCGGAACAAGCGATCGCTTTACCAAGTTCGCGTTCCCTCCCGTGGACGTAGAGAAAGCGTATGCCATTCTCGATGTTTTGCGTGACATCGCCAAAGCGCGCGAATCGACGGTGGCCCGGATCGCGTTGGCCTGGCTCTTGAACCAGCCGGCGGTAACGACGGTTATCGTCGGGGCCAAACGCCCCGATCAGCTATTGGATAATCTCCAGGCCAGCGGCATCAAGCTGACCTCAGACGAGCTGTCGCGTCTGGACGTAGCGAGCCGTCTGCCCGAAGAATATCCGTTTTGGTCTTTCATGGAGGAAGACGATTCGATCATCCGCAAAGCCCCGCAATAAGCCGGCCGGCATAACTAAAGGGTGCGCGAACATCGCGCACCCTTATCCGTTTTTCTACCCCTCGCCGGAAGAGGAATGCTCCTTTTCCTTTTTCCGTTTTACCGGAAGCTGCTCTGCCCATAAAGATACTGAAAAAGGAATCATCCCGAACCAGCGGCGTGTCCACGGTTCCTTCGGCCTGGAACGTTCCCGCCGGACTTCCCTGGGGGTTTCTACGAAATCGACGACTTTTTCGGTAATGTACTTTACCAGTTCATCGCCTTTGGCCATGCTAAGCTCTCCTTTTTATGATATGCTCGCCTTTGCTTATCTCTAGTTTGCTCCGGGAAGCCGTTCCCTAAACCCGCCATCGGCGGCGGTACATGCATGATTTGGGCACGGGAAGTTCAATCTATAAAAGAAATAAAACCTGAAAAGGGGAGTACCATGAAAATACGGATACGGTATCCGCTGGCGGGCTTGCTTATCGTCTCCCTTGCCCTCGGTTTGTGCGGAAGTCCCGTTGTTGCGGACGACAAGGATCTGCGGCACGTTTTTCCGGAGCCGGTCATCCTGATCGATGCGGGACACGGCGGCATTGACGGCGGTACCTCTTACGAAGATATTCTGGAAAAAGACATCAACCTCGAGATCGGCCGCCGGCTTTACGTCGTGCTGCGAAGCCACGGATACCGGGCGGTTCTGAACCGGACGGGCGATTACGCCCTCAGCGACGATAACCGCTGGTCGCGCAGCCGTTCCCGCCATATGAGGGATCTGGCCCAGCGCAAGGAGCTCAGCGAGCAGCTCCCCGCTTCCATCGTCGTCAGCCTGCACGTGAACTGGGGCCGGAACAAATCGAAACGGGGACCGCTTGTCCTGCACCAGAACGAAGGGCGCAGCGCGCTGCTGGCCGCCTCCATTCAGAATGCCTTGGAACGGTTTTACAATCTGAACAGAGCTTTGATCCCTGAGATCGGCAAACCGTTTTACCTGCTGAAGCATGTCGAATCGCCTGCCGTTATCGTTGAAATGGGCTTTTTGAGCAATGCGGAAGACCGCGCCCTGCTGATTAGCCGGAGCGGCCAGCAAAAGATCGCCGAAGCGATTTACACCGGCATCGCCGAATATTTTACGGTGATGTAGGCTCCTATTGGGTGAAATTTCCACTACATAACTCCTGCTCCGCAACCGATATATCTTTTCGTTAGCAGCTATAGAAAAAGAGAAGCATAGGGGAGTTGAAAAGTAGTGAGAGGAAAACCATCAGGAATGGCCGGAAAGATCAAATCTGTATCATTGCGCGTGAAAATACCCTTTTTCGTCTGTTTATTGGTGATCGCGTCTTTGCTGGCCGCTTCCATTCTGACTTACCGGGAGGCGTCCAGCGTGGCGCTGCGAGCAAAGATGAAATCAACGTGATGGCCGACCGGCTGGGAGGCGGATTGTCGACGGCCGTCCAACTGCAGCAGCAAGCCACCTTCCTCATCTCGGAGCACAATACGTTCCGCAGCCTGCTGAAACTAAGAGAATCCGGCGAACTCACGGATAAACAATTTTTCTCGTCAGCCAATCCTTATCTGGACCAAGCGAACGCAATTCTGAAAAGCAGTTTGGAAGGAACCGGGGACATCGATTCCTATTTGCTTACGGATGCCAAAGGGACGATTGTGGCCGGAACAAACGTGAAAAATATCGGGCAATCGCGATCGGACCGCGACTACTTTAGCGAAGCGCTCAAAGGTCAGCCTTACATCAGCGACGCCATCGTATCGAAAAGCACCGGCAAGCTGCTGCTCGCTTTTGCCCAGCCGATCAAGGATACGGACGGCAAAGTGCTGGGCGTTTTCGTAACGACGATCGACAGCCAGTTCTTTTTCAGCACGTTAGGCGAAGTTTCCATCAACCGGGAAGGCAGCATCGAAATCGTCAGCCGCGGCGGCACGGTATTATATAATTCCATGGACCCTTCAAGAATCGGTACGGTCATTGGGGAACTCGCAGGTTCCGTAAAAAACACGGGGAGTCAGGAAATCGAAAAAACCAGTCTCGAAATGAACAACGAATACCTGCGGATCAACCGGATTCCGGGCCCGGACTTAACCGTTACGGTCGTCGATTCTTTGGACGACATTAAGCAGCCGATTAAGGTGATGCTGCGCAATACCGCTATTTTAACCTTTGTGATCATTCTCGTGGCTGTCGGCTTCGGCTTATTGCTTTCCCGTTACATCGTGAAGCCGCTGACGCAATTAACCCATCTGTTCCGGCAAATGGCTTCCGGCGATCTTACCGTTAGCGCGGACGAGGACCGCTATGAAGGCGAGCTTAAAATATTGGCGGGCAGCTTCAACCAAATGGTCGGCCGCAACAAGGACTTGATCCGGAATATGAACAGAACGATCGAGGTGCTCGGGACAAGTACGAAGGAGCTGGAAGCTTCCTCGAAGCAAACGGCCGTATCCGTCAGCGAAACGTCGGCCACTTCGCAGGAAATCGCCAAGGCGATGGATTCCCAGGCCCGGGAGACGGAACATATCGTGGACAAATTTTTCGGTTTCGGGGAAAGTTTCGAGTCCATGAGCTCGAAAGCTCAATCCGCCAAAGAGCGTTCGGAGGAAATCGTCGGCGTGTTCCATACGAGCAACGAAGTGGTGGACGAATTGATCCGCATTAACGAGCAAAACGAAGAACAAGTGAACAAGATTTCCGAGATGACGTTCAAGCTGCAAAAAAGCTCGGAGCAAATCAACAGCATCACGGGCGCGATTGCCGAAATTGCCGCACAGACCAACCTGCTCGCGCTGAACGCGTCCATCGAAGCGGCGAGAGCCGGCGAGCACGGCCGCGGCTTCGCCGTCGTAGCGGCGGAAATCCGCAAGCTGGCCGAGCAAAGCTCGCGGCAGTCCGCTCATATTCAAGGCATCATCCAGGAGAACCTCGCGTTTGTGGAGGATAATTACCAAAGCGTGGCCCAGATTCAAAAGATCGCAGCCATGCAGGACCAGTTTGTCGGCCAAACGCGGCAAGCTTTTAACGTTATCTTTGATAAAACCGCCGACATTGCCGACCAGATCAAAAAGATGGCGGAAGAAGTCGGCCGCCTGGAAAGAGACAAGGACGAAGTGCTCGGCTCCGTCCAAAGCCTCTCGGCATCGGGCGAAGAGGTCTCCGCTTCCGTCGAGGAGGTTTCGGCCACGATGACGGAGCAATCGGCAACCGTTCAACAGCTCGCCGGCATGGTGCAAACCATTGACGGGCTGGCGAAGGAACTGACCAAGGCGGCGGCGCAATTCAAAGTGGAGTAGCGGATAGGGCCGCAGCTATTACGGCTGCGGCCCTATCCAGCTGCGGCCAGTTCAACGGCAGCCAAGCCGGCGGCGGACAGTCCAGCGGCGGCCAGTTCAGCGGCGGCCTGTCCGGCGGCGGCGGTCATGGCCGCGCATGGTCGCGGCGAATACGGCTGGGGCCGAAAAGGTACGGCGGTTACAGCTGTGGCGAATAGGCAGTGGCCGATACGGCCGCAGTGAAATACGGCTGCGGCGAATAGTCCTCCGGTTACGGTCGTCGCTATGAAATACTTCTCCATCGAGTTGATCGCAGCGAATTTGATCGCAGCCAGTCCAAACCATGCCGCAGCCCGCGAAACGCCGCGCGGAAAGGCCCTACGGTACTATCCCGCACCCTGGTAGAATACACAAAAGAATTGACCTGCGGTATGCCACCTTTAATACCTACGTTTTATCCCGCACCCCTGCACAATGCACCGCAGAATGCCCTGCGCCCCCCTGCCCCACCTAGTATTGCACCGCAGAATACCTGCGGTATGCCACACAGAATACCCATGCGGAAGTGCACCGTACCCTGCGAAATGCAAAAGTGCATGCGATATTCGTCGAAATCCCCCGAAACAGGTGGTTCAAATGCAAAAATGCAGTTCATACCCAGCCAAAATTTTCTTTTTTATCGAATGGCCCCAAATCAAATGCACTTTTGCATTTCAAACGCTCTAGAGAGGAAATCTGGAGAAAATCAAATGCACTTTTGCAGTTGGTTCATTCAAATGTTCACGATGTTCCACCTACCCGAAGCGACACGCCAAATACAGCCAGCTCTTTCAGGAACGGCTCCACAGCAAGATCTACCACGTTTAGATGATACCCGTCCTTCCTCACAACCTGCAGCGCGTCGAACAAGACCTCCGGTTGGAACGTTTCATCAATGCTGTCGATGTCAACAAGAACGGGAGCATCCTGTTTCAACTGCACAGAGGGAATCTCCAGCACGTTGGCGGGCCGGCAGACCGAGCCCGGTGGATCTTGCGTATTTTGCGCCATCATTAAAGCGGCTCGAAGGGCATTCCGCAGCGCAAATGTGTGATTAAGGCCGACACCGCCGTACCAAGCCCCGCCCGTTCCCGCCCAAAACACCGGAAACCCGGACACGGCTTCTCCCAAGCCGATCACCGGTTCGCCCCGCATGATGTTTAAAACTTGCAAGTAGTAGCGGCAGTGCTTATCTTCCACGTTCCCCAGCCGAACACAGGCGGCGGACGGCACTAGCTCTTGCGACTGCTTGTGCACCTGCTCCTGCCCCCGCTTCCCCTCATGCTCCCGTTCGGCCGCCTGCTCCTGCTCCCGCTTCTGCTCGTACACCCGCTCTTCCGCCTGCTCCTGCGCTCGCTTCCCCTCACACTCCCGCTCTTCCGCCTGCACGCGGGTCTGTCCGCAGATCCGCCTGCGCAACGTTTCGCACAAATATGCTTCCAACCCCCGGCGGAGCGCCTCCGCCGCCGTCTCCCCCGCACCGATGCCGATAACCCCGCCGGTTTCGTCCAAAAGCGCTTCGGCCAGCCGCGATACATATGCTTCGATTCCGGTCAGTCCCGCTTCCCGGCGCGCTTCCTCATGCGTCAGTCCGGCGCAAACGAGGTCCGGCAGCAAGCTTGCGGGACCTTCCGACAACGGATCGGCTGACTGCACACGGCATTGAGCGAGCGGCAGCTGGCTTAAACCGCCCTCCTCCCAAGCGTGGAAAATCCCGATTTGCCCCGAGGTCAAGCGGCCGAAGTAAGAGAACCAGCCAGCCGGGAGGCTGCCTTCAAAGATTGGTTCGATTCCGCACTTAGTAATTTGCTTAAACGGTTGGTCGGAAGTCTGGTCAGTCGGGTGGTCGGAGGTTTGCTTGATCCGCTGCTCAGAGGTATGCTTGATCCACCGCTCAGGGCTTTTCTTGATCCACCGCTCAGAGGGTTGCTTGATCCACTGCTCAGAGGTTCGCTCAAACCAATGATCGGAAATTTGTTCGAGCCGCCGCCAGGAAATTTGCAGATTTTCGATGGGGATCCCCTTCCGTCCATGCGCGAACGGATGAGGGAAAAAAGCATGCCAGCCGCCTTCCAGTGTCTCCAAATCAAGCAGGTAGACCAAATTTCCCTCCCCCGCCCCACTCTCTCCCGCAATATACCGCAGCAGCCGGGAGACAAGCGCGTTGGCGAGCAGCGCGCCCGCCGCCACAGAAACCGGCTGCCGCTGCGGGCCTCGGCAAAGCGCAGTCTCGTGCAGCCTGCGCCAGGCCGACTCCCAGCCGCCTTCCAGGCCGGGCTGTACGAACGGGCCCGCCACCCCCGTCCGATGCAAGCAGACGGCGGGCAGCAGCGCCTTATTCTCTTCCCGGCAAGCCTGCTCAAGCAGCAGCAGTTCCCCGGGCTCCCCCTCCTGCGACGCATAAAGAATCGTTTGATGCGGCCGCACGGCATTCCGCCAGCCGGCAGCATCTTCCTGCCCCAAGACAGCTTCCCGCAGCTTCGCCTCGGGAGCCGCTTGGCGGGCCCCGCGCAGCCATTCGGCCAGAGGCTTCCGATCGGCGGAGGCCGAACCGGTCATGCACAAGTGGAAATCGGTGAACCCGGACCGGGTCAAAGCGGACAGAAGCGAAAAGAAAACCGGTCCGGAGCCAACGGCCAGGATGTCATCCGGCCGCACTGTTTGAAGCCGATGTGGACTCAAGTGGTCATTCCTCCTTGGTTTACACAAAAGGATGCGGATGCGGGTTAAGCTGCTCCAGCGTTAACGGTTCCGCCGCGTATCCGAGCTCCGCCGGTATCCTCAGCACTCTTTCCAGCCCGTTCAGCCGGATGAGCTGATGTCCAAACGTTATCGGCAGCATACCCGGGATCAACACTTTGACGCAGTGTAAACGATGGCGCGAAATTTCCGGAGACGTCTGGTCGATCACGATCACTTCGAGATTCAACCGTTCGAAGATTTGCAGGATGTCCTTCAGATCTTCCGTCAGATCGGAATGTCCGGCCTTCCGCCTAAATTGTTCCGCAAACGTCCGCATCGGCCGCTGGCCGCCCAGCAAAAAATCAAACCTTTCCTCTGCTTGCGGCAAACCGTTCAGCAAGGCATGATCCTCCATCTGCAGGACCAAATCGGGGTCAAGGAACATGTCCGGCAACTCGTCCAGCAGCTCCGCAAACCGTTCGTTTAACGCAGCCGCCAGTCCGCCCAGCTCGTGCACAGCGCTTTTCGCCGCCCGTGCCGGGTCAAGGTGAGAACCCGCCGCACAGATCAGATTCATGTTCCCGGGCTTCCTGCTTTTCGCCAGCGCCAAAATAGCCGGTATCCGGTTTTCCATCGTCATGTCAAATAAATAAACCTCATACCCGGCAACCGTTTTAAACCTTTCGATCATCAACCTTAGTTCCCGATCTTCCGCGGAATCGGGGTCCAGCCGCGGGACGGGCAATTGTCCATACCAGGTGATGAGAAACGCATCGCGCTCGGCCACCTCCAAAATCCCGTAGAAAATAGCCTCCTCCAGGCTCCCCCCCAAAGCGCACCCGTTGGAACCTTCCTCAACAAAGCTCTCCCCGTAATTCCAGCTGTAATAGGCCAAGCACTCCGGAACCAAGATAGGACGCCGCCGCAAAAAAGAATACCCCCAAACCCAATCCATGGCGCGGTCCGGGTCAAACGGTTCGAACGGAAAATCCGGCGCCGCATACCGTTCCGGCAGATATAACCCCACTGTGGCGGGATCGAGCGCTTCCTCGCTAATCCGGTTATAGCTTTCGCGCACCATTGTGCGTTTGCTCCGCTGAACGAAACCGCAGCGCCGCTCCAATCCTTCCAAAATGGCGGTCAGCCCGCTTTCCGCAAAACGATGGCTATGGCCCCCCGAAACCTCGTCTCCCGTCATCACCGAAGGCATATTCACATATGCCCCGGCAAACGGGGAAACCAGGTCAATCGACGCTTTGTTAAACACGCCCGTACGGGGATCCAAATAGTCATGAATAAGCCCATCTTTCAGGTCGTCGATTCGGCGGGAGCGGTAACTGTCCGCGCTCGCTTTGGGCCTTGGCGCAAGTTCGATCCGTGCCGCCAAGGCGGAATCGGCGGGAAGTTCTCCGCATACTTCGCATAACGGATCCGGCAGAACATAATGGAGCGAGCACTCCAGCGTCTCCAGATTAACGATATACAGATGATCCTGCGAGCGGGCTTTTTTTCCGCTAAGAACAAGACGGCACTCATTCACGGCGATATGAGCCGCATGAGCAAGCCCCGAGTACGAAGGAGGCGCTTTGGCGGAAGTTTCCTCCGGTTCGAGCAGCGAAAACAGCGAGGCCATGACATCGCTGCCATCACGTCCGGCAATCTCCCGCCGCCGGTCCGCGCACCGGCAACACCCTCCTGTCTCCGGATGAATCAAAGGCCCAATCACCGCCTCACTCCCGGAAACAAGGCAGCGCAGCCAAGGGACGCCTTGTTTCCGCAGCGCTTCTTCCGCGTTGAGATCCGCCGCCGGATTTTCGCCGCCGCAAATCCATACGATAAGCCCCGTCTCCTCCGGCAAACCGCCAATCCGTTCATTAGGTTCACTAGGTTCACTAGGTTCATTACGCTCATTACATTCATTACGCCCATTACATTCATTACGCTCATTACATTCATTACGCTCATTACATTCATTACGCTCATTACATTCATTACGCTCATTACATTCATTACGCCCATTACATTCACTACGTCCGTTTTTCCATACGGCCTCATATTGCGCGGACAGCTCTTTATAAACCAACTCGGCCAGCAAACCCTCGCCGATCACCGCAACCGTCCGGCGCTGCGGCCCGGAACCTTCGGCAGCGTCTTGCGGATTGCCGCTCTCCAAGCTTGTCATTGTAAATCCTCCCATTAAGTTCGCCTGTTTTATCCCTAATTTATGTTCCGGGCATATGTATCGTTACGCAGAAAAATTAGTCGATGATTAGAATCGTTACATTCGTCCAATCCAAATCGGTTTAAGCTCAATATATTGGTGTTGTAGCAAAGCAAAGGAGGTGGCGAACAATGAGCGCATTTAGCTGTGCAGGTTTCGGTGGTTTCACGAGCACTGGCGTAATTCTCGTGCTTTTCATCCTGTTGGTTATCGTTTCTAGATCTCTGTTCATCTAACCAATCAGCTGCCGGCTTGAAATCGCCTATGCATGCATTTCAAGCCGCCATGACGTTCACGCCGTTCGCACGAACAACCGCAGCGTCAGCAACCGATATACGCCGCTCCAAGCGTGGTCAACTCCTAGCTTCCGGACGGGGCGGCGGCTTTTAGAGAATCAATGGCACAAAAATAAAAACCGCCAAAAACCTTGATTTTCAAGGTATTTGGCGGTTTTTGGTTTTCCTGCCTCAACGCTTTAGGCTGTTGCCATTGGTCGCGATGACCTCTTTGTACCAATAAAATGATTTTTTGCGATAGCGTTCAAGCGTGCCGGAGCCGTCGTCATGGCGGTCGACATAAATAAAGCCGTAACGCTTCTTGAGCTGGGCCGTCGAAGCGCTGACCAGATCGATACAGCCCCAGGTCGTATAACCCATCACTTCCACGCCATCCGCAATGGCTTCCGCCACCTGTACGAGGTGATCGTTCAAATACTGAATGCGGTAATCGTCTTCCACCGTTTTCTCCCCGGCTTCGTTCACGATCAGCTCATCGACCGCTCCCAGCCCGTTTTCCACGATAAACAGCGGTTTTTGATAACGGTCGTAGAAGGCGTTCAGGACGATGCGCAGCCCTTGCGGATCAATTTGCCAGCCCCATTCGCTGGATTTCAGATACGGATTGGGAATCCCGCCGAGGATGTTTCCTTCGCCGGCAGCGAGTTTCTCCGGATCGGCCGTCTGGCACACGCTCATATAGTAGCTGAACGAAATGAAGTCAACGGTATGCCGCAGAATTTCTTCGTCCCCGGGCTCGAATTTGATTTCGATTCCGTTCTCTCTGAAGAAACGTTTCATATATCCCGGATATACGCCGCGCGCATGCACATCGCCAAAGAAATAGTTCCGGTGTTCAAATTCCATCACTTTAACCACGTCATCCGGATTAGGCGTAAGCGGGTAGGTCGGCATGCTCAGAATCATGCAGCCGATCTTGGCCTCCGGATCGATCTCGCGGCATAGTTTGACCGCGGAAGCGCTGGCCACAAGCTCGTGGTGCACGGCTTGATAAAGATCCTGTTTGCTGAGCTTGTCCTTCGGTGTGTAGATACCCCCGCTCATAAACGGCGCCTCGAGAATCGAGTTGATTTCATTAAACGTCAGCCAGTATTTCACCTTTCCCTTGTACCGCTTAAACACCGTAGTGACATAACGCTTATAGAAATCGACCAGCTTCCGGTTGACCCAGCCGTCGTATTCCTTCGACAAATGCAGAGGCGTTTCATAATGGGACAAAGTGACCAGCGGCTCAATCCCGTATTTCAGGCATTCATCAAACAGATCGTCGTAAAACTGCAGCCCTTTTTCATTCGGTTCCGTCTCGTCGCCTTTAGGGAATATCCGCGACCAAGCGATCGAGGTACGGAACACTTTAAAGCCCATCTCCGCAAACAGCTTGATGTCTTCCTTGTAACGGTGGTAAAAATCGATGCCCACCAGCTTCATATTGTCGGGCGTCGGCGCTTCCGTTACCGGGCCAAACAGCCCTTGGGGCGTTACGTCCTGCACGGATAAACCTTTCCCGTCTTCGTTATAGGCGCCCTCCAATTGGTTGGCCGCGACGGCGCCTCCCCATAAGAACCCCTCCGGAAACCGGATTTCACTCCCGGTTTTGCTGCTGCTGTTACTCATTTGCACCACACTCCAATCATTCCATAATTTTATGTTACACTTATTGCGAGACATCCTTTATTTTTAGCCTAAATGTTGGAACGGGTTACATGTCAACTTTAACTTTTTCGGAAAGGGATATTTGCATGTCAAAGTTTGAACAGATCATGAGATTATCCGGCTATTCCCGGGCAACAGTGTCACGGGTGATCAATAATTCGCCGAATGTGAACCCGGACACGCGGGAGAAAATATTACAAATCATGAACCAGCTCGACTACGCCCCCAACCGCAACGCCGTGGCGCTGTCGAAAGGCCGGACCCAGCAAATCGGGATCGTCATCGAGTACCTGCACGAAACTACCATTTCCTTTTTGAACCATTTTATACAAGCTGCTGTGGGTTATGGATTCCAGACCATTATCTATACTTCTCAAGGGGATAAGGCGAAAGAGCTGCAGGCGTTTGAAGATTTGCGGAGCAAACGGGTGGACGGCCTGTTGATCATGACCTGCGTTAATGACCCGGGGAAACTGTCCGCCTACTGCCGTTATGGGCCGATCATTTCCTGGCAGCGGATGCGGGCAGGCCAGATCCCTTCCGTGGCGATGGATCAAGGCGATGGTTACCGGCTGGGGCTGGAGCACTTGCTGGCTAAAGGTTTTACGCGCATCGCCAACGCTTTCGGAAGGCCGAACAGCTTGAATACCAAAAGCCGCAGGCTGGCGTTTGAAGCCGTCATGAAGCAGCGCGGCCTGCCGGTAAGGCGCGATTGGTACCGTTACGAGGTCTACGGCATGCTTGACGGCGAACAAGCCTGGCGCTCGCTCGCCGCCATGAAGGAAGCGCCCGAAGCCGTCCTCTGCGCCAATGATTACGCGGCCGCAGGCATATTAAACGAGGCCCGCCGCCAACATCTGGCGATCCCCGGGGAGCTGGCCATTATAGGCTTTGACGATACCGATTTGTCCGCCTCCCTGGGCATAACCACCATTCACAATCCGATCAAGGAGCAGGCACAAAATGCCTTTTATTGGATATGGAACATCATTGGCGACGAACCCTTGGAGCCGTCATCCTTAAGCTATCGGCTGGTTGAACGCCAAACGAGTTAAAGCGGGTTAATCTACGGTTGAGTTGTACCGGGAGAGAGACTGGCGGATAACTTACCCGCGCTCTCCCCGCACCCCGTTTTGAGCCGCACAGGACCCCCGCTCAATCACTTCCGTGTTGACCAGAATTTGTACATTTTGATCTTTCCGGCCGCCTACCTTGCGCAATAACATGTCCATCGCCGTCTTCGCCATGATGTCTTTCTTGACATGGATCGTCGTTAACTCGGGGCTGATCACCTTGGCCTCGCGGATATTGTCAAACCCCATGACCGCCACCTGCTCGGGCACCTTAATGTTCAGTTCCTGGAAAGTTTTGATCGCGCTGATGGCCATGTAATCATTTTCGCAAAATATAACCGAAGGCAAATGCTTCATGTTCTCCACCGCTGTTTTAAAAGAGTCCTGCGACAGCAGCGACATCGGGTTCATCGCAAAGGTCAGATTCTCATCGATATCCATATTCCCCTCTTGCAACGCGGCCATAAATCCTTCCTTGCGTTTGATAAAATTGAAAATCCGCACCTCGGACTCGATGTAGCCAATGCTTCGGTACCCCAAAGCGATGAGATGTTTCCCCGCTTGATAACCTCCAAGGTAGTTGTTAATGGCAACAAAACTCGCGTCGATATGCTCGAAGCAAGTGTCCAGGATGACCAGATTCGGATGGATCGATAAAACGCTTTCGATCATCTGCGCCGGCAAATTCGTGCCGAGCAGCAAAATCCCCGCCGAGGGCTGCTCATGTTCGAGCTGCTGAATCTCTTCTTTCAAGCTTTGGATCGGGATGGAAGAAATAATCAGCGTGTGGCCCTGTTCTCCGGCATAGGACGTTAAATGATGAATGAGTTCGCTGAAAAACGGCTGGGATTCGTAATGCTCGGTGACGATATCCACATTTTTGCAGGCGATAAATCGCATCACGGAGCTGTTTTTGGCCGAGACTTTATGGGTTTTAAACGTCCGCGGGGTATACCCGTTGGCCCTGGAAATTTCCAGGATATGCTGGCGCGTCGCTTCGCTGACGCCGGCTTTGTTGTTGAGAGCCAGGGAAACGGCCGCTTTGGAAACCCCCGCGAGTCTGGCGATATCATCTATTTTCATCAATACCACTCCCAATTTAAAAGACTGTGTAAATTATAACACTATTATACACAAAAGTTTACGATATAAACTTAACTAAACTTAATTTTTGTTTATAAAAAAATTATTTGACTAAATCTCCCGCCGATGCTAATATTCAAGGTGAAAGCGGATTATTTTAGTTAATTAGTCATCTTATCGTTTATAGTTTATATAAAATTAAATAAACTATTGTGTTTTTTTCAGAGTCAAGAAAGGGCTGGTGATCTAAGGTGAACGTATCCATCGCTAAAAACCGGAGAACCTTTACGCTAAACGAAAAGCCTTTTTTCTATTTGGCGGACACGGTATGGAGCATCTTCACCAACGCCTCTTTGGAAGAGTGGGCAGAATATTTGGATTTTCGGAAAACGCAGGGCTTCAACGTCCTTCAAATCAACGTTCTGCGTCAATGGGACGCCAGCGAGTCGGATATCCGGATCGATCCGTTTTTGTTGAACGAAGACGGTTCGTACGATTACCGCAGCTTAAACGAGGCGTATTTCGACCGGGCCGAACAAATGCTGGGCATGGCCGCGGAGCGCGGGTTCATTCCGGCTTTGGTGCTTCTGTGGTGCAATTATGTGCCGGACACCTGGGCGGAGATGTTCCAGAAAGGCAATAAAATGCCGCTGGACTGCGTCGAGCCATACGTCAGATATGCCGTAGAGCGCTTCTCCAAATTCAACCCGATCTACTTGATCAGCGGGGATACCGACTTTCCGAGCGAGCGGGCCAACGCGTATTACAGGAAAGCGCTTGAAGTGGTCCAAGCCGTCAGTCCGGACAGTTTAAAAACGTTCCATATTCAAGGCAGGTTGAGAGATCTCCCGGAGGAGTTCGAAAATCATGACGGGCTTGATTTTTATATGTATCAATCCGGGCATAACTCGCAATTTCAATATATGGGCCATGAGATCGCCGGGCATTTTTACACGCGTCCGCGTACGCGCCCTGTCATTAACGGCGAGCCCTGCTATGAACAAATCAGCTACAGCCGCAACGTGTACGGCAGGTACTCCACGTTCGACGCCAGAAAAGCCGCATGGCAAAGCTTGCTGGCTGGCGGAGGCGCAGGAATCACCTATGGCGCGCACGGGATCTGGAGCTGGCATAAAAAAGGCAAAAAGTTCGGCATCGTTGAAGGGGAAGGCTTTGACGCTCCTTACGACTGGAGGGATGCGCTGCGGTTCGAAGGCGCCTGGGATTACGGCTTTATCAAATATCTGTTCGAAAGCTATAACCTGGCAGGTCTCCCTCCGGCCGACATCGTGCTGAACGAAACTCCGGAAATACGCGCCGCCGCGAATGATGAAACCATCGTATTGTATATTCCGGTAAACACCAAGGTCCGCTTGAACGCCGACGTCAGCGGCTACTCTTTTACAACGATCGATCTGGAAAACAAAAGATTTGCCGTTACGGAGGTTGTAGTTAGCGGCGGGAAGTCCATCATTCCGATGCACTGTTTTGAAAAAGACGTGGTTGTCATCGGCCAACGAAAATGAAATCGCTTGCCCCTTTTTAGCTTTAAGGAAAGCGCATACAGTTTGAGTAAGCATCATTACCTCAAGGAGTGAGTAAAGTGAATTACGAAAAAACAGCAAAAGAAGTCCTCAAATCGGTGGGCGGAGCGGAAAACGTAAGCAGCGTCATTCACTGCATGACCCGTTTGCGCTTCAAACTCAAGGACAGCTCCCTCCCGGACAAGGAACAGGTCAAACGGATCGACGGGGTCATCACCGCCCTTGAAAGCGGCGGACAATTCCAGGTCGTTATCGGCAACGATGTGCCGAAAGTCTACACCGAGTTGACGAAATTGCCGGGGATATCGGCGGAAGCCGGCCCCGTCGAAGAAGAAAAGAAAGGAAATTTATTCAGCCGTTTTGTCGATATTATCTCGGGCGTGTTCATGCCGGTGGTCGGCGTGCTGGCGGCGGTTGGTATTCTTAAAGGTCTGCTCTCCCTGTTCGTGACCTTCCATTGGTTGACCGCGGACATGGGCACCTACAAAATTTTGTACGCGACAGCCGATGCTTTGTTTTATTTCTTCCCGATCTTTCTCGGCTTCTCCGCGGGCAAGAAATTCGGCGGGAACCCTTACTTGTCGGCAGTGATCGGGGCGGCTCTCGTATACCCGAGCATGGTTTCGGCATTTAACGAAGGCACGGCATTAACCTTCTTGAATATCCCGGTGGTTCTGCTCAATTACACTTCATCGGTCATTCCGATTATTATCGGGGCTTATTTGGCGGCAGTTGTCGAAAAGTTTATCAACAAGTATATGCCTTCATCGATGAAAATGTTTTTTGTACCGCTGTTGACTTTAATCATCGTCACGCCGGTTGTCTTCCTTGCCGTCGGACCCGTGTCTACGTTCGTCAGCGACCAATTGGCCGCCGGCAGCTTGTGGGTTTATGGGTTGAGCCCGCTCATCGCCGGCCTCCTGCTGGCCGGATTCTGGCAAACCATCATCATCTTCGGGCTGCACTGGGCGTTTATTCCGATTCTGATCAATAATATCATGAACAAAGGATTCGACCCGATCAACGGCATGCTGTTTTGCACCATCTTCGCCCAGACGGGGGCCACATTCGCTATTGCTTTGAAAACGAAAGACAAACGTCTGAAACCAATCGCCACCTCGGCAACGATTGCCGGGTTTATGGGGATTACGGAACCGGCCATTTACGGCGTCACTCTGCCGGCGAAAAAGCCTTTTATCCTGGCTTCCGTCGCCGGGGGGCTCGGCGGCGCCGTCGCGGGCATGTTTGGAACTAACAACTACTACAGCATTGCGGGAGGCGGTGTCTTTGGCATCCCGATGTTTATCGGTCCGGAAGGCGTGGACAAGGGGTTCATCGGACTCCTCATTTCAGTGGTCGTGGCTTTTGTCGGCGGTTTTATCTTAACTTATCTGTTCGGATACAAAAACGCCGCTCCGGCTCAAGCCGATAGCGGGCACCGTGCGGCGGACGCCTCTGCCCAAAAGGAGCAAGGAACGAGTGAAATGACTGTTTTCAGCCCATTGGATGGCGAGTGGATTCCGTTAAGTGAAGTGCAGGATGAAGCTTTCTCCAGCGGAGCGATGGGTAAAGGCGCGGCGATCATTCCTACGGCAGGCGCTGCTTACGCCCCTTTCTCCGGAACCGTGCACACGGTGTTCAAAACGAAACACGCCATCGGCATGATTTCGGGAGAAGGCGCCGAAATCCTGATCCACATCGGCATTAACACCGTCAAATTAAAAGGTGAGCACTTCACTGCTTTCGTCAAAGAAGGAGATACCGTCAAAAAGGGCGACAAGCTGGTCGAGTTCGATCTCGAAGCGATCCAAAGCGCCGGATACGATGTGACGACATCCGTTCTCGTCTCCAACACTGCCGATTATGCGGAAATCAGCGTCAAGGAATACGGGCATGTACGCCCGGGCGATCCGCTTATTTTCATTAAATAATCAAGCTTTGGGGAAGCAAGCCGCTTGCTTCCCCTTTTATTTCTGCCCGCATTTGCGGAGCCGCGGGACACCTTCAATAGCGTAAATGAGCGCCGAAAAAAATCTAACGATTGTGAGCGGCGCTAATTGGATAAAAATGAGCAAATACAAAATGTAACGGTTGCCAGCGAGCTTATTTTCCGTTTTTTCGGCGGTACTGGTACGATTTCGCCTAAATAAGCGCGATGGCATCCGTTAGAGCGAAAAAACGTTCCAATAAGTTTGATCCTTCGAGATTAATCCGTTAGTCAAGCACCGATTTTTTGGTAAAGCCGGTAAAGGCAACTACTTTCGCAATACGACCACATCCCCGCACGATCGAGAACGCACAACCCAACCCAGCATAACCTGACCCAGTGTAAACTAAACTTAACTATATATAATAATTTAATTTATTTAAGCTGATTTCAACTAAAACATCCATTGACTCCGCTTTCTTTCGGTGTTAACATGACGATATAGAGATAAACCATCTCTAAATATATAATATTAGTTTAGTTTATTTTAGTATCTTTATCCCCTAGTTTATTTCACGTCGAGAGGAGATGCAGATTATGAAAAAACTGAAATTGGGCTACGCCCCTACCCGGCGCTTCGTGTTCAGCGCCGAAGATGCCTTTAAGTATAAGGTGGAAATCCGCAAACAGATCGAAAGCTTCGGCATGGACATCGATATCGTCGATCTTGAGGGACTTAATGAGGAAGGGCTGCTCTATGACGACCATATCAACGCGGAGCAGATCATCAAACGCTTCAAGGACGAAGAGGTGGATGCGGTCTTTTTCCCGCACTGCAACTTCGGCACCGAGGATACCGTCGCCCGCGTCGGCAAGGCATTAGGCAAACCCGTCCTGCTGTGGGGTCCGCGCGACGAAGCGCCGCTGGCCGACGGCATGCGCCTGCGCGACACGCAATGCGGGATTTTCGCCACGGGGAAAGTGCTTCGCCGCTTCAACGTCCCGTTTACGTATGTCACCAACAGCTGGGTGACGGACCCCGTGTTCGAACGCGGCTTTACCAACTTTATCGCCGCCGCCAATGTGGTGCGCCAGTTTAAGAGCCTGCGCATTTTGCAAATCGGTCCTCGCCCCTCCTCTTTCTGGACGATGATCTGCAATGAGGGAGAATTGCTGGAAAAATTCGGGATTGAAATCCATCCGATCACCCTGGTCGATATTCAGCTTCGCAGCAAAAAAATCGCCGCCGGAAACAGCGCGGAACTGCTGGAAACGATCGATTACATCAAAGAGAAGCTGGATTACAGCGAAGTAACCGAAGATGATGTTCGGCGGATCGCCGCCCTTAAAGTCGCCATGAAATCGTTCGCCCGGGAAACCGGCAGCAGCGCGATCGCCATTCAATGCTGGTCTTCGCTGCAGGACGCCATGGGGATTATGCCTTGCCTGGCCAACGCCATCTTGACCGACGAACAGATTCCGGTGACCTGCGAAACGGATATTCACGGAGCGATCACTTCGGTTATGGTGCAGGCGGCGGCGATGAACACGGCCCCCACCTTCTTTGCCGACATCACGGTACGCCATCCCGAGAACGAAAACGGCGAGTTGCTGTTCCACTGCGGCAACTTCCCGGTATCGCTGTCCGTGGAGGACAAACCGAAACTGAGAAAGCACTTTTTGTTCGACGACCATTCGCCGGGAACGCACGAAGGCGAAATTCGCGGCGGCGGAATGACGATCGCGCGCTTCGACGGGGATCACGGCGAGTATTCCATTTTCCTCGGCAAAGCTCGCGGCATCTCCGGTCCTTACACCCGCGGCTCCTATGTATGGGTTGAAGTCAACGACTGGCCGCTGTGGGAAGAGAAGCTGGTCAAAGGACCGTACGTGCATCATTCCGTCGGCATTCATGCGAACGTCATCCCGGCCATTTATGAAGCATGCAATTACATTCCGGGTTTGACGGCCGATCCCGTAGACCCTACGGAACAAGAAATTCAGCGTTGGCTCCGCGGGTCCGACCTGGCGCAAAAGAAGTCTGCCGGCATTCCCAATTGAGATGATGTACGACAGCACCGGACAATCCATTTCAAGGAGGACATGAAGCAACCATGAATATTCAAGAACTGAAAATTAAAGCCGCGCAAATCCGGATGGACCTTCTGACCATTATTCACCGGGCCAAAACCGGCCACACCGGCGGGTCGCTCAGCAACACCGACATTTTGACGGCCCTTTATTATGAAATTATGAACATCGATCCGGCAAACCCGAAATGGGATGAACGCGACCGTTTTATCGCCAGCAAAGGCCATTCCGTCGAATCGCTCTGGTGCATTTTGGCCGATCTCGGCTTTTTCCCGAAAGAGGAGCTTCTAACTTACAGCCAATTCGGCACGCGCCTGATCGGCCATCCCAACAATAAGGTGCCGGGCATCGAAATGAACACCGGCGCTTTGGGCCACGGCCTGCCGATTTCGGTCGGCATGGCGCTCGCCGCCAAACGGGACGGACGCTCCTATCGCGTCTTCTGTCTGATGGGCGACGGCGAACAGGCCGAAGGGTCGAACTGGGAAGCGGCTATGGCCGGGGCCCATTACAAGCTGGATAACCTGGTCGGAATCATCGACCGCAACCGGCTGCAGATCAGCGGCCCCACCGAGGACGTCATGGGGCTTGAGCCTTTGGAAGAAAAATGGGCCGCCTTTGGCTGGCACGTCGTTTCCATCGACGGCAACGATATGGACGAACTCGTTCGCACGCTGCGTTCCATTCCCGAAGCCACGGGCAAGCCAACCCTCGTCATGGCCAATACGGTCAAGGGCAAAGGCGTTTCCTTTGCGGAAAATGTACCGGCATGGCACCACCATGTGCCCAACGACGAACAGCTTCGCTTGGCTCACGCCGAACTGCAGGCCTACATCGAAGAATTAACGCAGAAAGGAACGGTGCATGAATGATGAACACAATTCCGAATCGTCAAGTAATTTGCGAGACGCTGCTGGAACTGGCCAAAGAAGACCGCGATATTATGGTGCTGGCGAGCGATTCTCGCGGCTCGGCGGCAATGGCCCCTTTTGCCGGCACCTACCCCGAGCAGTTCGTCGAGGTCGGCATCGCCGAGCAAAATATCGTCGGCATGGCGGCCGGCCTGGCCCACAGCGGCAAAAAGCCGTTCGTCACTTCGCCGGCCTGCTTCCTCAGCATGAGAAGCATTGAACAAATCAAGGTCGACGTCGCCTACTCCCGCACCAACGTCAAGCTGATCGGGATCAGCGGCGGCATCAGCTACGGCGCGCTGGGCATGTCCCACCACTCCGTGCAGGACATCGCCGTCGCCCGGGCCATTCCGGGCCTGGCCATCGTGCTTCCCGCCGACCGTCACGAAACGAAAAAACTGACCGAAGCGTTGGTGAACTACGATGGCGGCGTGTACGTCCGCATCGGCCGCAACCCGGTCGAGGATGTATATGAGTCCGGCGACTATCCGTTTGAAATCGGTAAAGCCGTAACCATGAAAGACGGCAAGGACGTCACGATCATCGCCGCCGGCGAAACGGTGCGCGTCGCCTTGGACGCCGCCGCAGCGCTGGCTGCGGAAGGTGTCTCCTGCCGGGTGCTCAATATGCACACCATTAAACCGCTGGATGAAGCAGCGATTATCGCGGCGGCCAAAGAAACGGGAGCCATCATCACGGTGGAAGAGCACAGCATTTACGGCGGACTTGGCGCGGCCGTCGCGGAAGTTGTCGTTCAGAACCATCCCGTTCCGATGAAGGTGCTCGGCATCCCGGACGAACCGGCCATTGCCGGCAAGACGGCCGAAGTGTTCCGGCATTACGGCATCACCGGGGACAACATTAAGCAGGTTGCGCTTGATTTGATTAGCAAAAGATAAGGTGAGGCCGATGGAAGCAAAGCAAAAATATATTTTGGCGGTGGACCAAAGCACCTCGGGCACCAAAGCTTTGTTGGTCGACCGTCAGGGGAAAGTGACCGCCCGCTCCTCTTTGGAGCACAAACAAATCTATCCCCGCCCCGGGTGGGTGGAACATGATCCGCTCGAAATCTACGACAACGTAAAAAGCTGTATTCGCGAGGTTCTGCGGCAGGCCGATGTCTCCGCCGCGGAACTCGCGGCTTTAACCGTTACGAATCAGCGCGAAACCGCCGTGATGTGGGATAAGGCCACCGGGCGTCCGGTATACAACGCCATCGTCTGGCAGTGCCAAAGAACGGCCGAAACTTGCGAGCGGCTGAAGGACGAAGGCCATGAAGAGCGGGTTCGCTCCAAAACCGGACTTCTGCTGGATCCTTATTTCTCCGCGGCCAAATTTAAATGGATGCTCGACCATGCAAAGGAAGCCCCCCGCCTATCGCAGGAAGGCAGGCTGCTTGCGGGCACTATGGACAGCTGGCTGGTATGGAAGCTGACCGGCGGCAAGGTGCACGCTACCGATTACACCAACGCCAGCCGCACCTCCCTGTTTAACATTCACTCTTTGCAATGGGATGAAGAAATGGCCGATCTGTTCGGGGTCCCCATCTCCCTGCTTCCCGAGGTGAAAGCCTCGGATGATATCGTCGGTTACACCGGCGATGACAGCCTCTTATCCTCTCCCGTTCCCATCGCCGGCATCATCGGCGACTCCCAAGGCGCGTTGTTCGGCCATCTGTGCTTCGAGCCGGGAACGGCAAAAGCGACGTACGGCACGGGAACCTCGGTCCTGATGAACGTGGGGGATGAACCTGTTGACGGCGGCGCGGGGCTCGTAACCGCCATAGCCTGGGGGGCCGGCGGAAAGGTTACGTATGCTCTGGAAGCGGTCATTCGTTCGTCCGGAGACAGTATAAAATGGACTCGGGACAATCTGGGTTTGTTTTCGACCTTTGAGGAATTGCAACAATCGATTGACGGGCTTTCCTCCAATGAAGGCGTTTACTTGATCCCCGCTTTCGTCGGGATGGGCGTCCCCTACTGGGACCCTAACGCACGGGCGGCCATTGTCGGCATGAACCGGGGAACGGGCAAAGCCCATATCCTTCGCGCCGCGCTGGAAAGCATCGCTTACCAGGTGCGCGACGCCGTGGAATTTATGGAACAGCGATCCGCGATGCCGCTGCGCGGGCTGCGTACGGACGGCGGTGCATCGTCCAACCCTTGGCTGATGCAATTTCAAGCCGACATTCTCGGGCAGGCAGTGACGCGTTCCACTTGTCCCGAACTTTCGGCCATGGGCTCCGTTTATCTCGGCGGCATGGCGACCGGTTTTTGGAGCGGTTTGGACCAAATAAACGCCGACGCGGATCTTTACGAGACATTTCAGCCCGCCATGAGCGAGCAACTTCGGGAAGGCAATTATTCCGGCTGGAAAAATGCCGTTCGCTCCGTTATAAGACAGTAACGCCCAAGTCCATCCTCTTTCGTATTACGCAAACAAGACCGTTGACATGGATCCCCGGATCATTGTCAACGGTCTTTAGATTTATTAAAGCTGGCCGGGAATGAACCAGCGAGGCCTACGGATTATAAGTACAAAAAGTGCCGCTATTCAAAAGTCCGGGGGAGCGGTTGACCCAGCAGCCGACTGTTAAGCGCCGATTTGTAGATTGAGCCATTTTTCAGATGTAACAAGAAACCCTAACGCACTCGTTAGGGTCAACTTTTGATATGGAGATGAAGTATCCGCTGGAGCTTAATACAGTGTTTGCTCGGCCTCGGGGGTAAAGAGGACCAATTCGTCGAACCGGCCGTCGCGAATCTTGCTTGCCCAAGCGGGATCGGCCAACAAAGCCCGGCCTACGGCCACCAGATCGAATTCTCCACGTTCCAGCCTTGCGATCAACGCGCCGATGGCTTCAGCTCCCGCATCCTTTCCGTCCGGCTTTGCAAAGCCGCCGTCCAGGCCAACCGATCCGACCGTAATCGTCGGCTTCCCCGTCAGCTTTTTGACCCATCCGGCCAAATTCAGCTCGGAGCCCGCAAACTCGGGTTCCCAGAAACGGCGTGTAGACAGATGAAACATATCAACCCCCGCCTCGGCCAAGGGCGCCAATATTTGTTCCAGCATTTCCGGCGTTTCAGCCAACCTCGCCGTGTAATCGCTCATCTTCCATTGCGAGAAGCGCAGCCCGATCGGAAAATCCGGGCCGACAGCGCGGCGGCTGGCTTCAATGACTTCCACCGCAAAGCGGGTGCGCCCGGCGATGTCGCCGCCGTAACGGTCGGTGCGCGGGTTGGTTTTTTCCCAGAAAAATTGATCGATCAAAAATCCGTGCCCGCCGTGGAGCTCGATGCCGTCGAAGCCGATCCGCTTGGCTGCGGCGGCCGCCCGCGCGAATGCCTGAACGATATCGGCGAGCTCCGCTTCCGAATAATCCCCGACATGGCCCCGCTCTCCAATATGGGAAAGCTGCGGGATGATCCGTCCGCCCGCCTCGTGCACCGCGGCCGCTGCGTTAGCCCAGCCGGCTAATGCGGCTTCGCCGAAAAACCGCGGTATGTTCTCCATATGGGACGTGTCCGGATGATCGATCAGCGTACCTCCGGTTACGATCAGTCCGACGCCGTTTTCCGCCCGGCGGCGGTAGTAAGCGGACATATCCGGACCGGGCACGCCGCCCGGTGCAAATTGCCGGGCCATCGGCGCCATTACGATACGGTTAGGCAGCGTCAAATTCCCGATGGTGAACGGTTGAAACAAAGCTTGGGTGGATTGGGTGGATTGAGAATAAGTCATAAAAAAACCTCCAAATCATTTTTTATTATTGTTCCTTCATAGTCCGATTTTCTTGACTCCACGGTCAAGAAAATTACAAAAAAATATGCTTTTCCGCACCAGCGCTAAGCATCACCACCTTTACCTCGCTTTTAGACTGCCACATACTTGACCATGTAGTCAAGAAAAAAACAAAAAAATACAGACAGCCCCCGATCTTGCAGCTCCGGATCACGAGCTTGAACGGATCGGGCCCGCTAACTGCCTATATCGCAGAGTGAAGGTCCGGCAATTTCAACCATTCACTCCACGACCCAGCAGCCTGAGGCATTCTTGGCCTGGCCCCTCCAGTCCATCAAGCATTCTCCGCTGCCAGCAGGGCAAAAGTCGAACGCAGCACCGCATCGATCCGCTCCCGGGAAGCGCCCGACTTCTCCATGACCTTCGCGCCGTTAAGCATGTTATTCAATAAAGCGGCAAGTTCCTTGCTGGTCTGGCGCGTCGTAATCATCTGCCGCTCCTGGCCGCTGCGGATGACCCTCTCAAAGATGCGTTCGACTTGATCGGACATCAACTCAGCCTCGCGGTTGACCTCCTGATCGTCGGCTCCAAATTCCAGCACGGTATTGACCATAAAACATCCCCGGCGCATGGCCTCTTCATGCGGATAAAGCGCAGCTTCGCAGATGGACTCCAGTTTTCGCAATGGAGGCAGCTCCTCGGAGGCCAACTCTTCCAGGATGGCTACGCTCCGTTCGCGATACAAGGCCAGCGCTTTTAAAAACAAGTCGCGTTTGTCCTTGAATACGCAATATAAACTTTGCTTCTTCACTTGCGTCGTACGCGTCAAATCTTCGTAGGAAGTCGACTTGAAGCCTTTCGCCCAGAAAACTTCCATAGACTGGCACAGCGCACGATCGACATCAAATTCCCTTGGTCTGCTCATGGATGCATCATATCAATTCTTGAACGCCAAGTCAACAATATTGGCGGAGACCAATCGCGTATCATTTAGAGTCCTTATAGAATGGCACCGAATCGTAATGATTCGGTGCCATTTTTTTATTGAATGTAGAATACTTCTCTTTCCAACAATACCTCAGGTTTTTGGCCGATCGGATCACTGTGGAAATAATTGCGAATGACGCCATCTTTGACATAGTTGGCAATGGACACCATAATCATCCCTTGATCAAGTGCCAGATAGGCTTTAGCAAGTTCTCCTGTTTCTACATTCACAGAATCATAGAACCCGTATTTGCCGTACATATTCAACTTTTTGAAAGTTTTGATGTTTTCCCGCACAGCATCGGGCGCATACTCCAGAGCAAGAAATGCAGCATGCGCAGTTACGGTCGCTCCGTCTTTATAGCCTGATGTACCCAGCGGCGTTGCCGCAAACTCACTGTATCCGGTCGGCGTTGCAGAGGGAGAGAACCCCCACGCAGGATAGCCTTTTTCCTTGGCATAGGCGATTTGCAGCTCTACATGACGTTTATTGTTTAATCCCAATGCTTTTGTGCCAAACTCTTTTTCTTTCAATACGATTCCGGGCATAAGTCCTTCAAACATGCTTCCTCCCCAACTTGGCACAAACTTTACGCCATTGTATTCATAGTGCCCCTCGAAAACGGTCACTCCATCATACTGCGCGTTTTGTCCTTGCGGAATCTGAGCTTGCCAATCCCATTCTTTCGGCAATGTACGATACATTTTCCACCAATGATCCTTAGGTACGTCGCCTTTTCCGATGGCAATATAGCTGGCCACGCGCGGTTCCGTGTAAAACATTCCGTAATGATGATCGGTCAGTTTGCCTTGAGCGACATCATAGCCGCCGCGGAATTGGCCGACTTCCGGATCATATAACGGTGCATAATTCATGTTCTCAACCAGCTTGCTTGTTTGCCCGCGCAGTTCTTCATACGCTTGCCCGACGACAATTAAACCTGCGGAAAGCCAGCCGTTATCCACCTGAGAGATAAATTGCCCCCAATCTTTCTTAATGGAACCGTCATCCGTGTTATACCAGTTGTAGAACAAGCCGTTCCATTTTTCCAGCTTTTCGAGCGTATTTAAAGTGGTTTGAATGCGCTTAACCGCTTCTTTTTTTGAAATAATGCCCAATTCATGCGCTGAAACCGTACTCATCATATACATGCCGATATTTGTCGGCGAGGTATGCTTTACTTCTTTGATTCCGTCTTCCGTAACGCGCACCTCATCATAAGTCATTCCCGTTTTCGGATCCGTATGGTCCTGAAAATACTTATAAGTCTTGATTGCAATCGCTTTCAGTTCTGCGCGAAAAGCAGTTTGATTTCCGCCAATACTGGCTGAGGCCAGCGGAGTTACCATCAGATTTGCTAAAAGGCCAACGATCAACATGAAACTAATGAGTCTTCCTTTTTTCATTCATGTGCTCCTCTCGAATTTTATTTTATCGAAACGTTTCACCAATATATTATCATAAAGATCTAAATTACACGGACAAATCTTCAATTTCTACATAAAAAAACGCCAAGCGGTCATACGAGAACAGGACTCTTTGGAAACCGCTTGGCGTATATAGGCGTTGACGCGCCGGCTTATGCTTTTCCCACCGAATCGCCGTTGACCAGCGTCACGTATATTCGTTCGTGCTCGACCGGTTCGCCGGCCAGCACCTTCAGCAACTGCTCGGAGGCCAGCGCCCCCCACTTGCGTTTGGAGTAATCGATCGTCGCCAGCCGCGGCACCGTGTATTCGGACAATTCGATGTTATCGAAGCCGATCACGTGAATATCCCTGCCGATCACATAGTCGGTATGCTTCACCGCATCGTAGAGCCCGATCGCCATCTCATCGTTCAAGCAAAAGACGGCCACGGGAGATGTGTATTCCCGAAGGATCCGCTTGGCGGCCCGTTCCCCGTCGGCTTTGTTGAAATTCCCTTCGATTTCAACCAGCTCCACTCCGTCGAAACGGTCCGCCGTCTGCTTCACCGCCTTCAGCCGCTGCTTCGAATCGTACGAACCCTTCGGGCCCGTCACGACGTAGAGCTTGCGGTGCCCCTGCTCGATCAGGTGCTCGACGGCCAAAGCGGCGCCCGCCTTGTTGTCCAGCAGCACTTGATTGATGTTGGGGTGGTCCAGCTCGCGGTCGAGCACCACGATTTTATGCCCGAGATCGGCGTATTTAAGCAGCTCCTCGCTGGAAAATGTCTCGTCCAAAATGATCGCCCCGTCGACCATGCGCTCCGGAAGCAGACGATGGGACTGCTTGCCGCTGCACACGACCATGTCGTATTCCTTCCGGCTCAGCACCTCTTTGACGCCGTGCAGCAGGTCGCCATAAAACGCGCCGCTGAAGTCGGTTAAATATACGCCGATAATTTTGGACTCCCGGGTTTTTAAGGATCGCGCGGCAGCATTGGGCACATAATTCAATTGTTCGGCGACGGCGAGGATTTTCGCGCTCGTCTCGTTCGTGACTTTCGGGCTGCCGTTTAAGGCGAGGGATACCGTGGAGATGGAAAATCCGGCCTGTTTGGCAATGTCCTTAATGCTAACCACAAAATTTCTCCCCTCAATTACATAAAGATTTCAACGACGTTATGATCCGTGGTCCCCGCCGACGCAAAATCCTGCCGGCGGAGGCGAACCCCGCCGCTGCGGTAATATCCGGGGTTCTCCCGGACAGGAACGTCCCGGCCGTTGATCCGCACCCGGCGTCCCTGGCCGTCCATGCGGTAAACGAAGCATGTCGGGACGCCCATCAGGGCGAAGTCGAACCGCAGCCCGTCGAGATGCGGCGGGAGCACGGGATCGATGACGAGATCTTCCCCATGGCGGCGGAGGCCTAAACAGTTGGAAATCAGCTGATTCATGTAGATCCCCGGGCCGCTGGAGTAAATCCGCCAGCCGCCTTTCACCGGCACGGCGCCGCGCCGCAGTTCGTCAAACCGCTCGTCCGCTTCGTAACGGGTGGCGAATTTGCCGTCCGAGCTGCTGAAGTACGTATTGCTTTGCCGCAGTTCGGCGTTCGGCACGGCCTCCTGCAGGCCGACCGGATTGATCATGTGCAATCCTTTCCAGGCTTCCTCGGCTTTCCCCAACTTGGCCATCGCTTCGATGAAGCGGATATGGGCGTGCACGTACTGCAGCCCGATCTCCCGTCCGAAGTTGGCAGCCTGTTCCGCTCGTTTGAAATGCGTGCTGACGCCGCCCCGGTAGTTCGCCGGCCGGTCCATCAGGCGCACCCCGTCCGGATAATACAGCTTTTCCTTGATCAGAGCGTAGTGCGCTTCCGCCTGCTCGGCGGTCAACAACTCGGCGATCATACTGCGCGTCATCGGCAGCAGGCGGTAGCGGATGCCCGTTTTCGTATCCGCCGGATGCAGCATCAACTCGGCTTGCCCCGGCTCTTCCATGTACACGAACCCCGGAATCACTTCGCTGTCCAGCATGTATTTGTTAAAATCGCGTTTGATGCCCGCCGCCAGGTCCGCGAGCTCGTCGGCCCAGGCCTGCTCCTCAGCCGGCAGCGCCTCCGCCAGCCCGCGGAACGTTTGGTACGTCAGCGCCACCGTCCAGCTGCTGATCATGTACCGTTTGAGCTGGGCGTTGGCCGGTTGAAGCGTATCGTCCCAGTCGCCGTCCCCGTAGGACGACAAAAACGTGTCGTGCAGGAAGCGGCTGCGGATGTAGCCGATCTCCTTCTTCGCATGTTCGCGGATCGCCGCTGTTTCCGCAGAAGGCTCGAAGCCTTCCTTTAACGTATACGGAACTTCCTCATTGAGAATCCCGTAATCCCCGGTGGCCGCCAAATAATCGCCCAGCACTTTCAGCGGCCATACGATGATGTCGCCGTGGCTTTCCTCCTGCTGGATCCGGAAATAACGGTCGAACATGAACCATTGCGGCCAATTGCCGTCCTCCTCGTATTGGTGCGCATACACCGTTTTGAGGATGTCCTTGACCACCTCGTATTTTTGCGTGGCCAAAAAATATTCCGCCGGTCCCTGGCAAACGTCGCGCGTTCCCCAGGCCGCCCCGCCGTACTGCTCCAGCCCGTGGGGTACGGAGAAGTGCACCAGCATGTTATGCGTGTACCACCAGGCGAGCGCGTTCAGCTTTTGCAGTTCCTCCGCGGCTTCGCCTTCCGCCGTCAAACGGAACCCGTTCATGACCCGGCCCAGAAAATCGCGGTAACGCGCGATCTCTTCCCGCTCCCCGCGGCCGGACAGCGGCGGTTCGCCGCCGTTCAGCAGCCCTTGCACGGTCAGCGTCCATTCCGCGCTTGGCTCCGTTTCCAGCACCACCAGCGAGGAACTGCCCGGCGCCGCGCCGGGAGCCAGCTTGCTTTCATCAAATACTTGGAAGTCCGTGCCCGCAACGTGCATCCGGTAGGCCAAATCCGGATAAACCGCAGCGGAAATGGCCGCGCGGTCGGCCCGGAACGTCAGCGTTCCTTCCCCTTGCTCCATCCGGTACGGCAGCAAGAATTCATGATCGTTCATGACGATCTGGTTCGTCACCAAATACCGGTAGGCCCGTCCCTTGGCGGAAGCGACGCGCAGCGTCAATTCCGGGGCTTCCGCCGCCGTATGGTTCGTCACGATGATCGTGTCGTCCGGCGTTTTGTACGTCCAGCGCGCATAGTTGAAGCCCATCTCGAACATCGAAGGCATCGTCAGCAGCCGGTAAACCCCGTCCATTTCCACGTAGATCCGCTGCCCCGACGCCTTGGAAACGTTCAGCGCGTTCCGGACGTTCGAAACCAGTTTGTGGAACGATGTATTGCCGACCGCGATTTGTGAATTAAAAACGCCGTACATATAGGAGGTCGTCGTGATGACGTCCGCGTTCATCCGGTCATTGCCGCCGGACATCAGGATGATGCCGTGCGGGCGCTCCACCCGAAGCTCTTTTTCCTTCAGTACGACATGCTCATGCGTATCCGTGAAAAAAGACAGCAGCGCCCCGTTCTCGCGCTCCTCGTGATGCCGGTTCGGGAACAATGTTTCGAGTTCGGCTTCATCCATCGGCTCGGTACCGAGCGGCTCGCCGATCTCCGCAGCCCGCGATGCCGGCACCGCCGCAGCGGCGGCATCCGCCGCCGAAACCGCGGCCGCTGTGGATTCAACATAACGCCAAGCATCCTCGATCAGCTCTTCGTGCTCCAGCGCCTCGATCGCCGCGGGATGGTCTTCCTGAATCAATCCGTAAAACACGAACCGCGCCTCTCCGGACAAGATTTGCCGTTTCGACTGCAGGGCCGTGTACGCAAACTCGTATTGATAGATATCGCCCGCCAGGTCCGGCCGGGCCAGCGCTTCAGGCCGGTCGGTTTCCTTGTACGATAGCCCGAAAAACTGAAAGCCGTCGGTCGAAAACCCGATCGCCCCCGTCAGCGAACCTTGCTGCAAATACGGGAATTTCCCCCGTTGCGGCTGGTTTTGCCGGGAACAGACAACCGTTCCCCGGCGCGCGTGCCGGAAGACGGCGTGGTCGATGTATTGCGATAAGTACGCTTCATTGCTGCGCACGGCCCCTTGTTCGGCGATGCCGACATCCTGGCCGTATACGACATCGATCTCGCACGGGGTTTGCCCCGCCAGCCGGACGTCCCAAAACCAAACGCCCCGCGGGTCCAGCGTCAAAACGACCCGGTAGCGGATGCCCGCGGCCTCGCCGTCCCAAACGGCCGCCTCCGCGCCGCTTTTCACCCGGCCGTTCGAGCGGACGCCGAGCAGGGGAAGCGCTTGAATGCCTTCCGGCCGGTGCAGCCGCAAATAAAGGTTGTTCAGCGAGCCTTCCACCGGACCGGACAACAGCTGGTTGATCATCGTTTCCCGGTATTTCATTTCGTACATATCGCCGCTATTCCATAAGGTAAAGGCCAAATCCCCCGCTTGAAGGACCGTTTTCGCCTCCATTTCCGCCATAATCCCCACTCCCTCATTCATTTATTTCTATAGTCTATAAGCAAGCTATAAGCGCAGACTGAACCGCAGGCCCGCCGCGTCTCTGCTGTTGGGCCCGACGTAAACGAGAAAATCCCCCGCGTCGCTTGCAAAAGTCAAGTCGGCATGATGGTAACGCAGCTGCGGCTCCGTCAGCGCAAACGCCACTTCCCGGGTCTCCCCCGGCTGCAGCACGATTTTGCGGAAATCCTTCAGCTCTTTGACCGGACGCACCACATCCCCCGCCAAATCGCGAACGTACAGCTGCACCGTTTCTTCGGCAGCCACGGCTCCGGTATTGGTCACCTTCACCTTGATCGTCAGCGGCCGGTCAGGGGTCATTTCGGGCGACGACAACTCGGGTTCGCCGTAAGCGAACGCGGTATAGCTCAGACCGTATCCGAACGGATACAACGGTTCGTTGGGCATGTCCAGATACTGCGACACGTAACGCACCTGCGCATCCGGCGCATCCTTGGGGCGGCCGGTATTGAAACTGTTATAGTAAACCGGGATCTGTCCCGCCGCATAGGGAAAAGACATCGTCAGCCGGCCCGCAGGCTGCACGTCGCCAAATAGCAGGTCGGCGATCGCGTGGCCGCCTTCGCTGCCGGGGAACCAGGCCTCGAGCACGGCATCGGCGCGGTCCGCCACGCCGTGCAGGTCAAGCGGCCGGCCGTTGAACAGCACGGCCGCCATCGGCTTGCCGAGCTCGGCGAGACGTTCGATCAGCGCCAGCTGCGCCTGCGGCAGCCGGATATCTCCCCGGCAGCCCGCTTCGCCGCTCATCTCGGAGCTTTCGCCCAGCGCCAGCACGATGACGTCGGCGCCTTCCGCCGCCCGAAGCGCCGCGGCGAGCTGCCGGGGGCTGGCCTCCTCGATGCCGCAGCCTTCGGCGACGGCGATTCGGCCCGTGCCGATCTTAGCGGCGATGCCGTCGTGCAAACGGACCGCGGCCTCGGTCGACCCATGCCACGACCACGGCCCAAGAATGTCTCCGCTTTGGGCGAACGGACCGATCAGCGCGATGGATTGATCGCGCCGCAGCGGGAGCACCCCTTCGTTTTTTAGCAAAACGCAGGATTTCGCCGCCAGCTCGCGCGAAACGGCCCGATGCTCGCCGCAAAACACGATTTCCGCTTCCCGCGCCGGGTCGGCTCCGCGATACGGATTGTCGAACAATCCCAGCTTTTGCTTGAGCTGCAAAATCCGCAGCACGGCTTCGTCGATCAGCTTTTCCTCGATGACGCCGTTTTCCGCCAGCTCCGCCAAATGCTTCATATAGCAGGTCGTCATCATTTCGATGTCGATGCCCGCTTCGATGGAGCGCAGGGCGGCTTCCTTCTCGTCGGCGGCGGCGCCGTGCGGAATCAGTTCCTTGACGGCGCCCCAATCCGAAATGATCACCCCGCCGAACCCCCATTCCTCGCGCAGCAGCCGGCGCAGCAGCCGTTTGTTGCCGGTCGAAGGGATGCCGTCCACCGTATTGAACGAGGCCATGACCATTTCGCAGCCCTCATCCAGCGCGGCTTTGTAAGCCGGCAAATAGTATTCGCGCAGCTGCCGTTCCGACAGGTCGACCGTATTGTAGTCCCTGCCTCCTTCCGCCGCGCCGTAGGCGGCGAAATGCTTGACGCAAGCGGCGACGCGGCTCGTGTCGTTTTGCAAGTCCTTGCCTTGAAAGCCCCGCACAAACGCCCGCGCAAATTCTCCATTTAAGAACGGGTCCTCCCCCGTCGCTTCCATAACCCGCCCCCAGCGCGGATCGCGCACCAGATCGGCCATCGGGGCGAACGTGACGTGAACGCCCGAAACCGCCGCTTCCCGGGCGGCGATTTCGGCGCTTCGTTCCGCCAGCTTCAAGTCCCAGGAACAACCGATGGCCAGCGGAACGGGAAAAATCGTTTTGTAACCGTGGATGATATCGGCCATGATCAGCAGCGGAATGCCCAAACGGTTTTTACGCAGATGCGCCTGTTGAACGTTGATGGCTTCCTGCGCCCCCGACAATCCGAGCACCGATCCCGTATTCCGCACGGTTTCCTCGGAGACGCCCAGCCCCTCCATCGGGCCGGTGATTTCTCCTTCCGTCTTGGCCCCTTCGAAAAACGGCACCGCCAATTGCAGCAGCTGGCCGATTTTTTCCGCAAGCGTCATTTGCTCCACATAAGTCTCGATTGGTTGCCGCTTCATTTCATCCCCACCCTTTTCATACTTAACGATATCACAAGTAATCGAAACGTTTCAATTTACGGAATAAGTGGATTATATATCGAATCCTCGAATACGTCAATTTCAATTGAATGCGATTTCATAAATTGTCGAAACGTTCTAATATAATCAATTTAACATTTTAAGAAAATTTATATTGCCGAAAAAAATCTATTGAATACGATTACATTCTGTTTTATAATGAATCGAAACGTTTCACTAGCTTCTCGTTTACGGATAAAACAATCTATCTTCATTGAAATCGAAACGTTCCAAGAGAACCGTGCCGCTTGCATTGGCACACCATTAGTTTACGACAAGGGGACGACTTTCACTCGAAGGCAAGGAGGTGCTTATCCCGTCAGCTAGTTTACAAGCATTTTTGTATAAATTCACTTCTGAAATCCTCATATTACTTACAGCAATTATTGAAGAAAGGACGATCCTTATGTGGAAAAAAACAGCAACGACTATTTTGGCAAGCTCGCTGGTGCTCGCCGGCATTCTTACTGGATGCGGGTCAAACAACAACACGGCTTCCGGCGGCACCAAGCAGGTGGAAATCAGCGTATGGGCGATGGGCGATGAAGCCAAAGCGCTGCCGCAAATCGCCGGCGATTTCATGAAGGAAAACCCGGACATTAAGGTCAACGTTCAGGCCCTGCCATGGTCCAATGCGCACGACAAGCTGCTGACGGCCGTCGCTTCGAAGAAAGGGCCGGACGTCATCCAGATGGGAACGACCTGGATTCCGGAGTTTGCGGGCGCCGGAGCCCTGCTTGATTTGACTTCCCTGGTGGATCAATATCCCGAGTTCAAAGAGGATCAATTTTTTACGGGTGCCGTGAACACGACAAAGTACGACGGGAAAATCGTAGGGATTCCGTGGTATACCGAAACCCGCGTGCTGTTCTACCGCACCGACCTGCTTAAAGAAGCGGGGTACGATCAAGCCCCGAGAACCTGGGAAGAGCTGCGCGCCGCCGCCAAAAAGCTGGCTGAACGCGGCCAAGGCAAATACGGCATCAGCATCGACATGAAAGAGCAATCGCTGGCGTTTATGTTCGCCCGCCAAAACGGCTCCAAGCTGCTGGACGACCAAAACAAACCGCTGTTCAACCAGCCCGAGTTCGTGGAGGCCGTTGAATATCTGAACGGATTCTTCAAGGACGGTTCGGCTCCTGTCGACGCGGGGCTGGACGCGGTGCAGGGACTTAGAGGCGAAGGCATCGTTCCGATGTTCATCAGCGGTCCTTGGAATATCAACTTGATCCAAACGCAAGCCCCGGAACTCGAAGGAAAATGGGCGGTTGCCCCGCTGCCGGCCAAAAAGAACAACATCTCGGCGTTGGGCGGCTCCGACTTGTCGATATTCCAATATACCAAACATCCGGATGAGGCATTGAAGTTCATTCAATATATGAGCAAACCGGAAACGCAGGTCAAGTGGATGCAGTTGACCAAATCGCTTCCGACTAACGTAAAAGCGTGGGAAGACCCGTCGTTGAAAGACGATCCGAGCTACCAGGCCCTTAAGCAACAGCTTGAGCATTCCGAACCGATGCCGCTATTGACAAGCTGGGAACAAATTGCCCAAACGTATTTGAAGAGCTTTGAACGCATCGTCCGCGGAGGTGCCGACGTCCAAAGCGAAATGGACGCTTTCAACGCCGAAGCGGAGAAAATCCTGAACAAATAACAGCAGCCGCGATACCGCCGAAATCCGCCGGGCAGCCTAGGCTGCCCGGTAAACCGCGGTTTGGCCTAGGTTTAAGAAGCGCATAAATAAAGGAAGTGATTCTCAATGAAAGGCTTATCGCAAAAAAACGCCCCTTATGTATTCGTTGCGCCGACTTTGATTCTGCTGGCATTATTTTCGCTGCTGCCAATCACCATCGCGCTCGTCATCAGCTTTACCGACATGGATATGGCCGGACTGGCCGACTATTCGAACATCAGCTTCATCGGCTTCGACAATTACAAGGAAGTTCTGCAAGATCCTTCTTTTCAAAAATCGATTTTCAACACCTTGTTCTACGTCATCATCGGCGTTCCGCTCGTGATCGTCATTTCCCTCATGATCGCTCTGTTGATCAACGCCGGAAGAGCCCGCATTTTCAAAGCGTTCCGGGTTATTTTCTATATGCCGTCGGTCACCAACGTCGTGGCGGTCGCCGTCGTCTGGAGCTATCTGTACAACCCGTCGCTAGGGCTGCTCAACTATATTTTGACTTCGCTTGGCCTGGGTCCCGTCCCTTGGCTGCAGGATCCGGTCATGGCGAAAATTTCGCTGATCATCCTGGCCGTTTGGCGGGCAATCGGCCTCAACATGCTCATCTTCATCGCCGCGCTCAAAGGCATCTCGAAGACGTATTACGAAGCGGCGCAAATCGACGGAGCCAGCGGGTGGCGGCAAACCTGGTCGATCACCGTCCCCCTGCTGCGCTTTGCCATCTTCTTCGTGTCGATGACGACGATGATCGGCTGGCTGCAGTTCTTCGAAGAGCCGTTCGTCATGACCAACGGCGGTCCGCTCGACGGTACGCTGTCCGTGGCCCTGTTTATTTACAATAACGGTTTTCAATTCAGCAAATTCGGATATGCCGCGGCAGGATCCTTTATTTTGTTTTTTGCGATAATCCTGATTACGCTCGTGCAATACAAATTCCAAAACAAGGAAGCGGATGTCTAATGCCATCCCGGGAGGTGTATACGCATGAAAACCAAAACCTCTGGCGATAAAACGCTGCAATGGCTGTTTGGTATCCTGCTGGGCGTGCTTGGCCTGCTGATGCTGCTGCCGTTCGTTTGGATGATCTTGTCCTCGTTCAAGACGGAAAGCGAAGTAGCGCAAATTCCGCCAACGTTGTGGCCGCAGCAGTTTACCCTGAACAACTTCCGCGAGCTGTTTGAAAATATGCAGTTCGGCATTTATTTGCGCAATACGTTGATCATCGTCGTCTTTTCCTTTCTCGGATTGTTCCTGAACGCGCTAGCCGGCTTTGCTTTCGCCAAATACCAGTTTAAAGGCCGGGACGGCTTGTTCTATCTCGTGCTGGCCACCATGATGATTCCCGGTCAGGTCACGATGATTCCAGTCTATTTGATCCTGAACATGATGAGTCTGACCAATACATTGGTGGGGATCGCGCTTCCGGGCATGGTTGGCGCCTTTGCCATCTTCCTGTTCCGCCAGTTTATGTCGACGATTCCCGACGAACTGCTGGAAGCGACCCGTTTGGACGGTGCCGGAGAGTTCCGTATCTTCCTGCAAATCGCCTTGCCGATCTCCAGATCCATCCTGGCTGTGCAGGGGATCTTGGCCTTTATCGCCGGCTGGAACAGCTTCCTCTGGCCGATCATCATCGCCAACGACGAGAAGCTGTATACGCTGTCGGTCGGCTTGCAGCTGCTAAAAGGCCAGTACGCGGGAAATTTCGCGCTGCAGATGGCAGGTTCGGCATTTATGGTCGTACCGATTATCATCATCTTCATCGTTTTCCAGAAGCACATCATCGAAAACTATTCGATCTCAGGGATGAAATAACCCCGTCCTGGCATGAGAAAAACCGCTGGAGAAATCCTCCGGCGGTTTTTTGACGGTATCACGGCCCTTTCATTTTTCCCGGTGTCTTGCCCCATTCCTCCCATCAAGTCTACTTCACTCCTTCTAAACCTCCTTTCTCACAAACCTGTCTAACGATCTCGAATATGTCTGCTTCTCCCATACCTATTTTCTTCTCTTGAATTTATCTTCCTTTTTGCTTCCGGATCAAACGGGATAATCGTGCAAAGCGTCCGGACAGCGGATGTTGATCTGCCGATATTTCTTGCCACGATCGGTTACCGGCCCTCCCTGTCAAGCGCTGATTATTACTTTTTTATTCGTTTTTTTGAAGCCCGCCGCATCCTTGCGGTAAGCTTCCATGATCCCGTCAACCGATATCACTAAAGGGCGGACTTCAATCTTGGTGTTATCAAAAGTCATACCACAAACCATCATTACTGTCATTGGAATGCAACCTTTAGGCCTAGTCCGATATAGATTGCTCCGACGAATTTGCCACTTAGGCGGTTTAAGCGGTTTATCCATGTCCTCCGTCTAACCAGTTTCCCGAGCGCAGAAATACCTAGTACAATCGAGGTTGTATACAATGCACTTAAGATCACAAAGACGACACCAAGGATCAAAAACTGCGTGGCGGCATGGCCTCGTTCGAGATGAACAAATTGAGGCAAAAACGCCAGAAAAAATAGAGCCGTCTTTGGATTAAGAACTTCTGCAACTGTTGCCGTAACGAATGACTTTAAAGCTCCCGCCGATTTAACCTTTGGAAGTCGTGGTTCTGATGGCTTACTCATCACTTCGCGAACTCCTAAATATAGTAAGAATACCGCTCCTGCATATTTAACAAAATTGAAGGCGAGAGCCGAGGTCATTAGTATAGTAGAAAGCCCAACAGTAGCAAATAAGGTGTGAAGAAAATCCCCGGTTGCGATGCCAAGCCCTGCCATAATGCCTCCTTTGCGCCCGTTTTGAACTGTACGAGTAACGGTAAGAAGAACGGCTGGTCCTGGAATTAAAAATAGAAAAATGACAACGATAACATACGCCAATAAAGTTGAAAAATCCGGCATCCGGCTTCCCCCTTCAAAAGTACTCAAGGTGATATATTGTTGTTACGGTTTTGAAGCCATTGTTCAAATTCAGCGGGTGTGCTCACTTTATGATCTAATACAGCCGTATAGATATCAAAGCTTTTCACCTGTTTCCCATACTCGGCTCTCGATGCCCAAACGGTTTTGATCCGCAGGATAGAGAGAACCGCCTCTTCATTAAGACGACCGGGCAACGTACGAATATGCCGCAGATCAGGTTGTTTCTCAGGATCATCAACGAACCAAATATCCAGCGACCATTTGCTCCCGCTTTTAGATAAGTAATCCAACCCAATAAAATACCCATCCGGGTAGGCAGGATCGGTGTTCCAGCTACCGGTATCGTTCATAAATTTCATCTGCCTAATCTTAGGGTTCAATATCAATTGCGAAGCAATTCGGGAGATTACAGCAATGTCCAACTTGGAACAAACGACCGTCATATCAAGGTCTCTCCAAGTCATTAAACCAAGTGCCGCACTTCCAACTTTAACAGGCATGCCGGCTGCTTTTAGCGATTGGATAAGGTTCAGCTCTTCCACCACTACAGCGGCCTCAGCTTGCAACTGAAATTGGCGAGCGAGCAGATCTTCAAGTTCTTGCATTTGTTCGCTCCTCTCCTGACGCGCTCATGCGGATTCGCCATTGTTCCTATAGGTTTTGCTATAGTGGTCACCGCAAAGCCAAATATTACTTTCAACATAAATAAAAGACTAGTGATCAAAATATAAAGCGGGATTTACGCCATAACGGTAAATTGGATGTCATTTCGGGGTACATCCAATACAATATAGCAGTCAACAGTCGGCCAAACAGTAGAATCGTATATTCGTAATCACGTCCCAATACTATTCAGGACGATTGCCCGTTTCACTTCCAATCGCGAAAGGAGTATAAATATTTTCATAATTCACATGCAAAGTCATCCCTTTTTGTGGATGATCCAGATTGTGGCAGTGATCCAAGCGTCGTGTATCAGGAAATGTCTTTCCGTTAATGACCCACTGTTGTCCAGCCTCCCCATTATATACGCCAAAGTAGGTTTGATCCAAAATCAGCGTGAATGTTCAAGCTATTGCCCGGTTTTCCCGCACCCGGTTGTCACGGAGGTTATTCATTCAGCACGGCCTTCAAGCTGGCAGCCGTTTTCGGCTGCTCTTTTTTCATCGATTGTCGCATGAAGAATTCAGCTACCTTCGGTACATTCCCGACTTGAATCGTGAAATGAACTCGGCAAGAGTGATCGGATAGCGGCTCGACAAGGTAGCTTTCGCGAAAGTGTTGTTTTTCTCCGGGGATTGTCTCCAATGTCAGTAATTGATCCTGAATTAGCTCGGTCACAAACATGGTTTTCTCGGATTTGAAGCCCGAATATTTTCCGCTTTCGAAATATTGGCTTCCGATCTGAACCGGACCTTCAGGGGTGACTCGATTTTCCATAATCCCTTTCATCCAGGCAGTCCGCCCTTTTAGATTCGTGAGGCGTGAAAAAACCACAGCTGCAGGGTAGTCATAGACCTCGTTATATTTAAATGTAAGCATAGGGGATGTTCCTTTTCATTTTGAAGTTATTCATTTCTTAATCCATTTTGCGACAAAGAATGGTTGATAGCGCGTCAGTTAGCATTTGTTCCATTCCAGCGTTACTATCCTCTGCGGTCGTTTTTCTCCATCCGATGTACCCGTCTGGTCGAACGATGACAGCTCCCGAGGCGGTAATGCCGTATGCGTCAAGAAAATCGTTGCCCGGATCGCTGAAGTCGTTGTTTTGCCAGCCTATCCAGTACATATCCATTGGAAGATGGAGCGCCTTTAGAACCTGTTGTGCGGCCTTTAGCCAGCCTTGTCCTTCTGGTCCAACGAGTAACACAAATCGAGAACCAAACAGATCGATTGAGGAAAACGGCTGACCGTTGCGTTCGAAAACGACGTGCGCCGCGCGGGTTCCTGGCTGACCCGTCCACGACTCTGGCGGCTGTGCAAGGGGGAGGTTCTGCCCGTCTCCTTCCGGTATGAACGCGCCGTCTTGATAGCGATAACCCATATTGACATGTAGGGTGTTTACCGTAATTCCATCTGCTCCTTCATGTTCGCGCTGCTGGGAGAGCATGACGACCTGTTCCACGGTGTAATCCGCTATAGGCCGGCGCTCCATGTCGTAAGTGGCAAGTAGGCCCTCGCCGGCTTCACCGCGCAACACGGCAGCCAGCTTCCAAGCGAGGTTATGCACCTCGGCAATGCCGGCATTGCCTCCCAAGCCGCCGCTGGGAGGTTGAACCCGTGCGGCATCCCCAACGATAAATATACGGTCTTGTTGGAAGCGATCAGCTACGCGAGCAGCCATTTCCCAGGTTAATACCTTCTTGAATTTCACTGGAATGTCAGGGATTCCAATTGCTGCCCTTACCAATGCAATACATCGCTCTTCCGGGTAATCGTCAATCGTTTCCTCTTCCGGATCATAGATCACATCCAACCGGTATACATGAGGCCGCCTGAGTGTGCCGGGATACAGGACAAGACTGCCGCTTGCGTCTTCATTGGCGAAGAAACACATATGTGCATTTTGGTTCTTGAAGAGATCATGGATGTCCGCGTCGAAAATGACGCTGATCAGATGAAAAAGTGTCCCCTCTCCATGCTGCCCGATTCCTAAAGCTGCACGGATCCCACTCTTGCTTCCGTCGGCTCCAACCATATACTCGGATCGAATCTGGCGTGTTTCACCGTTGATGCGATCCCGAATGGTGGCCGAGACGCCGTGCTCATCCGCTTCGAACCCGATCATTTCCGTGTTGTATCGAAGATCGGCACCTGCTTGTTCAGCCTTCATCCGAAGCACCGGCTCAAGCAAATCTTGCGCGATGCCGTTGCCTTCAACAGGACTGACATCCGTAAAATACGCGCTCATATCTTCCATCAGATTCTCGAAAACTTCCCCGGCCAGACTCTCGACAAACATGATGCCGAATTCCCGTGGGAAAGGGGGTTCTTCACGGCGTATCTCCTCTTCAACTCCGGCAGAGCGGAAGATTTCCATCGTGCGGGCAGTCAAGCTTGAGACGCGCGGATGAATGGCCGTGCCCGGATGGCGCTCGACGACTATTGACTTTACCCCTTGTTTAGCCAGAAACAGAGAAAGGGATAGACCCACAAGACTTCCCCCCACAATGAGCACAGGTACCGTTTCGTTAATCATTGTGGAATTTATCGGATTCATTATGATCATGTCCTTTCGTTATTCAGTTTCTTTTTCATCTAAACGGTCATCGATTGACTCGTTTCTCTTGCGCAGTTCCTCCATGCTCCATGTCAGCCTTCGGGCTTCAATATCGGCAATGACGGATTGAATCCATCCGATTTCAGCTTCAAGCACGGCGTGTTGATACTCGCTTTCCAACAAAAACAGCCGCGGCAGTCTCAGCGTAGCACCTTTTTGAAACTGATCCTTGAGCCGAGCAAGTGTGTTTTCTAGCGCTTTGACCCGTTGTTTGAACAGGAGAGCCACATCTTCGGGCGTGAGCAGCGCCAGAAAAGATACGGCAGCGGGGAATTCCAAAAACTCCTGTGCCGGTGTAGAAATCATTTCACGAATCCAAGTATAGGCAGCTTCGTGGCCCAGATCCGTGATTTCATAAACAACCAAGTCCGGTCTCCCTTCATTCTTTTTCTTTCCTTGAATGGCAATGGCCTTGTCTCGATGCAACCGTTCAATCGTTTGGTAAATACTTGCTCGATGGCGAACATTAATGACCTCGTCCTTCTCCCTTTCTTTAATTAACTGTTGCATACGATAAGGATGCATAGGCTCCTCAATAAGGAAACAAAGGATGGCTAAAGCGACAGGCGATTTTTTGATATTGATCTCCATAGTATTAATATTACTAGTAATAATATGACTCGTCAACAAAATATATCTCTTCGATTCATTTGCATAAAAAAAGGCAGCTCAGAAGTTGCCCAATTTAAAGGTGGTGACGTTCCAATGTGCTGCCGGTTAAAAAATGATATTTATCATTTCAAATAAGTGATATGCATAACTACCGGCCCCGTCGGCTTATCGATATGCTTTTAATACAATAAATCAAGGAGGCACAAGTAATAATGAGAAAAGGGTCAGTGGTGAGGATGATCCGGAAGCCAGCGAATCGCCCGTGATCTTCATGATACGTTGGGTTATACCCTGTCTCTCATTTCGTTGAAAGGTGAATTGGTGGAGCGGCTGATTCGGGAAAAAACCGCCAATAGTGCCATTCTTGATATTGAGATGCCACTGTTAAGCGGGCTGGAGGCCAAAAACGTTCGGACTGCCTCTGCTATCAGTTCACTCGCGTTGAATTTGATGATTTTTCTATCGGGAGCGACCATGCCGATTGAATGGATGCCAAACGTGTTACGTATGATCGCTCACCTCACTCTGCTTTACTACGTTAATGATTTAACAAGGCAAACATGGAATTTTACACCGATTTGGGAGAATGGGGTGGATGTCGCGGTCCTCATTGGTGTCGCCATCGTGTCGATCATTTGTCCTCACGGTTTTTCCGCTGGGGCGGGAAATAAGATGATCATGTTGGAGAAATCTTTAACAATTTCCTTTATTTTTTCCAACATTATTCCACACCTAAAAATAACACTGGCTGTGCCCACAATTGCTGCAGGTTTTGCAGCCCTCGATGTTGATCAGCGAGGCGGAGCCGCAGGACGGGCATAGGTCCCGCGAGGTGGCAACCGCGCCGGCATGGGAATGGGAGGCGGAGCCGCTTTCCGCATGTGCATGCTCGGCATGCTCCTCATGATGCACGATCGTGGCCGCTACCGGAGCGGGATCTTGGTCAGCGTAAGGCACTCTATTTGGCTTTAGAGCCCCCAGTTTGCTGCGGATCCATGCCGTCAGGAAGAGAATAAAGCCGAACACTACCAGCGAGAAATCGAACCAAACATGACTCGTCGCCAAATAATGAGCAAAATCAGCAGCGCCGGAAAGGCCCCAGAAGCTCACGACCAAAGCCAAAAATCCAAGCGGAAAGGCAAGCGCCCGATAATCCTTGAGTCCAATCCATTCGGCCATTCCCGTCACCGCCGCATAGAAATACGCGGCCAATTCGATAAACGTCCCCGGCAGCCATACAGCCAGCAGCAAGGCGTCAATGTGCTGAAAAAACTCACCGAGTCCAATATAACGAACGACTTCGATAAACGGATAGTTTAATGTACCGGCATACTCGCCAAAAAGAAACACGGACACAAGTCCGGACGCCGCAAGTGTAATCATTTCCCCAAACCAGGCCGCAAAAACGAAAAACGCCGCTTTCCGCTGGTTCGACAATAACGGGAAATACAATCCCAACAAAAGATAGCCGGAGAACCAGGTAAACGGAACGATGGCTCCCTTGAGCGAAGGGACCGGTCCGTTCCCCATGATCGGCAGAGCGTTTGATACGTTCCATTCAGGGATGGTGAGAATACTCAGCAGCGCGAACACTACGATCGTAACCGGCAGAAACAGCTGGGCCAACCGCCCCAGCACCTCCACGCCCCCCCTGACCGTATACGCCACAAGAAACATTATTCCGCCGGCGGTGACCAGGGAGGGGGTATTCTCCAAAAATACGGAGGAAATAAAATCGCTGTAAATCCGTAAAATAACGCTGGTCAGGTAAGCGGTGTAAAACACGATGATAAGCCCCGCCGCTTTGCCCGGCAGCTTTCCTAACGCCCGCTTGCTGTACGCGATGCTTGTCTCTCCCGGAAACATGCGGCCGAGCTGCAGCATGGCCAGTACGAAGGCGATACCGGCCAGGTGCGACCACACAGGCGACAGCCATAAATCCCGCCCCGCCGCTTCCCCCGCGATTTTGGGGATCAGGAGCAGCCCGTCGTAGCCCATCAGGGAATATAGTATGAGCGCAAATTGACCCGAAGAAATCTTCCCTTTTTCCACCATCCGCAAGCCCCCCCGTCAACATAACAGCCGATATGTGATTTGCATATTTTCCCTATTATGTTATTTTCGCCAAAAAAGCCCGATTTCATTTCATTAAAAAAGGCGCTCCCCGACACTTCGGGAACGCCTTCTTGAACTAAATGCCTTTAAAATGTATTTGTTCATCCGCACTTTAAGGAGGCTTTCGAAAAAATCCGAACTGGGGCCCTACTCTTGATGACGTAGACCCGCATTACGAATGGCTTGGCTTCAAATCCCTGAACCCTTGACGGTTGGATGACCCACTTGCGCACTTTCCTGAAAATCTCTCCGATAGAACAACCCGATCAAGACAGCAATTGTCGTCATAGCCGCAGCCAGCAGATACACTTGTACCATTCCAAAACGGTCCGCATACCAACCCAGAAACAATAAAGATAAACCAAAGCCAAGGTTCGTAAGCACGTCAATCCCTGCCATTACTTTGGGGAGTTGAGCCGCCGGAGCGCTTGTTTGCAGCAAGGTACGGCGAATAATTCCGGCCATTTGCACCGGTAATCCGGAGACGGCAAATAGAACAAGCGCAGCGGCCGGAATCGTATTGAGAGCAAACACTACCGTAATCAGCACATACACGAACAATGCTCCCAGCATGTATAAATAACTGTTTTTTTGCAACCGTTTGACCAAAGCAACAACAACCAGCCCGCCCAGAATCATCCCGGAGAAAAAGGAGGCATTCATAAATCCCCACCAGCTTGCATCCTTATGCAGCACCTGAGTTACATACGCTAAAATAAATACACCAAGCCAGGAGGTCCCCCCAATGGTGTCTATACTGTCCACGATCATCAGAGAACGAATGCGGCGGTTATGCCAAATAATCCGCCATCCTGCCCCAAGTTCTTTCCAATGCGAGCCCTTTGATTCGGCTGCTGCCGGCGGCTGAGTCGCGGGCATTGGAGATTCGGAGCCGGATTCCTGGTAATCCAGCGGATCACGAATGAATGTAGTGACCGCTGCAGCCAGCAAATAACAACAGGATGCGATCAAAAGCGTATTCAGTGAACCGAGCCAGGCTACAGCAATCCCGCTGAGCGCCCATCCTGCACATTTAACTACCTGATCGCTGACGGCTACCAAGCTGTTCGCGCGCATGAGTCCCTCACCGCTGGCCAAGCGGGGGACAAGCGCATTTCGCGCCGGGTTGGTCCAGCCGTCCAGAAAGGACATGCCAAACACCATCACAAAAATGAAAAGAAACGACCCTTGCCCGGGATTGGTCCACAAGTAAAGAAACAGCAGAGTAAAAATGATAAACTGCCCTAGTTGGGAGAACAGCAAAATCCGCGTGAGCCTGAATCGGCTGAGAACTATAGGTGCAACCAGCCCGCTAACCACTTGGGCTGACAAACGGAACAGCGGAATCAAAGTGGTCTGCATTAAAGAATTGCTAGAGCTGAACACCAATACCGTTATACTCAACATGTAGATAATATCTGCAACATTGGAGATCGTCTGAGACCCCCACAGATAATAAAAAGACCGCTTGATCAAAAAAATTACCCCTTTCTTTTGCTTAGCCTTGCTGATTTTCAATTCCTTTATATGTAAATTCTATAAAATCCTTAAATTTCCTTCTTTTATTCATAAAGGAAATTTATTGACCGCTATAAGATTACGTCAGCCCTATGTACATAAGCAATAAACTAAGTCCTCCGCCAAACAAAAAGGCTCGTCATTGCCTTAAAAACTACAAACAGAAAAACCACCGGAATCCAGTTGGAAACTTGGAATCCGGTGGTTTTTAGCTGAAATGAAATTTATCGTAGCGGCTTGTCATCTAAATATCGTGAATTTCAACCCGTCCCGGGAGGAGAACGTAAGCGCCATGATCGACGAGGTGTGGAGCAAGCTGCCCGAAGACGGCACCGCGCTTATGCCGCTTGATAAGTACGCGTTCAGCGAACGGTATGGCTGGATTCAGGGCAAGTTCAGCGTTTCGCGGCAGTTGATGCTGACGAATCCGTGCGGGGAGCCGCGGCCGGCGATCGTCCCAGTCCAGTTCGCCAATTAAATGGAAATTAAGTCTTTTACACTGAAATTAACATGAAGATCATAATTTTCACCGATATTCGGATATTTTATTTTAGCTATTCTTTGCTCGGTGTCAAAATACCAGCCTTCTTCGCTTAATTCCCATTGTTTTTTATCCAGTAATATGGGCAGCTTAATATCTTTTAAGCATATTTGGACCGGGGCTACATCTCTGCATAATAAATCGATATTAATTTCTTTAGGTCGTTTGTTATAGTTACCTTCTTTTTCAAAAGTAATTTTAACTCCATCCGTTTTTTTCACGGATACTAAGGTTTTTAAGTATTCGCCATTTTTGTAATTATTAGTAGTACCATCATCTTCATATAATACAAAGCTGGATTCCTCCGATGGTTCTATTAACAATTTAAGTTTATCAATCGAATCGTGATGAATATTCATTAAGCCTTCACTGATCGGGATAATGGCTCCACTTCTAATGAACATAGGAATTGAATTTAATGCAACTTCTACTTCAATAGTTTGCCCTCCTTCATAGACCTGTTTGGTATTCCAATCAAACCAGGCGGCTCCTTCCGGAAGGTACACCTTTCTTGTTTTTGCCCCCCTTTCAAGGACGTTGGCTACTAATATAAAACTTCCGAACATAAAATCAAAGCTTTCTTCAGACACTTTTTTATCATTTTCAAATTCATAAACTAAAGGTCTCATGACCGGATCACCTTCAGTTGATGCTTCAAATAGCAGGGAGTACAAATAGGGTACTAATGTATATCTAAGCTTTATAGCTTCCCTAATATATTTTGTATAAGATGGATACATCCATGGTTCTGTAACGGTATTATCATTGTTGCAGGAGTGTATGGAGAATCTTGGCTGAAAAATTCCGTTCTGAACCCATCTTACAAATAGCTCCGGCTCAGGTGCCGGACCATAAAAGCCTCCTATATCGCAGCCTTGATTGGCAACTCCTGACAGTCCCATTCCAAGTATTACGGGAATATTGAATTTTAAGCTCTTCCAGCTTGTACTGTTATCTCCGGCCCAGGTTTGGGCATAACGCTGAATTCCCGCAAATCCGGCTCTATTGATGATATATGGTCTTGTATTTGGATCTGCTTCCGCTATGGTTTCTTTTGCCGTAAAAGCCATTAGATTAGGCATGATTGGCCGTAATGCACTCACTTTTTGCTTCATACCTTCAAAATGACAAACAGCTTCGGAATTGTTTATTTCATATTCATTGTTATCATTCCATATCGATGTGATTCCAAGCGAAACTAAAGCTTGTTTTAGGTGCTTTTTCCATAATGCTCTTCCTTTAGGATTGGTAAAGTCCACAAAGGAAGCCGGGCCTCCCCAATATCTGTCAATTTGTGACTTTTCTGCTTTATCATCCTTTATGTAGGCCCCCGCTGCGGCAAATTCCTTGTATAAAGGGTGAGAAGTCAGCATACCGGGTTTTACGTTGGGCGCTAGACAAGCCCCTTTTTCCTTTACTTGACTTACAAATTGTGCAGGATTTGCGAACCGATCAAAATTCCAGTTAAAAACGTATCTTTTATTATTTTCTCCTGTCGTATATCCTGATGACATAAAGAAACCGTCACAAGGAATTCCTTCTGCCTTGCATTTATCAAGAAACTGCAGAATAGCTTGATCCGAGTTTCTATCCAATTCCGTATAATACATGGTTGACCCCATATATCCCAAGGAATACTTTGGAGGCAGTGCAGTTTTTCCCGTTAAATCCGTGTAGTTTCTTATAACATCCTTTATTTTCGGACCATAGATAAAGAATACGTCCAGCTCTCCGCCGTCGGCGCAAAAGTAACTATACTTATTCCAATAACCGCTTCTCTCACATCCCATATCAAAAACGGAATCAAAGGAATTATGATAAAATATTCCGCTGGCTATGCTATTTTTTTTGTTAAATTTGATATAGAAAGGTATATGCTTATACAGCGGATCTGTATGCTCTGAATCATATCCTACAGTATCTACATTGTGCATTCTTAATCTTTTTTTCTTCTTGTTTAGGTAGCCTGTTTTTTCTCCAAACCCATAGAAACAATCTTCGTCATCCATACAGGAATAATGATAGAGTCTTCCGTGAGCATCTTTTACATAGGATTTTTCTTTCAAGTCGGAATGCAACACATTGCCTTCCTTATCTGTGATCTCTATAGCAAAAGGCTCTTTGTATATATTTACTTTTAATTTTTTGGTAGATAGCCGAATATAAGTGCCTAAATCCTCGTATTTGCTTCCAACTGCCCGTACTCTCTTTCTTTCTTCCCTTAGCAAGCCATCCATTTTGTCTTCCCACGCAGTCATAATCAGGGAATAGGATGCTTCCTCCGCAAATTCTTCATCAAAAGTACAACGAATTCTTACAATTTCATCATTTAGTAAGACAATTCTATATTTAGCGGCATCGGTATCAATATCTAAATAGTTATCGTAATTTTTTATACTTATCATTTTATTGCTTATTTTCATTGGTTTTCCCTCCTAAAAGTCAATCAAACTATTGGATCGCTTTAGCTTCTTTTCTTGCGCTTAATTCAGCTAAAATATGCTTATATTTATCATCTGTTAAATTATACAAGAATACAAAAGTCAAAATGGCAATTCCTGCTCCAATAGCCGGGTACAGAAGCATTAATGATTTTATTCCGGCTAATGTTTCGGCTGATTGCTGAACATTAGGAATGTATCCAATCAGACTCAAAACCACTCCTGGAATAAATCCGGCTAAAGCTTGTGCAAGCTTTCTGCAGAAGCTAAAAGTAGAATAAATTATTCCTTCGGTTCTTTCTCCAGTTTTCCACTCGCCGTATTCGACGGCATCGGATATAAATGCCCAGGTCATACCGTTCATGAAAGCCGTTCCAAACCAGGCTATAGAAGAAAATGTTATAAATACAGCTTTATTTCCGGGAAGCATGTAATTTATTAGATCGCCGGCCACCCATATGCCCAACCCTACTAAAAAAGTAGCTTTCTTTCCGATTTTTTTAACGACAAGCGGCATTACAGCAACGCCTATCAATGAACAGCCGATACTTACGAAATTTAAAGTTGCTGTTAAGTTTGCATTACCGAGGACATATTGAGCATAATATACCATCATACCTACCTTCAGATTGTAAAAAGATATGGTTAATAAGCTCATCAGATTCAAGATCATTAGCGGTTTATTTGAGAAAAGCACTTTGAACATTTTGCTTATAGGTTCTTTTTTCTTCTCCGGAGCGTCAACTCTTACATGTTCTACCGTATACTTATAGCAAATTAAATGAAAAACCGTACCAATCAAGGCCATTAATCCCATGACTACCGGATAACCCACTTTGTAATCGGAAAAATTCAGTATTAGAGGTATTACGGCTACCCCTGTGATCAGTACGGCCAAATTGGAACCGGCCTGTCTGAAGGAAGCCAGCTTGGTTCTTTCTACTGAATCTTGAGTCATCGCTGCTGCTAATGAACCATAGGGTATATTTACAAAAGAATAGGCTAATCCAAACAGCATGTAGGTAATATAAGCAAAAGCTATTCTCCCGGCCATCGATAGATTCGGAACTAAAAAGCATAGTACCGTAGTGATTGCCAGAGGCAGTGTGCCGTATAAAATAAACGGCCTAAATTTTCCTCTTTTCCCTATTTTCTTTCTGGAGTCTACAATCGTTCCGACAGTTACATCTGCAAAAGCGTCAAATATTTTTGATATTAAGAAGACAGTTCCTCCAACCACCGCCGGAATATTAAGCACATCCGTAAAGAACTTCAGCAGATATGATTGCCCTAAATCAAACATAAACCCATTTCCCAAATCCCCAAATCCATAAGCAATCTTTTCCTTCAAAGGCAATTTTTGTTTTGGATTGCTTTCCATTCATAGCCCTCCCGAAAAATATGTTTTATATATTCTGATGAAATAGGCTGCATTTCATCCAAATACCTGGAAATTCCTTTATTAAAGCGCTTACTTGTTAGCGCTTACTTTATGGCTTGAATTTTTCAAGCACCATCTGCGCCATAGCAGGCTTTTGGCTTAATTCCTGTTCCACAATTGCAATTAATTTCACAAACATGTTTTTAATTATAGATAAATGACGATAAAAAAATATGTTTTAATTGCTTCAAAACTTGTAAAAATTGCTGTAGTAAAATATCATACAGCTCATCTTCACATGTAATTATTATTCTATTCACCTGTTACAACGTTTTTCAGTAGAACTCTTCAGTAATCTTAGTTACAATTTATACAAGTCATTGTGCTGAAAAGGGGATCACGAATGAAAAGAAATTTGCATAAGTTTTTTACCCGCAAATATATGATTTCCAGTGATTATGAGGTTTTTCACTTTTTAAACTCCGATGTTCCTTTGTTGTATTTACATCATCATGATTTTTATGAGATTTATTTATTTATTTCCGGAGACATTACTTATTTGATCGAAGGCAAATCCTACGATATAAAACCGGGTGACATTATATTGATTAATACAAAGGAGCTCCACCAAGCAGTTATTAATAGTATGAAAGTCCCCTATGAACGGATTGTACTTTGGATAAACAAATCCTTTCTCCAAGAATTATCGTCCCAAGAAACGGATCTTACTTTATGCTTTGAAAGCGTTAAAAAAAGAAATGTAATAAGAGCGGACATTGAATTTCAGCAAAATGTGAAGACACAGCTCAATAAGCTGTTAAGCCTTGAGAACCACCAAGGGTTAGGCAAAGATTTGCTATATAAGGCCTATATTGCGGAGCTTGTCGTAAACTTAAGCAATCTTGTTTTGAACGATACATCAAACCTAGATATTTCTGTAAAAAAGAGTATTCTCATCGATGGGATAATTGAGTATATTAATGATCATTTAGAAGAAGACATCTCCATTGATGAACTTTCCAAACAGTTTTATCTCAGTAAATTCCATCTATCCAGGGAATTTAAAAAGCATACAGGCACCACTATTCACAGGTATATGGTGCAGAAGAAATTAATTAAAGCAAAAGAGTTAATTCTTAAAGACTATCCAATAAATAGTGTTTACAAACAGTCAGGCTTTGGCGATTATTCAAATTTTTTTAGAGCTTTTAAGAATGAATATGGTGTTACTCCAAAGCAGTTTTATGAACTGATGGTTGCGTCAAATTTGAATAAAAATTAACGATATAAGCGGTGATTACATTCTCTACAGCCTTGACTCCATTGAGGCCGTTAAGCTGGCTGCGATCAAGGGACACGGTGCTGCATTTCTGCCGTATTTGTCCATAAAAAAAAGAGCTGTACAACATACAGCTCAAGCCTCGATCCGGATCTCCCATACAATCGATTTCAATCAGTACTTCGGCACTCTCTCCTCATTCGGCTCTGCTACTTCCCTCCATCTTACACAGTATTCAACTCAAGTTTATTGGGCTATCATTTCTTTACAGATTGATCAAGCAGCGTTTGCGCTTCGGACTTTACGGTTGCTACCGCATCATCAAGGGATTTTTGCCCTTTTTTCACAAGCTCTAGTTCTCGACTTAAGACCGCCGCAAAATCGTTGAAGAATGGATCAGGCAGCTTGTACCAATCGTCACTACGCCTTGGAAATTTTGATTTTAACCGATAGAACGGCTCTAAACTGATTCCTTCATAATCCTTCATAAAACCTGATCGACTTAATAACAGTTGCTGACCTAACAACAATTCATTAGATTCGGAGCTGGCACGAGCATAATCTTCACCGCACACATACTTAATAAATTCCCATGCGGCATCTTGATGGACTGATGCTGTATTAATGGCGAATATATCACCTGGAGTTACATAAGTGGATGTAGGATCAAGAGGATCGACGGGCCCAGCGGCAATCCCAAGTTCAAAGGGGACATCATCGTTCACATCATTCTTGAAATGATCCATAAGCGCTAGCGACGTTACCGATCCAATATGCATAGCAGAACGCCCCATGAGAAATGGTTGGCTGTCATAAAACTCCTCTTTCGTTCCACGGGTGAATAATTCATCCATAGAATTAAAAATAGCTCCCGATTGGTCTGCCTCAATAGCAGTCTGAATCACTTTCTTCCACGCATCTGTATCTATGGTCACCTGCATCTTATCTGTGTTCACGATCGACAATCCTTCAGCCCGGCTCATCTTATCAATCAGTGTAACTAGATCCACAGGGGCTTCATACACATCTCCACCGCTATATCCGTAAACTCGTGTCTGTTTATCCCCTTCAGTAGGAAAACGGCGGGCAAGCTCAATGATGTCGTACCAACTCATTCCATCAGATGGTAACTCTATGCCATTTTTCTTGAACAGGTCTTTGTTATAAAATATCGCCTTGCTTGAGAATGACGGAGTAAGCCCATACAATTGACCACCGCCTAGTTCACGAAACTGATCAACTAAACCAGGAACGAACCCATCCAGATGATAGTTATCTCTAGCACTAAGCGAATCAAGTTCAGTCAGTACTCCATCGTTAATTTGCTTTTTAAACTGATGAGCATCCAGAATCAAGATATCCGGCTGTTCTTCACGGATAAACTCTGCATACACCTCTTCCTTCGTCTTGTCCCCCATATCCTTGTAAATGTCCGCATCACTGATGACTTCAAATTGGATATGATCATTAAGCGTCGTGAACGAATCTCCATATTGCTTGTAGAATAATTCCGAATCCTGATAGATGACCTTAAGCGTAGTCGTCTCTTGATTCTCCTTTGGTTCAATCGGACCCTTAGATTCACTTGTACAACCTACTAGTACCAGGCAACTAATAACAAGCATCGTAAGTACTTGCAACCATGTTTTGTTCATCATCGACTCCTGTCTCTGCTCAACATGCAGCATAGTCATTTAAAAGGCACTGTCTTGAAATCATCCCAATTGACGGTCATGTCTTCCGTTGCCATGCCCTTGTCCGGCTCTGAACTCCCATTTTCTCCATTAACTTTCCTGGCAAGGACTGCTTCATCAAGGGCAGCTTGCGCATCTCGTTGAATCGTCTGTAGTGCGTCATCAAGGGATTTTTGAGACTTCTCTACTTGGGTCAATTCACGATACGAAATCTCCTCATATCTTTCTTTGAATTCATCCGTAATAATACTACTATCAGGATCATCATAGTAATTACTCGGGGGCAAAGAGGTTAAGTGATAGAATCCATCCAGGTTAATCCCATAATAATCGCTTGTTTGACCCATGCGTGAAGGTATTCCATGATCAGGCCTTCTTGCCAATTTGCTGGCAACCTTATCACCCTGCATGAACTTCAACAATTCCCATGCGGCATCTACATTGGAGGAACTGGCGCGAATCGCATATACATAGTCATTACCCAAATTGAGATCTCTTGTTATTTCCCGGTTGGACGGGTCCGCTGGACCAACCACCATACCCACCCTAAATGGCTTAACCCCTGATTTGCCACTTTTTATATAGTCAAGTACACTATAGGCCCAGCTAGGTTCATCATCGATCAACATCGCTTGCCGCCCCTTAGCAAAAAGTTGCTGTCCAGCGAAATCTTCATCCGCGTTAAATTCTCCCTTGTGGAGGGTATTCGTTGATAATGCCGCTTGAGCTTGTTCGTACGCTTGCTTCCAGCCTTCTGTATCCATTGTAACTTGCATTGTATCAAGGTTAACTGCCTTTAATCCCATAGATAAACCTATCCGCGTACCTAGCTCATCCAGAGGGTTATCTTTGTTTAACCCAAAACACGTGAACCCGCCGTATATCCTAGACTGCTCATCTCCATCGGTAGGAAATCGTGCTGCTAAGTCGAGCAGCTCTTGCCAAGTCATCCCGTCGTGTGGCGGCTCAATTCCATATTGCTCGAACAGGTCCATATTGTAAAAGATGACTTGTCGCTGGAATGTAGGCGCAAAACCATACAACTTCCCGCCGCCTTGCTCTTTCAGAAAGCTGGTGATGGAAGGATAAATCGTGTCGATATTGTAGTGATCCCGCACCGCCAGCGGTTCAAGATCCAACAAGAACCCTGCTGCTGATAATCGGTTATAGTCATCAATACTTAGGTAAAGAACATCGAGTTGTTCTTGTTCGATAGACTGCTCAAGAGCCTGCACATAGTTCGAAGCGGTCTTCTCAAGTTCCACGCTTTTGGGTCTAACAAGCTGAATCTTAATCGAACCGTTCTCGGCATGGAACATATCACCGTATTGATGATTAAAGTATCTGTTTTCTTTGTCGTAAGTCATCACCTTCAACTTTACAGTGTTTGCCGCCGGCGAGCTTGTACAACCTGCCAACCCAATCATTAGTAAACCTATAAGCAGCATCGATGTTAACTTGAACTTGCGCAAACTGATTCCCCCATTTGAAATAATGATTCAACTTTCCCAGCTGTTTATACCATCATTTTCTGTAATGCTTTCACATAACGCGATCTCGCAGTGACAAAGTAGACGGTCTGGGCGGCCAGAAAAGCCAGCGCCACTGTAAAAGTAGCCGTATAGACATAGACATGTGAGATCCTCATATATCCCAGTACAGACTCCAAAACCACAAGCGTTTGTATCGCGGATATCGGAATCGGAATAAAAAAGATAAAAGCAATTTGCTTCGTAGCCGCCGCGCTCATTTCTCCGCTGCTAAATCCGATCTTGGACAGGGCAAGGTACGTTCGGCTGTCGGCGGATAGCTCCGTATAAAGCTTGAAGTACAAAAAGCTTGCCGTCGAAATCGAGAAGATCAGGGCGATAAAAATCCCGATAAAGCTGAACACGGAGGTCGTATTTTTCGTGCTCCGGTATTTGTCGGAACGAACCGTCAAATAATTATTCAGACAGTCTGCGACGCAGTCGTTCATTTGCTGCTGATTCCATGCGTAAAGCTCTCTGCCGATCTTGGATTGCTCATCTTGGAGCGAGGGAAGCTGTGTCCAGGATGGTACATGATAGAGATACTTTGATCTGCCAGGTAAATCAGCTGTTAATTGGGTAAAAAAGGCATCTTCAACAATGAGCATAACCCCTGCATCACTAACGCCTCCCAGCTGGGGTATGCTGATTTCCTGTACAATCGTAATGCTGGACTCGGTTCCCTCAAACTTTAAGGGCTGCCTGGGCAAACGTTTTGCGTCCGGATAAACCGCCACAGCCGTTTGCCAAGGCTGATTTTCCAGCGGCGATAATTTCAGCAAAGCCGCCAGTTCATTAAACTGGCTTGCCCGAACAAACTCTACATCGCTGCCAGTTGTTGGGTCGTGGGCATAATTCTGCAGCATAGCGCCAATCGAATCTATCCGATACCGTTCAAAAGCGATGCCCGCTTCCTGCATGGACTGCTCAATAGTGGTTAGCCCCGCATCGACACGCTCTGGCTGATATACGTCATACCTGAAAGCAAATTTATTGTTCAAAAACTGCTGCTTGTTGTCTTGATCAACGGCCAGTACGAAGCCTGCGCTTATGCAAGCGATCGAAGTAACAACCGTCACCAGAAACAGCATTTTGGCATTGTCCTTCAGCTTATAACTGATCTCGGAAATCCACAGCAAATTAGTGCCGCGCCATACACGCCTTCGATTTCGTTTGAGCAAACGAATGAGGAGAACTGACAGTTGGGAGTAAAAGAAATAGGTGCCGGAAATACCGGAAAAAGCGGCGATCATCAAAACTTTCGGAGATAGAGTGTCTTTGTCGAGGGCCACAAAACTAATAGTCAGTAAAATCGCGCCCAATATGGAAAGCCAAATTGAAACTTTCGGCTCCCGCTTCGGCCTGCAGCTGCCCTTCAAAAGCTCCAGCACCCGATTTTTGCGAATAAACAGCAGCGTAAATAGCGATATCGCCATAAATAAAGCAACAAAGCAGCTCGCCGTCAGTGCAATTGCCTTTACTGGCCAATAGAAGTTCAACTCGTTCATACCGATCATTTTTGTACTGACCAGTAAAAACAGCTTGGCCAACAGCAGCCCGCCGGCGATTCCGGTGACTATGGAAACTGTGCCGATGATCATATTTTCCAAAAAAATCAGGCCATTAATTTGTCCCGGCTGTGCGCCCAACATCATTAAAATCCCAAACTCCTTGTTGCGGGACTTCAAAAAAGCGCTGATCGAGTAGAGCACAAAAAAGATCGCAAAAATAAACACCACGTACGCGGCAACCTGCATGCAGATTAACGTCATTTTGCCCATCGGCGCCCGCTGAATTTCAGGATGATAGATGAAAACGGCATATGTAAAAAAAATCATCACCATAAATGCGCTGCTTAATAAATATCCCGTGTAAGCACGGCCGTTGCGTCTGACATTATTAAACGCGAACTGAGGAAAATTCATTCATATTCCCTCCCCAGAAAGACAAAAAATCGATAATTTTCTGAAAACTCGCAAAATGCGCATGCTTTTCATCCCTTTCAAGAGATGCCCGATCAATGGTTCATTCTCTATTAATGTACCTTATCGGCGGCTTGAGAACTATCGATTTACCTTAATCACAGCTTACATCATGGTTAAGATTATGTTCGCCTTTGCGTTCGGCAGTCTGTTCATTTTGTACATAAGTCCAGCTCCTTTTTTCCGACTTGAAAGTAAATCCAAGCGGATTCCTTTGCGTTTTTATGTACTCTACCTAGAGCCCTATCATAGGATCTTTAGATAATAGTAATCTATTATCTATATCACTCGCACCAAGTTTGTCTACACATTACTCTATGACCACCAACATTTATGTTTATCTTGAATGCAGCTCGCAGCTTGCTTCAGCCCAAGTGATAAGCCATACCTTGCAAATTCCGAATATGCAAAAAGCCCTTGAATCTCCACTAAAAGGAAATTCAAGGGCTCGTTCATTGTTAAGCTGATGCGGTCGAGAGGACTCGAACCTCCACGGGGGGTTAGCCCACACGGACCTGAACCGTGCGCGTCTGCCAATTCCGCCACGACCGCGTATTTCGTTGATGCATTGTTTTGCAGCAACGAAATTTATAATATCACGAATATTTGGGGGAGTCAAGGCAGGAAAACAACTTTTTTACCGTTACTTAACCCCGGCCGATTGCCTCTCGTTGAGAAAGTCGGCCATCGTTTGGAAGAACTTCAGCACCGCCAGCAGCTCGGCTTCGGCAAACGAGTCAAAGGTGTCCAAAAACCTGCGTTCCATCATCTTGTGCATCGCTTCATGCGCTTCGAAAATCCGCCTGCCTTTTGGCGTCAGGCTGAAGTACACTTCCTTCTTATTGTCGTTCAACTGGCCGCGCTTCACATACCCTTCCTCCAGCAGCTTGGCGCTGATTTTAGTAATGCTCGCTTTCGATAAATTCAGCTTGTCGGCAATGGTAGTGTTGTTGACCGGCTCGTGGTTGCCGATGCAGTCGAGCACATGAACGGTCGTCAAATTGTTCGGAAACGAGTCAAGCCCCATTTCCCGCGCCTGATCGGCGAATTCGTCCAACTCCCTATCGAACGACTGCTCCATCATATGCGAAAAATGGAGAAACTGCCCGTAAACCAGTTGCTTTAACTTCTCGGACGAGTTCACCTTTTCCCCCCCTTTCTTCCTGTTGAAGTTCCGGTTTTGTTTACTCGATAACAATCTAAATGAGAAAAATACTGAGGTTCATCAGGAACTGTCTTTATTATTCTATTTTAGCAGGCGTTCGTTTTCTTGCAAATCAGGCAAACCAAAAGCCGTCGGCAATCCGTCGATACTTGCTGCGTTCTTTTCATGCCAGTACTTATCAAGCTGTTCTTTTCTGAACTTCAGCGATACTTCCTTGAGCTTATCCCGGTCGCCTTCGTATTTCATGAACGGAACCCCAAAGCCGCACGAGTCCTGCACCATATGAACGTCAACGATAATCATTTGTCTTGCTCCCGGAAGCGGATCAAACAGCGGATACAGCTCCTCCCACCGGTTTGACCCGGGCAGCGCGACCGTCCCCGTACCATAAAGCCGCACAATGGAGGGCGGCCCCTCGAACGCGCAGAACATCAGGGTCACTCTGCCGTTCTCCAATATATGCGCGCTCGTCTCGTTGCCCGAGCCGGACATATCCAGGTAGGCCACCTGATTGTCCGACAGAATGCGAAAGGAGCTATAGCCCTTGGGCGATAGATTGACATGCCCTTCTTCCGACAACGGCGCCGAGCCGACAAAGAAAAGATACTGGCGCTGAATGAACTCTTTATGCTTCGGCAAAAGAGCATCGTGTTTAATCCCCATTTCCTCTCCACCTTTTTCATGATATTGGCATGACATACAGATTTTCTAAAAATATTGTTAACCTTGAAACAAAATTATCATAATTACCTTTGGAAATCAATAGTAAAATGGATGTTTGACGGGTTGCAGGCGATCGTCCAAGAACCGTTCGAAAGAGCCGCATTCCTCTTTGCAGGATGCGGCCAATATTTTAAAGGGAGACAGACCTGCAAAACCAGACCGCCTGAGCAGCTCCAGCGAAAAAATAAGGACATAAAGTGTCTTTATTTCGGCGATCCCCGCCCATTTGAGAGAAATAGAGACCTTTTATGCCGTTATTTTCCACGATCACAAGGAAATGGCCGAGATCTCCACCATTCATCGGATAATAAGTACATAAAATGCCGCTATATTTGAAGGCCGACGGGTGAGTGAAAAATTCAGTGGCCGGCCCGGCCGCCGCCCAGGGCGCAACATCACTTCACCGACCCGATCATCCCGGCCACGAAATGCTTCTGCATCACGAAAAATACGAGCGCCGTCGGCACCGTCGATATGACGATGGCCAGCATGATGAGTCCGTAATCCGGCGCGTAGCTGGAGCCCAGCGTCGAAATCAGCAGCGGCACCGTCTGCTTCTCCGGCGTTTGCAGCACGATCAGCGGCCACATGTAGTTGTTCCAGCTGCTCATAAACGTGATGATCGCCGCCGCCGCGTACGTCGTTTTCATCGTCGGCACATACACGCGGAAGAACAGCCCCAGTTCGGACAAACCGTCGATCCGTCCGGCTTCCAGCAGCTCTTTCGGGAACATTTTCGTGCTCTGGCGGAAAAAGAAAATCAGAAACGCCGTCGTCATCGCCGGCAGCACCACCGCGGTCAGCGTATCGATGCCGATCAGCGGGATCAGGTTGGTGATTTTCCCGAACATCCGGTACAACGGCACCATCATCGCCGCAAACGGGATCATCATCGACAGCAGCAAAGCGTTAAACACGATATCCTTCGCCTTGCTGCGGTAGATCTCAAAGCCGTAACCGGCCAGCGAGGCGATGAGCAGCGCCAGCAGCGTCGTCGATACGGAGACGATCAAGGAATTTTTCATAGCGCCGAGGATATCGACGGAATCCAGCAAATTACGCAGATTGGTCAGGAAATATGTTCCCGGCAGCAGCCGCCCCCGGGTGACATCGACGGACGGATTCGTCGAACTGACGATGATCCACAAAAATGGAAAAGTGGACACAAACGCCGCCACGGCTAAAAACAGGTACATCGACATTCTTTTGACTTTAAGCATTGCGGTCACCTGCCACTTTAAATTGAAGGATCGACAGCACGATGATCATGATCACAATCGAATACGAAACGGTAGCCGCGTAGCCGAAATCCGCCGAATATTTGAACGACAGATTGTAAATGTACTGCGAGATCGAGGTCGTGGCATTGCCCGGTCCGCCCTTCGTAATGTTCATCACTTCATCGAACAGCTGCAGCGTGCCGATCGTCGAGGTGATCGAGGTGAACAAAATGATCGGCTTCAGCATCGGGACCGTAATGCGGAAAAACTGCTTAACCGCCGAGGCCCCGTCGATTTTTGCCGCCTCATAGATCGATGGATCGATATTTTGCATGCCGGACAAGTAAAAAATCATATTATACCCGGTCCAGCGCCACGTAATGGCGATAATGATCGTCACCTTCGCCCAAAACGGATCGGTGATCCAATGAATCGGTTCACCCGCGACATGCAGGCCCATCAGCAGCGAATTAACCAGTCCGCCGTCCGCAAACAAATATTTGAAAACAACCGAATACGCCACCAGCGAGGTGATGCAGGGCAGGAAAATCGCCGTCCGAAAAAAACCTTTCCACTTCAAATGGCGGTCGTTCAGCAGTGCGGAAATAAATAAAGCCAGCAGCACCATAAGCGGCACCTGCACAATCAGGTAAATGAACGTGTTTTTGACCGCGGTGATGAACATGGAGTCGGTAAACAGGCGTTTGTAGTTGCCAAGCCCGTTGAAGCTTAAGTTTGAGCCGGTGCCGGTCTGAAACGACAGGATCAGGGCCTGAATCATCGGGTAAAAATAAAAGACCGCGATCATCAACACAGCCAGGATCACAAACAGCCAGCCGACGGCGGAAGCTTTCAGGCGCATGGCAGAAGCTTTCAGTCGCATGACGGAGGCGAAGGCGGAAGCGGGACCGGATGCTCTCATCATCGGGTTTCATCTCCTTTTTCTCTGATACAATCCATAAAGCCGGGCGGATAACAATAAAACCTTGAACCGGGAACAGCCCAAGGTTTTACCGTTATGACCGCGGGAGGTTACTGCAATTGCGCTTCGGCCTGAGCCTGGGCGTCGCGAATGACGCTGTCCACGTCCTTGCCGTTCAGGTAATTTTGAATTTCAATGACCAGAATATCCTCGATCGCATAGGTGTGTAGCCCGTAATTGACCTTCGGCACCTCTTCCGTCCATTTGGCGAAGTCGGCGTAAATCTTCTGCCCGCCGAAATACTCGTCGGCTTTATCGTAAGCGTCGCCGCTGGAGGCGGCTTTCAACGAACCGATGACCCCGGCTTTTTCCAGCATTTCCGAATACATCTCCGCATCGGAGCCAAACGTCTCGGCCAGAAAATTCGCGGCGGTGTCCTGACCGTCCATGTTCATGACGTACCAGGAGCTGCCGCCAAGGCTTGACGCGCCTACCGCACCCGCGCTTCCGGCCAGCCGCGGCGTAGGCACGACCGCCCATTTGCCTGCTTGCGACGCCTCCGCCTTAACTGAAGGCGTAATCCAGTTGCCCGTCGGCACCGAAGCAACGTCGCCGTTGTTGAAGGCCGCCAAAAACTGGCTCCAGTCCGCGTTCATTTTGACGATATTGGCGTCAAACATCGCTTTGTACGTTTCCAGCGCTTCCTTGATGACCGGATTGTCCGCAAGGTTCGGCGTTTTGCCGTCCTCTTTCAAATACCAGGTGCCCGCCGACTGCGCCATCACCCGGATGATGCCGAGATCGTTCGGGTCCTGGGTCAGCATATCTTTGCCGGTCGCTTCCTTGACCTTTTTGCCGATTTCGATGTACTGGTTCCAGTCGATGTTCGTCAAATCGTCCACCGTATAACCGGCCTGCTCCAGATAGTCCGTGCGGACGTACAGCCCGGTGGCGCCGGAATCGAACGGCACCCCATATTGCTTGCCGTTATAGCTGGTCGGCCCGATTTTATATTCCGCGAAATCCTCCGCTTTGATCGCGTCGGACATGTCGCGGAACGCGTCGGGGTAAGCCTGCAGGAAGTTTTGCGCCCGATAGTCCTCGATCAGCACGATGTTTGGCAGCCCTTTTGTCGTACCCGAATTCAGTCCGGTGTTCAGCTTTTGCACGATATCGGCCTGCGCATATTCCACGATGTTCACTTTCACGTCCGGATGCTTCGCTTCATATCTCTCTTTGGCGATTTTAAGCGCGGCGATGTTGAAGTTAGGGTCCCAGGCCCAGACGGTGATTTCCTGGCTGCCGCCGGAACCGCCGCCGCCATTCCCCGCTCCCGAGTCCGCCGTCCCTTCCGGACCGCTGGACCCTCCGGAGCCTCCCGCTCCGCCCGAACCCGCCGAGCAAGCGGATAAGGTCAACATCAGCAGCATACCGGCAAGCATCAGAATCAAGCTTTTCTTCATCTTAGTTCATCCCCCTGCTTGTTTGTTTGGAAAGCGCTTCCTAATTCCGTTTTTATGATAGCATCGCGGCAATCAGGGCGGTTAGAAATATCTTTGTGCGGATTGGTGATTTTATTGTCCATTGCGGGTAAGCGCATTCACGGGTTTGGTCATATTTTTGGATTTTGGTAATTTATTTGGGCTCAACACCAAAGTTAGTGCTTGAGGTTTTGAGCCGTTCATGTTAATGGGCAACTGACGTGGCTGATGCGGCTCTATAGCGTTCGTGTCTGGGGTCCTTTGCACTGCTGCTTTGCATGATTATTCCTTTCGTTCAGGGGAGGGAGGCAAGGGTTGAGGCTCTTTCTTATAAACCTGTCCAATAATCTCGAACCTATCTGCTTCTCCCAAACATATTTTCTTCTTCTGAATTGATCTTTTTCTCTGCTTCCTGATCAAATGGGATAATCGTGCAAAGCGTCCGGATAGCCGATGTTGATCTGAAGGCCAACCCACTGGCCATCCCTGTTTTCAGCCTTTTTAGCGTCCTTCCGTATTTCTTAACACGATCGATTACCGGCTTGACCGACAAGCACTGATTATTAGGTTGAGCCTTTATTGGGCTGCTTTGTTTTCTTCAGCACCGGCCACCAGCGGCAGAACGATGCGGATTTTCGTTCCCTCCCCTTTGGCGCTGGAAATATGCACCCCGTAAGGCTCCCCATACAGCAGCTTGATCCGGTTGTCGACGTTTTGGATACCGATGCCGGTAAACAGCTGGCGGTTGCTTTTCGGATTCGGCAGCGCATCCGCGCCTTCGGTCAGCTCCATGCCGTCGCCGTTGTCGACCACCTCGCAGACCAGCGAACCGTCGTTTTTCGAGATGAGGATGTAAATGGTCCCTTCGTTTTTTTCGTTGAAGGCGTGGAAAAAGGCGTTTTCGATAAACGGCTGGATGATCAGCTTCGGCACCTCGTAAAGCAGACAGTCCGGGGAGACGAAATAATTCACTTTGATCCGGTCGCCGTACCGCACATGATTGATGAACACGTAATTTTTCATGTTCTCCAGCTCCTGCCCGATCGTGATCGTTTCGCTGACGTTGCTGATCGTGTTTTGCAGCAGTGAAATCAGCGCGTTGATCGTTTCCGCGGCCGCACTTTTGCTCCCTTTTTGCACCAGCATTTTGATCGACGCCAGCGTGTTGTACAGGAAATGCGGATTAATCTGCCGCTGCAGCGCGGCCAGCTCCGCGTTCCGCTGCTCCTTTTGCGTCTCCAGCAGCCGGCGGATGTAATCGTTCAGCTCATCCAGCATGTAATTAAACGCCTTGCCCAGCTCTCTAACCTCAAAACCTCCGCTTACCGTTATGTAGTTGCTGAAATCTTTTTTCGCGATCGTGGACATTTGGCGCACAAGGCGCGTCAGCGATCCGGTCAGCCTGCGCGACATGACGAATACGGCCAGCATCGCAAACACGATGATGACCATGCAGGTAAGCGCCACGGACTTCACATTGATGATCTGCCTTGCGGTATACTGGCGGTCGATCAGGTTGACGAGGTAAAAGTTGTACGAGGGCAAGTTATTGGACAAAATAATCCGTTCCTTGCCCAGCACGGTGCCGCTGCGGTAATCAAGCCGCTTCTGGGCGATCGCTTCGGCATCGTCCAGCAGCTCCGGGGCCGCGGTCCCGATCAGTTCCGGCCGGTTGGCGGACACGATCATGCCGCTCCTATCGAGCACCAGCACATCGTTGCCGACGCTGGTGAAATTCTCGAAAAACTGCTTAAATTCCCGCTCGCGGATCGCGATGTACAGCGTGCCGTAATGAAGTCCGCTGGTCCGGTCCACCAGCGCTTTGCTCGCGATGATAAAATGCTCCGGCCCGCCTTCGCCTTGCCGGGTATCGTATTGGTACAGAATGCGTCCGGGATTGGCCGCCGTCCTTGCGGTCAGCGGATCCGCCGCCAGCTCCTCCCCCGTCACCGGCCAGTAGGACCGGTCGGTCGAATAGCTGCGCCCGTTGATACCCGTGATCGTCACGGCCACATCAAAGGCGCCCAGATTGGTAGCAAGCCGGTCCATTTGCTCCGACATGCGGTAGAACACCTTGGACATTGAAACCGAATCCAGCTCCCCGCCGGTCAAATAGGTTTTTACCGTACCGCTCTGGGCGGCATAAGTAACGGCGTTAACGATCGAATCGTTAAACGAATCGAGGCTGGTGTTGATTTGCTTCAGCACCTTGCCGTTGGTGATGCTGAACGTTTCCGCAAACAGCCGCTCCGACATGCGGATCGTAATGAGCGACGTCAGCAAGCAGACGGCGACGATGCTCGCTGTCATGACCAGGAACAGTTTGGTAAACAGCCGCACGCGGCCCAGTTTTTCAAGCGCTTTTTGCATAAAATCAGTCCCTCTTGCCGCCAGTATGTCTGCGGTATTGGCTGGGCGACATCCCCGTCTGCTTCTTGAACACCTTGGTAAAATAGCTGTGGTCCGAATAGCCGGTCCGCGCGCTGATCTCCGAAATCGTCAGCTCGCTGGCGCGCAGCAGCTCGGCCGCTTTGCTGATGCGGATCTTGTTCAGATATTCGCTGAACCCTTCGGCATTATGGGCCGAAAAATAGCTGGAAAGGTACGACGGATTAAAATGAAAATGCCGGCTGAGCGAGCTTAGGGTGAGCGGCTCGCCGTAATGCTCGTCGATATATTGCAAAAGTTGCTTCATATTGCCAGCGGCAGCCGGCTGGGAATTGGCGGCCGCCAGCTTTTCCGCCTCCTCCAGAAACGCGTTCAGCAGCCCAACCGCTTCGCTTGCGTCCTTCGCCTCGTCGATCGCTTTAAAATAAGCGTATTTCATATCGTCCAGCTCCTTCAGGCGCTCATTCGTTTCGGTGATGACGACGGTCATGTTGAAAATGGCGTTGCCGAGAAACGCTTTGAACTCGAACGGCGGAGTCCGGTAATTGCCCGCGGCCCCAGCGGCATATTCGCGCAAGCGGCCAAACGCCTCGCCATAATTTTCCTTTCTTAGGTCGGCCAGCAGCCGCTTCATATCAAATACCTCCGGCTCCCGGGCGGGCGGCAGTTCATCCTGCAACATCAGCACCCGGTCCGGAAAATAAAACCGGAAGTGGAGCAGCTGCTGCCATTCCTCGCGGTAAACCGCCTCAAGCCGGTTCAGGTCGGCAAAGCCGGAGCTTACCGCCCAGACCATTTCGGGCATGGCCTCCGCTTTGCCGGCGGCAAGCTCTTTGACGGCGTGAACGGCCTGGCGAACGTGCTCCCGCGGCAGGTTGACCAGCATCAGCAGCCGCTTGCCGTCCACAGGGATCGTCCTTGGCCGAACCGGAAAAGGCGCCTCCTTCAGACGCGTCTCCAGGCCGGCGGCAAGCCCGGCGATATAGCTGTGCGGCTCCCCGGCGACCCGGCTGAGGTCCGCCCCGAGCAGCATAAACATGTCGTACGGAAAAAACTCCCGGAGACGTTCGCCATCCTCGGGCTGAAAGCCGGCCAACAGCCGCTCAAGCATTGGATCCAGCGGCAAACCGCCATCCCCCGTCAGCTCTTTATAATGCAGTCCCGGAATTTTCCGCGCCGTATTTTGCAGCACCTGCAGCAGCTCCTCCGTCTCCAGCTTGGGCTTCAGGATATAATCGGCAACCCCGCTCTGAAACGTGGAGCGAACATAATTGAATTCCCCGTAGCTGCTGAGCACGACAACTTCGATTTGAGGAAAGTGCGCCTTCAAGACTCGGGTAAATTCCTCGCCGTCCATGACCGGCATCACGATGTCCGTAATGACGATATGGGGCGACAACCGTCCGATCATCTCCAGCGCTTCCTTGCCGTTCGAGGCTTCGCCGACGATTTGAAAGCCGTATTGCTCCCAGTTCAAATGGTGTTTAATCCCCTGCCGCACCAAAATTTCATCATCAACGATCAAGATTTTGCACAGCTCGCGCATCCCCAGTCCCCCTTTTGCTGAAAGTTGTACATAATTTGACAGCGTTTTCATGATTGCGAATGCGATATGCGCATCTCCAATTTATATATGCTAACATAAGATCAAAAATTGGCAAGCAGCCATAAACCTGCCATTAAAAGGCCACAGCCCGGGAAGAAATCCTTTGGACTATGGCCAGTTCTCGCGCATGCATCCGTACCCGGCCGGCGGAACATGCCTACGAACCCAGCAACCTTACGGACCTTGCCCGCCCCCCTTGATGTTGCGGCTGACGCAGCCTTGATATTGCAGCTAACACAGCTTTGATATTGCAGCTAACACAGCCTTGATATTGCAGCTGACGCAGCCTTTGGCGCCGACGAGGGCGCGGCCCCCTGAAGCGCTACTCCCAGCGCTCCAGCATCCGGCACAACCCGACAAACCGCTTCAGACCTTCCCGCGATTGCTGCTCGTTCAGATAAGAATAGCTAAGTCTGATCCAGGATGAGAACGATCTTAACGGGTCGCAGATAGAGCCGGGCACGAAGGTGATGGACTGCTTCACGCTTTCGACGAGCAGCTTATCGATCGAGACCGTCTCGGGCAGCTTGACCCACAAATTAAAGCCCCCCTCCGGGCTGGACCACTCCCAGCCGGCCGCGGCAAGCTCCTCCTCCATGATGTCCCGCCGGATCGCCAGCGCGATCCGCAGCTTTTCCAGATGCTGCTGCATTCGCTGCGAAAAGAAATAATGCAGAAAAATCTTCTGATTCAGGAGCGGCGTTCCACTGTTGGATAAAGATCTGGCTTTTAAGACATGTTTCATCACGGGCGGGCGGCAGGCCGTAGCGGCGATGCTGAGCCCCGGAGCCACGTATTTGCTAAAGCTGCGGATATAGATCGTCCACCCCTCCGTATCATAGGCGAACAGCGGCAGCGGAGGTTTTTTGCCGAAATAGATATCCCGGTAGGGATCGTCCTCGATCAGCAGGCATTGATATTGCTGGGCAAGCTCGACCAGTCTTTTGCGCTGCTCGGCCGGAATCGTGTAGCCCGTAGGATTATGAAAGGTAGGGTTGAGATAAAAGAGGCGCGGCTTATAGGACTGCATCAGTCTTTCCACTTCATCCAGCCGATAGCCGGATTCGCTTATTTCGATGGGAACGATGTTGGCCCCTCGCCCTCTGAAGACATCGATCGCCGGGCTGTAAGTGGGCCTTTCCATTAAAACGGCGTCCCGCGGTTTGACCAAAACTCTGGCCAGCAAATCGATGGCCTCCTGCGAACCGGAGGTTATCAGCAGCTCATCGGCCGACAGATGGAAGTGATATTGAGCGGCCAAATAACCGCATAAAGCTTCCCGCAGCTCCATATCTCCCTGTATGCTTCCATAGGTGCCCAGAACTTTGGGGTACAAATCGAACACCTTTTTTACGTATTCCGAGAAATAGTGGTTCGGCAGCAGGTTGGGATCGAGCAGCGCTTTGGAATATTGATAGTCGGCCTGGACCTGATGGATTTCCGAAAGGCTGCCGCCCTGAACGTTGGCCAAGACGATCGGGTCGTCCCGCGTTTCGGCGGGCAGACTGCTGCCGGGCGACACATAGTAGCCTGATTTATCCTTCACATATACGGCTTGGCTTGCTTTCAGCAGTTGATAAGCTTTAAACACCGTAAGCCGGTGGACCTGAAGCTCCGCCGCCAGCTTCCGCACGGAAGGCAGCTTCTCGTCGGCCCGCCACTCCCCGCGCCGGATCCTCTCCTGCACATAATCGTAGACCTGTTCGTACAGCTTATCCGCTTGAACTGCGGAGAACGCGGAGAAATGATCGTTTTCCACTCCAGTCCCGCCCCTTTCCTCCAATTTCAACTTCAATCTGTTCTATTATATTCGATCTGTTCTATAAAGTCTCCTGTATGATGGAGACAACGACAGGAGGAATGAATATGGTTTTACTGAATTACATCGTGATGTGTCTCATTTTCGGAACGACCTTTTTGGCCATTAAAGTGGGGGTTGATGCCGGGGCGCCGCCTTTTTTCTCGGCGGGGATTCGCTTTTTTCTGGCGGGCTGCGTCCTGTTCGTATGGATGGCGTGGAAAAAGAAAGCGCAGCTGTCGCTGCTGTTCCGCAAGGAGATGTTTCTGACCGGAGCCGGGCTCACCTTCGGCGTGTTTGCCCCGTTGTATTGGGCGGAGCAGTATTTGAGCTCCGGCATTGCCGCGGTATTGTCGGCCACGGGGCCGCTGATGATTCTGCTGCTGGAGACCCGCATCTCCGGACGCAAGCTGGCCCGCAGTTCCTGGGCAGGCTGCCTTACCGGGTTCGCCGGAGTGATCCTGCTGCTGCTGCCCGATCTGACGGTTGCGCTAAGCCCGCTCTGGCTGCTCGCCTGCGCCGCCGTTTTGTTCGGCGAGACTTTTTACGCGGCCGGGACCGTCTATTCCCGCCGCGTCATCCGGCGGTTTGAGGATACTTCGCCGATCGCCTTGAACGCGGCGCAGATGATGCATGGCGGGGCGCTGCTGCTGGTTTTATCGCTGTTTACGGAAAACATCAACATCGGGTCCATGCTGGCGCCAAATGCGCTGCTGCCGCTGCTGTACTTGATCGTGGCCGGCTCCATGATGGGCCATACGATATACTACTGGCTTGTCGCCAAGACGAATCCCGTGTTCCCGGCGACCTGGCTTTATATTTCGCCGTTGATCGCCCTTACCCTGGGCGTGCTGCTCTACCATGAGCCGCTTTCTTTCGTGTCCGTGATCGGCGGGCTTACGATTATCGGCGGAATCGCGCTCGTCAACCTGGACAACCTGAAGCAGTTGGCGGGGAAAAAAGCAGCGCTGGCCGGTAAGGCAAGCGAAGCGAGGTAGGCGCGGCCGGCGCGATGGGCGAGGCGGGCAAGACTGACGCGGCGGACGAGGCGCGGCGGGACCGGCCGGCACGGTAGGCGAGACCGGCAAGGTGAGGCGCGGCGGGCGAGGCCGGCACGATAGGTGAGACCGGCAAGGTTGGCGCGGCCCGTACGGTAGGCGCGCGGGCGAGGCGGTACGATAGGCGAAACCGACGTAGGCGCGGTGGGCGAGACTGACGCGGCAGGTTAGGCCGGCGCGGTAGGCGCGGACGGGTATGATAGGCGAAACCGGCTACGTGGGCGAGTCTGGCGCGGCTGGCTGGCCGGCACGGTAGGCGCGGCCCGTTCGGTAGGCGCGGCGGGCTAGGCGGGCACGAACCGGAGGGCTCGCCACGTTCATAAACCGCCGGAAGCCGCCAGACCCTTCGGCACTCGCCGCGTCCATAGGCCGGGGGTTTCCCTTGAGCTGGCGCCTTTGCCCCAGGGTTCGAATCCCGTGAAATGCAAAAGTGCATGCGACTTTTGTCGAAACTCCTCAATATGGGCAGCTCAAATGCAAATGTGCAGTTCATTTCCTCTCAAAAGATACTTTTTGATCAATTCGACGATTTTCAAATGCATTTTCCCCACGGCCCCCTAATTGAATTGGAGTCCTGCCCTACAATATATTATTGTATTTCTAAGGGAGGACGAACAGTATGCGACGATCAAGTAAGCTATACGAGGAAGTGCGTATCGAAGTAGTGCGTGAAGCCATGTCGGGGATCA
>SNQW01000067.1_pt1 | contig 106954 bp, 119 predicted proteins | sample 2580511 | NCBI WGS metagenome assembly SNQW01 (sample SAMN10953775, study PRJNA522744) | food fermentation metagenome | isolation source: 8-hour incubation of native-enriched microbial consortia from nixtamalized... | place: Mexico | collected 2017-09-24 | reverse complement strand
AACCGACGAATTTTGTGGTAGACTGCATAGTATCAGCTCTCCTTTGCTATGTAGCTCTGAAATGGTTTGGTTTTCACTATCCATTTTAACCTACGAGATGTAGCAATATGGAGGGCTGTCTTTTGTTTACGTTCATCATAGCTAGATTTCCGAGTAACAGTTCCGGCCAGCAGCCCGGGCCAGTGTCCGGCCAGTTGTAGTTCCGGGCCAGCAGTTCCGGGAAATCTTGAGCAAAAGTTAATGCAACGCTAGGTGATGGAGCAGCGAAAAATAGGCGATTTCGGCAGGTTTATTGCCGAGATGACCTGATCGAAACGGTGTGGTTGCAACAAACATGGCCGTTATAGTGAATATCCAGCCTTCTCTGACAATGGTTAGAGGAGGCTTTTTTGTTTTTTAAAAAGGGCTTTACAATACCAATTCACTAGTGTACTATTTAACTATAACACCGATACATCAAGGGAGTGATCATGTGCTGCAACCAATGCGGGAAGCGAAATTCCCGAGGCCGGCGGGCTTGAGCTTAATCAACGGAATCAATGGGATCAACGGGATGCCGCCCCATCAAATCAAGGCGCTGCCGGCGGCATAATGGCGGAAAGGAGCTGACCCGAACGTGGGCATCGAATTCGACAACAATCTGCCGATTTATTTGCAAATCATGAACTATTTGAAAAGGGAGATCGTTACCGGCAAGTTGAAGGCCGGGGACAAAATCCCCTCCGTGCGAGAATTGGCAGCCGAACTGCAAATCAACCCGAATACCGTGCAGCGGACTTTTCAGGAATTGGAGCGTGAAGCCGTCGTGGAAACGAAACGCGGACTCGGAAGATATGTGACCAGCGAGGAATCGAAAATTATGACGATCAAAAAAGAAATGGCCGGCGAATTGCTTGACCGCTTCATCGGCGGGATGCAGGAGCTCGGCTTCAGCAATCAGGATATCGCGGCGATTGTCACGGAAGCCGTGCAAGGCGAAGAACGGCGATAGGAGGGAGGACGATGGATCGAATGGATCGGATGAATCAGAAGGATCAGATGAGCCGGAAGAATCAAATGGATCGAATGGATCGAATGGATCAGATAGATTGGATAGATCAGACAGATCAGAAAGATCAGACAAATCGGATGGATGAACTACTGAAGCTGAAGGGCGTGTCCAAGTCTTACGGCGGCAAAAAGGCGCTGCGCGGGGTATCTTTGGGCATCGGCAAGGGTAAAATCGTGGGCCTGCTCGGTCCGAACGGCAGCGGCAAAAGCACGCTGATGAAAATCGTCGCCGGTTTGATTCCGGTTTCTAACGGCCAAGTAACGGTAGACGGTACGCCGGTAGGGCTTGCGACCAAGTCGCTCGTCTCCTTTATGCCGGACCGGCCGCTGACGGAGTCGTGGATGAAGGTGCGCGACGCGGTAGGGTTTTACCGGGATTTCTACGCCGATTTTGACGAGGAAAAGGCCCGGACGATGCTGAAGTTTATGCAGCTGAATGAAGGGGATAAGATCAGTTCGCTGTCCAAAGGGATGAATGAGCGGCTGCAGCTTACGCTGACGCTGTCGCGGAACGCCAAGCTGTATTTGCTGGATGAACCGATTGGAGGCGTAGACCCGGTAGCGCGGGCTAAAATTTTGGATGCGATCGTGGAGTTTTACAGCGAGGACAGCAGTTTGATCGTTTCCACGCATTTGGTGCGGGACATCGAGCGGATTTTCGATGAAGTCGTCTTCATCCGCGAAGGGGAAATCGTCATGCAGGAAGAGGTTGAAGGCTTGCGGATGAAGTATGGCAAGAGCGTAGACGACATGTTTAAAGAGGTGTTTGCGGAATGATGAAACTGCTGAAATACGACTTGAAACGAAATGCCAATACCTTTTTGGGGATGGCGGCGATTTTGGTGATTGTGCAGGCCGTGTTGTCGATCGTCGGCAATGTCAAGGGATGGGACGACGGGCTGATTATAGCTTTCAACATCATTTTGTACGTGTCGGCAGGCATTATCATGCTGGTGCTCGTATGCAAAACCTTTGAAGCCAATATCAAGGCGTACAACCGCAGACTGCTGCCGGTCCACCCGGCCTGGACCGTACTGTCATCGCTGCTGCTCGGCCTGATTATGGCGGCTGTGTTCGTAGCGGTTGCGTTCATCCACGCTTTGTTATATCTCCATTTTAAAGGGATTCCGTACGATCTGTCTTTTGGGCTGGCAAGCGTGAAAGATTGGCTCGAGATCACCTTGGCGGCGGTGTGGGGATACACCGTGCTGGTATTGACCGTTTTCACGGCGATCACCATCGGCGCAAGCGTCAGCATACGGGGAAAAGCGGGAACCTGGATCGGCATCGTCTCCTTTTTCGTGATCATCAACGTGATGAGCTGGCTGGAAAGCTTGTTGTTCGGGAACGGCGACTCGTCCGTTTTAAGCCTTGGGGTTTTCCGCGGGAGCACGAATGACACGCTTACGATGGCAGCGGGCGGCATCCAGTTCCTGAGCATTGCCGAGTTCTTGTTTGAAGCGGCGTTTGTGGGATTGATGTTCTACGCCACGATTTATTTGTTGAGCAAGAGAATGGAAATCTAACCGAGCTAATTTAGGAGATATGATTTATATGAAAAAAGGATTATATAAACTGGGCGGAGCGTTGTTATCATTAACTATTACGGCCTGCACCTTACTGCCGGTGTCCGTAAGTGCTGCGGCTGCGGCCTCCGGAAGCCAAAAGGAATGGCTGCGGCAAAACGCCCATGAATTAACGTCGCTGGAGTCCGAGAATTATAGCGATCTGGCCTTTTTAAAGCCGCTGCTAAAGGACAAAACTGTCGTCAGCCTCGGAGAAAATTTTCACCAGGTGGCCGAATACAGCAGCATCAAAACCAGGCTGATTAAATTTTTGCATGAAGAGATGGATTTTGACGTGATCGCTTTTGAATCGGGGATGGGAGACGCGGCGGTCGTATATGAAAACCGGGATTCCCTTACCCCGGAGGAGATGATGGGCGCTTCGCTCCATCCAATCTGGCATTCCCAGGAAACGCTGGAGCTGTTCGATTATATCAAAGAGCAGGGAAAGGGCGACAAACCGCTGTATTTGGCGGGATATGACAATCAATTTACGGACTACTTTTTGACCCAGTTTATAGGGGCGGCGATCGGCAAGCTGGACTCCGAGAAGGGAAAGGCCTTCGTGCAAATGGAATATCGGGCGATCCCGGATGTTTATGAGGTTTTTAATAAGTTCCCGGGCGCTCCTTTTAGCAAGGATCCGGCTTACAAAAAAGAAATGCAGGCCGTTGTCGACAAATATCTGCCTCAGTATCAAGAGACGATCAAGTATGTTGAGCAGCACCGTGACGAATTAAATGCCAAGTTGCATGTTTTTTATCCCCGCCAGCCGCATTTTGACGATATTATCCTGAAATCCTTACGCGACCATGTCGCCTTTCTGGAAAGCGGATTGAAGGATGTGAAGGATATGTATTCTTCCCGGGATGAGTTGATGACGGAAAATCTGGAATGGGTGATGCAGACGTTGTATCCGGGGAAAAAGGTGATTTTGTGGGCCCACAATGACCACCTGGCCCAAAACACCTCGAAAATGCAGGTCAAGCAAGACGGCAAATGGACGAACAGCTTTACGAGCATGGGCGAACTGATGCACCGGAAGCTCGGGGATAAAATGTATGTGATCGGGCTCTACATGAATCGCGGTTCATCGGTAACGATTACTTCGGGCAAGCCTTTCACCATCCGGCCGGCGACAAAAGGAAGCCTGGAGCATCTGATCATGCAAAGCGGTTACGCCAATTCCTTTATTGATTTGAGCCGGCATAAAGTGAAGAATGGGCAGAATTCCTGGATGTTCCGGCCGATCTACGCATCCGAGGACGGCATGACCACGGACCAGGTGCTGCCGAACGTGATGCGCTTTATCCCGAAGGAGCAGTACGATGGAATTATCGTCATTGACAAGGTGAAAGCTCCAACGCCTGTGCACTCCTCTGAGGAATCAAAGACCAACGAGTAAAAATAAAGCGGGGCCATAAGCAGCCAGAGGGCTGCTTGTGACCCCTTTTCAATCACGCTTTGGAGCGTACCCGCAGCAATAGGATCTGTCCAGCTAGGCCGATCGCAAAAATGATCAGGCTGTCCCAAGGGGACACGGTAAAGGCCGGCATAATCCGGTTCAGCAGCGTTCCCAAAGCGATGAGCAGCGCCGCGCCGCCGATGTAGATGCCCAGCGCCTTTAAATCAAACCGGCGGGAACCCGATGGCTCCGGGGATTCCGCAGATTCCGCGGGTTCGTGGGACTCTGCGGCCCGTTTGCGGCCGGGGCCGAGAAAGCGGGTGACCAGTTCCACCAACACGATCGCCAACCCGGCGATGATGAGCAGCGACGAACTGCTGATCAGCGTGTATTCCAGCTCTCCGCCAAACCATTTGCTGAAAAAGCCGGTGATCATATAAATAAAGAAAACCCAGGTTAGAGCAACCCAGGGAATCATCGTATAATAGATGATTTTATCCTTCAGGCTGCGGGGCGTGCCTGTCAGGACATCGTCCGCCAACTGGGCGCAATAAGCCTTGGGATCATCGCCAAACAGATCCATGGCGGACACGCCTTTGTCCTGATTCTTGACAATTTGCCGCGCCAGGCTAAGCAAAATCTCCTCCCCTTTGGCTTCGGTCAGCGAACTGGCTCCGGAGCGGAAATACATCACCATTTCCCCGAAATAATTTTCGTTCTCGGCTGTCATCTGCTGCCTTAATTTCTTCGTCTCTCCGATCATTTCATGGATGTACATGAAAGTATCTCTCCTCCCAGGTCCGTACAAGTCACTCTCGAACAAACGACATTCTGCCAAAAAATTACTAATTTTCTTTCGTAGTATACTGCAAAATTTGTCCGCTCCGCAAGGGCCCACAGGAGGGAGTAGGGCGGACCAGGAATGATGGACATTTGGTGAACGAGGTATAAAAATGCCGGCTCCCTCCACACACTACTTTAAAAGAGACGGTTCAAAAAGTCATCTTTTACGGATATAAGGACGCTGGAGTCGCCGGAGTTTCGCGCCTTATCAACTAATTTATTGCGGGAGGCAGATACAGTGGGAAAATATGATTCAGAGCAGACCCGGAGGTATTTGCTTAATGAAAATTCCCGGGGCAGTCTGGAAGAAGTCGTTTCGAACGAGGTTGACTCGGATGAAAACGCGGATTTTCTTTGCGGTGACGATTGCGGCGACGGGGAGCGCCTAGGCAATCGGCAATTCATGAAGGAGTGGGAGGGACGAGTACAAACCCATGCCTATTTTAGGCAATCTTATGAATAACCAGCGAGCTTGATTGACACGCTTTCCGGCCGGTGATAAGATAAGTTTTATAAAACATATTAAACTTATCGGAATTTAATGGATATAAGTATTTCCGGATATTCACGGCGGGAGGCGGTTGTATGGAAAGACAGATTGCGATCAAGTATGGGAAAGAGGAAATTGCGGCGAATATCCATTATCCGTCGGAAAACAAACGGGAAGGGCGCTGCCGGCGGGCTCCGCTGGTCTTGATTTGCCACGGCTTTGTCGGCAACCGGATCGGCGTGGACCGGCTGTTTGTCAAAGCGGCCAGAGAACTGGCGGCGGCCGGATTTCTCGTGCTTCGGTTTGATTACGTCGGCTGCGGCGAGAGCAGCGGCAGCTACGGGGAACAGGACGTCGATTCCCTGATCGCCCAGACCCGCTCAGTGTTGGATTACGGCCTCGAATCCTTTGATATCGATCCGCAGCGGGTCACGTTGATCGGACACAGCCTGGGCGGAATTGTAGCGCTGCTTGCCGCCGTAAGGGACCGCCGCATCAAAAATCTCGTCCTATGGTCTTCCGTCGGATACCCTTTTAACGATATCGTAAAGATTACCGGGCGTGAGGTATACGACAAGGCCGTCAAGCACGGGTCCGCCGATTACCTTGGCTATGACTTGACGCCGCGGTTTTTCGATTCGCTGGGTTCGTCGCAGCCATACCAGGAAGCGCTCAAGTTTCCCGGGGATGTGCTGGTGGTGCACGGAACCTCGGACGATACGATCCCGGTCGATTACGCTTTTCTGTATCAAAAGGTGTTTTGGATGCGTTCCGAAGGGCGCTGCGACAAAGAGATTATTTTTCAGGCCGACCATACGTATTCCTCCGGGGAGCATCAGGCCCGGCTCATCGGCAAGACGAGGGAGTGGCTTGACAGTCTGGAGGCGATTCAGACGGACTGGCAGCATTGGATGATCTAGGAGCAGCGCGTGTGAGGGGGCGTTAAGCGCGGCGATCGGGCGATAAAATCATGCCGAACTGGTAAATAACTTCCTGTAGGGATACAATGAATATAGGATACCACCAATTTGGCGCAGGGAGGTTTGAGAGCGATGACTCAACCTGCATTGTTTATCGCACACGGATCGCCGACGCTGGCAATCGAGCAAAACGCGTACACAGGTTTTCTCCGGCAACTGGGACAAACGACGCTGAAACCGCCCAGAGCCGTTGTTATTTTCTCCGCACATTGGGATTCTCCCGTCCAATGGCTGACGGCGGACCGCAGGCATGAAACGCTGCATGATTTTTACGGTTTTCCGGAGGAAATGTACCGGATTCAATACCCTGCTCCGGGCGATCCGGAGCTTAGCGAAGCGATCGGCGCCATGTTTCATGCCCACAATCTGCCGTATCGGCTATCCGAAGGAAGAGGGCTGGATCACGGGGCATGGGTTGTGCTGCGGGCGATATTCCCGGAAGGAAACATCCCGGTCGTGGCCTTGTCCGTCGATTCCAAGCGCTCACCGGAGGAACAGTATGCCATCGGCAAAATGCTGGCCGGACTGCGGCGGCAAAACGTTCTCATTATCGGCAGCGGCGGCTTGGTGCATAATTTACGCCTAATCGGAGACGAGGAGAGCGAGCCGTTTCCTTGGGCTGTCGAATTCGACGCTTGGATCGGGGAGCAGCTTCAGGACTGGAATTTGCGGCTGCTGTTCGACTACGGCAAAAAGGCTCCCCATGTCCGCAGCGCCATTCCTCCCTACGGCAAGGAGCATTTTGTGCCGCTGCTTTATGCGATGGGCGCCGCCGATGACGAGCGGCGGGCCGTCAAGCTGTTTCAGGATTACCGGTACGGCAGCTTAAGCCTCAACTGCTGGAAATTCGGCGCCGGGGACGAAGCCCGTTGACCAGGCTGCAAAATATCATGAAGAAGCGCAGAACCGATTTTTTTCGGTTGCTGCGCTTTTGTTTTTTTTAAATCAAGATGTGAGCCTTTGCGTTTCCAAAGCGGTTTATTTCGACGTATAATGTAAAAAAAACGCATGGGATGACGGAGGTACGATGAACTTATTACGGTCTAAATTCGGAATACTACTGATCTTGTCGGTTTTCCTGTTGCTGATCTCCGGCTGCGGAGGAGCGAAGGAGGCGGTCACCCGGGAGGTTATCGCTCCCCCCGAAACAGCACCGGAGGAGACGGAGCCGCCCCAACCTGAGGTACCCGCTTACACGGCTCCGCTTACCGGTTTGCCGGCGGAAGCGCCGGTAACCCGCCGCCCGCTGGCGGTCATGGTCAACAATGCGCCGGCCGCGCGCCCCCAGTCGGGCCTGATGGACGCCGACTTGGTGTATGAAGTGCTGGCCGAAGGCGGGGTAACCCGCATGGTGGCGATTTATCAAAGCAAGGCGGACAGCGCCAAAATCGGCCCGGTCCGCAGCATTCGCCCGTACATGATCGATTTGGGGGAAAGCTATCACGGCGTTTTGGTCCACGCGGGAGCGAGCAACGACGCGTTCGCCATTTTGCAGCGGCAGCATAAAGAGGATCTCGACGAGATCACGAACGCGGGAGCTTACTTTTGGCGGGACAAGTCCCGGAAGGCGCCGCACAACCTGTACTCCAGTCCGGAAAAATTGTTCGAAGGGGCGGAGAAACGAGGATTCGCCACCGAAGATGCGAACGTGCCGGGATATACTTTTTACCGGGAAGGGGAAGGACCCGTGTCGGGGCAGGAAGCAAGCCGGGTAGAGATCAAGTTTCAACTGGACAATTACCGGGTGGGTTACGAATATGACGCGGCGAGCGGACGATATAAACGTTTCATTAACGGTAAGCCGCACACGGATCTGGAGACCGGCGAACAGCTGACGGCCGCCAATGTCGTGGTGCTGGGGGCCGAACACCGGGTGCTGGACGATGTGGGACGCCTGGACGTGAATTTGGAGCTGGGCGGAGACGCGATCGTTTTTGAAAAAGGCAAAATGATTCGCGCAGAGTGGATACATAAACAAGACGACATCATTCGCTTTATCGTGGACAATCAAGAGCTGCCATTTGTTCCTGGAAATTCTTTCATTCATATCGTGCCCGATTCGCCGGATTTCGACAGCCATGTTGCCGCGGAATAGCGGGCGGGCGAACTGGGGAAGTCTGTATTTTTGTGGCGAATAGAGGATAATTCTGGTTTATTCAGGCAACTTTAAGCTAAAGAACATGAAATGTTTGCGACATTATTAACCATCTTTCGACCGATTGTGTTAAGATAATCAAGGCTGTGTAATAACTGTGTAAAAGCGCAGTCCGAAAGAAATACCTCATGCAGAGAAAAGGGGATACTGATGCGAGTGAAGAAGAAGGATATCTTTTTCCAGACGTTAGAGAACATGGCGGACACGATCGTGCATTCGGCGGATTATTTCGCCCAGCAGGTAGCGGAGTTCAAGGACGTGGAACAGTTCGCCAAAAAGATGAAGGAATTCGAATCCAAATGCGATGAATACACACATACCATTATCGTCGAGTTGAACAAAACGTTTATCACCCCGATCGAACGCGACGACATCATGAACCTCATCACGGCGCTGGACGATGTCATAGACGGTTTGGAGGCGTCGACTTCCCGTTTCTTCATGTACCACCTCTCCCAGCCGGACGAATACATCGCCCGCTTTGCGGAAATTCTGCGCAATTCGGCATATGAGATCCAAAAAGCGGTCCATTTGCTTTCCCAGAAAAAACTTCTCGCGATCCGCGAATACACGATCCGCTTGAACGACCTTGAGAATCAGGGGGACGAGCTGCTGCGGATTTGCATCAACGAACTGTTCCTGAAGGTGACGGACCCGATCGAACTGATCAAGAAAAAGGAAATTTACGAGCGTCTGGAGACGACGACGGATGCCTGCGAGAAAGTAGCCAACATGCTGGAATCCATCATCATGCGTAATTCTTGAGAAATTCGCTTAACACTTGATATTCGGGAGGGTGGAATTGCGCGGGTTACACATATAGATAAACGATCTGTGCAAAAAGGAAAAATATGGATACGAGTTTACTGATCATTATCATCGTTATCATACTGGCGCTCGGATTTGACTTCATCAACGGTTTCCACGACACGGCGAACGCGATTGCGACATCGGTGTCCACGCGGGCGCTCAAGCCGCGCACGGCGATTTTGATGGCGGCGGTGATGAACTTCCTCGGAGCGATTATGTTCACCGGCGTCGCCAAAACGATCGGGGGCAGCGTGGCGGATCCGGCATCGCTGGACAACGGCCTTGAGGTGCTGATCGCAACGCTGCTGGCGGCGATTATATGGAATTTGATTACGTGGTGGTTCGGCATTCCTTCTTCTTCTTCCCACGCCCTGATCGGCGCTTTGGCCGGCGCGGTGTATATCGGCGGGGGGCCGGACAAGCTGAACTGGAGCGGTTTTCGGACGATTGTCGAAGGGCTGATTTTTTCCCCGCTGATCGCTTTTGCGGTCGGCTATATCGTCATGCTGATTTTGAAATGGATTTTCGCCCACCGCAGCCCGCATACGGTGAATAAAGGCTTCCGCTCGATGCAAGTCGTTACGGCGGCGCTGCAGAGCTTCACGCACGGCACCAACGACGCGCAAAAGGCGATGGGGATCATCACCTTTGCCCTGGTTACGGCGAGGTTCCAGGACCATATGGAAGTACCGCTGTGGGTCAAAATCGCCGCGGCGACGGCGATGGCGCTGGGCACCTCGATCGGCGGCTGGAAAATCATCAAAACGATGGGCACGAAAATTTTCAAGATCGAACCGATTAACGGTTTCGCCGCGGATATGTCCGCCGCATCCGTGATTTTCGGGGCTACGCTGTTTCATCTGCCGGTAAGTACGACGCACGCCATCACATCGGCGATTTTGGGCGTCGGTTCGGCGAAGCGATTCTCCGCCGTACGCTGGTCGATGGCCGGGCGGATCGTCGTCGCCTGGGTGATCACGATTCCGATCGTGGCCGTGATGGCCGGCGGCATTTATATGTTGCTGTTCTAAATTTTAGCGGTTCCGCCGGATTTCCCGCGAAGGCTTAGGTTTTCGAATCCGAACTATCGTCCGCCGGAACTCTAACGGTTGCAGCAGCCGCTAGTTTACGAAAAAAGACCTTTTCTAAATTCTAAGGGTTGTGAGCGCCGTTATCTGCCTTATTCGAGGCGCAAATAGCCGGTTTTAAGTAAAATAAGCGCTATGGCGATCATTAGAATTTGAAATCAACGTTTTTGGAACCAATAGCGGTTGTGGCAACCGTTAGAATCGTTTTACTGCTAGCGATATCAAAGAACCGCCGGAGGGAATATCTCCGGTGGTTCTTTTTTTAATCAGAATTTATAACTCAACTTTCAACGATGAAGAGGGCGTCACGATCCGGTGGGGGCAGTGGTGTATCTACCTTTTGCACCGTAGCTGTTTCGCGCAGTGTCACAAATCGACGCCAGGTGAGGGGGCTAAAGGGACTGTCTAAAGGGTTCGTGTCTTGGTGTTCGTGTCTTGGTGTCCCTGCCTGCTGCTGCCTTAGCACGATTATTCCCTTCGTTCAGGGAGCAGGGGGTAGGGCTAGAGTAAAGTTCCAAAAAAAGAGAGAAGAAAAAACAAAAAAGCTAAGGAAAAAATGAGGCGGTTCAGGTTAGATTTTCGGCTTGATAAGGGAACGTGCGTTTGGTATAATGAAATAAATGGAACTTATGTTCGTAAATTATCGATTCGGGGGCGAGCAAACATGGAGGTCAATGCGGGAACGGAACTTCAGCCATTCAGCAGCCGTTTTAACAGCGAGCAGGACTGCATGGAAGCGCTGATCGCGATGAAGTGGCCAAACGGCTTCGTCTGCCCGCGCTGCGCTCACACCCGGTGCAGCCGTCTGACTTCCCGGCATATCCCCTTGTTCGAGTGCGGAAAGTGCAAGCATCAAACATCGCCTTTGGTCGGCACGATTTTTGAAGGAACGCATCTACCCTTGGTGAAGTGGTTCAAGGCGCTGGAGTTGTTCCTGCTTGAAGGCGGCATCTCGGCGCTGCGGCTGCGCCAGGTGATCCGGGTCGCCTACAAGACCGCCTGGCTGCTGCTACATAAAATACGCCATGCCGTGGGGGAGTTCGATGCCCGGGAGCTGCTCTCCGGAGACGTGAAGGTGAACAGCGATCAGTATGGGCGTGATCCGTCCCGGTGTCAGCTTTCGCATCCGTATGCCTCGGCGGTCGTAGCCGGCTGCACGGTCACGGAGTCGGGCGAGCCGGAGCAGGTCAAAATCCGCCTGGTGCCGCATAAGCGGGGAGGCGAAAAAAGGGCAGACCGTCACGATCTAACCGAGTTCATCAATGAGCATGTGGATGTCCGTACATCGGCGGTGCAGTCGTTCCTTCAAGCCTTTCGGCTGTATGCGCCCTTGCGGAAAGTGGTGAGAGAGGCGTGGAAATCGCTGAAGAGTACGTATGGAGCCTTGGGACTGAAGCATCTGCAGGCGTACCTGAACGAATACACCGGACGCCGCCGGCTGCGCCTATCCGGAGGACTGCCCGAAGCGGAAGAAACGATGCGGCAGAAGTTGCTGCGCATGTGTGTGGCGATTCCGGCGATCCCTTACCGCCGGCTGATCGCGCGCCAACCGAACCAGCCCCTTGCAGCTGCGGCCTGATCGTGGCGCTGGGAACGGTAGGGGTTACTTGATGCGGATCAACTTAATGGGTAGGGGGGAGTATGAACTGTGCGGACGTTGCTGCCAGATGGAAGGGTCAGGCTGCAGCAAAATCACGGTCTTTTCGTTTCCCTCGCGTCTTGTCCTTGATCTATTGTCTTGATCTCTTGTCCGGTCTGTTCCACCTCCCCTAAACCTGATTCCTTTTCCTAAGCCCATCTAAATTATCTCGAGCCTAGTGCTTCTCCACCAAATATTTTTTCTCCCGAGCTTGTCTTTCTCTCTGCTACCTGATTAAACGGGATAATCGTGCAAAGTCTCCGGACAGGGAGTGTTGATCAGCCGCCCACCCCACTTCCCTATCCTCAAGCTTTCAACGCAGGGACTCAAGCTGATTTTTGCTCTGCGAAAGTGGAGTTATAAAATTTCGGTCATGGTAGAGAGCGATGCGCAGGTTGAGGGTGCGGAGAGGTCTGGATGAACTGGTTTAGAGCTAAGTAGGGGCGCTGGTATCCGTTAGAGCAGCGTCCAAAGTAGAAGTCAGTGCCACTAAGGGACGCCGTCAGGCGTTTTTCTTACATAAGCCAAAATATCGGCAAATGAAATTGGACTTTTTGGTGAAAATAACGGAAAGAGGAAATTTATATGTAAACCAGACCGAATTGACTTCACAGGATAGGTAAGGTGGTCCGCTATGAAAAAACGGTCTTCGTCCCCGCCGAGAAAATCCGGCGATATCTCCCCATCCGATGTTGCAGCGCTTGTCCCATCGCTTGACCGGAATATCGAAATGCTGAAAAACATTTTGGGCGAGGCCGACGATGTGATGTTCCGGTCTTTCCGGGTAGGCGGAGAGCTTGCTGCGCAGCTCGTGTACATTCCCGACATGTCGGACAGATTGGAAATCGACAACAACGTCCTGAAGCCGCTTATGGTGATGACCGATGCGGAACCCAGGGATTTGCCTTCGATCAAAAACCGGGTTTTGCCCGTCGGGTCGATCGAGGAAATCGCCGATGCCCACGAATGCGTCAGACAGTTGATTAAAGGCTACCCTTTGCTGCTGCTTGAGGATAGCGACCGGGCCCTGCTGCTCAAGATCGCCAAGTGGGATAAACGATCGGTGGAAGAACCGCAGACCGAGCCGTCGCTGCGGGGCCCCCGGGAAGGGTTCACCGAATCGATTTCGACCAATTTGTCGCTCCTGCGGCGGAAGGTGCAAAGCGTCAAGCTGAAATTAAAATCGTTCCGGTTTGGCCGCAATACCGAAACCGAGGTTTATCTCGCTTATCTGGAAGGCATTGCGAAGCCAGCCTTAATCCGGGAGGTGGAGAACCGCCTGAAACGTATCGATATGGACAGCCTGTTGGAAACCGGATACATTGAAGAGCTTACGGAAGACGATCCATATTCTCCGTTTCCTCAGCAGCAGTTCACGGAACGGGTCGATATCGCCGCGGCCGGGTTGCTTGAAGGCCGCATCGTCATCATGGTCGACGGTACGCCCGACGTGCTGATCGTTCCCGTAACGCTCGTTACGCTGCTGCAAGCGGCGGACGACTATTACAACCGCTCGTTATACTCGAGCTTGCTCCGCATTCTTCGTTACTGCACGCTGTTTATTTCGCTGACGCTTCCGGCGGTGTACGTCGCGCTTTTGACTTTCCATCAGGAGATGGTTCCGAACAAACTGTTGATGAGCATCGCTTCTTCGCGGGAGGAAATCCCGTTTCCGACTATCGTGGAAGTGTTGATGATGCAGCTGGCTTTTGAGGTGTTGCGGGAGGCGGGGCTTCGTCTTCCGCGGCAAATCGGTTCGGCGGTGACGATCGTCGGCGCGCTCGTTGTGGGCGAAGCGGCGGTTTCCGCCGGCCTCGTATCGGCGCCGATCGTCATTATCATCGCCTTTACGGGCATCGCGGGATTTACGGCTCCGCACTATTCATTGGAGTTTTCCGTCCGTCTGCTGCGCCTCCTGCTCATCCTGGCCGGGGGGACGCTCGGAATTCTTGGCGTCATGTACGGTTTGCTCGCCATAGCGATCCATCTGTGCACGCTGCGTTCTTACGGAGTGCCTTATTTGTCCCCGATCGCGCCATTTGTGGCGAGCGACATGAAGGATGCGGCAGTTCGGGTCCCATGGTGGAAGATGCTCAGGCGTCCGAACTTTTCCGGAAGAAACCGCCGGCGCCTTACGCCGGGGCAGCGGCCGAATCCGGGGAAAGGCGGGGAACATTGAAGCGTATGCCAAAAAACAACCGGATAACCGCCATGCTTCGGCTCGGCAAACGACTTTTGCCTATATTGGCAGGAGCGGTGTTTCTGTCATTGACCGGCTGTTGGGACAAGGATGAAGTGAACAGTTTGGCGATCGTCACAAGCGCGGGTTTTGACCGGACGGAGGACGGAACCATCGAACTGACTTTAGAAATCGCCGCTCCGCAGCAGGAGGAGAGCGGCAAGCCAGGCGGGGATCAAAAGCAAAAGAACGGAAAAACGATCATACGCACCGCGACCGGCAAAACGGCGGCGGATGCGCAGGGCCAACTGCAAATGATGCTGCCGCGGACAATTTATTGGGGACAATTGCAAGTGCTTGTTGTCGGGGAAGCGCTCGCGAGGGACGGGTTGCGCGAGCAGCTGGATTACCTGGTGCGCGACAATGAAATCCGCTTGCGGGTTATGCCTTTCGTCACGCGCGGTAAGGTCCGGGACTTTTTTGAATCGCCTTATTTGCTGGAACAGACGAAAGCCGACTTTCTGCAGAGCGAAGCCGGGCGTATTTTTCATAAGCCGTTGACGATCAGTCAACTGGTTCAGCGTTTAAGCGGTGATCAGAATGGAGCGATCCTGCCTTTCGTAGATGTTCCGCAAGAAGGAGGGGGAAAAGGCGGGGATCCGTATATCAAGGGTTACGCGGTCTTAAACCGGGGGCGGATGATCGGAACGATGACGGGGGACTCTTTTCTCGCTGCGAAATGGGTGATGAATCAACTGAAAAACGATGTCCAAACCGTAAACGTGGGGAGCGGTTCTCCCTCGAGTGTCACGCTTAAGATCACCGCCTTGAACTCGCGCTTGATTCCATCCCGTAAGGAAGGGGAATGGCAAATGAAAATCCGCATCGGCTCGGAACTAAGCATGATCCAAAACACAACCCGCCTGCCCATGGCCGATCCGCAACATGCCCGGAAGCTTGAGGCGGCGATGGCTGAACATTTGCGGGAGAGGGTCGAGCGGACTGTAAAAGAGGCGCAGCGCATGCGTACCGATATTTTCGGTTTCGGGGAAGCGATCAACCGCCAAAATCCCCGCGAATGGAAAAAGCTTGCCTCCCGTTGGGATCGCATCTTTCCCCAGATGGCCGTCAGCGTGGAGGTTAAGACGGACTTGCGCCGCATCGGCATGAACAACGTTCCCGTCGGGTTACCGCATCAGGAGGGGAAAAAGCAATGATCTGGTTAAAAATTGCGGGCATCACGCTGATCGCTGCTTGGATCGTCAGGTTCGAGTGGCTCCGTCTGAACGAAGGCAGCACCCGGGAACGGGCGGCGCTCGTCGCCGTCATGGCCATAGGCTGGATCTCTGCCCTGCTGATCATTGTATTTCCGGAAATACCGGGACCGCTTATGTTGATCGATAGGTTGTACCGGCCGCTTACCGGCTTAATAAGTTGATGAGGTGCTGAAAATGGTGGAAAAGGGAAAGATTACTCGGGGGCAGTTGGCGCTTCTCATATATGCTATCCTCGTCTACGACGGGATTCTGATGATTCCGAAAATCACGGGACAGGCAGCGGAGCGCGATTTATGGTTGTCCCCCGTCTGGGGCAATTTGGCCGGCTTAATCTTCCTGCTTGCGATGCTTCGCTTGGGCCGCATGTTTCCGGAGGAAACGATCATGGGGTACACCCAGCGTATATTGGGCAGGTACGCTGGAAAAGCAGCCGGGATTGCCATCGTGTTTTACTTGGCCTATCAGACCAGCACCGTCTTGCGGATTTACAGCGGCTTTATTTCCTCCGTGTTTTTGGAAAACACGCCTCCCCTTGTTGCCGCCGGGGGCATTATGTTTCTTGTTTCCTATGCGGTCAGGGGAGGCGTGGAGACGCTGGGACGCTTGGGACAGCTTTTTTTGCCGATTACGATCGTCGTTTTTGCGCTGCTCGTCGTGCTGACCATTCCCGACTGGGATGTGTCTAATGTTCTGCCGATTTTTGGGAATGGCCTGATTCCCTCCGTCAAGGGGGCGGTCGTTCCGATTAGCTGGTTTGGGGCGTATATTGTTCTCGGGTTCTATTTACCGCTGTTATCGAACCGCCGGAAGGTAACGCTTTACAGCTTAGGGGCCTGGCTGCTGCTGCTGATTACGCTTGTCGTGTCGGGCCTCATTTCAATCTTTCTGTTCGGGCAGCATGCCAGCATGCTGAATTATCCATTTATTGAAGTCGTTCGGTACATCGCTATCGGCGAATTTTTTCAGCATATCGATGCTTTGCTGCTGGCCGTATGGCTGCCCGGCACGTTTATCGAATTGGCCGTCTACCAGTACGCCGCGGTTTTGGGAACAGCTGAGGGAACCGGATTGAAGGATTACCGGGCGCTTGCCCTGCCGATCGGATTTTTGATTTTAATCATGAGCTTCTGGAGTCCGTACAGCGAGATGGATTTTGATCGTTATTTGGCAACGAGCCACGTTTTTCTGGATTCCACGTTTTTCGTCCTCGGTCTGATTCTCTACTTGCCGGCTTGGATCCGCGGCAAGCTGGGGGCGCGGAAAGCTAAATAGGGCGCGGAGACAAATTGCGAAATAAGGCGTTTTCGCGTACGCTAAAATCATCAAACTGGTACCGGTATGGAGAAAGGGGAGAAAACGGCTTGATCAGAGTAATGGGGATGACGCACGACCATAAAGTCGTTTCGGACATTCCGCTGGAGCGATCGCTTGACGAGAAATACGTATGGATCTGGGCCGATTTTAACGAACCGGCGGCGGAGGAGGCCGAGTTGCTCGGTTCTTTTTTTCGCTTTCACCCGCTCGCGATCGAGGATTGTCTGCATGTATTGCAGCGCCCCAAAATGGACTATTACGAGGATTATCAGTTTTTGGTGCTGCACGCCCTGGACCCGGACACATTGGGCACGGTGGAAGTGAACCTGTTTATCGGGGACAAATATTTGGTGTCGTTCCATCAGCGCAGGCTGCGGGAAATGAACGAGGCGTGGGAAAACATGCTGAAGCGGGCCCATGACCGGAAGGTTTGGGTACACGGGCCTTATTCCGCCGCGTATATGGTGATCGACAGTCTGGTGGATCAGTATTTCCCTTGTGTGTATGCGATCGAGGACGAGTTGGACGAACTGGAGAAAAAGGGAAGCCAAGAATCGGTGGAGCTGCTGATGAACCAGGTGTTCGACCTGCGGAGCCGGCTGCTGAAGCTGCGGCGGACGATCGTACCGATGCGCGACTTGATGTACCGCATCTTGAATTCGCAGCATGTGCAGGGCGACAAGGAGCCGCGGGCTTATTACGCGGACATTCACGACCATCTGCTGAAGCTGTCGGAAATGATCGAGGCCGACCGGGAGATGACCGCCGATTTGCGCGACTCCTACATTTCGCTGAATTCCAACCGGATGAACGGGATCATGAAAACGTTGACCGTCATTACGACGGTGTTTATGCCGCTGACGCTGATCGCCGGCATCTATGGGATGAATTTTGTCAATATGCCCGAGCTGTCATGGAAATACGGCTATTTTGCCGTGATTGGGCTGATGGCCGCGCTCGGAGGGTGGATGATTCTCTGGTTCAGCAAGCGGGGCTGGTTCAAGTAGGGCCGGTGCCGGGGGGCGCCGGCCTGGCACGCGCCCGCCGGGCTTGAAGGGCAGAAGCGGCGGCGCCCGGGAAGCCGCCGCTCAAAGCGGGCGCGGCCGGGCAAGGTGTGTACGCGGATGCCGCCGGGCAGCGCCGCAAGCGGAATGCCGCCGATCAGCGCCGTAAGCGGGATGATCCCGGGAAGCGCCGTAAGCGGAATGATCCCGGGAAGCGCCGTAAGCGGAATGATGCCGGGCAGCGCCGCAAGCGGAATGCCGCCGATCAGCGCCGTAAGCGGGATGATCCCGGGAAGCGCCGTAAGCGGAATGATGCCGGGCAGCGCCGTGAGCGGAATGATGCCGGGCACGCCGTAAGCGGAATGCCGCCGGGCAGGCCGTAAGCGGGATGCCGCCGGATTAACGGCGGCGTTTGCCCGTTTTGCCGCTGCGCCCCCGGCTCCCGCCACGGCGTCTCTGCGGGCCGCTGCGGCTTTTTTTGCGTCGGCGGGGCCGGTATTCGTCCATCCGTCCTCCGGATCCGCCGCTTTGTTTCTTTTTGCCGAACGGAAGGAGGCTGGCAATCATTTTGGCCATCGGGGCGAATTGTTGGACGGTTTCCATCACCTTTTGCACTTTGCCCACAGTGGTCAGTATCCCGTCAACGCCGCCAAGCTTGTCAACGATGCCTTTCAGATCGCCCAGATTGGGGATAGAAAGGCTGCCGGCCGATCCCGGGGAACCGCCTGCCGCCGCGCCAGAAGCGCCATCAAACGGTTCGATGGACGGCGGAGTATAGGGCGTGAGCGCCGTAGAATCGGACGGGACCGATTCGTAAGGATTTACTCCAGGGTAATAGTCGGTATACGGAAATGCCGTGGGCGCCGCGCTTTGCCGGTAAGCATGATGATGTCGCATGGTATCACTGTCCTTTTTTGATATTTTATCGGAACGCCCTTTTTTGGGGATATAGGCGTTTGTAATACTATACTTTATGAGACCCGGGCGCGGGGCGTATGGACGAATGTCCCGGTTCCGGTGGGTGTTCGCGGATTTTGGGCGTTCTTTCTGTAATGCGTGAAACCGTTAATGCTTGAAAAGGGGGACTCCGCTCGGGTACAATGGGGGTGTGGTTAAGTAACGGTAGGGGATGATTATTCAGTGCAGCTGAAGAAGTTGAATGACAAAACGATCGATCAATTATTTGAGGCTATTTTAACGTTAAAAGACATTGAGGAATGCTACGTTTTTTTTGACGATTTGTGCACGATAAATGAAATCCAATCGATGGCCCAGCGGCTGGAAGTTGCGCGGATGCTTGGTAAAGGCAGCACATACAACCAGATCGAGGCGGAAACCGGAGCCAGCACGGCGACGATCTCCCGCGTCAAGCGCTGCCTGAATTACGGCAACGACGGATACAAGATGACGCTGGATCGTTTGGGGCGCTAAGCCGATGAAGGAAAAAATTTGGTCGGCGGCCGGGGGGCGGTCGGCAGAGACTCAGCCGCTTCAGGCTCCGCCGCCCACGGATTCGACTGCATCAAAACCGGGAGTGCTGGTGATTAGCCACGGCTCTCCCGACGATCATTGGATAGCCCTGGTGGACGAGGCTGTCGCGGAAGCGGCGGTTGGTTTGCCTGCGGAACTTCCCGTGGTGTCGGCGTTCCTGGAAATCGTCGAGGGCCGCCAAATTCAGGACGGGATAAACGAGCTGGAAGCGCAAGGAGTGACAGATTTGATTGTCATTCCTTTATTTGTATCTTCGGGCAGCACGCATATCGATGAGATCGCTTATGCGCTGGGTGTAAAGGACACGCCGGAAAAGGAAACCGATCTGGAAAGGTTTCGGGTATCCGGGCGCGTGATTTTTGGCGATCCTATAGATGATGATCCGCTGGTTGCCGAGATGGTCTGGGACAAGGTCAAGGGGCTGTCGGAAAGTCCGGATCGCGAGGTACTGCTGCTTGTGGGCCATGGCAGCATCCATGAGGCATTTTTGAAACGGTGGGAGCGGGGGATTTCCTCGTTGGCTGCCCGGGTAGGGCAAATCAGCGGGCTGGCGGCCGCCGACTATGCTCTGTTAAATCCGGACAGCGTGCGGCGCAAAGTCGGCTATTGGTCGGAGGAGCAAGGGTATGACGTCATCGTGGCCCCTTTGTTTTTAAGTGCCGGGTATTTTACCAAGACGATGATTCCTTCGCGGTTAAACGGGCTATCGTACCGTTATTCGGGGGACGCCCTGCTGCCGCATCCGCTCCTGTCCCGCTGGATGTTGCAGCACATTTTGCATATAATGGGATCATTGACAATATGAAAATCAGGTGGCGTTAGGGATGAAAAGAGCTAGGTTGATTTATAATCCCACCTCGGGAAGGGAAGAAATGCGGCGCATTTTGCCGGATGTGCTGGAGCGTTTGGATCGCCACGGCATCGAAACGTCCTGCCACGCGACGACAGGGGCGGGGGACGCTACGCGCGAAGCTGCCGAGGCGGTCGAACGCGGATACGATATCGTCATAGCGGCCGGCGGCGACGGTACGCTGAACGAGGTCGTGAACGGCATGGCCGGGAAAAGCAATCTGCCGCCGCTCGGCATTTTTCCGCTGGGAACGACCAACGATTTCGCCCGGGCCATGGGAATACCGAGGCGCTGGGAGGATTATTGCGACCTGGTCATCGAGAATAAGACGAGGCCGATCGACATCGGCAAGGTCAACGGCCGTCACTTTATCAACATCGCCGGCGGCGGGAAGCTGACCGAACTGACTTACGAGGTCCCCAGCCGGTTGAAGACGCTGATCGGCCAGCTCGCTTATTATATGAAGGGCATTGAAAAGATGGCCAGCCTGTCGCCGACGGAGCTGATTTTTCATGCTGAGGGCTACGAGGTCATCGAAGGCGAATTCATGCTGTTCCTGATCGCCAACAGCAACTCGGTCGGCGGCTTCGAGAAGCTGGCGCCGGATGCGCGCATCGACGACGGGCTGCTGGACGTCATCGCCCTCAAGAAATGCAACCTGGCGGAATTCATCCGCCTGGTGACGATGGCGCTGCGCGGCGATCATTTCAGCGATCCGCACGTGCTGTACTTCAAGACGCGGCGGATGGAGGTCACCTCGCCGGCCCGCGTGCAGCTTAACCTCGACGGGGAGCTGGGCGGCGAGCTGCCGGGCGTGTTCGAGGTTTTGCCGCAGCATTTGCGGATATTTGCTTAGTGCTTAGGAGAAGCACTAATATGGCGTAGGCTCCCCCGCCGGGATGGCGGGGGATTTGTGCGCTGGGCGCATGTTGACGAGCCGTACGCTGGCGGCATGTTAACGAGTTGTGTGCTGGCTGGGGGCTGATTGTATGCTGGCCGCGAGTTGACGGTTTGTGTGCTAGTTGCAGGCAACCGTATGCTGACTGCACGTTGGCTGTATGTGGACTGTACGCTTGCTGCGTACTGGCTGTAGTGACTGCGTACTGGCTGCACGTGAACTGTAGTTGACTGCACACTGACTGCACGTGAACTGTAGCTGACCGTACGCTGGCCGTACATTGACTGTACAAAAAAGGTTGCCTGAGAAACTCTCCAGCCCCCAAAAAAATAAGGTCAAAAATGTGCGTTATTCCGGCTATATCCGTTCATTTTAGAGAAGTAGAGGCAATTTTATGCCGCTATTTTCCCCACGTTGCAAGGAAATGCCTGTTTTCTGGACCATTCATAGGAAAATAAGTACATAAAATGTCGTTAATGTAGGTGAATACGTTAGGACTCCCGATAATAAGTACTTATAACGCCGTTATTTTGAAGGCCAGCGCTGGTCGGTCATGCGGTAGGCAGTTGGCGTACGCTGATTTCTAGGTTGAGCCGGTTTTTGGGGTAGTATCTACTGGCTCGTAACCAAACGGGGGGAGCGGATCGTACATGGACTTAAAGTTTGGATACAATTGGCCGGGCTTGGGTTATGATGATGGTAGTGAGCGCATAGACAAACCAACAAGTTTCGAGGTAAAAAAAGCCTTCGAGCTTTTCGAATAAATTTTTGGCAGAAGGTGAAGGAGCAGTTCCATGACTAAGCAACGAAAAAGCTTTAATGCCGGTTCCGGCGGTAGAGCAGGCGGAGGTACCGGGAAAGGCGGGCGGCGCTCCGGAAGCGAGCGACCCCCTGGAAGTAGGGGACAAGCGGCTGGCAGCGGGGAGAAGTATATACGGAAAGCCGCAGCCGTAGCTGAACTTCCCGGGCTTCCTGTCGCGAAAAACGATGAACTCGTCATCGACATCATCGGGATGAATCACGACGGGGAGGGCGTGGGACGGGCCGAAGGCTACACGCTGTTCGTGGCCGGGGCGCTGCCGGGGGAGAAAGCCCGGGTCAGGGTGCTGAAGACGAAAAAGCAGTACGGCTATGCCAAACTGCTTGACGTCGTGCAGGCTAGTCCGGACCGCGTGCCGGCGCCCTGTCCGATCTACGACCAGTGCGGCGGGTGCCAGCTGCAGCACTTGAGCTACGAAGCGCAGCTGGCATGGAAGCGGCAGCATGTCGTCGACGCGCTGGAGCGGATTGGCCGGCTGCGCGTAGCGAGGGCGGCGCAGCCGGCCGAGTCAGGCGTGGTGCCCACAGCGGCACAGTCGGTAACCGCGCCTTCCGGGGCGGCCGATTCGGCCGGCAGTATGCACGGGAGAGCCATTGCGGCGGGCGGAGACGCAACCAAAGCGGTGCAGGCCGCACCTGGCGAGGGCTTGGCTGCTGCCGAAGGCTTAGTTTCAAGCGGCTTCGGTACGGATCGAGCCGCTGGTAGCGCCGATGGCAACACCGTGCCGGAGCAAGGTATTGTCGTCCGCCCGACGCTTGGCATGAACGAGCCTTGGCGCTACCGCAACAAGGCTCAGGTCCCGATCGGCGTCACCGAAGGCGGCCTGGTCGGCGGCTTTTACGCGCGGGGCAGTCACCGCATCATCGATATGGAAACGTGCCTGATTCAGCACGAACATAACGACGATGTCGTTTCCCGCGTCAAAGCGATCGGCCGCCAGCTTGGCGTCACCGCCTACAACGAGGAGACCGGGCGCGGCTTGCTGCGCCATGTCGTCGTGAAGAAGGCGTTCCGCACGGGCGAGATGATGCTGGTCCTCGTCACCAACGGGCGGGACATCCCGCATGCCGACACCTGGATCGGCCTCATCCGGGAGCAAATCCCGCAGGTTGTCAGCATCTGCCAAAACGTGAACACGAAGCAGACCAATGTCATCTTCGGAGACGAAACGCGTGTCCTCTGGGGGCGCGACGTGATTTATGACTATATTGGCGAGGTGCAGTTTGCGATCTCGGCGCGTTCTTTTTATCAGGTGAATCCGGTCCAAACGGAGGTTCTGTATAACAAGACGGTGGAGTACGCCGGGTTGACCGGCAAGGAAACGGTCATTGACGCCTATTGCGGCATCGGCACGATTTCGCTGTTTTTGGCGCAGCATGCAGACCAGGTGTACGGGGTCGAGATTGTCAAAGAGGCGATTGAGGATGCGCGCAGCAATGCACTACTAAACGGGATGACCAACGTGAAATTCGAGGTTGGCGCCTCGGAGGATGTTATCCCGCGCTGGAAGGAGCAGGGTATCGAAGCCGACGTTATCGTCGTCGATCCGCCCCGCAAGGGCTGCGATCCGCGGCTTTTGGAGACAATTCTCGAAATGAAGCCGGAGCGCGTGGTGTACGTTTCGTGCAATCCCTCGACGCTGGCACGGGATTTGCGCGTGCTGGAAGACGGCGGGTACCGGACGATGGAGGTGCAGCCGGTGGATATGTTCCCGCATACGACACATATCGAGAACGTTGTTTTGATAGTTCGAAAATGATACAGTTGACTAAAACCTTATTTATCAAGGGATTTAGGTGTGTTACAGGTGTTAGTTTTTAAATAAAACAGACATGAAATTGCTTTGTTGATGTGAATTTGATGTGAAACTGTATGTGACTATACAATAAATGGTGATAATTCGACACACAAAAAGACACTCAGCATAATTAACCGAGTGTCTTTTTGCTATGCTTATCTTTGCGTGTAGAAAACAGCGAATCCAGTTTATCAGCTGCCGCCTGGTCAGCAGATCGAAGCGCATGACCGTATATGTTCATGGTTGTCATAATGTTTCCGTGTCCAAGTCTTTCTGAAATGATTTTTGCATGAACGCCCTGATTGATCAACAGCGTTGCCGATGTATGGCGTAGATCGTGGAATCGGATGTAACGGAACCCGTTCTTCATAATGAACTGTCTAAACCACAGGTATGGGCGTTCATGGTGAAATGGTGTTCCATCAGCATGAGAGAATACAAAATTCCATTCCCTGCCTTCCTTGTCCCTTCCGTTCCAAGCATCACCGAGCTTGTCTCTCTCTTTAACTCTATAGGCGTAGTATTCCCTTAGTTCTTCAAGAACCGAAGCCGGTAAGGCTACCTTGCGTCTGGAATTTTTAGTTTTAGGTTCTTTAACAATGATCTCACCTTTAAGCGCTTGAATAAGCGTTTGAGTTACGTCTATTACTCCAACTTTCCAATCGATATGCTTCCATTCAAGACCTAATAACTCGCCACGCCTCATTCCCGTTGTCAGGGCCAAAGTGATCATCATACGCCAGTGAAACGGTTCTTTTTCTAACGCCTGAAGTAACTGAGACACTTCATTTTCATCATAGGGAACAATTTCTTTGCTTGTTACCTTGGGTTTTTGAACAGAGGAGACAGGGTTGTTCTTTATGATCTTCCATTCAACAGCACGTGTAAAGATATTCTTTAGAACTCTGTGGTTCATCTGAACAGTTCCAGAAGATAAGCTGCCACTCTTATTATCTCCTCGGCTTCCGTCTTGGGCCAAAGATTCAAGAAAATCCACAATATGAATCGGTTTTATATCTTCCAATTTCATATGTCCAAAAGTAGGGATGATTCGTTTTTTTAAGTGCGATTCGTAGGCATAGCGCGTTTTATGTTCAAGATGCTTAGAAGCATATTTAGTTCGCCATTCCTCAATGAATGCACTAAAAGTCATTCGCTGCGGCGCGATATATTCCCCAGCTTCGACTTCTTGACGAAACTTAGAGTATTCATCTTCTAAATAGTTTTGCAGCTTCTTTGTCGTTTTTAGCAATGCTTCATCGGTAACTGTGATCGTCTTTGTTTTACGTCCATATTTTCCGTTCGGCCCTCTACCTGTGTACACAGTGAAGAACCAGGAGTTTTCACCACGCTTTTGGATATTAGCCATTTCATTCACTCCTTTATTAATAATCGTCAGAAAAAGGTACAAAGGGTAAATAAACTAAAAGCCCTTGATATATAAGGATTTATAAACTGTTCTTTTCCCTGAATCACTCTGAATAAATAGGAATAAATTTATTTCTATTCTTTAGGGACATAATGTGGAAACATTAATTCAAGCATTTCTTGGATGCGTTTTCGCTCATCTTTACTCAATCTATAACCAAAAAACGTAATCTCTTTTTCCAAAAAACTAAGCATCTCTAGTTTGTTTGCATTCTTATGTGCGTTTTCAGCTTCTTCAATACTGGTGGGAAGGGCGCCCTGTGAGCGAAGATAAGCGTTTGCTTCTTCTCCTCTCAATACTTTCCCATTTGGTAAATGAACTAATTGAAACTCAAGTCCTTCTCTCTCTTGCTCGGATAATTCAGTTTCATTACTTAAATAGCCCGCATAATACATTAATTCCCCATAGGGAACGCCTAATGGACCGGCCATTTTTTTTAATATTTCTGGCGAAGGAACCCCACGTTCCCCCCTTTCTAATTGCGAAATATATGAATGAGAAACACCAGACAAAGCATCTAATCTCCGCATAGTCAGGTTAGCGTCTTTACGTAAACTTCTCAAATAATCACCAAACTCTTTTGGGTTCAATTGTTACCACTCCTTTTACTTTATTATTAACACAAAAGCGTACAAAAATACAGAAAATATTAATAGGTGGTTGCAAAAGTGATCAAAAGGAAGTATAATTTGGTTACAAAAGAGTGTTCACAAAAGTGAACATGGGAGGTGAATTGAATGAGGGAAGTGAAAAAATGGGTAAAAGTGGCCGTGCATAAGGGCTACGAAGTAAAAACGTTGGATGGCGCAGAAATGGACGACGAAATGGATTACATCATTGAACCGGCACTGGAGGAAGACAAGACGTATTCAACGGTTGGAGCAGCGTTTGAGACAATTGATAGCCATACAAATGGTGTTTGAAAATGCGAAATTTAAAGTTAATCAAGGAGGCAGAGTAAAATGACAAGAATCACTTTGACAGTGACGGAAGCAGCCGAACTGATCGGTGTTTCTCAAACAACAGTTTATACCATGGCAAGGGAAAAACAAATTCCCCATGTTAGAGTACGTGGCCGGATTTTGTTTCACAGGGATGTAATTGAAGCTTGGTTACGTGGCGAGACTGTTCACGCTAAACAGGCGTAGAGGGTCAAGGGTATCTAGGTTACATACACCCTTGCAAGAGCTTACCCGTAAATTCCGGGGAACCTTTTCACCGATTTTGGGGGAATGCTCGGTGAGAAGGTTGTCATCAATTTAAGGGGAACCTACAGCGAATTTACTTGAATGAGGTGATTAATTTGGAGAAAATGACGATCCGACTTGAGGATATAATTTCCTATTTTCAAGCCATTGGCCATAAGGAAGCTGCTAGAGGTTTTGAAGAGCTAGCTAACCAAATTTCAGAAGAGCGCAGAGCAGGGAAGGAGATGTGTGAACAATCATGAGCACACGGTCACTTGAAGATATTATTCGCGAAATGAATGAGTTAGGAGTAACGCCCGAAACCATTGGTCAGCATATCAAAGATATTGAAAATCAATTAAAAATGGAGGTTGGAAAAATGATCGAAAAAATGACAATTCGTCAGGCTCGGATTAGCAAAGGAATGACGTTGGAAGACGTTGCGGAGGAAACCGGATATTCAGTAAAGCGGCTTGAATGGTTGGAAAATAACTCTGGTAACCTCACATTGGAAGAAGGCCTCGCCTTCTGCAGCCTTTACGGCGTATCACCTAGTGAAGTGGATTTTTCTTCCGGAGAGAAAACGGAAAAGAAAGAAATGAAGTTTCTTTTTCCAACGGCTAGAAAAATGACCTTTACCGCCTCCATTAAAGCCATGATTTCAGACATTATTCTTTCTGTAACTGATGATGAGCAATACTCGGACTGGGCTTTGATGAAAGACTTACAAAGTCTTCTAGAAGAGATTAGCCGAGAAGAAGAGATTTTAATTAATGAATTATCGGAAGAAATGGAAAAAAGTAAAAATCACCTTAACCTGTCTTTGGCCGGACGTTAAGGCGATCACACGCTAAACCGGGGTATTCCCTTGTCATATTATTACATAACATCAAGATTTCAGTCAAGGGGAATATTGCAGGGCGGGCGGAGTCTAATGATATTGCATATAGGAGACAAATTCAATGTCTGAACTCATTCCCTTTATTGAATTGGCTAAGTTTCTTAGTAGATACCCGAAACAGCCTGTAGAACACTTTGCCGGTAAATATAAGCACATCCGTTTTAATTGGATTGCTTATGCGAACGGAGATATAGACTCAAGCACTCTTATATGCGCATTAGACGGCGTTCATATGGAGGAGAGACGCGTTTTCATTGCACAGGTAATATATCGCATCATCGAGGGCGAGAACGCGTTAGAACGGCTTTTGCGGGCCGCATTTAGTTGTGATTAACGAGGTGGTGAAATGGCTCGAAGAGGCTATATCAAATTACACAGAAAAATACGAGATAACCCAATTTTCAATGATCCGCAGTTGCTTAGATTATGGTTTATTTGTCTGACCGAAGCAGCACATAAAGAACATGATCAGATAGTTGGGCGGCAGACGGTTCATTTGATGCCTGGGGAATTTGTTACGGGGCGATTTGAAATTGCAGAAATGTATAATCACGGTCTAAGAGCTAAAGAAAAAGTGACTGGTGAAAAGACTGTTTTCAGGTGGTTAGAAACGCTTGAACGTGGCGGCTTTCTGACCATCAAAAAGACCAACAAATTTAGCGTTGTATCCATTGATAATTGGGGCTTTTATCAGGGTGGCGATTTTGAAAAGACCAACAAAACGTCCGGCAAAAGACCATCAAATGACCAACAAAACGAGCAAAAAAACGCTAATTTTGACCGTGAATCTGACCAACAAATTAGCGGCGAATCTCCAAGTGTATCAAGGGATTCAGGAAATGACGCTGTTTGTAATGACCAACAAAAGACCAACAAAAGACCAACAAACGAGTCAATTTTGACCACAAACAATAATGTAAAGAATGTTAATAAAGAATATATTGTCGAGATACTCGACTATTTGAACGAAAAAGCAGGAACAAGCTTTAGGGCTTCAACTAAGAGTACAGTCAGCTTAATAAACGGTAGGTTAGGAGAAGGTAGAACGGTTGAAGATTTCAAAAAGGTGATTGACATCAAAGTAGAGGATTGGTTGGGCAATGAAAAGTACGAAAAGTATTTAAGGCCTAATACCCTTTTCACTCCTACAAACTTTGAGAACTACCTTAACCAAGCAAACAGAAAGAGGAAGGCCGGAAGGGCTCCACAACTTGATCTATTTACTCAAAGCGAAGAGGAGGCGAATTTCTTAAATGACATCTACAGGCGCAGAAGTGAGACAGGCGGCGGCGAATGAGGAACTACTTGGGGCGTTTCTGAAAGACCCAACCCTTTTTCCGAATTACAAAGCTGGGCTTACACCGGAGCACTTCGGAGAGTATGACTGGCTTTACAGGATAATGCTTGAAACGGATGCGGAGGAAGGGTTGAGCTTTCGGGGCGTTGTACAGCGCTGTGATATGGACAGTCTAAAGGTACTCCATGAACTACGATCGGCGTATTACAGCGAAAACCGAATCCCTGGATTGATACGTACACTCAAAAACAATCTTTTAAAGGAAAAGCTTCTCGGGATTTCTCGGCAAATAGTAGACACGGCGGAAGGAGGTGAGGAACCAGACGAAGTGCTTCGGAATCTGCAAAAGTCGGTTTTTGAGTTGAGCACCAGCGAAAGCAAGGACAGCAGCGACCCGGAACGGGATGTAGAAGAATGGGCCGACTACGTTATGAAGCTTTCGAAGAATCCTGAAATGGCTTTTGGCCTCCTGACTGGCATGAACACGATTGACGGCATGACAACAGGTTGGCACAAAACGGACTTTTCGGTAGTCGGAGCACGTACCAGTATGGGTAAGACAGCATTCGTAATTGAAATGCTCCTGCGCTTGAGTCGGAACGGTTATAAATGCGCTATGTTCTCGCTTGAGATGTCTAAACAGCAATTATATTTTCGGATGATGTCTAATCTGATGCAGGTCAATTTTAAATTATTTCGAACCGGCAGACTTGCGCCGAACCATTACGAGCACATGCAGAAGCACAAGAACGAACTCAAGAAGCTTTACATCGACGATACCCGGGCCGTATCCGCCGACTATATCGCAGACGAAATGAGGCGACTCAAACGAACCCAGGGGCTTGATTTCGTGGTGGTGGACTATTTGCAGGATGTTAAGGAGCAAGGCGAGATCAACGACAACGGCGGCAGTGCATTGGCGAGGGTATGCCGGAAGCTGCGGGCAGCAGCACAGGAATGTGATTGCCACGTCATGGGATTGTCCCAAGTTGTGCGCGCTGTAGAAGATCGAAAAGATAAGCGCCCAGGTAATGCGGACTTGTCAGGGAGCACGGGGATCGAAACGAGTGCCGATGTGATCGCCCTTCTATACCGAGATGATTATTACAACCCGGATACAGACAAGCCGAACATCTTGGAAGTCAATTTTACCAAACAGCGTAATGGGGAGTTAGGGACGGTGGAATTGTACTATGACCGAACAACACAAAAAATCTCTGAATTACGTCGAGTTTAACGAGCAGCTTATTGCGCGGTATCAAGAAATGTTACTCCGGCAGGTTGAAGGAGCTTACCGAAAAGGCGAGATGGAACCGGACGCCTACCTAAACTTTTTGAGCGTTGTGTGTGAAGCAGATACAAGGAACGGAATTTATGAACATTTCGAAGGGGTGTTTGGTGATCTTATAGACTATCACGAAGAAAGATTACAAGCCCGGATTCTCAAGGGGGCTGAATACATCGAATCAATCGGTCCGCAACATCCGAAGTATGCGGCAGCAGTTCGCAAATATAACGCCCTATGCGAAAAACTGCAAGAGCAGCAGGGGAGAAGACGGGCAAATGGTCGCGAAGGTAGAGATCGCTTAAGATTCCGAAATGCACAATGATATTTGGCAACGCGAGGAGAGATGAAATGAAAAAGAAAGTCCTGCGCTTTGATATTCGTTTAGAGGGAAATGTGGCATCTATCGAAACGGATCGTACTAGGATAGGTACTCTCGAAACGTTGTTGAAGATGATTTTTCATGAGTACAGCAAGAAGAAGCCCGAAGAGCTCGATAAGTTCATGCAGCGACTAAATACGTTATATGAGTTCATTCGCAATCGAGGACAACCTTTAAAAGAAATAGATGAACCGCTGAATGATTTTGATTTTTGGAAAATGTTAATGGAAAGGCCCCCATTAAAAAATGGATAAACGAAACTTAGGAGTGTGATCAAATGGAAGACAACAAAAAAGAACGGCCCGAGGTTTTAGAATTGTTATTGAAGCAGCTAAAGGAACAGGAGAAAGCCAAGAAGGCGCGGGAATATTATTTTGGAAAGGAAGATAAGAATGTTTAAGGAATTGGAAGAGTTTAAGGCGGTTTCAAAGGAACTGGAAGATAGATTGTCAAAAGCCCGGAGTGAACTTTGGGACAAGCAAAGGAAACACGCTCAATTAAAGCAGGAATATAACACCATGATCGAAGAGGACGCCAAAGGGATTAAACAATACAGTTTGGGAGACCTGAACAAGGCTAAAAAGCGCCTTGAGGAATTGGAAGAAGAAATCGAATATGCGCGCCAGAGAGAGGAAAGGCTTGAAGCCGGAAAGGCCGAACGTTTAGCCTCTCTAATCGAATCCGTAAGGCAAGGGGCCAAGACGCGCGCAAACGAGTTAAACGGAGTTCTGACGGGCGTATTTGATGAGGTAAGGGGATATAGGGCCAAGACGCTTCTCTCCCTCCAGAAGTCCTATAACGAGGCGTATGGAGAGCTTTCCAAGTTGACGGATGAATTACAAAGGGCAGAAAGGGAAGCAGGCTTAAAGGTGAACCGGCGCTTCCTTGGTATCGATATTCGAGATGTGTTTCATGACGACAAAGAGAACGGAAAAATTGGAATCATTCCGAACTTTGATGAAATTAACAGAGCGGCAAACCTGGGGCAGGTTCCTGATTGGGTTTATGAATCCAAATGATTAGGTTTGAGAGATTTTAACCAAAAAAAATAGGAGTGATATAAGTGTCAGAAAACGCAAACAACACCGTTGGAACAGCCGGAAAGGATATAGCAGAGAAAATGAACTCGCAAGATTGTCGCAGAGAGGAAATTCTAAAAAACTCTCCTTGGAACCAGGAAGACCAATCATTTAATGGGAAGGTGAGTAAAAATGTTTAAAGAACTAAATGAATTTTATGAGGTTGCAGCAAAACATGATGAGCGCATCAGTGGCGCAAGAACTGAATTAACAACAGCCAGAGAGGAACACCGTCAAGCTTTGCAAGCATACCAGAAGATGGTGGAAGAGGACACTAGTGGTTCAAAACTCCATGGAGCAGCAAAGTTGGGTGCTGCAAAGCGGGCGGCTGATGATGCGGCACAAGTTATTGAAATTGCCAAGGAACGGGTTAATCGATTTGAGGATGCCAAAAACACCGAATTGAAGCAGTTGACTGATAAAGTGAATAGCGGATATAAGCGAGAGTTTCAGACTGTTATTGAAAACGTTGATGCGATTATTGAGGAAGCGAAACCATTGGCCCGTTCCCTTTTACAACTAGCAGTTAAGGCGCACAAGCAAAGAATGAATGCATTTGAAATGGCAAAAAAACTATCTAATGTTGAACGGTCGGTAGGTATCGAGCACTCATATTTCCAGAGATATGTTAGAGACTTAGGGGACACTCTTACTCTTCTCGATATAAACGAAATCAATGAAACATACCTAACAGGGGAATTACCAAACTGGTGCAATGTGTACCCTAATGTTGAAAAAAGTTGAGATTAAAAGCGAGTGCAGGTGATAACAGATGATGCCAAAAGTAAAGCAAGGCCACGGAGAGAAAAAAAGCCGTAAAAAGGAACTAGCGGCCTTAGCCCTCATAACCGAAAGGACGATAGGAGAGGCGGCTGGAAAAGCTGGAATCGGCGAAGCTACGTTGTGGCGCTGGATGCAAGAGGATGGCTTCCAAGAATTATGGAGAGAGATGAAGCGGCAAGCTGTAGGCCGAGCCATATCTAAAATTCAACAATCCGCTACAATGGCTGTAGAGACGCTAGAGGACGTTATGGGCAATAGAAAGGCCCCTGCTATGGCTAGGGTTATGGCGGCCAAAACGGTGCTTGATACAGCCCTTAAGGCGGTAGAAATCGAGGACTTAATGGCTCGTCTGGAAGCGCTGGAAAGGAGCGCTGATGATGAGCCTAAGAGCGGTCGAGCGTCGTCTTAAAATCGTTGAGGAAAGGCTAATTCATAGTCTTGAAATCCCAATATTAATTATACGGGAAAAGGACTTTAGCGCGGGGAACTTGCCTCAAGGAGTAACCAAAAATACAAATGTAATTCTGATAAAAGCAAGAAAAGCAAGGGTAGGTGATAGCGGTGAGTCTTGTATCAATTTCTAAACGCGTTAAAGAAATGGAAATAAAAGAACGTAAGAAAAATCATATACCTGTATTAATTGTGGACGGGGACTTTGATTTCAACAATCTACCACGGGGAGTAACAGACAAGACCGTAATTATTATTGATGATCTGACATCATGAATGATAAATACGGCAAAAAACACAAAAATACGGGGCCTGTTAAAGGCTCCCGTCCCTGTGTTTACCCTTATGATACTACAAGGCGCTGAGAAAGAAAAGAAGAATACAAATATGTGGGAATTTTAAGGAAGGTGAATAATATGCCAACAATATCAACGGCGTTGAGGATGGCTGACCAATTCTCGTCGCCTTTAGCCAGAGTTATTACCCAAGCAGAAAAGGCAGCAATGGCGATGGATCGACTTCGGCGCACAGTGGAAACACCGGCTACTTTACGGATAAACGCAAGTAGTGCAGAGCAACAACTTAGAGGTATAGAGCGAATTGTAAGGTCTGCCAAAATTGACGTCACATTCAACGCTCGTCAGACTGTTCAGCGTGCCCAAATGTTGCGGAGACTTATTCAGCGGCAACTTGATGGTATCCAGGCCAGAATACGTGTAGAACTACCGGCAAGTCTAAACGTAATGTTCGCAAATTTACAACGCCTTGTGATGAAGCTAATCGCGGCTATTAGAAGATTCCGAGTCGAATCAGGTAATCAGGCTGACATGGAGCGGAGAATAGTCGAGTTGCAAGAAAGGATTTCACAACTCCAGGATCAAATCAACGCAAAAAATAGGCGCGCCGCTCAATCATCTTCGGGCTGGTTGTCAAACATGAAAGGAATAATTGCAGCGTATCTATCTATTCAGAGTTTAAAAGAACTTGGTACTGCAACGATAGGGGGTGCCATGCAACAACAAGAGATGATAAATACCTTTTCGGCTCGTACTGGAAATAACGACCTTGGCAAAGCCATTTATGACCAAACCGTAAAACAGGCTTTAAAGTACGGTCAAGACGTTCAGGCTACATTGGGAAGCAGCATGTCTTTTATGTCAGCTACCATGAACCCGAAGCAATTGAATGAATTAAACAAGCTAGCAATGAGGCTTTCTAAACTAAATCCCACAGAAGGGATGGAAGGGGCGGCTTTTTCCCTTAAGGAACTTTTAAGTGGTGACTATACTTCGATTTCAGATCGTTTCAATATTTCTCGCTCAGCGCTAAAGGATAGCGCCGCAAGAATGGCCGGAATGCGCGGTGATGTTGATGGTTTTATAAAAGGGATGGATAAGCTTTTAAACCAACAAAACCTTACGGAAGAAGCTTTCGAGAAAATGATGGATTCGCCCGCTGCCAAATGGAACAGGGCCATAAACACCTTTAAACACAATCTCGCGTCTGCCGGTGCAACTGGTTTACAATCTTTGGTTCCGCTGTTCGATAAGATAAACCACGGGCTTGAAACAGGGGCATTTCAAGGTGCTTTTGATATGCTTTCAGCGGGCTTAGAAAAGGCGGTTCAAGGGTTAACATGGTTTCTAGAAAAGGCAACGGCTGTTTACAACTTCATGTCGTCAAATTGGTCATGGATTGAACCGATCATTTGGGGCGTTGTAGCGGCCATTGCCGAGTGGACGATAGTTCAATGGGCATTAAATATAGCCCTCTCGGCAAATCCAATAGGGGCGATTGTCATGGGTATAGCCGCAGCAATAGGGGCAGTTGTCTTTCTTGTGAAATGGCTTATCAACTTGTGGAATACGAACGACAAATTTGCAGCGGCTTTAATCAGAACTTGGAATGGTATTTGGAACTTCGTTGATCAAATCCCAATATTCTTTACTCGTATTGGATATGGTATTGCTGACGCCTTTGATTGGGCAAAGGTGGAATCATTAAAAATCATGGAGGGACTCGCCAATGGCGTCATCGATAACGTCAACTGGGTAATAGAACAACTCAATAAAATTCCAGGTGTAAGCCTTGACGTTTTTGATCATTTGAGTGTTTCTGGTGCCGCAGCCGCAGAAGCAGAAGCAAAACGGCAAGCACGCGAAGCAAATTTGAAAAAGATGGAGTCGGACGCAGCTAAAAAGGCACAAGAGCGCGAAAAAGCTGTACAAAAGTTTTTGAATGATAGAGCCTCAAAACGAGCGAAAGAACAGGCCAAAAAAGAAAGTGAAGAAAACAACAATTGGTTAAATGGGACGGGTGGTGCGTCTAAGTTTGCGGGACTTTCCAACGATATAGATAAAGTTGGAAAGGTCGGCCAAGTCGATAAGATTAAGGATACGGTCGATATATCCAGCGAAGACCTTAAAATGATGCGCGAACTGGCGGAAATAAAGTCAATCCAAAACTTTGTCACATTGACGCCTACATCCATTGTTAGTTTTGGGGATACACACGTAAAGGGTGAAGAGGACATTTATAAAATTAAGGAACAGGTCAAGGACGCCATTGAAAGAGAGTTACAAGAATCAATTTCAGCCCATGCTGCGGGGATATATGGATAAGATGCACTTTACTAATTATGATGTGGCAAAGCATAATCCGTTTGAACGTTTCCCCCCTGGTAAATATATCGTTGCGGAAGCCGATGACAATGGGGAGTATACCCTGCACATACGGTTTGACAATGGGCTGGGGCGATCATCCGTAGAAAAAATGGAACTCCTGGAGGTTGTTATATTGGCCTTCAAGTGCCAAGAAATATTGGAACTACCTTTCGGTGCGGTTTGGTTTGATCTGCCTAATCACGTGGTAGACAACCCTTCTCTCTTTAACCGCCACGTAAAAGAAATGTTGAAACGGAATGGACTTTACTGGAAGCCCGCAAAACATTAATGCGCTCAATTTTGAGTCGATTAAAGAATCCTGCCCAACCAATCAACGGCGAGCAGGATTCTTTTTTTTCAAAGCACCAATCCTTCATTTTCCCCACAAACTGGGGAATTAACGCTCGCCAATTTTGGCGAGCCATTCGCATATATTCAATTGAGGATTTCTACAAATTTAGAAAACGCCCTTGCATTTCGTACGAAATTCGTACGAAGACCTGACAAATGATGATTTGATTTGAAGCCCTCTTAATTCCAAAACCAACTCAAATACTGAATTCGTACCGGTAAGTTGACTCCTCAAAGTTGAGGAGCGAGAATTCCTTTTACACTACATTTTTTTTCCAAAACAACACAAACCATTATTTGGCTAGGGAACAGGTTCACGGTCCAATTTTGGACTCTGTACCCGTCAACTTGACGTATGTGAAACGGTCCGCCACCCATGAACCACTAAACCCAAAGTTGGGGCGAGTGAAAGTAACGTTACTTTTCCAAAACAAACTCAACATTGTCTGGAACGGGGTGATTTGAAATCACATCATCATTACTCCTTGTATGATGCTAATTAACAAAACTTTGTGTGCAAAAAAAGGGTGCAAAGAGTGTGCGAAAAGGTAGGCACAAAATGGTGCTCACCGCTGAGTAAAGAATAAAACCCGAAAAACCTGAGAACGCAATTTTGCGTTTTCTAAAATCTGGATATAACTAACGAACGCAAAATTGCGTTGGTTTAAATCTTTTCGTACAATGACTTGATTTGAGATATCGACGGTCACAAAACAATAATTGATCAAAATCCAAATTTGGGGGCTGACAGTTTCTTCATTGAAAGCAGGTGCCTGAACGGACCATCCACCCACCGGGTTAAAGGTACGAATTTCGTACATTAGAAAGGCTGGTGGTGATTACTCCCCAAAATTGGGGGATAATGTGTTCATTGCCCGTGTCAAGCTTTAGAATGCGGTTAATTGCTTCTAGCACGAACTTTTAAGAAAAAAAAGTCCCTTTACCCGCCGAAACATGGTAATATAATGGTTAATATTACCTAATTAGGGGGATGGAAACTTTGAAAAAGGCGTTATATCTTATAGTGGGTGTAATCATTGGGGCATCTATTGGGATAGGTACAACATCTTATGCTGCTGTTAAACAATTCATATTAACGGAATTTAATAGCCCTGTTGTGGTAAATGGAGTAGTCTATAAAGACTCACAAAACCCTATTTTGAATTACAACGGGAAAACTTATATACCTTTGTCCAAAATAGGTGATCTAACTGGTGTGAATTACAAGTGGAACGCTGAAAAGAAGCAAGTTGAAATTGGCTCAGCTTCCAGCCCATCTAATTCTGGAGATACTTTAACCTATATCATTAATGATGGCAAATTAACAACGCTTGAAGGGTCTTTAGCCGAAGAACAAGCAATAAAAGAATTCACCGAGAATACAAAGACGGTAATCGAAGAAAAGGCCGGACTAGTAGAAGAAGACGGAACAACTGTTTTGTATATCAAAAACAATTCCAGATCAGTAAGACTAGTAAGTGAAGACGATATTAATTACGTAACAGCAAAAATTAAAAAACAACCGTTGCCCCCTGGTATCTCTGAGGGATGGATAAGTGAAGCTTTGCTAAAAAGTGTTTATGGGCCGAATGTGCTTGATCAAGATTTAAGCAGCGCATCTACGCAGAAGTTTAACGAAATTACTTATTACAAAATTGACGACTTAATTAATTTAGGAGTTATCAAGATCAAATAGTTAAACGAGAGAGGGCGTCCGTCAAGGGCGCTCTTTTAATAACTTCTAAGTGATGATCGTCAAGCTCTCGTCTGGCGCCGTTATTTACAACCGTAAAACTTTTTACACTTGTAAAATCAATGTTTTCGATAAAACCATTACGCCTAATGAATGGTGGGCAGTACTGGCAGACATCGCCAAAGCCTTGAATCTGAAAGCGAAACTAATTAAGGAGCGTTTGGATGACGAAGCCGTTTCAAACGGCCACATCTCAGATTCGCTTGGTAGGGTACAAGTTGTCAATGATGAAAAGAATACTGTCCGTTAAACGGACATAAATAAACGAAAATTTCTCACATACGTCAAATTGACGGGTATAAATCAAAGGTTCACATTGATCTCTGATCTTTTGGTAAAATTACCCATACTCACTTTATGAGTACATAGGAGGTTTTCACCAAATTTGGCGAAAACTCATTCTGACGCTCCCCCGTTTTGGTGAGCACCGTTTTCTAAAATATTAGAAACTGTTGTGAAGCCCTCATTTTCAACAAATCCGTATTTTCGGACGAATCGTGAATTTCAAGGTTCGTTTATTGGTTTCAAATGATTTCGCGGATCGCTAGGTCATCGATCACTGAATAAGCAACTCTTTGGCCACCAGGGGTACTCATTTTATGCGTACCCTTTGTAACCAAGGGTATCTGTAAGTTGGGGATACACACCCCAATTTTGGGTTTAGATGAAATATTCACTCACCATAATTTTATGGCCAGTCAACCTCCCCGGATTTGGGGGCGTCAACCTGCACGAAATTGTGCCGATTAATTTCTTCGGAGTATTGGACCGAAAATATTCTCCATTGGTGAGGATGCGGCAAGTTACCGCCCCCTTACAATATGACGATATGACCGGCTTCTCACAGGGATTGCACGTTCAAAAAAGATCGACCAATATTACTCATTTTTGAGTAAAACAACTATACGCAAAGTGCGGATGGTGGGGGGGTCCTCAATTTTGAGGAGACCCTATATGCACCATTCCGTTCATCAAAGACAAACACATCTACCTCGTCAAAAATTCAGACATGGCGAATCGCCATATCCGAAAAATGAACAACGCCGGAGAAAAATTCATTATTGTATTCAAGGGCATACCAAATTTGGGGCTACCTTTTCGGGGAGGTTGCTCAACTTTGAGCATACGCTATATGCACTCAGGGGAAAATTCCGTTCAGTGGATTTAAGGTACTTCGAAGCTGGGAACGCCCTCTCAAATCGAGAGATGTTCAGTACCCCTCAATATGAAGGGGAGTGAGTATGGGACAAATTGTACCCTACTGAATCTTTACCAGGATGTTAATACTTCACCACTCGACGAATTGTCGAGTACTAACCAAGTCGGTTAAAACTCAAGTACCCTCATTTTGAGTGATGTTCAACTTCCGTCAAAATGGGGGTACTTCAACCCCCGTCAGATTGACGGGACCTAATTAAGCCTCATCAATCTGCGATTAATAAGATCAATAGAACCGAATGAGTTCCATCCAAGTATTTACACCAATTAATGATGTTATAAGTCTAGGAGCATGGTATAATTACGTTCATAATCATAAAGTCCGAGGTAATGTCAATGATAGAGGTATATTGTGATGAAAGTCGTCCTGAACTACTCTCTTTAAGAGAAGGTACAAATATCAAAGATAGGTATATGGTCATTGGAGGACTTTGGGTTCCGTATCCTATACGCGAAAGATTTAAGGATGAAATAAAAAGAATAAGGCATTATCATGAAGTTTATGGAGAAATTAAGTGGAAGAATGTCAGTCCATCGAAAATAGACTTTTATCATGATTTAGTTAGATTGTTTTTTCGTTTTGAAGGAATTAGGTTCCGATGTATTGTTGTCGATTCACTAGAAGTAGATTTAAAAACATTTCATGAGTCCGATTCAGAACTTGGGTTCTATAAATTCTACTATCAATTATTAAAACATTGGGTTGATAATAGGGAACGATATTGGATTTATTTGGATTATAAGAAGAATAAAGTTTCCGATCGACTAAAAGTATTAAAAAGAGTTCTAAATAACTCAGCTTCGGGCACTATTGAGGACGTCCAAGCTATTGATTCAAAACAATCGTTAATTATTCAAATGTCCGATGTGCTTATAGGAGCTATAGGTTACAAATACAATGGATACTCGTCGAGTGATGCTAAACTCTCATTGATAAATCTAATTGAAAATGATTTTGACTGTCAAATTGAAAAGACGTTTAAAAATAGTTATAAATTTAATATATTTGAGATTGATTTAAACCTTAGGAAGTATTACTAATGTACTCAGAACTTTTGAATCTTGACAGTCAATTAGATTATGAAGAGTTGTATAAATTACACTATTGTCAGCGGGAAATTAGAACTCACGATGGTTACCTTGTTAAGTTTAGGCCCGAAACATTTAATCATGCTTTTTTTAGTAATGCTGATCGAAGGAATAGAGATAAAAGCCTTTTTTCAATCGATAGAGCCCAAAGAATCTTGTGGATTGAAAAGGCATTAAATGATCCCAATTTAAATGTATACGCTGGTTGGGATTCAAAAAATAAACGATACGATCATTCTAGAAGAGTTACACTAATAACTTCCGATGGTTATGTTGTTGTTTTACGCGTTGGGAATGATTGCTTTATATTTGTTACAGCCTATGTGATTGATGACCAAAAAGTTCAAACTAAAATTCAATCCAGTCCAATTTGGGAAGGCGAACATATGATCGTAAATGATTGACTTTTACGAATGAAATGTTATACTTAAAGTGTCCTTTACTTACAGTATTGGGACCTACAAAGGTTTCGGCTCGCTGAACCCATTAATCAGCGGCCATACATAACAAACAAACCAGTCTGTCGACTGGTTTTTTTTGAGGATGATTTTCTTTAAACTAAAGTCAAGAAGCATACGCATTATAAAATTGGTCGAATCCATAGAAACTGACAAAGCCCACTAACCTATATGGTCGGTGGGATTTTTTTTGTAATCCTAAAAGGTGATTTGGTTATATTTGTAGAAAATTGATAATTATAGATGATAGACGAATTCGGCCACTATAATGATTGGGGGAGTTAGCTAATGGATGATACGTCCTATAATGTGTCAATAGACGACATGCCTTACATTATGCCTTTAAAAGAAGCTGCACGTTATCTAGGCTTAAGTGAACTAACTTTAAAGCGCCGCATCTATGACAAGAAAATCAAAGCTTATAAAGACGGTGGTTACTGGAAGCTTAAACGTGAGTGGGTGTTGAAATATCAAAATGAACTGTTGAAAAGGGCCGGATTTGAGTCGGAGGATGTGAAGAGTCAAATATCAATGGAAAAACTGAAGCTGATCAAGGAAATTCGCATTATTTCGGATTTTGTAGAAGTTGGCCGAAGTGTGACCGAAACTAACAGGAGCGAGATTCCTAGTATTGCTATCAAATGCAACGAAGTTTTTGCATTTTTAGAAGAAGGGAGTGAATACATAGTTATAGTTCCGACAAATTAATTTGGAGGGGCGTGGCATATGACAGGAAATAATCGGGAATTGTCAAAAAACAATCGGCAACCTATCAAGGAAGTCAGGATTGTGTCTGAATCGGTGGTTGATCGCTACGGAAATATCATTGGAGATAACCCAATGGATTTTCCATCAATCACCAACAAAGCGAAGCAACTGATTGCTTATTTAGAAACAGGGAAAGAACACGTGGTTGTAGATCAAACCGATAAAAAAAGTTGCATGGCCGAAAATAATACTAAAAACGTTAATCATGGTGGTGTTTAAGCGTGGATAAGTTAGACCCTGTGGTGACAGTTAATGATGTTGCCAAGTACTTCAAGGTGAGCCGGTCGACGATTTTTAAGGCAATAAAGTCGGGAGCGTTAAAAAGCTATAAATTTGGCCGACAGCGGAGAATTAAGCGGGAGTGGGTTTTGGAATACCAAAACGGCTTGCTTAAAAAGGCAGGCTATTGCGGGGAGGATGTATTCGATCATAGTTTGATGATCGATGATCCGGTGCATTTAAAAGAAATTAATGGGCTACACATAAACCAATTCTCACAAGAAACCCAGGATTTCATACACCATCTTTGTGCAAATGCCATTAAAAGAGCAATTAATAATGGCTATATAAAAACTAAGTAACTGTAAGAAGAGGACATCCGAACCAAAGGAGAAGAAAGTCTTGAATAAAAACATCGAAATAGAGTTCCATCCTGATGGAAGGCCTTTAGGCATGTCAATAGGAACTTGGAAGAAAATGCATAGAATATTAGCTGCAATTCATCTCAATCATCTGGATAAAGTTATGGAAATGCAAAAACGGAGGGGGAATGACAATGGGTGAAAAAAGGGTTGATTAAGACAGGATTTGATGTGAATTTGATGTGAAACTTGATGTTACAAGGCGTGATTTACTGATGATAGGTAATAAATTATCAAAGAAAATCCATAATTGGTGTGGTTTCTTGGTACTATAACAGATTGTGTAGTAAAAGGGTTGTTGCCCGCATACGGTGCATGTGGAGACGGTGGTAAAGTTAGAGAAGATGTAGAACTGAATAATGGCAATAGATTAAAGCCCTTGAGTATCAAAAGATGCTCAGGGGTTTTTGTTTGGGGTTTGGCAAAAATTCCAGTAGTTATTTTTGTTGACATATAGTCTAATTGGACTATAATGAATGTGGTAGTCTGATTAGACTATAAATCTTAAGTTATAAGCAGTTATTATTGAGTTAGTGTAATTGCTTGGAATGGAGCGTACGATGATTAAATCTTTTTTGATGATAGGGCAATCCAATATGGCCGGTAGAGGCTTTTTACACGACGTACCCCTTATTATAAACGAACGGATACAAATGTTGCGCAATGGCAGATGGCAAATGATGATAGAACCTGTGAACTATGATCGTCCTGTTTCTGGTGTAAGTTTGGCGGCTTCATTTGCAGATGCATGGTGTTCAAAGTATCCGGAAGATACGATTGGCCTAATACCATGTGCCGAAGGTGGAAGCTCGCTAGATGACTGGTCTGTTGACGGCGAGCTTTTTCAGCATGCCATCAGCGAAGCCAAATTCGCCATGAAGCATAGCACCTTGACAGGTATTTTGTGGCATCAAGGAGAAAGTGACAGTTCAGATGCCAAATACAAAGTGTATTATGACAAGTTATCGGTAATCGTACAAGCGCTTAGAGATATTCTTAATGTTCCGGAAATACCCTTCATCATTGGCGGCTTAGGGGACTTTTTAGGTAAAACAGGATTTGGGAAGTACTGCGTCGAGTATGATCGTATAAATGATTGCCTTCAAAAATTTGCTTTTGAGCAAGCACATTGTTATTTTGTGTCTGCGCAGGGGTTGACAGCGAACCCAGATGGTATTCATGTGAATGCATTATCTCAAAGATATTTTGGTCTGCGCTACTTTGAAGCCTTCGATAAAAAAACTCACATTTTAGCACCACTAAGTCATGAGGCTGAGCTTTTGGATAGACTTATTGCAAGAACGCATACGCCAAATGAATTGATGTTTGTGAAACAGATGGACTTTGCACTTGGAAAACTTTCTTTTGAAAAACTTATCAACGAATAGTGAGGCATAGATTATGATTCCATTACTGATTTTAGGACTATTAATGCAAAATCCGGGATCCCATGGATACGAGCTCCTGACACAAATGGAAGAAAGGCACTACAAATATATTGTAAATTTCACGAAGGGGTCATTTTACTATAATCTTCAGCAGTTGGAAGAGAAAAATTTAATTAAGCAGGTTTTTCAAGCGGAACAAAGCCGGGAAAGTCACCATTATGTTATCACAGAACTTGGGAAAGCCGAGTTTCAAAAATTGATGTACCAGTACGGCGCAAAAACGGAGTATGTTAACCTGTCCTTTTATGCAGCACTTTTATTTGCTAAGGAATACAAAAGCGATAATATGGTCAAGCTTATTAAAATTCAAATTGAGCAGACTGAAGCGAAAATTCAATTATTAAAGGATGCCTTGGAAGGTGAACATCACCCATTATATTTTAGAAAGATGCTAGAGAACTCGGTTTCACACCATTTGGTAAATTTAGAATGGTTTACTTCACTTTTAGAGGATATCGATTGTCTATGTAAGTAATAGTCAAGTACATCTAAGTGATTAAACCTGCCGCCAAGGCCCCTCCAGCGTCATACGGCATCTTTTTTGTACACTCAAGGAGTGATAATGATGACGTATTGTGGTAAAGAGAAGAAATAGATGGGTTGTACCACAATATGTAGTGGATTTTGGGTGAAAAATGAGCAAAAAATGGGGCTGAAAAATGCGATTTTTGGCCCCATTTTTTTGGCTCTTCCACGGATGACATAGAGTGTAATCAGAGAAATGTCTATTAAATAAGCATTTGTAAAGAAAATAAGACACAGTATAGCTCAGTTGGGAGAGCGCTTGAATGGCATTCAAGAGGTCATGGGTTCGAATCCCATTATCTCCATGTTAAAAGATTAGTTGCTTAGAAAAACACCGCTTCGTTTGGTAAAGTGAGAGTGTTGAGCTTCCACTACCACACAGAAGAGGTGTCCTCTATATGATAGAACAAAAGCAACCATTCGATCAACTGCCAAACGAAATCAAGCCGGCTTTTCTGGAACTGAACGTGTTGAAACACTTGCGTGGCGCGGGTTTCAAAATGAAATTCGGCTTTACGTGCGCCTATTTATTCCGCCTTGTGTTTGTCCTGTTGTTTCACCAGAAGAACTGGTTTCGACTCTTGGAGAGCAAGAAAGGCGAGACATTTCCAGGCAAAGATGCGGTATATCGTTTCTTGAATCACAGCGGCTATGCATGGCGGCGGTTTTTACTGTCGCTCAGCGGCGAAACGATCGCGCGCATGGAGCCGCTGACCTCGTCAAACCGGGAGACCGCCTTCATCTTCGACGATTCCATGTTTGCGCGCAACCGGAGAGTAAAGCCGTCGAGATGCTGGCACGCTTTAAAGATCACGCGACCGGCGTCTTCTACAAAGGCTTTCGCATGCTGACCATGGGCTGGTCGGACGGCCATTCCTTTGTTCCGATGGACTTTACGCTGCTTAGTTCGGCAAAGTCCGGCATCACCGACATGGCGGATGGGATCGACAAGCGAAGCCATGGCTACAAGCGTCGGCAAGAAGCGTTCTGTACAGCTCCGCAGGTGATCGCCGCCATGCTGGACCGTGCTTTGCAAGCCGGCACTTCGGCTTCGTACGCCCTCATGGACAGTTGGTTTACGCAGGCGCCGCTCATTCAGGAAGTCATCCGTCGCGGGCTGCATGTGATCGGGATGGTTTAGAACGATAACAAGCGCTATCTCGTGAATGGGCAACGGCTCAGCCTGAAGGAATTATATGCCGCTGCACCACGTGCCGAAGGGAAAAACCACAACATCCTCGGTCTCATCCGAACTTCGCTCGCCCCGGGAATCCTGGTGGTGATCGTGTTTGTCCGCCATCGTTCCAAGAAAAACGAATGGCTTGCCCCTCTTTCGACTGACCTTAGTCTGACGGCCCAGGACATCATCCGAATCTACCGGATGCGCTGGGACATCGAGGTTTTCTTCAAGTGCGCCAAATCGCTGCTGCGTCTGCAAAACGAGTTCCAAGGCCGTTCGTACGACTTGCTCGTGAGCCACACGACCATTGTAATCTCGCGCTACATCCTGCTGGCTTGGCAGCACCGACAAAGCACGGACGCCCGCTCGTTTGGCGGCTTGTTTTATTTGCTGTGTGACGAAGTGGGGACGCTCGATTGGGCGATCGCTTTGCAACAACTGCTCGATCTGATCCACGAAGTCGCTGCAAAAGCAGGAAAAAAGCTTTCCACTCTGATTCAGCGTCAATTCCAGCAATGGATCGCGGCTTTACCCAATTACATCAAGGCTTATCTGCCAATTTCATGCTGCGAAAGTTGAGTTAATAACAAATCAATTTGCGGAAAATCGCTGCGGAGTTTTATCGGTTTTTCACATTTCCAGCACGGTCTTTCAACTTCGTATATATGGACTCCCTGCTTTTCTAACCAGGCATAGGTTTTGCTCTCAGTGTACCGGATCAGCCATATGAAGCAGCAAGGCAGGCAACTCATTTTGGTTTTTTACCGGATGGATATCAAACAGAGGTTGAGATTTAAAAGGTTATAAAATTTTCCAATTTGATTTTTATTATATTGAATGGTGGTGTGAGATACAATGAAAATTTAAACAACCGATCGTCATTGTTAAAGTAAATCAAATTTCTGATTGATACGTAAAAGTAGGGTGTTCGGTGAAAATAAAGTATTTTCTTAGTGCTTAAGTTAAGATAAGTCCCCTGTTTAAGCACTACATGCTACCCACGTACGTTCTTTAATAGGTGATTGGAAATGGAATATAATGAGGAGGACGTAGCCCAAGCGAAGGTTCGGGAGCGTTCTTTTTATTGAACTAACGGGCAGGTTAACGTGGAAACATATTTCTCATACTTCAATTCCATGTTATGGTAATATAGAGTTTCTAGCGTGTATAAATGTTTTATCGTTAAAAATGGAAATAGTACATATGGAGGTAATTAAGTTTGAAAACTCACTACTATCTCAGTTGGTTTAATGATTTTTTTCCAGAGAAGCTGGTCAAATTGTTGCATGAGGATATAACAGACAGAAAATCGCTTGTTATGATTAGCGCTCAACCGTCTGGTTATAAAGATGAGCAAGTTAACATTGATGATGTTTTTGAAAGGACATGGTTTAATCAGGCTAACATTATTTTTGATGAATATCATTTAATTGATTACCGCATGCAGAAGGAAGATGCCCAGCGATTAATTCAAAACGCTTCTGTCATTTTTTTATGCGGTGGAAATACTGTTTTGCAGAACGATTTTTTGGTTGAATATGAATTATCGGATGTGCGATTAAGAACAGCAATGCCTTTATAATGGGTGCCAGCGCTGGTGCAATAAACATGTCTGCAAAATGGTTATGCTCGAAAAACGCTGGCTATGAAGTTGAAACAAGTACTATTTATGATGGTATAGGCTTTGATCGTTTTGCCTACGAATCTCATTCTAGACTCGACTACGCCGCGCTGGTTCAAGGCTACCTGTTCCCCTTGTCTGAGGAGATTGATGTTTATGCAGCAGAACAGGAGAGCGCTATGCGTGTAAAGGACGGCAAAATAGGTATAATGGGTAATGTATATTTAATTTCCCACTCAAAGATTCAGAAATTGGTTGAGACGCTCTAATTAGGGTGAGTGGCTGTAAAAACAATGAACCGTATGATCCTTTCAAACACGCGAGCAAAATGGGAGTAATCCTTGACGGTGATAAAGTAAGATTAAAGATCCCAGCTAATTTAGAAGATTACGAACGCCAAGCGGATGAGTTAGCAGATGACAAAATAAGTTTTAGACTGAACAATTAATATAAATCAGCGGCAGACCAAGACTTGATAAATAAAGCATTAGACTGCCGCTGTTGTCATTGAACTAACGTTTCCCTTTAGTGGACCAAGCTCTTAGACCGCTCAGAAAGGAGGAGTTATTTTTGTAAGCTCCATGAATGAATGACTGTATAGTTCTTTTTTAATTGGCTATACCTTATGACATTCTTATTCTTCAGTTCATTAAATAACTGATAATAATCCTGCTCCAAGGTTTCCCAATCACTATATTCTCCATTTCCGTCCAATTTCCCGGTTAGAGAGCTTGAATTCGTTTCGTTAAATAGGGTTCCATTGGACGTTTGCCAATCGGGAATTTTATCTTTCCACTCCGCATATATAAAACCTCTCCACTTGTCCCCTAAAGCTGACACCAATAAGTTTTTATTAACTTGATTAGCTCCCCTGAACATTTCTAGACTAGGATGATTATTATCAATGAAGAAATTACCGCAATTGGAACACTGATAAACCGTTTTAAAAAGTGTGCTTATTAATGATCGGATTCTCATTGCAGCTTCTTCTTTATCTGTAGATGACGGTCCCGATTTCTCAATAGCATCGTCAATCTCGTCCAGGAGATCAAACTGATCTTGGTCCGATATTAAATATCCCTTATAGAATAAATAATCGGTCGTATCGTGTATTCTTTGTCCACACTCACATCTAAAATTCATTCGTTCACCTCAGGCCGACTGCCACTACTATTAGGGCTGCTAATTACAAAGTATACTTCAATATAAATACTACCACATATTGGGGTTATCCTACCCGTTAGCTTAATGACTGATTCAGTCTACTTTATTTTTCAGTCTACACTTTATTTTCTTTGGACACAGGGAGATTTCTGACAAAATGTATGTATTTGCTGGGAATAATGGAAGCGGTAAAAGTACGATTCGGTAAATCCGGAAAGTCGAAAAGTATCTGCAGGCAAAGAAGCAATCAGATTTGCTAGAGACTATATTTGTCATAGGAGAGATTTTTCAATTGAAACAACATTAGCGGGAGGCAATGGGATTCGTCTTATAGGTGATGCCGAGGCAAATGAATTTGAGATAACTATGTTTTATGGAGGTTTAGGTTCTTATTGCAATATGGTTAATCCTACTTTCAATGTTGAGTGGCGGTCAATGAATTGGCAGGATTGGGTTCAGTATCGGAGGCCGAAAGAATCATAAACTTTAAGTCGGTATAAGTCGATTAAATAATTAGGACTTATATATACATAAATTTCTATATTAGAACATACCTAGAAGTTAACTTAAGCTCAGGCGTAGAAGCCGTATCTAAAAATAGAATTCATTACAGGAGGTAAGCTATGAATAAGAGAACAGGCATTAGATTTTTAGTTGTAATTATGATGATTTATGTATTTGCTTTTAATCTGGGTGGGAAAACTGTAAAGGCAAATTCCGTATATTATGTTTCTACAACGGGGAATGACATTACTGGAACCGGTACACTATCAAATCCATGGAAAACCATACAAAAGGCAGCAGATACCATGAAAGCCGGAGATACCTGCATCATACGAGGTGGTACATACCGGGAAACAGTAACACTTCATACTTCCGGAACTTCTGCAAATCCCATAAACTTTAAGGCTTATACAGGAGAGAACGTAACGGTATCCGGTGCCGATCCGGTTACTGGCTGGAAAAATTACTCCGGATCCATCTATTATGCGGAAATGACGGGTTCACTTGGAACAAAAAATCAGATATTTGTTAATAAGCAAATGCAATTTGAAGCCAGATGGCCCAATTCACCAACACTTGATCCCTTAAATTCAACATATGCAACAGTTGATTCCGGTTCCACTACAACCATCAAGGATGGGGACTTAACTCAGGCACCTGGATACTGGGTTGGCAAAACGGTTTGGAGTGTTCCGGGAACAGGCTACAAATCTTATAAAAGTACCATTACCGGCTCAAGTGACGGCTCCATTACCTTTGATCAAATGGCTACTGCAGCGACGGCCGGTAACAGCTATTATATTACTGGTAATCTTGAAGATCTTGACAGTGCGGGAGAATGGTATTATGACGGCATTACTGGCAGACTTTATTTATGGGCGCCTGGTGGAGTTGATCCGAATACTTTGACAGTAGAAGCAAAGAAGCGGACTTATGCATTTGATTTAAGTTCCCGCTCTTACATAAATATTACCGGAATTAATATCTTTGCCTCCAGCATTAAAATGTCTAATTCTAATTACTGTAAAGTTTCTAATATGATTGCGGAATATGTCAGTCATGATTCGGATGTTACCAGACAATACAGTACAGGGATATTTATGTCCGGTACCAATAATGAGCTTAGAGACAGTACTTTGACCTACAGTTCCGGTAATCTGGTGAGTATAGAGGGAACAGGAAATAAGGTAATTAATAATCTTATTCATGAAGCCAATTATTCGGCAGCGGATATTCCGGCAATCTATCTATTGGGGGCAAACCATCTAGTCAGTCATAATACGGTATACAACGCTGGGCGTCATCTGATATTTATGCCTACCCAAAACAGCCAGATACAATATAATAATCTGTACAATGCAGGAAAGCTGACAAAAGACTGCGGAATACTCTATGAATTTGCCTGGGATGGGCAGGGGACGGTAATTCATCATAATTACATCCATGATAATCTGGCAAAGAATTATTCCGGCACGGGTATCTATCTGGATAACGGTAGCAAGGGCTATATTGTGCATCATAATGTTGTATGGGGAAACTATACAGGGATAAGATTGAATACACCCAGTAATTTTAACCTGATTTATAACAATACCACCTACAGTAACGGAAATGTAGGATATTGGGGGAGTAATTTTCAGTCAGATATGTACGGCGACAGAATTTTCAACAATATCTTTACTACAGCCTTTACACTGCCTGGTACTCATATAGAGGGAAATAATATTACCTCAGAAACCAATCCGTTATTTGTGAATCCCACAGCATATGATTTCAGGCTGAAGTCTAATTCTCCAGCTATTAATGCAGGGGTTGTAATATCTGGAATCACAAATGATTATGTTGGTGCGGCACCGGATATTGGAGCATATGAGTTCGGTGGAACTGACTGGACGGCCGGGCATGATTTTTCTTCACCTCCGGACCCGGTTTTTGAGAGTGTCAGCTTACTTTATGTTAATAACGTAAGGCAATCTGATTTCGAGAAAGGGATAATCTCACCATGGGCAGCAACATATTCAGATACTGCTGCAAGCGTATCGGTACCAAGAAGCGGCTCTAAGAGTGTTAGATTGGGACCCGGAGAAGATGGTATCGAGCAGGTACTTACGGGGCTAAGACCTAATACCAGCTATGTGTGTACAGCCTGGGTTAAGGCAGACATAGGAGAGCAGATTCAGATTGGCGTTAATGGCTTTGAAGGAACGGATGCATCTGCAACATCTGACAGTACATCCTGGACAATGGTAAACATTCCTTTTACAACCGGAGCAGGCGCTACCAGGGCAACAGTGTATGCTTACAAGAATCCTGGCACAGCATATGTTTATGTAGATGATTTTGGGGTAGTTGAACAATAAATTGTCGGAAAGTAAGAAAAACCAAGACTGCCTTGGGTCAGATGGATCAGGAGGGACGCCCTTGCTGCGGCACAGCCCCTTATGGCTATCGCCTTGAAATATCTGTAGGTTTATTGGTGTTAATAATGGGGAATACGGATAAGTTTGAGATGATAGCTAATAAGTATGACACCTCTGAAAGAATTCAAATCGCAAAGGTATCATCAAATACCAATATTTTTATGGCTCAGGTTTTACTCCATATTCATGATGTTGAGTTAGTTTTATCAAGATTATATGAGGTTCTAAATGAAAGCGGACATTTACTAATCGTAGATTTTAATAAAAATGAAAAAATAGTTTCTGATATGGTCCATAACGGGTTTGATCAGACAGAGTTAACTGACATGATGACAAAAATAGGATACAGGGATATTCAATCTAAAACTTTTTATACCGGAAGTAAAATATTCATGGGTTATGATGCATCTTTGGTTATCCTTGATTCTCGGAAATAGAGTATCCGCCAAGGCCTCATCAGGCCTGAGCGTCATCTTTTTTGTACACTCAAGGCACGTGGAGTCGGTGGCTTTGCTAGAGTTGAAATGATACAGGAAAGTAACACCTTATGTATCAAGGTTTTTTGCACTGAAACAGGTTTGAAGCAGGGAACAATGGGCGTAATTGCTCGTTGTTATGAATTTGATGTGAAAAAGCTAAACAATCGGCCTATCTATTTGTCTCCAGCCAGTCGGCGCATCTTATACCACTTCCTGATCATCCTCGGAATCGCCCAGGCTTTTGCAAAAGAAAAAGTCTTGTACACATCTTGACAAAAACTGTGTTGTCTTAATCCAAAGACGATGCAGTTTTTTTATTAAGTTTGAACTGAGTTCACAAAATAGTAATAACTTTCGACTTTATTTTGCTTTTTATCACAAAATCAAACATAAAAGTAATTTGAACACATAATCTTAGAGGTATATTATAGTAAAGAGCAATAACCACAAATTGGAAGAAAGTTTAACTTTTGAAACGAATGCGGGTGAAAAAATTGAGTTTATCAAATTTCGAATTTTCATTCTCTAAACCTAAGCAAGGCCTGTTTAAGATGGGCGATAACGATTTTAAGATTGTTACGGAGTACGGGAAAGAAAGGAAAGTAAATTTTAATGAGCTCTTGGTATATTTGTTTTCGGAAGGAATGAATAATTCTTTGGAGGTAAGTGACAACATCCGGAGATATGATGCCGTCTTCGATATGTCCATCCATGAAATTAACGATCTATTGAATCAACTGGTTGAAGAACAATTTCTGAAGTTTGAACCGAGGAAAAAAGAGTTGCACAAACATTATTCTTATAATCCCGTGAAGATATTGAATTACGCCAGATCCGTTTCTGCCGCGAAAAAAACTAACGAATTTATTTCTTTAGGGAAATTAGAGTTGGCCGTTACCCATAAATGCCCGTTTAATTGTACATATTGCAGCAAGAAAGAATATAACCCCTCAGAACAGTTATCTTTAGAGGAAAAGAAAAAAGTGATTTACGAAGCTTATGAGTTGGGAGCACAAACGATCGCTTTAACAGGCGGAGAACCTTTGCATGATGAAGTTGCGGAGGAAACTTTTGAACTAATTGGTTACGCATCTGACTTAGGTTACAAAAGAAAAGTATTGTTGACAAGCGGGTACCATATCGACAAATATTTTCAATCCATAATTGATTCGCATCTGGATGAAGTTCAGGTCTCCTACAATATGAGTTGTAAGTTTTACGAAGATAGAGTCCGGAACCAATATATTGAAAAGAATATTAAACAAATAAGCGGATTAATGGATTACGGTATCCGTTTGGGCATATGCAGCGTTCTGACAAATGAAAGTATTGGTTTCATCGATGAGATAATTAAATTCTGTTTAGAGAATAAACTATATAGTGTTTATTTCTATCCGGTGATGCCGGTTGGGGATGCCAAGAATATATGGAATGAGATCAAATTGGATGTTTCGGACTTGAAAAATGCACTGGCATTAATCAAAGAAAGGAGGGAGGAGCTCAAACAAAGGCTGTATATTTCCGCGCCGCAGTCGTTTTTGCAGGATGAGAAACCGCTGCAAATTTGCGAGGGCGGAATGTATATGCTCTACGTTACCGAAAGCGGCGATACGGCTGCTTGTGCCTGTTCCGCTGCTTCGGGTTTCAATGTCCGCGATTATTCCTTGTCTTGGATCTGGAAGGAATCCAGATATTTTGACGGCTACAGAATTGTTAAATCAGTAAACAGCTTATGCCAGGCTTGCGATGATTACTCTCTTTGTATAAATAGTTGCGTTTGCAGAGAGAGCTTGGCCGTGCGGAATTTTAAATTTAGCTCCGGAAAATGTGCACTCATTACGGGAAATTTAAAAATCAACGAAATAGGATCGGTGATGGAATGAAGACAGGACTTTTTATACGCAAATATGATGAAGTTGAATGGGAAAAGATGAACAAAAACAAGTGCGTTTTTCTTGGAAGCGAAGGATGCATTTACAAACTACCGCATAAAAATGAAATTGTTGATCTGAAAAATAAGATTAAAGATATGGAAATCCATATCATTACTCCTCTTGTGTCACAAATGAACTTGCAATTGGCCAAGGATGCGATAGATGACTTGATTTCCGCGAACGCCATAGATTCAATAACTTTTAATGATTACGGCGTGCTTTATTACGTTGCGAACAAGTATAAATACTCAAATATAAAGTTTTACCTCGGGAGGTTATTGACCAAATCGTTCTCCGATTGTCCTTGGTCGGATCATCTGAACAGAAATGAGGAAGATTTCGTCAAAAAATACATGAATGGTTTCGCGCTGAATGACCCCAGGAAAATTAAAATGTTTAAGGACATGGGGATCGAAGGAGCTCATCTTAGTGCAAACCATAAAAATGCGGAGGGATTAAAAGAAATTGCGCAAAACGGATTCGATATCATAGTCCATTTAAATACGATCATCGGATCTTCCAGCAGAATTTGCAGTCAAGCCCAGTATCATGGTTTGAGCTATCCGGCATGCAAGGATAAATGCGAGAAACCGGCCGTACTTAGATTGTCCAAAGTGTGGAGTCTAAAAGAGGACGGATATATTGAACCAAGCAAGGAAGTAAAAAGGATGGTTCCCGATTATTATGTTGCCGGAAATATAACCTACTACCGAAATCCCGATCAAGAGCTATTACTGGATATGTCCCATTTAATCACGTACGGTGTTGAGGATAGTCATTTTGGGGCTTATGTTTATGCTTGACTTTGTGAAAATTATAACAATTACGTTTTTTCGGTTAGGAGAGATTATTTTATGAAGGTAAAAGCTCCTGTGATTTCATTTGATTCGGCCAAGAAAATGCTGGAGGCAGGCGCGGGCGAGATTTATCTTGGGGCCTCTAATGGGGCATTTAAAAATATTGCTTACAGTGCACGAGGGAATTCCAACGTCCATAACTCCCGGATTACGATTGACGAAACCGAATTAAAAAAGACCGTCGATTTGGCTCATCGGCATAATGCGAGTGTCAGCTTTCTTGCAAACCTTCCGCAATTCAGTTTGCCAAGTGAGGAGAGAAGCAAAATCGAACAAAATTTTATCGAATATATCCAAACCGGAATACAATGCGGCATTGACAATGTGGTTGTTGCGGATATCGGCCAGTATTTATTGATAAGGGAGCATAATATCGACATTCCATGCTTTGCAAGTGTTTATTTGGCTACGATAAATGCGGAGCAGGTGAAATTTTTTAAAGAGCTTGGGTTTAGAAGAGTCACGCTCGAATATCAAATGCTGACCCGGGAGATCAGGGAAATTTGTCAAGTCGAAGGTATAGATATAGAAGTTTTCGCGAACTTCGGGGGAACATTCCTAAACGGAAGATGCAGTCTATACCATAATATGGGCGAAGAGCTTGATTTCGGCTTTCCGTGTAAATCCAAATATGATGTCATCACCGAAGATATTCTGGAGAAGGACTATCCCTACTATGACAGTAACCTGTATTGTTCTTTATGCAGTGTAGGGAAGCTGTATGAGATGGGGGTTACTACGTTGAAAATTACCGGCAGGGAGATACCCAGCAAAGTAACGGAAGATATCGTCCGAACGTATTCCAAATGCATTCAGTATCTGGAAGATAATATGGATTATATGACTGCAAGAAATTTAGCGTTCGATGAGTGTAAAGACTTCTGGAATAAATGGTGTTCAAAGAAGCGATGCAAATACATTAAGAACCGTATAACGAGTTCATACGTGTAGCGCCTTAGCAATAGCATTACATATTAATGGAGGAAGGAATTATAATGCTTATCGCTTTTTGCGGGATTGACGGATCGGGAAAGAGTACGCATGTTGAATTCTTGGCGGAATGGTTATCCCGGCAGCAACTAAAAGTAAAAAGGTTCAAACCGATTAATTCAGATAACGATTTTTTAACTTACCTTCAAACCATCGGCAAAAACTATAGTGATTTATACAATGAAGCTATGCCCAGAGAGCACAGGAGCATACTGCTTGCATTTGAATTGTTTCAACAGAGCGAGGCGGTGAAAAAGTGGCTGGCCGAAGACTATATCGTTGTGGTGGACCGCTGGATATACTCCCATTATGCATACGCTTATGCTCGAAATATCGAAACGAAAACCCTGCATGCAATATTGGATAGTTGTCTCAAACCCGATTTGGTATTTCTGTTGGACGTTCCGGTAGATACTTCCTTACAACGGATCGATGAAAGAGGCCCAAAACGGTCGATGAATGAATCCGAGGCGATTCTCGAGAAAGCGAGGGAGAGATTTCTTCAACTAAAGGATGCACATCAATTCATCCTTTTGAATACGGCCGAGCCGCTGGATGAAATAATAAATCGGATTCAAAATGAAGTCGGTCATAGACTCAAAGTCCGAGTCAAGACTTCGGGGGGGATTTAGATGCAAGGTCCACATACCGAACAAGTTGTTTTCCAACATATTCCCGATTCTATATTAGAGAACGCCATCGTCTATTTGGCCGGGTCTACCATCGAGGGCTTCGGGAATGCCACTTCTGACGTTGATGTTTTTGTGATTTCCGAAAGTTTGCCGTCCGAGGAGGAATTAAACCGCTTAGATGGTAATGCATCGACAATCAAGGAGAACCGCACCATTGTTCAAAATATTGTGGTTGACGATACGAGATATGATTTTACTTATGTAAGAACGGAAGATTTTGTATCTCTCATAACGAAGTTGAACCTTTTTAACCCCCGATCGGATGAACGGCCCGGTGAATTTGATAAAAACGGGATCGATTTCCTGCATCGTTTACGATTTTCAAGAATGTTAAAGATCCCCGACGAGAAGCAAGAGTTGATTGGAAATGTTAATTTTAATCATTTGAATTTGTACTTGGCAATGACCGAAGCCTGGCTCTATTCGCACGTCGTTGAGGATTTGGAGGGAGCCTACCGTTCAAGGGATTTCGGGACTGCGTTTTTTGGAATCAGGAAGCTGCTTGAGGTAAGTCTGACCATGTATCTTGCGCTTCACGGGGAAACAAACCCGAATCCCAAATGGCTTTATCGAAAGCTTCTGCGATATTGCAAAGACAGAAATGATATGGGACTGCTGGAGAAGTATATGGAGTTACAAGGACACGCTTATGATGAAAGTACGATTGCCGGACATTTGAAAAACGGACTAAAGTTTTGTCAACATCTTAACGAGCGTTCGCAGGACTTAATCAAATTACAAATTGAGGAGTGAAATCAATGAAGTATGAGAAGAATCATTTCGTCCAATTAAGAGTTATTTCGGGGAAAACTTACGCCGTCCACAATAATGACGTATATCTATTCGATGAAGTTGAAGAAGCGATATGGAAATTAATTGATAGCGATACGACAGAGGAACAAATTGCAACGATTATTTCAAATAAATATCAAGTTCCTTTTGAAGAAGTACACCAAGATGTCCGGGAATACTTAACCGAGCTATTCCATGCCAACATGATTGAAAAGGTAAACTAATATGCTTATCCCTATTTTGTGAAGAAGATGTCCTGAGAAAAAGAATTGGATCCAATTTTTTTATGATAGGCATAATGAATAATTTTGTTGTGAATGGAGGTGAATGCAATGTATAAGAAGCCGAAACTGAAAAAGGTTGCCTCGCCGGCCGCATCTCAAAAAGCGTAAACTCGGATAAATAAGCAGCAAATTTTTCGAAGGACACCTTCTTCCTTAAGTAGAGATAAGAAAGAACTGGTTGGGGATCGATATGATACAGCAATTGGCGTATTGTCTAATTATTTATTTTTCGGTGTTTTACTGCAGCCAGTTAATACGAAAATATATACGAAATTTTCGCGGCGCTTCGTTTGTTAGAATGGTCTTGTTTTTCGTCCCCTATATCTTGCCCCTCTTTGTATTTAATGTGGTGGATTCTATAACTGCCGTAACGGAAAAGGGGACAGTTTTGATTGGCCTTCTTCTGGCCATAGTTCCCTCGATCATAGCCTTAATCGTTCAATTTAAAAGTTTCAAAGTGTTTTTAAGCAAAGACATATATTATTTAATAAATCCTATTTCTCTGGAACAATTTTTATTGATTGAAGCTTCCTTGCTTGGAAGCGTGATCGCCGAGGAACTATTTTATAGGAATTTGATTCCCGATGTGCTGAATTTATGGAAAGAATCGTATGTCGCAATCATTGCTTCATTGTTGTTTACACTTTCTCATTTTTTGCAAAAGGACACGCGCGAGACGTGTACTTTATCCACTTATTTCATTTTATTTCTTCTTGGACTAAGCTGGATTTCCAGTATTTTGTATACCGGTAACATTATTTTTCCCATGCTCGGCCATTTGATCTATAACTTACCGAATATTATTATCGCCGTTTTTAAATTTTATTTGCCTTCCAGACTTAAGTAAAGCGGTTAAGAAGGAATGAGAGAACCAATGAAGTTTTTCAGTCTCGACATTAATGTGAAGATCAGATTGATTGAAAGATTTCTAACACAAATTGTAGCGAATGCGATTCAGCCCTTTATGGTCATTTATTTTTCGTATACGCTAGGGGCCAAGCTCGCAGGTGTTCTGCTTGCCATTAACGTTATTCTGTCTTTTATATCCGGATTTTACGGAGGTTATTGGTCCGACCGATTCGGCAGAAAAAGGATCATGATTCTAAGCGAGATTGTGCGATTTTTCGCAGTGTTTACCATGTTTCTGGAAAGTACGGCCTTATTCGATTCGGCTATGGTCGTGTATTTCGCCATGGCCATAAATTCTATTGCTTCGGGAATATCAGGGCCGGCAGGCGAGGCCTTAATCGTAGATTCAAGCAGCTCCGAAGAAAGAAAATACATATATACGATCGACTATTGGTTATGGAATCTTTCGCTTCTGGCGGGAAGTGTAATTGGGGGGTTCTTCTTTAAAGAATACAAACATATCCTAATGCTTTGCTTGACCTTAGTTTCCATCATATCCATCATTCTTTTGGTGTTTTTTATTAAGGAAACAATTGGAAAAACGGAATTGCAGCCTGTAGAACTAAAAAAACGGTTCTGGCCGCAATTCCTTCTTAACTATAAGACGGTAAGCATGGATCGGATATTTCTCGTTTTTCTCATCGCTTCTCTGCTGGATTTATCGGTACAAACGCAAACCAGTAATTTTATAGCAGTACGTTTGGTAAATGAAATCAGCGAACAGAAGCTGTTTAGTTGGGGAAATTGCAACTTTTTAGTCGACGGATATAATTTATTCGGAATGCTGAATACCTTAAATGCTGTAATTGTTACTGTTTTTGCAGCCTTGATTTCATATCTGACGGGCAAGATAGGGCCCAAATACGCGATAGTTGCCGGTATGCTAATATATACGACGGGGTATTCGATCATCAGTTACGAAACAAGACCGTGGATTTTGTTCGCCATGATGGCCGTCGTTTCCTTAGGAGAATTAATCTATGTCCCGCATAAACAAGCCTTAATGGCCGATATTATTCCAAACGATAAGCGGGGGTCGTATATGGCTATGAACGCTGTCACCACGCGTGGGGCGGTCATGTTGGGCAGCCTGGCGGTAACGCTTGGAGCCGTTGTTCCCAAATATGTGGTCTCCTTGGAGATATTTATAATCGGTATGGCAAGCATTTGGTTCTTTTTTAAGCTGTTATCGACTATCTTTCCGGCAGAAATCTCCAAATCGAAAGAGGCGGACGCAAATATCGATTTATAGAACCAGGCATTTCCGAATCTTTTATGAATCACCCCATTCTAATATGGTGTGCTGTGCCGTTGACTGGTTGAGCGGGATATTTTGTTAGCAAATATGCCTGGAAAGGTTGATGTAAAACTCTTTGATATTTGCGGCTTTGTCGAACTCTAATTCGTGCTTTCCCGCCCTTGTGGTCACATTGATTTTATTAGTCAGGGAAAGGGTTCCAGTTACTTATGATTTTCAACTGGACAACCTATTTTATGAAGAGGAAAATCGTTCGTATAGCGTTATTGATTTCGATGATGCTGTTTATAGTTGGTATGCTCACGACATTATAACGGCTCTTGATGATTTTCTTGGCGATGATATGAACTTGGATAATCCTCAAGTGAAATCGTTTCTAAAGGGTTACAGTTCGGTAGTTCCGCTGGGCGATGAGGACATTAACCAGTTTACGTATTTTCAAAGGTTCATGAAGTTATATAGGTTTGCAAAATTGTTATGGTCATTGGAAGGTTCTGAAATCACAGACGCACCCAAGTGGCTAAATGATGTAAAGTTAAAGTTTGCTCGTGTTAGAGATGAATTGAGACGGGGATTTCGAGAGCAACGCGGGTCGGACTTTTGGCGCTGAAGCGAGAACCCGAAAATTAAGAAAGGAAGCGGCTTATGATTACCATTTATGATTGGTTTGGCTATGAAATGCCGATAAAGGAACGTTATCAGTTAATAAAAGAAGCTGGATTTGATGGCGTTTTATTATGGTGGAGTGAAGACTTTGGCCGGAACGATTACCTTAACGGACCGCAAATTGCGCAGGAAGCGGGTCTTTTTATAGAGAATATCCATACGCCGATCCAAAACCAAAACAACCTCTGGCTTGACAATCTGGACGGTGAAGCCTTAACCGATTGTTATTTGCAATGTCTTGCAGATTGCGCCGAATTTGAGATTCCGACAATGGTGGTGCACCTGCCCGATGAAGATAATCCACATAACGCATTGGGATTGAATAGAATCTTGAGAATCACTGAAAAAGCTGAACAGCTTGGTGTCAATGTTGCGCTGGAGAATTTACGGAACCTTACCAATTTGGCATATGTGCTGGAGCAAGTAGATTCCCTGTGTATCGGATTCTGTTATGACTGCGGACATCACTACCGCTACTATCCGGGCAATGATTTATTATCCACGTACGGTTCCAGGTTAATGGCACTACATTTACATGATAATAATGGAAGTTATGCCCAACACGGGTTACCCTTTGATGGCACGATTGATTGGTCAATAACCATGAAAAAAATTGCGGAAACGAATTATTCAGGAGCGACTGCAATAGAGGTCATGAATTGGGATTATAAGGATTTATCGGCTAAAGACTTTTTACATAAAGCGTTTGAACGTGCAAAAAGGTTGGAAGCATTAAAACACTAACTAGTTGTATGAGGGTATGAAACTAATACAATAAAGAATCTGATCTATAAAAACGATAGATTTTCCGCCAAGACCCCATCATGCCTAAGCGTCATCCTTTTTGTACATTCAAGGCATATCGAGACGGTTTGTTCCTTAATTTATGAAGGTTTTTAGCAGGTGTATGGGATAATAGGGGACGAAATGGGGACGCGAGCTAAATTCGCGTCCCCATTTTAATATGTTTTAATAAAATTTTGTTCGTTTGAAGCTAACAGAACAGAGCAATATCTAGTTTATATGGTGTTGCAGCATATCATTACCTTGTCAGTTCCATGAGAGCATCCTTATTCTCATTAATGATTTCATACATTTGCAGTTCTAATTTTGCTCATTTTTGGATTTAAAGAAGTTCAATGGAATCAATAATTTCTAGCATTTTGTCCTCTGGTAGTGTTAAAAAGTCATTTATTATTTTTTCCTCTCAGACTCATTTCTACATCTCTAAGTTCATATTATTCAGCAAAAGCGAAGCAAAATTAACAGCACAGGTGTTTCGTCTGAATCTAGGACTGTTTTGCTTAAAGTTAGTACTAATTGATAGACATGGAAAATATAACTCCATCTTGCATGGTATAATATACCTATAATACTGAAGTATAATAAAACATAATTACGCAGAGATGAAAAAACTCTTTGCTGAAAGGATAGATATATTATGGCAAAGGAAAATGCTTTTCTTGATGATAACCAAGGGCTTAGTGAGGATGTAGCGGACTCTTTTGACTTTGATGAGTTGGAAGAGAAACTCCAAAGCCAATTAGAAGAAGAGCTTGCTGATTTGGAATTTTTGGCAGACGAAAAGGAGAAAATAGGAAACCCGGACAACCTTGGAAATGTCATTATGGATGTTGTTTGGGAGCAGTTTATGAATCAAATTGCTGTCACCGCTGGGGAGGATTTTATTAAAGAGAATAATGGCCTCAAACTTGATTTACGAGATGAAGCTCATATTCAAACAACAGAAAATTTTGCGAATGGAAACATTGCAACACATAATACAAAAATTTACTATCAAGAGCGATATGATAGTTGGCAAAGTAATTTTCAGAAGGATCCTAACACAGAGCATAAGACTAGCAATTTTAGATACAATGAAGACCAACAAGTGTGGGAAAAACATGATACAAGAATCGACTCGTGGAAAAAGGTGTTAAATAAAGGATCACGTGATGATTTTGATAAAAGGCGCCCGACTGGAAAAGATACAAATAATACCAATATGGATCACACTGTTTCGGCAGCAGAAATTATTCGAGATCCCGCTGCTAATGCACATATGACAAGAGAAGAACAGGTTGCTTTTGCAAATAGCGAGAAAAACCTTAACCTAATGGATTCTGCAGCAAACCAGTCTAAGGGCGATTCGACTACGTCGGAATGGCTAGACAGCGAAAGAGATGGAAAAAAAGCAGCAGAACGATTTAATGTAGATGAGGAAGCTCTGCGTAAAAAAGACAAAGAGGCTCGTGAAGAATACGAAAAGCAGAAAAAAGAAGCTGAGAAGAAATCTATCGAGGCAGGGAAACAGTCTCAAAAGGAAGAAGCATTTCGTATTGGCGGTAAAGCACTTAGAGCGGTGCTCATGCAGTTGCTTGCTGATTTGGTTAAAGAAATTATCGCTAAGTTAGTTAAGTGGTTTAAGTCTGCTAAAAAGGGCCTAGATACCCTTCTAGATAGCTTAAAAGAAGCTATTCATTCCTTCATCAGTAAAATGAAAACACACTTGATTAATGCAGGAAATACTGTGTCTAGTACTGTTGCAACAGCGATTTTAGGTCCTATTTTTGGAACCATAAAAAAAGTATGGATGTTGTTAAAGCAAGGTTGGAAATCACTTAAAGACGCTGTCAATTATATAAAGAGCCCTGAGAACAAAGGTAAACCTATTAGTCGTCTCCTTCTCGAAACAGGTAAAATAATTATTGCAGGATTAACTGGAGCTGGAGCATTAGTGCTTGGCGAAGCTATCGAAAAAGGTCTGATGACAATTCCTATATTTGCCATCGGGATACCTTTGATTGGTAGCCTTGCAAATATTATAGGTATTTTTCTAGGTGCTGTAGTTGCTGGGATTATAGGTGCTATTGCGATAAATCTTATTGAAAAAAGAATTGAAAAAAGCCAGAAAGCAGATGTTGTTAAAGCTCAAGTCGAGAAGAGCAACGAGGTTCTAAATCTTCAGCACCAAGTCCGTATTGTAAGTGAGGTAAACCTTGAACATACCAAGGCAAATGCAGCGAAGGAGATAAAAGATCGTCATGTTGCTGCAGCAAATATGATGAGTGAATCTCTAAAAAATATCGCTGCAAATTGCGAGGATGATGAATCTATACAGAACACATTTGACGATATCGATAATCTATTTGACGAACTAAGTGAGGAATAAAGATGAATGAATTAGTTATAAAAACCCACAATTTCGAACTAGCAAAAAGAGGGTTGAAAGAATATTCGCAAAAGAAGACAGATGAATTAAAGATTGATACTGTTAGAACAGACGGAGGATTTCTGGGTCTTGGTGATCATAAGGTTACAGGATCCGAATTAAATAGTAGACTCAGTACTATTCAACAGCATTTAATCGATTTAAATACTACGAATAATAGAACCATCAAAGAGTTTGGTCAGGTATATAGTGCATTAGAAGCGTTGGATAAAGACTACATTCAAGCTATTTTGATATCTATCAAAGCTACTGAAAAAACCAGTGAACGTATTCAAGCAACGCAAGAGCAAATAAAAAAGATTGTTGATGATCAGAAGAAAACACTTGAGGTCCTAAAAAAGTTTAAGCAAAAACTGGATGGTTACGCCCATCTTGAAGACATAGATAAAATTTGGAGTGATTTCCAGAAATGGCATAGTGAAATTAGTACATTATCAAATTTAATTAGTAGTACGATGGCCATCAGCAAAGCAAATGCACAAAAAGCGGAAGATATAGAAACAGTATTAAAGGCTACGGAAACGAAATTAAATGATCTATCAAATCAGTTAAATCAACAGATTGTAAAACTTGAAGCCATCATCGCTTATATTAGTGAGTTAGAGAAAATTGTCCACTTACAAGATATCGACGAAATGTGGGATTCTTTATCAAATGCGCATACTTCTTTGACGAATATCAGCAATGAGTTGAGTTCCTTTAAGGATACCGCATCTAAACAACAATCTGACATAGAAACACTTCTATCCTTTATGGAAAATCTGTCTAGTTGTGAGCATTTGAACGATATAGATGATATTTGGAATTCCAGCGAGATGCATTCTAGCCAATTGTCTGAATTGGAAAAGCAGAGCGATGAAATAAAGAGCATTGTTCAATCGATTAAGGAAAACACTGATGCTTCAATCGCAAGTGTTGTTGAAAAGAATGATACAGCTGTCCAGATGTTAACTAAAAAAATCAAATATGCGTATCTACTTGCAGGTGGATCATTTGGGCTTGCAATTATTGAGTTGATTTTGATTCTTTTGAAGGTGGTATGATGGATAAATACAAGAGCGTGTTAATAAATAACGCATCAAAATTAGATGCTATTACAGATGCCTGTGGTGAGATTACAAAGCTTGCATCTTCTATAATTGAGGATAACAGTAGGGCGGCTACGGTTTCACTTCTTAAAAAAATATCAGACGTAGTAGATAATCCTAAATACCAGATTGAAGTAAAGCGTGTAGCCCAGTTGTTAAACTCAAATTTAATTGAATACTATGGCTATACAACATTGCAAAGCATTTGCAAACCAGATACAGTGATAGCGGAGGATACAAGAACTTTGCAAGAACTGTTGGGCGAGCTAAACGCCCTTGTTGGTTTGGAGACAGTTAAAGCTAAGGTTAATGATTTAATTGCTTATCAAAAAGTTCAAAAGCTACGTAGAGAGAATAATCTTCACTCCTCAAAAAACACTTTGCATCTAGCCTTCACAGGAAATCCGGGAACGGGAAAAACAACGGTTGCGAGAATTGTTGGTAGAATCTACAAACAGATAGGGTTGCTATCAAAAGGACATTTTATTGAAGTGTCTAGAACAGATCTTATAGCAGGATATCAGGGCCAAACAGCACTTAAAGTTAAGAAAGTAATAGAACGTGCAAAAGGCGGAGTATTATTTATTGACGAGGCTTATAGTATTACTGAAAATGATCACAGTGATTCTTATGGAAGAGAGTGCCTGACGGAACTCACTAAAGCATTAGAAGATTATAGAGATGATTTAGTTGTTATTGTTGCTGGTTATACAGAACCAATGAATAAGTTTTTTGAATCGAATCCGGGGTTAAAATCAAGATTTAATACATTCATTGAATTTGAAAATTATCAGGCTGAAGAACTAGAAGAAATCTTGATAAGTATGTGTGAAAAGAACGACTATCGATTAAGTGAGGAAGTTAGGAAAAGTGTAAAAGCCTTTTTTGAAAACGAGATAAGTAAAAAAAATGAGAACTTTGCAAATGGTCGTTTGGCGCGTAATTTATACGATGATTTAGTTATGAATCACGCTAGAAGAGTAATAAACATAGCTAATGTGTCGAAAAACGATTTGTTTGTAATTACAGCTAGTGATTTTGAAGTTTTGAGCTAGGGAAGTAGCAAAGCGTCATGGAAGCTTGAAGTAAGTTATCGATTAATTCTATCTGTATCTGGTCTGATCGAGACCAAAGTAAAAAAACAGAAAGTATTCGGTGCCTTGGGCACGACATTCCTTTGTGTCATTTTGTTCCTGATCATCGTCGGAATCGCCCAGGCTTTTGCAAAATAAAAAACCTTGTACACATCTTGATAAAACTGTATTGTCTTAAATCCAAAGACGATGCAGTTTTTTTATTTTGTAATAGGAACGAGCAAATAAAAAAGTTATATCGAATGGGATTTACCATCGAACATTTATCTCGAGAATTTGGATTGGCATATAAAACAGTTCGAAAAATTATATAAAAAGTGTAAAAAAAAGGGGGGGCGTGGTTAATTCTACGCCCACCTAAACCTTGGTGTAGAATGATTATAGATAAAGTCGGAATACTTTTGTACGGATTTAGCATATACAATACTCCTTAAAGGGAGAATAAAATTATGTCTATAAAATTTAGAAATTATACAAAACAAGCAGGTATTACAGAGGATTATCATCGAGTTAGGTTTTTTTTAGTTGGACTGGGATATTCTGAGTTTACATATGCAAGATGGGATTGGATGGCAACACATGGTTATCTTGATAAGCCTTCGGTTGATAAGATTGGCATATAGGAGGTTGATAATAATATTGCTGTCAACTGGGAGAAGCATTTTGTCTAACTTTGCCGGAGTACACATTACTGAAAAACGAAATGTTAATGTATTCAGCGGAAAAAACTTTCAGGGAATCAGGATTTTGGAATTGTCATAAAGGGGCACAGATTATGAATTACAAGATAGCGCTGCCCAGCTAGGTTGCAAAAATATTTTCACAGGTCTATGGAGCGTGAAGAAATGGATAAGCAAAATAAATAAATTGTTGATTTTTGAATTGGAGATGAAGAATGTATGACTGTACAACAGGTTATTGATCAAATAAATAAAGAACTTAGTGGAGTTAAGGGCATCGTGGGCGTAGTATTAGGAGGTTCGCGAGCAAGAGGAACTAATCATGCTACTTCTGACATTGATATTGGGATTTATTATGATGAAGCGGCAGGCTTTGATGTCAGTGAAGTTGGTAAGATCGCTACAAAATTGGATGATGAACATCGGGGAAATATCATCACATCTTTAGGAGAATGGGGTCCATGGGTAAATGGCGGGGGATGGCTCATTGTTCAAGGATATCATGTGGATTTTTTATTCCGTGATGTAAAACGTGTATCACAGGTTATGGATGACTGTTTGATGGGAAAGGTTTCTCCCAATTATCAGACTGGACACCCCCATGCTTATATTAATGTTATGTATTTGGGTGAAATCTCAATTTGTAAAGTATTATCTGACCCCACCAATCAAATAGCCGAACTAAAAGCTAGAACCATGCCGTATCCAAAACCATTAAAAGATGCAGTGATTGGATATTTTATGTTTGAATCATCCTTTTCCTTAATGTTTGCTGAGAAAAATTTAGATAAGGATGACATTTCGTACGTTGCAGGCCATGCCTACCGCTCTATTTCATGTCTAAATCAAGTGATATTTGCATTAAATGGGGAATACTGTATCAATGAGAAAAAGGCAGTTCGGATGATTGAAGGTTTTAATACGAAACCTAATGATTATAAGAAAAAGATAGATCAAATTATTACTTTGATTTCCTCAAATCAAGACAGTACAAAGGAAGGTATTGGAATACTTCAAGAACTCATTTCAGAAACAGAAAGATTATTAAATAAATAGTTATTCATAAGAGATGATTCAACATAAAAGAAGACGCCCGGATTCGTTCGGCCGAGCGTCTTTTTGTCTTGTACCGTAGATATTCATCGTCGTCGTATTTCCATGCCCGAGCCGTTCCGGTATGATCTTCGCATGAACGTCTGGTTAATGAGCAATGTAGCCGATGTATGCCGTTGCCGTTGACTGGTTGAGCGGGATATTTTGTTAGCAAATATGCCTGGAAAGGTTGATGTAAAACTCTTTGATATTTGCGGCTTTGTCGATAGTTGGCGATAAGGCATTGGGTACCATGATGGATATAAACTGAAGATGAGTAATATAAATACTAAAAGTCCGCGAAGTTCGCGGACTTTTGTGCGCTTGGCAGCGGGCAGACCCGTTTTAGCTTTCAGTAGCAGAACTGCCTTCGTCTTGTGTATCTTCTTTCTGTGATATTTTCATCGGTTTAATAAAGAATGACAATACTAAAGCAAAGAATGCCAAAACGGTGGAGAACGTAAAGGCAACTCATGAATCATTGGATTGGGAAGTTTTTGCTGAACGGCAGCCGTTGTATTGTTTGTCATAACCGTAACCATCAAGGCTGCTCCAACAGAAGCGGCCACTTGCGTCAACGTGTTACTCATTGCGGTTCCATGTGGAATCAAATGGTTAGGCAGTTGGTTTAATCCGGCCGTCATGACTGGCATCATCATAAGAGATATTCCGAACATTCGTATGGCGTAAATCACCATCATATAGATGTATGGCGTTGAAGCGGTCATGTTACTGAACAAGAACGTCATACCTACTAAGATAACCGAACCAATAAGAGCCAACGGTCGTGCTCCAATCTTATCAAAGATCCTCCCGGTAATCGGCGACATTATCCCCATCACAATCGCACCAGGTAACAACAGCAAACCCGATTCAAGCGGTGTAAAGCCTCTTGCCGTTTGTATATAAAGCGGAAGAAAGAGCTCTACGCCGATCATCGTCACCATAACAACCATACCGATAAATAAGGTCAATGAGAAGGTCCAGTTTTTTAACACCCTGAACTCAAGCATCGGTTTTTCAACAGCCAGCTGCCGCCAAATAAACAAACCAATTGCGACCGTACCGGTAATCAAAGCAATGACCACTTCTGAACTGTTCCAGGCATGATTACCTGCGCTGCTGAAGCCGTACAACAATCCTCCAAATCCAAGGGATGACAAAATAATGGACATGATATCAATTTTTGGACGGGTCACTTTCGTAACATTTTCAAGCATAAACGAAGCAAAAATGATGATAAGTACAGCAATTGGGAAAATCATATAAAAGAGGGCTCGCCATGAAAAGTTACCAACAACCCAACCGGAAAGTGTCGGTCCAATCGCAGGAGCAAAAGCCATTACCAGTCCCACCATACCCATTGCTGACCCACGTTGCTTAACAGGAAAAATCATTAAAAAGATCGTTTGCATTAACGGGAGCATGAGCCCGTCACTTACCGCCTGTAGAATCCTCCCGAATAATAAAACAGGAAAGTTTGGTGCAATAGCAGCCATCAATGTCCCGGACGCAAACAGGCACATGGCAGTAATAAACAGTCTTCTTGTCGAAAATTTTTCTATTAGAAAAGCAGAAACCGGAATCAACACCCCGGTGACAAGCATGAACCCGGTCGTTAACCACTGAGCTGTATTGGCGGAAATGGATAGATCCTTCATGATTTGTGGCAAAGCGGTATTGAGCAGCGTCTGATTTAACATGGTAACAAAAGCACCTGCAAGCATAACTACCACAAGTACATTCCGCTTAAACGTTGGAAGAGACTGTTCTTTCCCCATGTTGGTTTCCTCCTATTATCTTCTTGTATTGTGTTAAGGGTGCCAAAAAAATAAGCATTCAATATACTTTGAGTATATATTTAAACTCGAGGTTTACTTGATCCATATTATACTTGAATGACCAAAAAATCAATCACTAAATATACTCGGAGTATACATTTAAACATATAGTATGTGGTGTATAATGTTAGCAGAAAGGATGATAATGATGCAGGTGAAAAAATCCGATATATTAATTACGGCTCTTCGTCTTTTTATTGAACAAGGTTATCATGCCACATCAATCCAGGACATTCTTGACAAAACCAATATTTCAAGAGGAACTTTTTATAAACACTTTCAAACCAAAGGAGAACTATTCAGGGATGTACTTGTGTATTCCGAAGAAAAAATGTATGTGGATCGTGATCAACTTTTAGTCGGACAGGATGAAACGAACAAAGATATCTTTATTCGTCAGTTAGAAGTTATGATGAACTATCGCATAGAAAAAAAAGTAGATGCATTGCTTATGGATGCTTTAGTTTCCAACGATAATGAAATTATTGCTTTCTTAAAACAGATCAGGCAACAATGGGCATATTGGTTCTTCACAAGGATGAAGCAGATTTACCCAGAATATCGAGATTATATTGCTGATGCTACAATTTTTTTAACGGGGATTCTGCATAATGCCAACGAAATAAATAATGTTCAAATCCAACCAAAACCTATGATTGAAATTTGCAATTATTGTTTTAGTCTAGTAGATGAAGTACTTTCATTACTCAAACATAAGCGACTACGGCTATTTAATATTGAAGATTTTGAACAGTCTTTACTTAGTATAGGACAAGTAGATTTCCCGTATAATGACCTCATGTTAAGTACTGGGAATTTAAAAAAATTAATTGAGAAACTTCCTGCGAATAACGATAATAGGAAGCACGCCCTTGATTTGTTACAATTTGTGCAGAATGAAGCAATGTCTGAAAATCCGCGGAAAGCCGTAATCTCAAGTTGTTTGAAATCTTTAATGAATATAAAAAGTATTATGAATACTGATGAATTGGTAATTTATATGAATACATTAAAAAAGCTAGGGTTCTATCCTGTGGACCTGAATCCGTGACGAAACTTTAATGTCCTCCTAAACGATTAGATGATTGAACAGTTAACTGTTCAATCATCTAAATATACTAACCTTTCCAAGAAATCAACAGAAAATGTATCCGGGCCAATGATCGAGGAGGCTTCCCCTCCCTTATTTTGAAAATGTTGGGTAAGTATGATTCACTCCAGGGTTTATGATATACTCGTTTAAATGTAGACCATTAACACTTACAGATGTTTGATATAGAGAGGTTTTTGATATGACAGAAAATTTTTGGCGTAATTTACCGCGGCCTTTTTTTATACTGGCGCCCATGGAGGATGTGACGGATGTAGTTTTTCGCCATGTCGTCAGTGCAGCGGCCAGACCGGATGTGTTTTTTACGGAGTTTGCGAATACGGAAAGCTATTGTCACCCGGAGGGGAACCATAGTGTGCGCGGGCGTTTGACGTTTACTGAGGATGAGCAGCCCATGGTAGCGCATATTTGGGGAGATAAGCCGGAATATTTTCGTCAAATGAGCATCGGTATGGCGAAGGAAGGTTTCAAGGGCATCGATATTAATATGGGGTGTCCTGTGGCGAATGTAGCGGAGAACGGGAAGGGCAGCGGCCTGATCTGCCGTCCGGAAACCGCAGCGGAACTTATCCAGGCCGCCAAAGCCGGGGGACTGCCCGTCAGCGTAAAAACAAGACTTGGTTTTAGTAGCGTCGACGAATGGCGCGGTTGGTTAACCCATATTTTGCAGCAAGACATTGTGAATCTGTCCATTCATCTGCGGACAAGAGAAGAAATGAGCAAGGTAGCCGCGCATTGGGAGCTCATCCCGGAGATTAAGAAGCTTCGTGATGAGGTGGCTCCGGATACCCTTCTGACCATTAACGGGGATATCCCTGACCGCCAGACCGGCCTCAAACTGGCTGAGCAGTACGGGGTGGATGGGATTATGATTGGGCGCGGTATTTTTCATAATCCGTTTGCCTTTGAGAAGGAGCCGAGGGAACACAGCAGCGAAGAATTGCTTGATTTACTGCGGTTGCATCTGGATCTCCATGATCACTATTCAGCACTGGGGCCGCCGCGTTCCTTCAGCCCTCTCCCCCGCTTCTTTAAGATATATGTCCGCGGATTTCGAGGGGCGAGCGAATTAAGAAACAGCTTAATGAACGCAAGGTCCACAAGTGAAGTACGCGCGCTGCTCGATGAGTTTAGAAACAAGGAGCATGCCGGAGCGGAGGAACGTGGGGATTAAGTAATTCCTAACGAATCCGTGTGGGAAATAGAAAAAGACATCAAGAGCATGAGGATTGGATGAATGGAGAGGGGCAAACCCGGAGCCAGCAAGCCTTTCCTCTGTTTTTATATGGAGGGGGAGTTTACATGTCCTGGAGCAAATTGAAGCAGCAGCTGGAGAGCTTTCTCAGTCCTGCGTTACAGGGAAGGGTGGAATACCGCGCACCGGGTTATCGTTATTTACCGGATAAATCAGGGATTTGTTATATCTCGGTTGATAAGAAGAACATCCTTAATATGAGTGATAAGACGAACTTCATCAGATGGTACCAAACGGAGCTGGAAATCAAGAATGATCCTGAAATTCAAATTCCGATCACCAGTGACGACATTGAGGCGGTCAGAAAAGATACCAAAGGACCCGTGCCGGAGGATCGCTTAATAGTCATTGCTCGAAGCAGAAAAAGCTCTGAACATGCAAAAGAGCTTTTGTCCGCTCAGGCTTCATTAAGTAAATCCAATTTTATCGTTGTGGCTAATAAGTTCTTATCTACGTCTGTAGAGGATAGCATGGAGGGCCATGATATCCTATTGAATATTCTAGCTTTGGTGGACAGAAGAGTTGGGAAAAAGCGGATTTTAAACATGTCCGATCAGATGAAGTTAAAGCATCCCATTGTGCAGTATTTTTATGAACTACGGCGTAAAACATTATGAGTAGGCTACTCCCTGTTTTTTTTATATATACATAATTTAAACTATAATAAAGTTGTGGTATAAAGAGCTGAGGTAGAATGGAGCAAATGCGTAATTTTTGAAATACGTATGAGGGAGGATCTAACATGACAAAGAGTAATAGAACCAACAACGCAAAGGCGCTGTCACCAGAACAGCGTGAAGAGCTGCTCGGAACATTGAAATCCCGATTCGAGAAAAACATGAGCCGTCATAATGGCCTTGAATGGGCTAATGTTCAACTAAAGCTCGAAGCTAATGTTGAAAAACTGTGGTCGCTCAATGAAATGGAGAGAACTGGCGGCGAACCGGATGTTGTTGGTCATGATAAAGAGACGGACGAATATATTTTTTATGATTGTTCAGCGGAAAGTCCTAAAGGTCGCAGAAGTGTTTGTTACGACCGTGAAGCGCTGGAGTCAAGAAAAGAACATAAACCGGAGAATAACGCCATTGATATGGCTGCTGCCATGGGCATTGAGCTTTTAACGGAAGAACAATACCGGGAGATGCAGGAACTTGGAAAGTTTGATACGAAAACATCGAGCTGGGTGAAAACACCCGCTAATATTAGAAAACTCGGCGGGGCCATCTTTTGTGACCGTCGCTACGAGACTGTCTTTGTGTACCACAATGGAGCGGAATCCTACTATGCTGCCAGGGGGTTCCGCGGCTCGTTAAGGGTCTGAATTTTAGAGGGAAGCCGGATTCAGGCGGGGGAGCCATATTCATAGACAAAACAACTTCATAGGAGATGTCTCATAAATCATGTTAAAGAAAGAAGTCGCGTATATTCGCAAGCAATTTAAGCTGGATCACGAAAAGCTGCACATTTTCGATATTCTTAATGTGTATATTATGAAGGAAACCAATGAAATCTATCATTACGAGCGTCAACCGTTCGAACTGCTGGACAGGGAGAAGCAGGAACTGCATATGGGCAATTTCAAAAAGCTGCTGGCCGGGGAATTGGATCAAAAGCTGTTTGAGTTAAAGCTTCATGAGGACGCGGAGACGCCTACGCGGGTACTTCTTCATCAAGGTCTGGTGACCGGCGACCCCGAAGAATGGCAAGATCTGATGCTCCTGCTGGTAGAGAAAATGCTGGCGGATACCCAATATGAACGGGATACGGTGATTACTTTCGTTCGCGGGCAATATTTCAAGCCGACCAAGGCCAGGAATGAAGAAGCCGAGGAGCGCGAAAACGACGAAATGTTCGCCAATCCGTTCATTCTGTGCAGCATAAATTCTACGGAACAACAGAAGAAAACGCTTATGTTCGATTATGTCGAGCGGGAATTCAAGTATAACGTCATCGTAGATCCGATCATTAAGTTAAGTTCGCCGGAGCAAGGCTTTTTCTACCCCAGCGTGACGGATGGCTATTCCGATGTGAATCGTATTCTTTATTCCTCGGGCAGAGCGCATGAGCCGAATCAGCATTTCATCGAGGAAGTCTTGAATGCGGAGAAGAGCGTGACTGCGTTAGAAGAGAGGGCCATTTTTGAGGAGATCGTGAAAGAAGTAACGGGAGATCAGCTCGATGCCTCGACGATCGCGAACGTATACGAGGAAATTCATCAAGTCATCGAAACCCACGAGGAGGAAGAACCGCCGAAGCTGGATTATAAAGATGTGGAACGCATGCTGACGGTGAGCGGCGTGGAGAACGTGACGACGGAAAAGGTGGAACGGGCGTTTCAAACGATCGTTGACGATAAAAACTATGAAATCAAAGCGAGCAGCGTTATTCCGAAGTTCACTTCGAAATCGATTAAGATCGATACGAAGATAGCCACGATCTCGATCAGTCCTCAAGATTTAAAGTACGTGAGACAGGTGAATTATCAAGGGAAACGCTGCATCTTGATCGAGGTTGACGAAGACGCCGTGATTGAAGGGTTTACGCTCAGTACGGAGACGTTGTAGATCGATTTTAAAGATGAACTTAGATAAATAAGAAAAAGTTTAGGTTCAACCTAATCATCAGTGCTTGACAGTCAAGCCGGCAACAGACCGTGGCCTGGAGCGAGACTCGTTATCCAGAGGCTTTGCACGATTATCCCGTTTGATCGGGTGACTTGGCTTCCTGAACCAGGGGGATAATCGTGCAAAGCGGTTTGAAGAGACAACACCCCCTATCACCGTCATCATTTATTTTGTTAAGCACTGATTTTGGTCTTGAGCCAAAGTTTATTTAAAATAAATTTAATATGAAATCAAGGGGCTAAGTTTTAGGTTGACTCTATGACCTGTAGACTTAGCCTCTTTCCAGTCTAATCAAAAATTTCAAGAAAGTAGAACTTATGTCCTATTGGGATTATTTTCATATTTATGTATTATTAGAATTGTAATAAGTTTAAGCGCTTTTAATTATGGAATGAACTTGAAGTATTTGTGAAAACAAAGGGGGGAAATAGTGCTGAAAAATGTCGAAAATGAGCAACACGGGAAAATATCAGAAGAAAAATACAAGGAGGTTTGAAAATGACTAATAGAAAGTTTTCTTTTAAAGCCACATCACTTTTGGTAGTTTTAGCAGTATTCTTATCCACCTTTTGCGCAGTCTTACCGGTGAGCGCAGCCGCTAGAGGAGCATGGGCTCCAAATACTGCATATGCAGTAAATGATACAGTAACATATAGTGGAAGTACTTATACCTGTCGTCAGGCACATACTTCCCTCGTAGGTTGGGAACCACCCATTGTTCCTGCTTTATGGGAGAAAGGCGGCAGCGGAACGACACCACCAACTACACCACCAACGACACCACCAACAAATCCTTCAGTAATAAAGCCATCCGAAGTTCCAAGCCACATATGGACATATGCAGTGAATGCGGACAATAAATTCGGTAAAGGCGGAGATTTTGCTTTATTGCTGAGTGCTGTGATCAAAAAGGAAAGCAGCTTTGGAGCAGGTTTACCAGGCAGTCCATCAGCCGGCGACGGATTAATGCAGGTAGAACCAAACACACGTAATGCTTATTTATCTCAATTCAGCTCAAAATTTGGCCGCGCTTATAATCACAGCAGTGAACAAGATCAGGTTTATTTGGGCGCCCTGATTTTAAATGAAAAGATTGTTAAATTCGGCAACATATATAACGGCTTATTACACTATAACGGAGGAGATTACTGGTATCCGGGAGCTACAGATTCTTATGGCCGTCCTATTCTGGCCAATCAATACGCAGATGCGGTTTACGCTACTTATAAGGGCTATGGCGGTAAGAACTAAGGCGTTATTTATCCATTAGATGTAAAATTATCAATATCGAATAGTTTAAAAAGATAAAGTAAAATCGGGCTGAAAAAATGCGTTTTTCAGCCCGATTTTTTAGTGTTTTTATAGATAACATTCAGTATCCATCCAATTTAGAATGCTTTTCCGCCTATCAGGGCAGCCTGTCAAATTTGTTTTCCTGGGCATCGATTAACGCCAGCTTGTAATTGAGCTTTTCCAGCGTTTTTATCAGTCGTGTTATTTGTTCCTCCACTCTGCTTTTTTGGTTGGCCAGCATCGTTTTTCTTAAAGGAAGTGTCCGGTCCCCGCTCTTGTACAGCTCAACATATTGTTTTATTTCCGCCAAAGGCAAACCTGCTGAACGAAGGGCTTGTACCATCTCTACACAATCGACGTAGTGGTCGTTGAATTTACGCACCCCGTTAGCATCCCGGTCAACCGCCGGCAATACGCCTTCCTTCTCATAAAAACGCAACGTATACGGGTTAATGCCCGTTTTTTTCACCACTTCCTTCATCGTATAAGCCATAAGCGTTCTTCACCGCCTTTGAGTGTTAGAGTTACTCTCATTTATTTTACAATCTGAACTTGCTATTAGTCTATCATCCTCTTGTCCATAAGGGATCGAGTTTTGGATTTGACTTAGAGCGGCTTCAACCCGGTAAGCTAAGGAAGAAAACAAAAATGATGAAGAGGAGGATCTTCAATGACCAAAACGGTATTGATTACCGGGAGCTCGACCGGACTAGGGAATACGGCAGCGAAGAAGTTTGCCAATGAAGGATGAAACGTGGTTGCGACGATGCGCAAGCCGGACCGGCGCTTGGCGGAGGAAAATCCCGACCGGATTTTCGTAACCGAACTTGATGTGACTAAGCCCGCCACCATCGAGGCGGCGATTGCGGCAGGGATCACCAGGTTCGGCCGGATCGACGCCGTCGTGAACAACGCCGGAGTCAGCATCCTATCGATCTTTGAAGCCACACCGATGAATGTGATCCGCGGGATTTTTGAAACCAATGTCTTTGGTGTCATGAACGTCATCCAAGCGATTACCCCTTATTTTCGCGAGCAAGGGGGCGGAACCATCGTCAATGTCACTTCGAACGTGGGTTTTGTATCCAATCCGCTTCTGACGGTCTATGTGGCCACCAAGCATGCCGTCGAGGGGCTGTCGGAATCGCTGTCGTACGAGCTGGAATCGCAAAATATCTCCGTCAAACTTGTGGAACCCGGAGCTATGCGAACCACGAATTTCGCGTCAAACACCATGGCCGCCGCGCAGGACGTATCCATTCCTCAAGCGTACAAGTCTTATTTTGATCATATGATGAACTCCATGCTGAACTATCCGTTTGATAGTGCGGATGAGAACCAGGTTGCGGATCAGGTTTACGCCGCTGCGTGCGATCCGTCGAACCGGCTGCGTTATCTCGCAGGTCCGGACGCGGAAGAAACGGCTAAACTGAGATGGTCCCAGTCGGAAGAAAAGTACATGGCAACCATGCGGGATCTGCTGGGGCAAACGGCGTGGCGAAACAGCCAGGGGTGACATTCAATGAAGATGGAAGAAAGAGTACATCCGGAACTTAAAAATATGTTTTCCCTTTTACCGGAAGTCGTTTACACCAGGGAGAATTTAGCGGCCAAAAGGAAAGAGATGCAAGAGTTTGCTGCCGGTACGGCAGCCTCGCTGCCTGTTAATGACGCAGTTTTGACCTCGGAAAGATATGTTCCGGGTTCAGTGGGAGATCCGGATGTCCGGATCAAAATTTACGAACCGAAAGTGAAGAATGGACCGCTTCCGGGCGTTCTGTATATTCACGGCGGCGGCTATATCCTCGGTTCCGCGGATATGATGGACCCTGCCTTGCAGTATTTGGTATCGGAAATCGAATGCGTCATCGTTTCCGTGGATTATCGGCTGGCTCCGGAGCATCCTTTTCCGGCTCCGCTCGAAGATTGCTACGCCGCACTACAATGGTTCTCCGAACACGCTGAAGAACTGGGGAGCGATTCATCCAGAATCGCGGTTGTGGGTCCCAGTGCCGGCGGCGGATTGACGGCTGCTGTTTCCCTTTTGGCAAGAGATCGAAATGGCCCTTCGATCCTGTTCCAAATGCCTCTTTATCCGATGCTAGATGACCGAATCATAACCAAGTCCAGCAATGAAATCACGGATGACAGAGTATGGAGCAAAGCCAAAACCCAATTGGCATGGGAAATGTATCTAGGGGCGCAAGGTGAAGCATCTCCATATGCCGCACCGGCGCGTGCAGCCGATTTGTCGGGACTTCCGCCTACGTACACTTGTGTCGGTGACCTGGATCCGTTTCGCGATGAAACCATCGACTATGTGCTAAGGCTTACGCAGGCCGGCGTGCCAACGGAATTTCATTTGTACCCTGGATGTTTTCATGGCTGCGAAGAATATTTTCCTTCTGCCGAGATCAGCCAGAGGATGATACAAGAATATCACGCGGCTTTAAAGCGTGCCCTACACAATTGATTGGTTATCCGGAAAGAGAGAATAATTCATCAAGTGTAGATATCATAGTTGAAAATTGTGATAGCCATTGTTATACTGTCTCTATCTGAAATGAACGGAGGGTTATGTGTGATAGATTCTTCCCGATAAGCAAACATTAATGTACATTGCATTAATTTGAGCTTTCTTTTAACTCTGCCTGTTAGCAGAGTAATCGGGATGAGTCTGTCCATATGCTGTCTTGTTCATTTATAAGTGTAAGTATAAAGTGTTATCTCCAATGTTTTTCTGGGGTAGCTTCTTTATCTTTGCTGTTAACATGGACTCATATGGATATTCCTATTCGATTACGATTTGCACAGGCAGAGAATTGCCTGTGCTTTTTATTTTTCAATAGGAGGAATTTCAATGACAACACAAAAGCCCGATAAACTCACGGATAGAAATATTGGAAAAAGGCGCGTCTGGTTTATTACAGGGGCGAGCAAAGGTCTTGGTTATGCATTCACCAGTGCGGCTTTAGAAGCAGGGGATCAAGTTGTGGCTGTGGCAAGAACCATTGGTAAATTAGAAAAGCTGCAGGAGCAATATCAAGACTCGTTACTGTTTTTGAATCTCGATATAAGGGATCGCGAGGACTTTAGGCATGGTCGAAGAATTGAGTGAAAGCGATGCAAGAGACTTGATGGAAACCAATTTTTTCGGTGCTCTTTGGGTCTGTCAGGCGGTGTTTCCTTACCTGCGCGAACAGAGGGCAGGGCACTTGATTCAGATTTCCAGTATCGGGGGATTGATTTCTGGCCCAATGTCAGGCTTATACAGTGCAAGCAAATTTGCACTAGAGGGATTGAGTGAAGCTTTGGCACAAGAGGCTGCCCACTTTGGGGTGAAGCTCACGATGGTGGAACCTGGCGGCTACTGGACAGATTTGTATACAGCAATGCGTTACAGCAATCCGCTGGACGCCTACGATTCCCTTAGGGAAGAATTGGCGAAACAGTATGCGGAAGGCTCTTCAGATAGCGATCCCATCTTAGCTGCTGAGGCTCTTATGAAGTTGGTGGAAAGTGAAAATCCTCCTTTAAGACTGATCTTGGGAAGTATGATCTTTGACCTCGTTAGGAACACCCATCAAGAGCGCATAAAAACATGGGAAGATTGGGAATTTGTAAGCAGATCGGCTGAAAAGGGGATTCCCGCGCCGGAAGGATATGGCGGCACACAAAAGTAGTGTCGTATCGTACAGCCGTCCTTTAATAGGGCGGCTTTTTGCATTATGGAGACGCTGCCGAACCCGTTATGACCTCGCTTCTTCGGCGGTTTCCGTGCATTTATATAAAAAATAGGGGGGGAACTTCTTTAATTTGTGAAGTGAAATGTATGCGCTTTCCTTCTATAATTTTCTATTAAAGGGGGTGGCAGTAAGATGTTCTCGGCATATAACACAGGATAAGCGGTGTGCCGCAAAAAGAAGCAACCGGCAAGAAGTAGGGTAGAGGTTAAAGTGGCGATAAAAAATATTTGAGGAGGTAAATGCATGTTTAAGTTTAACAAGAAAATTTTGACGGTATTTACGGCAGCTTTAATGAGTTTTAGCTTGTTGGCGGCAACCTCAAATGCGGCGACAGACTATTGGCAATATTGGACCGATGGCGGCGGGACAGTCAACGCGGTCAATGGGTCCGGCGGCAATTACAGTGTCACATGGCAAAATACCGGGAATTTTGTTGTCGGTAAAGGCTGGACTACCGGATCGCCATCCAGAACAGTAAACTACAATGCCGGTGTCTGGGCGCCGTCCGGCAATGCGTATTTGACGCTTTACGGGTGGACGAGAAACTCGCTCATCGAATATTACGTCGTGGATAGCTGGGGTACTTACAGACCTACCGGAACGTATAAAGGCACCGTGAACAGCGATGGGGGCACCTATGACATATATACGACGATGCGCTACAACGCACCTTCCATTGACGGTATACAAACATTCCAGCAGTTCTGGAGCGTACGGCAGTCGAAGAGACCAACCGGGAGCAACGTCTCTATCAATTTTGGCAACCACGTAAATGCATGGAGAAATGCTGGAATGAATCTGGGAAGCAGTTGGTCTTATCAGGTATTGGCGACGGAGGGTTATCAAAGCAGCGGGAGCTCCAACGTAACGGTGTGGTAAGCGGTTAATCAGTGGTATTGTCTAAGGCCGGACGGTCTCGCGGCCGACGGCCTTAACTATTTCAGCAAAAGGTACTTATTTACATACTATAGGACGGCCTATGGCTTTAAAGGAGGAGATAGCAGTGAGAAGGCTATTGATTTTCCTTTTAATAGCAATCATGTTTGTGGTTAGCGCTTGTTCGCAAGAAAAGACTGACAAGAACAATAGCCTTGTATTCGTCAAAGGCGGAGCTTTTAAGAACACCAAGTCCAATTACTATGGAAAAGATGTAATCCTATCGGATTTTTATATCGGCAAATACGAGGTCACTCAAAAAGAGTGGGTCGAGGTCATGGGAAGCAACCCTTCACAATTCATAGGCGACAATATGCCGGTAGAAATGGTAAGCTGGTATGACGCTGTTGAGTACTGTAATAAACGGAGTATAAAAGAGGGCCTAGAACCTTATTACAATATAGATAAGAATAAAAAAGACCCGAATAATCAGAGTGATTACGATAATATAAAATGGACCGTAACGATCAATGCCGGCGCTAACGGTTACCGATTGCCGACGGAAGCGGAGTGGGAATACGCCGCGGGCGGCGGCCAAATGAGCAAGAGCTACACCTATAGCGGAAGCAATAACGCGGATGAAGCAGCATGGAATTGGCGAAACGCCGGAGATCAATACTTATCCGGAGACTGGAACTGGCCCATCATAGAGAACAACAATAGTAAAACAAAAGCTGTCGGCGGCAAGAAACCCAACGAGCTGGGGCTTTACGATATGTCGGGCAATGTACGGGAATGGTGCTGGGACTGGTACGGGGACGATTTGGATCATAGTAGCGGCGGATCTTACCGGGTTGTAAAGGGCGGCGGTTGGGTCGGCGACATTCACAGCATTGAGTTGTCTTTTCGCGGCAAGTTCGAGGCGAATGGCTTTGGGGCTGATCAAGGTTTTCGGGTGAGCCGGGGGGAGTAGGCGGGAGCCAAGGCAACCTCCAAATTTTAGATTTGAGTCCAAGTTGTTTCACGTAGTAAGCTGGAAGAAGAACCAATGGAGGGGATTTTTCTTCGAGCCATCCTCTATCTTCGGAAGCAGGGAGTTGACGAACCATGAATCTGGACTCGATCATGCAGGAGCTTGAAGGCCTCGGCAAGGAACGCCTTAAGAAAATGTATATATCCAACGGCGCCCGCGAACCGCTTTTTGGCGTGGCTACGGGCGCTATGAAGCCGATGGCGAAGAAAATCAAAATCGATCAGCCTTTGGCCGAACAGCTCTACGCCACAGGGAACTACGACGCCATGTACTTTGCCGGCATCATTGCCGATCCGAAGGCGATGACTGAAGCGGATTTTGAGCGTTGGATGGATGGGGCCTATTTCTATATGCTGTCCGATTTTGTGGTCGCCGTAACCTTGGCGGAAGCGGATATTGCCCAAAAGGTTGCCGATAAGTGGATCGCCAGCGGGGAAGAGTTAAGAATGTCGGCGGGCTGGAGTTGTTACTGTTGGCTGTTGGGGAGCCGGCCGGACGGTGAATTTTCCGAAAGTAAACTCGCCAATATGCTCGACATGGTAGAAAAGACGATTCACGGCTCACCCGCACGAACAAAATCGGCGATGAACAATTTTATTTACAACGTTGGGGTATCCTATCTGCCGCTCCATGATAAAGCGGTTGAAACCGCAAAGGCGGTCGGCCCGGTGGAAATCAAGCGGGACAAGAAGAAAAGCAGCATCCTGCTCGCTTCCGACAGTATTCAAAAGGCGGTAGATAAGGGGCAGCTTGGTTTCAAGCGAAAGTATGTACGGTGTTAGACTGGCAAACTTGATAGAAGACGCCCGGTTCATTGAACCGAGCGTCTTTTTTTTCACCAATCCACCTGCTTGTAATCTTTTAGAAACACCCCGGTCCAAGGGCGCTCGGCATCTTTGCCTTCATAGATTGGATCGCAGATTCTGGCTGCGGCATCCTCAAAGTCCAGAGGCAGTTCGATCGCCTTGCGGGCCTTTGCCTGTTCCGGGAACTGGTTCGATACCCATCCGGGATCTACGCTCGTAATGAAGATGCGCTCCTTTTTATATTCCTTGGACATGGTTAGAGTCATCATATTCAGCGAGGCTTTTGCCATGTTGGTGTGAACGTGGTAGCCTCCTTTTCTTTTCATTTGAAAACGGCCTTCCGCCGCGGATACATTTACGATAAATCGGTTTGGATTCGGACTTCGCGTCATGGCATCTTTCAATTTGGTATTGATTAAAAAGGGCGCGGTCACGTTGATCAATTGAACTTCAAGCATCTCAACCACGGAAATTTGTTGGGACTCCGCCGTCCATGAATTTTGCAGCTGTGAAGAGGAAGCCGGCAAGCTTCGTTCCGGATTCAGCAACTGCAGATATGGAGAATCCGCCGTTTCGCTGTTTATCGGATTGGCGATGCGGGGAAGGGCGGCTCCACCGGCAAGTTGCGGAGACCCTTGTCCGCCAAAAAGCTGCTTTTGGAGTTCCGCTTCTTTTAGCATCAACCCATCGTATTCCTCGGGGGACATTCTCACCGTCTGCGCAGCATTATTTATAATAATGTCGATGTAAGGGAATTCCTTATTGATGTAGTGGGCGAACATCTCGACTCTTTCGATTTGGCGAAAATCTAGCCCGTAAATATGAATACGATCCTTCCAAGTGTCAAAGTCGGGCTCCTTGATATAACGCTGCAGCGCATCATACGGAAACCGAGTCGTTAAAATAACCCGTGCACCATCGCGGAGCAGACGCAGCGCCGTATGATAGCCGATTTTTGTCCGGCCGCCCGTCACCAGAGCGATGTAGTTGTCCAGATGATGCCTGGCTGTCCGTTTCATTTCATTGTATTCGCCGCAGGCCCGGCATAGCTTGGTATAGTGGTCGTGTACGACCGGATTCGGTTCTTTGCATATATAGCATCTAAATTTTCGGCCGTTTTCGGTTGCTGTTCCCGGGTTCTTCATCTTACCACCTTGAGAAATGATTTACATCCATCATAACATATGATAAAATTTTCTCACACAGTAGCTTAATTAAGGCGCCTGCCTCTCAAGCAGGAGATGAAGGTCTCAATCCTTCCTGTGTAGGGTGATAGTTTAACGAGAACACCTTCCCGCTAAGAAGGAGATGGAGGTTCACTCCTCCTCACCCGTCAACTAGTTGAATTGGAGAAGCCCTTCATTCGTTTTTTGCGAGTGAAGGGCTTTTTAGTGTCATGATCTGTCTCTAACTCAACTATCATGCAGCCATTTCTCGGTAACTCTACCGTTGACCCATTTGATTTCTTGTTCAAAGGTAATGACTTTTCCGTTTTTCCCGACAATGACCCAAGCGTAGCTATCGCTTTCTTTCAAGTAGCATTTATATTTCATTCCTGAAATTATTGTATTTTCTTGGTTCGCTCCGTTTTTTACTAGGATGCTTTCATCATGTTTGTCGATCCATAAGTTATCCAATTTTGCAAATAGGCCCGGCTCAAGCTTGTCTAAAAATTCTTTCGCGCTTGCTTTAGCAGCTTCCTTCGTCGGAAGTTCTCCTTCCGCCAAAGTTTTATCCATCCAAGTAAATCCCAGGAGTTTATTGCTGCTTTTTTTTATAACAAACGAAAAATATTCGCCTCCCGGACCATGGTTTTCGCCGGATGCTTTTTCATAGCGGAACCACCAGACGTCTTCAGCGTTTTGCTTTTGGCTTTGTACCGTTTTCAGGACATATCCATCCGGAATCGTTAGTAGCTGCAGGACCTTTTTCAATGATTCGCTGTAGTCCTCTTCTTTTACGGAAATGTTTGTTTGAAAGACATGATTCATGTTGGTCACCTCATGCGAAATTCTTGGTTTGCTCTTTTCCTTGCTTGGCCTTGTATCACTTTGAATTACCATTTGCTTTAACCGGAAACGAAGCCAGCAATCCGATGCCTATGATGAATGCCAATACCTCAAAAGTCAGGGTATAACTTCCGAATTTCATCAGGTTCAATGCGGCGATCGGCCCAAGAGTAGCGCCAATAAACAGTATAAAAGTGTATAGAGTAACACCGATCGCTCTTGCCTCACCTGCTATACTTCCGATTAACGTGATTAAGGTAGGTACGGAAATCGCTATACCCGTAACAAAAACGATGCTCATACCAATCAGAATCGGGAGATTGGAGCTGATTCCAATGATGACGAGACCCGCTGTCGCTAAGAGCAGCCCGCCTTGTAAAACACGTTTGGCGCCAAATTTACCGGCTAACCGCCCGGCAAACGGAGATGCTAACATCCCGACAATTCCGACGGCCCGCACCAATAGAATTTGGTTGCTGCTTAAGGCAAAGGGAGTTTGGCTTAAATAATTTCCCAGCGTGCTGTACATTCCGACAAAAGAAAAAAGAAGCGTGATCGTTACGAGGTAGCAAAACAACAGCGATGTATTCGAAAATACAGCCCGGATCTGTCGGAATGTACTCCCCATGCTTACTTGATTCTTTTTGACTTCTCCTCTTGGAACCAAGCCACCGAACAAAATAGCCGACAGCAAATAGATTCCCCCCAGAATATAAAAAACATAGGACCAGCCAAGATTTATGCTGATCATACTGCTGAAAACCTGGCCGATAATGCCTGCCATCAAGAAGCCTGTACTGACAAAACCAATGGTTGTCACTCTTTTTTCAATCGGATACAGTTCCACGATATAAGCAAGGACAACGGGACCAAACGATGCGGCGGCAAAGCCTTGAACGGCTCGGAGCAGGATCAGCCCCGGCAGGCTGTGGACAAGTCCAAGCAAAGGAGATAACAGGCATAAAGCGACCAAACCGTAAAGCATCGTTTGTCTTCTTCCGTACTTTTCCGATAATGTCCCAAAGAAAAGAAAACCAACGGCGTAGGTGAACGAGAAAGAGCTGCTTACCCAGGATGATTGCGACGGCGCTACATGAAACGCATCCGCAAAGATAGAGACCAAAGGAATCGTGATGTAAAGGCTCGATACAACCGCCAAACCGCACCAAGTCAGTATGGCAGTTACTAAAGAGTAGTTGTGTTGATCTGGTTTTGCATTCATTCTTTCAACAAGCTGTGCCAATTAAAGCCCCTCCTTAAATTGCAAAGACCACCCGCCGGAATAATCCTCCAGGCTATTCGCTTCGTTGCTGTGAAATGTCCGTGATGCGGCTTTTTTCCAAAAAGTCGGGGTCAGCGGCAATTGCTCCGGCTTGCCCCCAATTGGTCAACGGCGTTTCCCGCAGGATCACCAAAACCTTATCGGGAGGCAGGTTAAAAAGATTTACAGTAGCATCGGTTAGTGCCTTAATCCATTCCTTTTTTTGTTGCTCATTAAAACCTTCCCAGCAGTCTACATTGATAATCGGCATAAATAACATCTCCTTAGTAATTGATTTGCGAAAAATGTATGATCACAACATTCATTGTAACTAGATTACAATCAATGTCAATATAAAACTAAAATTTGTAGCAGATCGTCATTTGAGGTAAAATATCTTCAAAGCAATATTTTCATTATTTTCATTGAAGGTGATGACATGAACTCGAACGAAGAGCTTAAAAATATCCTTTTGGATTTCGATTTATTGGGCAAATTGGTTGTGGGGATAGGTGAAGTATCCGAAATTTCAGGCGTTCCCACCAGACAAATAAGGTACTGGGAAGAAAAAGGGATCATCCATTCATCGAAAGAAACCGAGGGGACCACGCGAAAATACGATTATTTGAACGTGAAAAAAGTTCTTTTAATCAAGGAGCTCTTGGATGATGGCTATACTTTGGATGCGGCGGCGAAAAAAGTGGAAGATCGAATGAAAAACATCAGCGAAGCGTTTGCGAAGTTAGCGCAGCGTTCGGAATAAGCTGGAGAATGCAGAAGAGTAGCGGCTCAAAAAGATGGCAATCCATAAGAAACGAAGGATCGTCGTTCATGCTATGATACGTGTAAATTCATGATCGAGGTGGACGAACGATGACCGAAAAAATATCCAAAGGCCGTCTCTGGACGGGGCGAATTATGAGCGGTATTGTCATTTTGTTTATGTTGTTCGACGGCATATCCAAGCTTTTTAAGCCGGCCGTCGTTGTGGAGGGCACGCTGACGCTCGGGTTTGCCGAGCATCATATCGTGACCATTGGCATCCTCGCGCTTCTCTCTACCGTGCTGTACGCCATTCCGAGGACGGCCGTCCTGGGCGCGGTACTGCTGACCGCTTTTTACGGCGGCGTGGTCGCCACGCAAATTCGCGTGGACGCTCCCTTGTTTTCGCATACGCTGTTTGCGGTTTATATGGCGATTCTTGCCTGGGGAGGACTGTGGCTGCGAAACGATAAGGTTCGCCGCTTGTTTTGGTAGTTGATTAGGCGCGAGCGGAACGGAAGAGTGGGAATAAAAGGACGTCGGTAGCCCCGGCGTTCTTTTTTTAGATATCAAGAAGTTTAAAACTCGGAGCCACGGCATCCTGATAAGGAAAACTACCGCTAAACACGGTCTGTCTACATTGAAAGTCATCGATAGGACTAGGGGTTACTGAATTGAGAGAGGCAAGGTTTCGTGGAGATTCTTTCATGGGCGCTACCCTTATAGTCACTGAAGTGAGGACAATAATAATCCAAATATTTTTGGGAGGATTTACCTACTTTTATGTCGAATGAATCGAAATAACTAAGAAAATGTACTTTAAAGTAATAAAAGGAGGGACAGTGAACGAATTATTCATTGTAGTAACCCAAATATATTTAAGGAGTTTTGCTAGATGAATAATAATTATTTTATTGAATCGATTCCTAATATTGAATCAAACGATAATCTTAGGGAACCACAATTAGATGCATACAAAGCGGTATATGACCATTTCACCATTCAAGGGAATAAGGAACATGCCATTATCGTTCTCCCTACTGGTGTAGGGAAAACAGGAGTTATGGGTTTAATTCCATTTGGAAATGCGCTTGGCAGAGTACTTATTATTACCCCTCAATTGGTAATTAAAGATGCTGTATTGGATTCTTTGGATCCGGAACACCCTAAAAATTTTTGGATACTCAGAAATATTTTCAATAAATTCAATGATCTCCCTGCAGTTATTGAATATAGCAGCGAGACTCCCAAATGGGCCTTAGATGAAGCTAATATAGTTATTCTAAACATTCATAAACTCCAAGAGAGACTGGAGAAAGCTCTTAGTAAAAAAGTACCGCCCGATTACTTTGATATGATTATTATTGACGAAGCACATCACTCCACTGCGCCAACATGGGAAAAAGCATTGTCATATTTCTCCTACGCTAAAGTTGTTAAGCTAACCGGTACCCCCTTTCGGTCAGATGGTGAAAATATTGAGGGTAAATATGTGTTTAAATACCCTCTTAGTAAAGCAATGGCGAAAGGTTACATAAAATCCCTGGAGAGAGTTAAGTATGTGCCAGATAAACTGTACCTTACTTTGGATCGTAACGATAACATTCTCTATTCAATAGACCAGATACGAGAAATGGGACTTAAAGATGAGGATTGGATTTCCAGGTCAGTTGCGTATTCGAAAGACTGTAGTCTAAAGGTAGTTAGTGAGAGTGTTGAGATATTGAAAGAAAAAAGGAAAACTGGATTGCCCCATAAAATAATAGCTGTTGCTTGTAGTATATATCATGCAGAACAGCTAGTTTCATTATATGAAGATTTTGGAATGGGTGTAGCTTTAGTTCATAGCAAATTGCAACCGGCACAATTGGGTGCCGCGCTAAGCGCAATTGAGAACCATAAGGTTGAAGTGGTTATTCATGTCGCTAAATTAGGGGAAGGATATGATCATAAGTATCTTTCTGTGGCGGCTATATTTAGACCTTTTAGACAACGACTTCCTTATGAGCAGTTTGTTGGTCGAGTATTACGAGCAATTGATCCGGAAGAAGTTGTAAACAATGAAGATAATATAGCCAGCGTCGTACATCATCATGAATTAAACCTTGACGATCTGTGGGAATTTTATAAAAAAGAACAAGAGAAGAGTGAGGTAATAAAATTCAATGAGCGTGAATCCTCCTCTTTATTGGATGGGAATGTAACTGACCGAATAATTAATAAGCAGACAGGGCATGTTCAAGAAGATGGAGATGGCGAGTTTATCACCGACAATTTTATAAACACTCAATTACTGGAGGAGCGGGAACGAAGAATAGCTGAAGAGCGAGAAAAACTACAAAAATTAAAAGAAGTCCTTCCAAACTATCCTGAAGACGTCTTACTTCAAATGGTTCGGAGGGAAGAAGAGGGGACTCCATCAGAGAAAATACTCCGCCCCGATAAGTTTATTTATAGAAAAAAGCGAAATCTAGACGACAGAATTAAAGATGAGATGGTGCCTGAGTTAATAATAAAATATAATATTCGTAAAGAAGATAAAGATCTTAATAAATCCCGACTATTTAAAAAGTATCCATGGATTCCTGACAGCGATAAACATAATGCAGCTATGATGGCAATGTATCTTGAGCAAAGAGTCAATGAGTCAGTGGGCAATAGCAAGAGGGAAACATGGGGGCAGCAAGAATATGAAGCAGCCATGAGATATGTTGAAGATATTTATAAAGTAATGGATCAGATATTAGAATCTGAATTGGGAGGAAATTTAAATGACAGGGATTCGTGAGTTATACAATTTAATGGAGGGCTACATTCTTACCCCAACGGAATTGTTAGCTAATGCAAAATTACCAAATTACGAATATGTGAAGTTTTCAAATAATGGACAAGGACTACACGCTGAATCCTGCTGTAAGCTGGAAGAAGGAGAACGAGTAATTTTCAATTATTATTTTGATGAAAAGGATCGCCTACAAAAGTTGATTATGGAAGATGGAAAAAAACAAGAGGTACTTTTTGACAGAATGACTGAAATTGAAAATCTAAAGTCAAAACTAATTAAAAAACGTGATACTGTTCGCAAATAGATTTTTCCGTCACCTTCACAATACGATAACGCAGATTCCAACATATGGTACAATAGTTATGGGTTAATGTACTGATGTTATGTTTAAGCCATATCAGTTATAAAGATGATAACCTCTTCCTTATAGGGAAGTAGTAGCTGTGATAAGGAGGGAATGTTACTATGACTGACAAAACATTGAAGCCCCCCAAAGTTTTCATTTCTTATAGCTGGACCTCTCAAGCCCATGAGGACTGGGTATTAGAGTTAGCTATTAGGCTACGAGATAACTATGTTGATGTGGTATTGGACAAGTGGGACTTAAAAGAGGGGCATGACATTTTTGGCTTTATGGAGAGTATGGTTCGTTCGGAAGATATAGAAAAGGTTCTAGTTATCTGCGATAAAGGATACAAAACAAAGGCAGAGGAACGTAGCGGTGGAGTCGGTACAGAAACACAAATCATATCAAAGCAAGTTTATTCAGATATAAACCAAGAGAAGTTCATCCCAATAGTTGCAGAACGTGATATTGATACAGGGGAACCAGCCATTCCTATCTATATGCAATCAAGAAAATACATCGACTTATCTTCTCCCGAACAATTTGAAAAAGGATATGAAGAATTACTCAGGAATATATTCAACCGACCAGTGAACAGAAAACCTGCTTTAGGTGCAATACCATCATGGTTGTTTGAAGATGCACCTGCACACTACAAGACTTCAAACTTAAACAAGGTAATTAAAGATTCCATCACTCGGAATCCGCAGAGATTACCATCTTTGACGCAAGAGTTTATGGATGCCTTTCTTGATAGTCTTAGTCAATTCGAATTTGAGTATAAACGTGGAGAAGCTGAATTAGATGAGTTAGTTTTCTCGAAAGTCCAAGAAATGCTTACCTTACGTAATGATTACATAGATTTTGTTGAGTTGCAATGTTCAAGCCAAACACACGTTGCAATTGAACCATTTATTCGATTTTTTGAGCAGCTACAGCAAAAGACGATGAGACCAGAAGGTTTTAGCGGTACTTTTTACGAGGAGCAGTGGGATCACTTCAAGTTTCTTGTAAGAGAGATGTTCTTGTTTACAGTTGTTATCTTCATTGATAAAATGCAATTCCAAGCATTAAGCGAATTATTACAAACTACTTATTTTATACCCGATAGAAGCTACACAGAGATAAAGGCAAGAACATACGATTACTTTGATCGATATTGCAGATCATTAGATGAAGTACGAAATAAACGACTAGGACTAAGGAGAGTGAGTGTTACAGCTGAGATTCTGATGAATAGGGTTACGGAAAGGTATACGAGAAAGAAAGTGGTGCAAGCTGATCTTTTACTTTACTACTTTAGTGTTCTTAGCGAAACAGAGAAAAGTTATGTTTGGTATCCAAGAACACATGCGTATGAGGAATACTATAAATTAGAATTTCTACAAAGATTAAGATCAAGAAGGTACATCGAAACAGTAAAAATGCTATTCGAAGTACAAAATGTTGATGACTTAAAGAAAAAGATAGAGTCGTTCAAGCATGTTCATAGAAGTGCCGGGGTATTTGAAGAAATACCTAGCATTCAAGATCATATCCCAGTTGAAGATGTGGGTTTATATCCATAATAATCGGTCAATCCCCTATATATAAGGAAATAGGATGTGAGGCACGTGAATCAAATAAAAGATCTCCAGAAACTCATTAAACTTACAGGAGCGCGTGCTAAATTGGATGCAAAAGCAAATGAAACCTATATTATATACAAGTCTGATAAAGGACAAATATTAAAGGAGTATCCTGACGGAAAGATTATACCCGTTACCGATTAGGGTGGCTTTAATGAATGATAAAACGCCGATTATGTACGATTTTACAGGTACAGCATACAAATGACGCAATTCTTTTTCGATCAAATAATAATAGCGGGGCGCAGGCTAATGAAAGCTTTGTGTCCCGCTATTATTTGTCCTCTCCGTCCTTCTGAATCTTCGCATGTTCACTCTCAACCAGCTTGAAAAAATCGGACGGCTTGATTTTCAGCCCTTTGCAAAGGTCAAATATTTTCGTAACAGAAGGTTCGTTCCTACCAACTTCAATCATGGAAATATAGGATCGATCTACACCACACTCATGCGCCAGGTCCTCTTGACTTAAGCCGTGCTTGATACGTATAGCTTTGACGGTTTTCCCGATAATTTGTTTGAGCATAATGGACTGATCTTTCAAGAAAATTACCCCTTTTAAGTCCATTATCAGTCTGTTATACTAGCCACAACAGATAAAGTATTCAACAAAATGTAATTAGTTTACATTTATAATGTGTAATTGGGGCACTTTTTATGAAGAAAACGGAGGTCTGGTCAATGATTTCTTTACTTAGTGCGCTTGAGGAGGAAAGACAGAAATTAAATGAAATAGGGCGTGAATCCCTTGAACAGGGAGCCCCCCTATTTCAAAACAGCGCGCTTCAGGCTCAAAGCAAGAAAGTGGATTTATTGATTGTCCAATTGTATAGACGAGTTGGAATCAAACAACAGTCAAGCTAGCCCTTTCAGAGGAGGTCAAACAACCATGCCATTTCCGTTATGGTTTCTAGACGCGATAGAGCAAAGGTTAGATCAAGTTTCGGCTCGAATCGAACGCAATCCTGACGTGCGTAAACTTCGTGCCGAAGAACGCGCAGCTTTTGATGCTATGTTTTCTGGGAAAGATAAAACGAAACTGCCCGAGTTTATGGACTGGGAGGATAAGCACCACTTCAGAAGGGCTTTAGAAAATGAACGTTTGTACATGCAAGGGATGATCGACGGTGTACAATTAGCTATTGCGTTGCTTAACGATTCTCTTTTCTTTTCCGAAAAACCAGAGACAACATCGAATACGTCAAACACGGATGCGGACTGATTATGGGGACCATTAAAGCAAATCGATAAGAATAAAGAAGGGGCGCTTAAAGAAGTTGCACCAATGGGTTAAAAAGATGACCCTGTACAATACAGGAATCATCTCTTAAATGTGGCCTAACTCTTTTTTTCAAAGTGATCCTTGACGTACAAGGATAAGCTTTTTCTCGAGTTATTTGAATTTGATTTTGTTTTTGATTTTGCTCCCACAGCCGCAAATGATCGTATGCTTCAAAATTTTAATTGGCTGGTAGCACATGGAGCACACACTTTGATGAAGCGGATCGTTCAGCTTCACCGTTTCCTCCGTACTTGACGCTGCTTCGCTTGGAGCATTGGACGTTACCATCGTCTCCTATCCTATTCCTCCCCCAAACGGCTTGGGTTACTTGATTTCCCCTGTTGCCACGAGAACGGCTCTCCCCAGCGTATGGCCCAGCATGGTGAATCCTAAGAGAGCCGGCGTGGCGCTAGGGTCGACGCCGATTTTCTCGACATCCAGCGCATGAACGACAAAATAATACCGATGAGGGCCGTGTCCCGCAGGAGGCGCTGCACCGATAAACCGTTCGAGCCGCAAATCGTTCGGCAGTTGCAAGGCGCCTTGCGGCAAGCCGCTGCCATGCTCGTCGCCTGAGCCGGTCGGCAGTTCGGTGACGCTGGCCGGGATGTTGATGACGGCCCAGTGCCAGAGGCCCGATCCGGTCGGGGCGTCCGGGTCATACGCGGTTACGGCGAAACTTTTCGTTCCTTCGGGCGCACCCGACCATTTCAAATGGGGCGAAAGATCTTTGCCGCCCTCTACTCCTGACATCTCCGAGTATTGCTGAGGCGGTAGAGGAAGGCCCTCAACAATATCGTTACTTGTTACTTTGAAGCTTGCGACTTCCGGCAATTTGGCAAATGGGTTGTTGCTCACTGTAAATGACCTCCTTATCCAAAGAATAATTCGATTATATTCATAAGAATCGATTTTGTAAATATAAATCGTTTAATATTCTAATTATCGAATTTAGTGTTTGTTTTTTTATAGATTTGATGTAAACTATTTAAACGTATATTCCCGATTTGTATAAAGGATGGTGCTGGCTTCATGGCCAAAAGAAACGGTTCGTCCACTTTAAGCGAAAATGTCAGAAAGAAACTGCAGTCCGATATTCTGTCCGGACAATATGAACCGGGATCTTCATTAACCGTTTCGGAATTAGCCCAAGGTTTCGATGTCTCGGTTGCCGTCGTGCGAGAAGCACTGACCCGGTTGGCGACCCAAGGCCTCATCTTGCAAAACCCGAATCACGGATTTTCCGTGAAGACAGTGTCGGAAGAAGAACTGAATAGCATCATAGAGGCGCGTTCGATCAACGAATCCGCAGCATTACGCCTGTCCATCGCCCATGGCGATCTCACATGGGAATCCAATGTAATCGCCGTTCACCACAAATTATCGCAAACGCCCGAGTACAAGGAAGTGAATCAAAAGCTTGCCGTTCGCGAGGAGTGGTCTGACATCCACCGTCAATTTCATTACGAACTTATCGCCGCATGTCCAAACCCGATTCTCCTGGATATCTGCAAACGCCTTTGGGATTTGAGCGAATTTTATCGGCATTGGTCGAGCCAACAGCAGCCCACCCGCGATGGCCGCGCCGAGCATAAGGCATTAACCGATGCCGTTCTTAGCCGCGACAGCGATCGTGCCGTCGAGATCTTTAGAGCGCACATCCAACTCACCGCGGATATCCTGTTAGACAACCGATAAACGGATTAAGCCTACGAATGCCACCTTTACTCATAGACATTTAGCAAAAAAGGAGCAGTTTGCTTTATGGCAACTGCTCCTTTATCTGCCGGCGCCGAAATTTAGTACACAATTCAACCTCCCCGACGGCTTAACTACATCGGCCTCCCGTTATGTGTCGGCGGGTCTTCCTGTTCCATCTCCGGACCAAACTCGTCAACAGCCGCGGCGGGATTGCCGTCTTGATTCCACGCGTCCTTCGTCATAAACGCCTTCGTTCGTCCTCCATCGGTCGAGTCTTTGGCCTTTGCCTGTTCGAGCTGGTTTTCTGCTTTTTCACTGTCGTTCATAAGGTGACCTCCTAAGAAATTTTGTCTTTTCACATTTTTCGTTTATTAGCATTTCTCAAACATTTCTGAAGTAATTCATAAACAAATTCTCGGTAAGGTAGGAGGCAGATAAAAACAACATTGATTTCGGGATAGGATAGGGGATTAACAGGATGAGAGATACGATTTATTTGCTGACGGGGGCGCCGGATTTTTGGGGAATAATATTTCCCGCAAGCGGGGTATATTTTGAGCAATGAGATGGTATCGATGCGGCAGATGTTCGACCTGACCAGCGAAGCCAGCGGCGCCCCGCGGGTCGAGAACATTTTGACGCCGGAACAGATGCAGCTAAACCATCGCTGACACGGTGGAGTGGCTGCGCAGCGAAGGGAAAATCTAACGATAGTCTCACCGAATAAATAAACTCCAAGGGCATTGGGATTGAAAAATCCCGATGCCCTTGGTTGTATATTCAGCGAACGTATCAAATCGAATTCAAAAAAGATTGAATATAGGGGAGCGCGGCGCCTATAGGCACACCGTTTTCCGGGGAACGGCTGATATGAATAAAGGGTTCATGGCTGGGAAACGCCGTTCTTTCATCAACTTTCTCATGCAAAATGTCGATATCCTGCTGCTTTAAGTAAGGAGAAATATGGCCGCCCAAAATAAACTCCCGGTTGATGACCAGGTGGATATTGTTGATCGAAAAAGCCAGGTAATCCAAAAACGCATCCCATCGCTCCGCGTAAGGAGAAACCCCGGAACGTACTTGGCGGAAGAAAGAATCCAAGGTTTCCCCTTCTTCCAACAGCGCGCTTACCGAGCAGCGGGTTTCCATACAGCCCTTCTTGCCGCAGTAACAAGGAGCGCCGTTTGGCTCAATCGTCATATGTTCCACCGTTCCGCTATGTCCTTCTTTGCCCATCTCAATTTGGCCATTGATGATAATGGCGCCCCCTAGATGCCTTCCAACCGACAGGTAGACCGCGTCACCAATGTCATTTCTAACCCACAGTTCTGCAGCCGCGGCTCCCTTGGCATCATGCACAAACATGCAAGGATACTTGAGATGCCGTGCAAACACATCAATCTCCAGCCCGGTGCAATCCAAAATCTTTCCGTAAGTGATTTTTTGTCCATCGGCGGAGGTTAAGGCTTGCACGCCAAACCCGATGCCGAGCACCCGATCTTCCGGCACATCCAGAGACGAGATGAAGGATTGTACGGCATCGCTTAGCTCTTTGTAATAACGGTCCCCGTTGGCATAGCCAAGCGGCAATTCCATTTGCCGAAAGACGGTGCCAAGCAAATCAACCGCCAAGATCCGCACGGACTCTTTCTGAATTTCCACGCCGATACTAATCCGGGCTTGGGGGCATATGGCATAAGCGGCTGCGCGCCGGCCGACGGAAGATTCAAACAACCCGCTTTTCTCGATCAGTTTTTCCTCTTCCAAACGCACCAGATTTTGCGTAACGGTCGGCAAGCTCAAATGCAGCTGGTTGGCGATTTCCTGTTTTGAAAGTTTTCCATGTTGATAAATGAGATGGTAAATCGCCGAGTAATTGTTCTTTTTTATATCTTTAACTGCGGTGTTATGGTCCATGAAATCTTACCTCATATTTTTATAAAATACTTTTGCAAAAAAGATTTATGTAATCCTAGTTTAACTATATCATAGCAGCTTATACGGCAACAACTTTGGCGGGATATTTGCATGGTTTTTGCAGGATGCTTACAGCTTGTCTTAAGGTTCAGCCGATTTACGCATATTGACGGCCACAAAAAACGGTTATATTATATAAACGTGTTTTATAAAATGATTTTACAAAATAATTTTATTTAACAGGAGGACATCTAAATGGGCATCATTGAAAAAATGAGATTGGACGGGAAGAAAATTTTTGTTACCGGCGGGGCAAGAGGAATCGGTAAAAGCGTGGCCACCGCCTTTGCCGAAGCGGGAGCGGATGTGGCGATTGTGGACCTGGATATCGCAGAGGCCAGAAAGACAGCTGCGGAGCTTGAAAAAGGCCATAAAATTAAAGCGTTTGCAATTCAAGCGGATGTAACCAAACCTGAAGAAGTGGACGCCATGATCGAAGAAGTGCTGAACGTTTTCGGACGCTTGGATGTGGCTTTCTGCAACGCCGGAATTTGCCTGAATGTCCCGGCCGAGGAAATGACGTACGACCAGTGGAGAAAGGTGATCGACATCAACCTGACCGGGGTATTTCTGACCGCGCAGGCAGCCGGAAAGGTCATGTTAAAACAAGGCGGCGGTTCGATCATTAATACGGCTTCGATGTCGGGACATATTGTGAATGTGCCGCAACCGCAATGCTCCTACAACGCCTCCAAAGCGGGGGTGATCCAGCTCACCAAATCGCTGGCTGTGGAATGGGCGTCAAGAAATGTTCGCGTGAATTGCATCAGCCCCGGATATATCGGAACAGAGCTTACATTGAACTCTCCGAGCCTGAAGCCGTTGATTGAACAATGGAACAGCGTAGCGCCGCTGAAGCGCATGGGGAAACCGGAAGAGTTGCAGTCCATTTGCGTTTATCTTGCGGGAGACACCAGCAGCTTTACGACGGGAGCCGATTTTGTCATAGACGGTGCTTTTACTTGTATTTAACGGATTGTAAAAATCCGGCCATTGCGAAAGGAGACTAACGCATGCACTATTTACTGGGAACGGATATTGGAACGTCGGGCACGAAAACGATATTGGCGGATACAAGCGGAAATGTGGTCGCCCAGGATTTACAGGAATACGACGTATTGACCCCAAAGCCCTTATGGGCGGAGCAGTGGCCCGATGTGTGGCTGGAGGCGGCGAAGGCGTCGATTAAAAATACGGTGCGGAAATCGGGAATTCCGGCGGAAAAAATTCGCGGTATCGCGATCAGCGGTCTGTACGGAGGCTCGGGAGTTCCCCTCGACAACAACATGGAACCGGTCCGGCCGTGCATGATTTGGATGGACCGCAGAGCGGAAGAAGAAACCAAGTGGGTCTTGGACCGGATCGGCGAAGAAAAACTGCTGGAAATTAACCATAATGGAGCAGACCCTTATTACGGCTATACGAAAATATTATGGATGAAACACCATGAACCGGAAAATTGGCGGAAAACCAAGCTTTTTCTCCCGCCTAATGATTATGTCATCTATAAACTGACCGGGAACATTGCCATTGACTATTCTTCCGCGGGCAATATCGGCGGTATTTTTGATATGAATACCCGAACCTGGTCGCAAGAAATGATGGACGCCATGGGCATTCCGCTGTCTATGATGCCGGAAAATCTCGTGGAATCCACGGATATCGTCGGCGGATTAACCAAGGAAGCCGCGGCTGAATTGGGTCTTTCCGAAGGAATGCCGGTGATCGCCAGCGGGATTGATTGCGGCGCCGCCAATATCGGTCTCGGTGTATTGGAGCCCGGGGTTTATGCGGCGGCCATTGGAACTTCGATGTGTGCGGCGTTCATTTCCGATCAACCGCTAAAGCGAAAAGACCTCATCGTTTGGCCCTATTTATACGATGCCAAAAAACTATCCTACTATTTCGCCGGCGGGGCCACAGCGGGAGCGATCGTGAAATGGTTCCGGCAAACGTTATGCCAATTTGAACTTGAAGCGGAAAAATCCGGCGGGAAAAACACGTACGATGTGTTAAATGAGCAGGCGGCCCAAATTCCGGCCGGCAGCGAAGGGCTGATTGTGCTTCCTTATTTTATGGGGGAGAGAAGCCCGATTTGGGATTCGGACGCCAAAGGAACGATCGTCGGACTTTCGTTGGCGCATACCAAAGTGCATATTTACCGGGCGTTCCTGGAAGCGGTTGCGTATTCTTTGCGGGATGCGATGGAAGCCACTGGAGAAAACCTTGGCGATTATATCCTGATTGCCGGTGGTGTAACGAAGTCAAAACTGTGGCGGCAAATCTTTGCCGATGTGACCGGTTATCCGGTGGTCTGTCCGGTGCATGATGTCGAAGCGAATATGGGCGATGTCATGCTGGCCGGAATCGGAACAGGCCTGCTTACTTACGAAGATGTGAAGAAATGGCCGGTTTTGGACGAGAAAGTGATGCCTAATCCACAAAACCGCGAAAAATATAACGGTTATTACGAGGTCTACAAATCGGTTTATCAACATTTAAAGCATGATATGAAAACGCTGACAAAACTTTCTTGAAGCTAAGGCGGAATCCTAAATTGCTGAAAAAGGACAGGTGAGCCAATGAATAAATGGAAAACTAGAATCGGTTATGGGGCTGGCGATTTAGGGTGCAACCTGGTATTTAGCACCATGGCCTCTTATTTGATGATTTTTTATACGGATGTCTTCGGAATCACGGCCGCTGCCGCGGGCACTTTAATGCTGGTAACCAAAATCATCGATGCTTTTGCGGATACGGGCATGGGCTTGTTGGTCGATCGCACGAAAACGAGGTGGGGGCAAGGAAGACCCTATTTTCTGATCGGTGCCCTTCCTTTTACCGTATTTACCATCTTGACGTTTGTGGTTCCCGATGTAAATATGACCGGAAAACTGATTTGGGCCTATTTCTCGTTTACCCTGTTAAACATTGCCTATACGGTTGTAAATATACCGTTGAACACGATTGTGCCCAGATTAACCTCGGATAATCACGAACGAAACTGGCTGGTGTCCACCAGAATGATTTGCGCGCTGATTGGGACAGCTTTAGTGATGTCCATTACAACACCGTTAGTAAATTCCTTTGGCCAAGGAGACACGCAAAAGGGCTTTTTGCTCACCATGAGCCTTTACGGCATTGCGGCCATGTTCATATTTATTTTTACCTTTATGAACACAAAAGAGGTTGTCCCTCCGACCGTGGCGCCCGGGAAGTCTTCTTTTAAAGAAGACTTGAAAGGATTGACGGATCAGAGCATTCTGTTCTTTATTGTGAATTTCCTCTATTTTGCGCTGTTTGTCATCCGCAATACGACCGTCATCTATTATTTTACGTATAACCTCGAACGGACGGACTGGCTCACCTTTGTCGGCCTGTTCGGCATTTTGTCCGGGCTGCCGATGCTGCTTATTTTACCTTGGCTGCAAAAGCGGATATCCAAGAAAAATGTCATGCTTCTAAGCATCGCCATCTATATTGCGGGGGATTTAATCCTTTATTTCGGAAAGTCGTCCGCCTTGCTGCTCATCGCGGGGCTGGCGATCACCGGGCTCGGTATTTACGGCATCTTCGGCGTCACGTTCGCGATTCAGCCGGATGTCATCGATTATTCGGAATATAAAAAGAACCGAAGCATTTCCGGTATGATTGCGGCTTTCCAAGGCTTTTTCGTCAAAGGAAGCATGGGGCTGGCCAGCGCTTTAATCGGGGTGATCCTGAATATGGGCGGTTATGTCCCCAATGCCGAGCAAACGGCGACCGCTTTAAAATATATTGAATTAACGTTTATATGGATTCCGCTAATCATCTGCATCTTCATCGGAATTACCGTTTGGTTCTATAAGCTTGACGGCAAGCGCGCGGAAATGGATGTGGAGCTGGAACGGCGCCGGGCGATGTCCGGGGGGAATGCGGTTGGTTTTTAATTGGCTTGAGGGAGGCAAAATGCCTCCCTTTTTACCGCAACTGCCTTCTTGAGTAAACGTAAACCGTCAGCGGCGCGAAGACGGCGATCAGAAGCAGACCGGCGCCGATGCCGGACGCCAGGTCGGACGCGCCGGCCGTGCCATGCAGCAGTTCCCTTGTCAGCTGGACGGCAATGCTGATCGGATTCAAATCAATCGGCGTCCGCAGCCATCCGGGCATGGTCGATGTGTCGACGAGCACATTGCTGGCAAAAAGAAGCGGATACACGATCATCATGCTTGTGCCCGATACCGTCTCCGGCCGCTTGGCCACATTGCCGATCAGCGCAAACACCCAACTCGCGCCGAAAGCGAAGAAAAGCACGTACAATGCGGCCGCAATGGTACCGGCGACACCGCCGTCCGGCCGGAATCCGAGCGTAAAACCCGTCGCTAGGACGACAAGCATCGCGGCCAAATAACGCAAGCTATCGGCCGCAACCGAGCCCAAAATGGCGGCGGGCTGCCAAAATGGCATCGTCCGGAAACGATGGTAGACGCCTTTGGCGATATCCGTGCATAACGTCGTCCCGCTGTATACCGTCATCGGCACCACCGTCAGCACGAGAATGCCCGGCAGCAGGTACCGGATATACTCCGTAACGGAACCGGCGATCGCCCCGCCGAACAAAAAGGCGAAGATGAGCAGCATGACGATCGGCGACAAGACCGCCTCCATGGCGAAGCCGAAGCCGTTGTTTCGCATGTGATACAGCGTTCTTCGCATGAACAGCACTGTCGCGGCGAGACCGCCCGGACTGCGGCGCGGCTTCCTCGCTCCGGTTGCCTGGGTGATATTCATGCTGACGATGCCTCCTTTCCGCAAGTCGCGGTGAGCGCGAAGAACACGTCGTCGAGGCTCGGGTCGCCCAGGGTAAAATCGTCGATCGCCGCCCCGTGGCCAAGCAGCGTGCCGATAACGGCGTGCGCCAGCCCGGTTTCCTGTACAGCTACTTTCACGATCGACCCATCCTCGTTCGCTTGGCCGGCCACCCCATGCTCGCTTGCGAGCAGGCCGCAGACGCCGGCGGGATCGGTTCCCGCCGCCAGCCGGATCGTCAGCGTCTTGCCGCCGCTGGAAGCTTTGAGCTGTTCCGGCGTGCCGACGGCGATGATCCGCCCCTCGGCGATAAATCCGATCCGGTCAGCCAACCGATCGGCTTCTTCCAGGTACTGCGTCGTCAGCAGCACGGTTGTCCCTTGTTTCACCAGACGGCGGACCATGTTCCACAGTTCGTGCCGGCTCTGCGGGTCCAATCCGGTTGTCGGCTCGTCGAGGAACAGCACCTCGGGCTGCGAGAGGATGCCGGCGGCCAGGTCCAACCGCCTGCGCATGCCGCCGGAGTACGTTGCGACCGGCCGCCCGCCGGCCTCCGCAAGCCCAAACGATTCGAGCAGCTCCGCGGCGAGCGCGCGGGCCTCCTTGATCGAATAGCCGTACAGCCCGGCGAACAGCGTTAAATTTTGCACGCCCGTCAACGCTTCGTCCAGTGCGGCGTATTGCCCCGTGACGCTGATGCGCCTGCGCACTTCAGCGGCGTCCAGCACGACGTCGCAGCCGCAGACGCGCGCCGATCCGCCGTCCGGACGCAGCAGCGTCGTCAGCAAGCGGATCGTCGTCGTCTTGCCGGCCCCGTTTGGGCCGAGCAGCGCGAACAACTCCCCTTGCCGAATGGCCAGATCCACTCCCCGCACCGCCTCATGCGTCCGGAACGATTTGCGCAAATTGTGCGCTTCGATGGCGAAGTTCATTTTACACGCTTCCTCCGTTCTACAGAAACTCCTGCTTATGTTCCTTCGCCCACTCGGCGAACGTGCGGGCCGGCCGCCCAAGCACCTGTAGGATCGTCGGCAGCACGGTGTAGCCGGCTTCGGGCGTGTTTTTCGCCATCTGCACGAAAAACTCGACGCTCTCCTCGTCATAGCCCTGGTCCCGCCATTGCTGCTGCGCCTCTTCCTCCGTCAGCTCGACGAACGGGATGTCCTTCCCGATGGCGGCCGCGATCGTGCGCACCGCTTCCTTGCGCGTCAGCGCTTCGGGACCGGTCAGCGGATACGTCCGGCCGTGATGGCCGTCTTCCAGCAGTGCCCGGACGGCGACCGCGGCGATGTCTCCTTCGTGCACCCGCGCGCTTAACGCCTCGCCGTAAAATTCCCGTACAACGCCCTCCGTACGGATCATATCCCGCCAATCCGCCAGCGCGTTGGCCATAAATTCGGCCGGCTTCACCAGCGTCCACTGCATGCTGCTGGCCTGCAGCGCTGCCTCGACCGGTCCTTCTTCGAAGCCGACCAACACGACGACCCGTTTCACGCCGGCCGCCTCCGCCAGCGCCACCACTTGCGGGTCCGTATCAAGGTCAGCTTCGGGCTCGTCGCTGGAGGTGATCAGAAATACCGCCTCCACGCCTTGCATCGCCTCCCGCAGCGTTTCGGGCTTCATCAGGTCGCCCGCGGCGATCTGCATGCCTTCCGGCAGCTTCGCCTTCGCTTGCCCGGGATTCCGCGTTAATGCCCGCACGGGCATTCCCCGCTTCACCAGTAAATCCGTTACATGTTGTCCGACCGTTCCCGTTGCGCCTGTCACCAAAATCGTCATGTTTCATCTCCTCCTTGTTTGTTCATGTAATGCCGACGGATGGCTTCGAGATGGGCGACAATGTCGTCCCGCAGTTCGCCCGGCGACACGATGTCGACCTTCGTTCCGTAGCTGGTGATGACCGAAAGCGCATACTCCTTCGTATAAAAGGTTGTATGCACGTCGATACAATCCCCAAGGTACGTACATTCGCCCGGAAATTGCTCGAGCACGCGGGTGCGCGCCGAGGGAGCGAAGCGAAGATGGACCCGGATCCCCGGCGTTTCTTCCTGCTCCGGCTCGTTCGGAATAGACCGGGGGACGAACGCCGCTTCCGACACCTCGAGGCGGACGATCCGCGATAGGCGGAAATACCTTTTCGCCTGGCGCAAGCGGCAATACCCTTCCAGATACCAGACGCCGTTTTCCCACAGCAGATTCAGCGGTTCTACGCTGCGCTCGGTTGGCGTGCCGGCTGCGCTAGTGTAAGCCAGTTCGACCAAGCGCGACTGCCGGATGGCCTGGAACAGCCGCCGGACGTTGTCCCGCTCGGATTCCGGCGCGTTCATGCTAAGAATGACGGCTTCATGGCTTCCTTCATTCGCCAGCGCCGGATGCAGGCTGGCCAGCTTCCGCTTCGCCGATGCCGCCGCCCCGCCCATCGCTCCTTCCATCGCCTTCAAAAGCGAATAGATCACCGACAAGTCTTCGAGCGAGAAGTGCTGCCGCGTCAGGAAAAATCCGTTCATCAGCTCGAATCCGCCATCCGCACCGGTGAACGAGGCGACCGGGATGCCGGCCTGGTTGATCAATTCGACGTCACGGTAGACGGTGCGCACCGACACTTCGAATTTGCCGGCCAACTGCGCGGCGGTCACCCTTTTTTTAGCCATCAACTCCAGCGTGATTCCGAGCAAACGGTCCAATCTCACGGCCATCGCCTCCTCTGCCGATAAACTTGTGCAGGTCATCTGAGAACGATCCTATACTAATAATTCTGACAACATGGTTGTCAGGGTTGGAGATGCAACATTTGTTCATCCAAGATAATCTGATATTAAGTCCGCAAACATTTCTTTAACATTTGCCTGTTATGATGATCCCGCTTGCGGAGAAATGAGGTTTTTTTATGATTAATATACTTGTTGTGGAGGATGATATAAAGCTCAATCAAATTGTTTGCAGTTATTTAAGTGATCATGGATACGCCGCGAAAGGGTGTTTGAACCCGCGGGAGGCCTATGATTTGATGTATAACAATCTGTACGACCTGATCATTTCCGACATCATGATGCCGGAAATTGATGGTTATGAATTTGCCGAAACCGTGCGGGATCTCAACAAGAACATCCCGATTTTGTTTATGACGGCCCGTGACGATATTTCCTCCAAGCAGCGGGGATTTCGGGTCGGCATTGACGATTATATGGTTAAACCGATCGATCTCATCGCCGCCTCCAAAAAACTGACGGCGCTGGTGACCAATATTTTAAAGCTCAACAAGCTGGAAAATCAGGAGATCACGCCGGCTACCGAGCCTTTTGACCTGTGCCGCCAGCTCAGCGACTGTGCGCTTACCTTTGAGAATGAATGGGAGCGGAAAGGGATTGAGTTTGTGGCTGATATCGAGGATCGCGCGATCGTCCATGCCGATGCAAGCATGTTGGAGATTGTATGGCATAACCTGCTTTCCAATGCGCTGAAATTTACGGAACCCAGGGGAACCATTACCTTAACGCAAGTCTCGGATAAGGATCACGTGACGGTATCCATAACCGACACCGGCTGCGGCATGGACGAGGAGACGATGAAGCATATTTTCGATAAATTTTATCAAGGAGATACCTCCCATTCCGGCGGGGGCAACGGGCTTGGGCTCGCGCTTTCGCTGCGCGTCATTGAGCTGGCCGGCGGCTCCATCACGATCCGGAGCGAACCGGGCCAGGGGTCAACCTTCACCGTAAGGCTAAAAGCCAAAGCATAAGCGAATATCCAAAACCCGATCGTCTCTTCACCTTCCATTGGAAAAATCCAATAGATTGCCGGAATCGACCGCCACATTGAGCTCTTATTGGAAAAATCCAATAGATTTCGCCCAATTCGTCCGTTTCGCGCCCTGCCGAGCTAATCTATTGGAAATATCCAATCAAGCTGCCGCATTTGCCGCACAATTCTCAATTCTATTGGATATCTCCAATTAGATGAGGAATCACTCGTTCAGGAGATACAGCGTCGTGGGACTATACGCCTAATATAACTGCGATTGATTGGAATATGAAGGAAAATGACGCATTTTGGCGAAATACCTACTTGCCTTAAGAAAGTTATCTTTTTCCATAAGAGGAGGAAAACAACCATGGCGAGTAAGTTACGCGCAAGGTCCAAAGCAACTTTTTTACGGATGGCGGCTGTGTTTTTGGCGGTCATTCTGGCGACAACGGTAATCGCCATCGCTGCAGCGCCGGGCAAGGTCTTGGCGGCAGGGGAGAATCTGCTGACGAATCCCGGATTTGAAGCCGGGGATACCGCTTGGGAGAAGTGGGGCAACCCGGTGGTTACGACGGCGGAAAAACATAGCGGAAACCAGTCGCTTCAGGTGAAACGAAATACGGGCGGAGCTTCCCAATCCGTGGCCGTTAAGGCCGGAAAAACATACCGGATCGGCGTATGGGTTAAATTTGCCGGCACCGGCGTGACCAGCCATACGATTTCGATGGAGTATTTCGGTTCCCAGCAGGGAAAAGAAAGCCTGAAATTCTCCGGATCGACGGACTGGGAGTATCAACAAATTTTATTTACCCCCGCTGCAGGCGTGCAGTATGCCCGGGTATCTTTTTGGAATAACACGGCGGTCGATTATTTTATTGACGATGCGGTGATTCGGGAATATGCGGACGAGGAACCGCCAACCGCACCCGGAGCATTGGAGACGGAGCATATTCAAAACGGCCTTAAGCTGACCTGGGCAGGTTCTACGGATGATTCCGGCGTGGAGGCATACCAGCTTTCCTACAAGAAAACGGAGGATTCCGGCTGGCAAACCGTGACCGTTCCCCATGTGGAGGGACAAACCGAGTACACCTATAGCCTCGAAAATCTGGAAGCCTATCAGGTTTATGCCCTCAAGCTGACTGCCGTGGACGAGGCGGGCAACATCTCGGATGCCGTTATTGGGCTGGAAGCCACACCGGGTCCCAACCTGGTGGAAAATCCGGGGCTTGAGACCGGTTCCGTATCCCCTTGGGAGGTATGGAAAAACCTTGAGGTTACCACGGACCATCCGCACAGCGGTCAATACGTCCTGAAGATCAAAAATCTGACCGGCGGCGGCACCAAGAAAATGAACGTAACGCCTGATACCACCTATTTGGTCAGCTTTTGGACCCGGTTTGCCGGCGAGCCGGTCACAAGCTTCGGGCTAGATTTCAGCTTATTCGGGCCAACGGAAACCAAGGTGCCGATAACTGCCCCGGTCAGCACGGAATGGACCAAGACCGAAGAGCGAATTCATTCCGGAAGCGGCGACAAGCTAATGAGGCTGGCCATGTGGAATACGACGGGCGTAGACATGTTTATGGATGATGTTTTTGTAGGGGCCCTGCCTGAGCTTCCTGCAAACCTCGAACCCAGCGTCCCGGCCAATGCCAAAGTAAACGGAACGGACTGGGTATCGGCGGACCTGGAGTGGGAGGCGTCGGAAGGACCTTATGGAGTCAAGGCTTATACGGTATCCTATAAGGAAGAGGGGGGAAATGAGGAATGGCGGACGGTAACGGTTCCCGTTGTCCAGGGGCAGACGTCTTATTCCTATAAACTGGAAGGCTTATCTCCGGAAACGGCTTATGACATTGAAATAAAAGCGGTCAGCGAAGGAGACCTGGTTTCGGAGGGAGCGGTTTTGCGGGCAGCCACAAGCTCTGTGAGAGCCTCTAACCCGGATGCCTCCGCCGAGGCGCTATCTCTGCTGGAGCGATTGTATGACACCACGGGGAACGGTATTTTTACAGGACAGCACAATTACTATGAGGACCCCTCCAACTGGTACAATAAAGCAGCCGAAATAACCGGCGTTTATCCTGCCTTATGGGGTTCCGATTTTGCCTATTATACGGGCGGCGACTTTGCGGGCTTAAGACAAAAGATGATTAATACCGCCATCGCCAAAGCCCAAAGCGGCGCCATGATCACCTTGACTTATCACCAAATTCGTCCTTTTGATCCCAAAACTGCCGGATGGGAAAGCGTAAAAGCAAAGGTAACGGAGGAGGAGATGGAGCAGATCGTTACCCCCGGTACGGACCTGTATAATCAGTGGGCAGCCCAGGTGGACGAAGTAGCCGGTTACCTGACCCAGCTTAAGGATGCGGGAGTTCCCGTGTTATGGCGGCCTTACCATGAAATGAACGCAGAATTTTTCTGGTGGGGCGGACGTCCGGAGCTTTTCAAGCAATTATGGGTCAATATGTACGACAGGTTCACCAATGTTCATCATTTGGATAACTTGATCTGGGTATGGAGTCCAAACGCGGAAAGCGAATGGGCCTTTGACTCGGCTCCGTATTATCCCGGCCACGATTATGTGGATGTGCTGGCCATGGACATCTACAATAACGACTACAAAGACGCCTATTACGAAAAACTGGTGGAACTCAGCGGCGGAAGACCTATCGCCATCGGCGAAAACGGAGAGCTGCCCGACCCTAAGGTCTTAAAGGAACGGCAACTCCGGTTTGTCTACTTTATGACCTGGTCCGAATACTTAACGGGCAAGAATTCCGTGGAGAAAATCAATTCGCTGTATCACGATGCGCGTTCGATAAATAACGGAGGCAGTGGCCTTTGATTAATGAGCCTGGCACAAAAAATGTGTCAGGCTTTTTCAAAGGGAATTGGCAAGAAATGCCGGAAGGGCGTTGAAAGCTTGTGGACAGGGAAGGCCGATGTCAGGGAAGGCCGGTGGGTTGGTCGACGGGATTAACATCCACTTGCCGGTGCTTTGCACGATTATCCCGTTTGATCAGGAAGCAGAGAAGAAGATACATTCAGGGGGTGTGGATATATTTGGAAGAAGTGGATATGGGAGAAGCAGACCTGTTCGAGATCATTAACCTGTTTAAGATCATAGACAGGTTTATGAGAAGGGAAGCAAGCCTGAGACGGGAGGAATGGGGCAAGACACAAGGAAAAATGAAAAGACCGTGATCTTGCTGCAGCCTGAAATCCGTTTGCAGCAACGTCTGTACCGTTCAAGCATTTCTATTAGGCTAGGCTACAGCCGCAAGGGGCTGGTTCGGTTGGCGTGCGATCAGCTGGCGGTAAGGGATTGCCGGAATCGCCACACACATCTGTAACAACTTCTGCCGCATCGTTTCTTCCGCTCCGGGCCGTCCTCCGGGCAGGCGCAGCCGGCGGCGTCCGGTGTATTCGTTCAGATACGCCTGCAGATGTTTCAGTCCCAAGGCTCCATACGTACTCTTCAGCGATTCCCACGCCTCTCTCACCACTTTCCGCAAGGGCGCATACAGCCGAAAAGCCTGAGGAAACGACTGTACCGTCGATGTACGGACATCCACATGCCCGCCAATAAACGCGGTTAGATCGTGACGGTTTGCCCTTTCTTCGCTTCCCCGCTTATGCGGCACCAGGCGGATTTTGACCTGCTCCGGCTCGCCCGATTCCGTGACCGTGCAGCCGGCTACGACCGCCGAGGCATACGGATGCGAAAGCTGACACCGGGACGGGTTACGCCCATACTGATCGCTGTTCACCTTCA